>Ga0307380_10009115_pt1 | contig 12628 bp, 33 predicted proteins | sample UN3MG_FD_202239 | JGI IMG/M metagenome (GOLD analysis project Ga0307380, IMG submission 202239) | Soil microbial communities from Risofladan, Vaasa, Finland - UN-3 | ecosystem: Environmental > Terrestrial > Soil > Coastal area > Acid sulfate soil | place: Finland: Risofladan, Vaasa | collected... | reverse complement strand
GTGTCTGGATGGATAAGCACGCGCCAAAAATTGAGGTGAAATGATGACTAACACCGAATTTGTAGACATTCTGATAAAACACGCCAAGGGCTATAGACCTGGTTCGGCTGCAAGCATCAAACGTAATCACCATATGAACATCTTCAGTGGTGACCCCGTTGACCAGGGATTGGTGGATGCGACCATTGTTGATTTTATTAACTATGTTGGCTTGAATCAATGCTGTTTAGATGTTGCCCTATATGCATCAGATTTACTAGAGGATGAATAATGAAAATTACAATTACTCTGTTTGCTGGCAATGATAATCATACTCCTACGAAAAAAGACTTGGACAAAAACATTGAAGCACTACAAAGGGCCATAGATGGAAAACCCCTTGCCAATGACTTTGTTCCCCTGATGGACACGAAGTCAATATTGGAAGGTATCAAAGGGCAACTGCATCGATAGGCATAGTAAGTATGGAAACCCTGTACTTGCTGGTAGTGAAAAAACAAAAATGAGCGAACCTGAAATAAAACCACCTGTCTGTCCGTATTGTGAGCGCGAAGCTAAGCTTGTGGACAGCGCCGTGGTTTACAACGGTGTCAGTTACGGAATGATTTGGCACTGTTACCCCTGTGATGCATACGTCGGAGTACATAAAAACAGTAAGGTGTTTGCCCCGCTCGGTGAACTGGCTGGACCCAGGGTTCGAAGGTGGCGCAAAGAGGCACATAATGCCTTCGACAAGCTCTGGCGGTTAAAGATGGCAAGGGATAAGTGTACACAGAGAGAAGCCCGTTCAGCAGGCTACAGGTGGCTCTCGGGTGAATTAGAACTGGACGGCAAGCGCTGCCACATTGGGAAGTTCGATGTTGATACCTGTAAAAAGGTGGTTGAATTGTGCAAAGGAAGGAAAGGGAAATGTTAGTAATATTTTGGATGATTTTAATTTTTTGTGGACTGGGAATCATTTTGAATTGTCTCGGGATTCGAGAACACATTAGGGATAGCAATGATGCCCTGAAACTACAGATGGAGATAAACGAATTCTTAAGAGAGCGGATTTCTGCCCTGGAAAAAAGGAGCACTAAATGACTAGAAAAGGCTATTGGATGCAAACCTATATGGGCATTAAGTATTACCCATATGACCCAAGACCAGAAGATTTCGTTATAGATGACATTGCCCACGCACTATCTATGACTTGTCGATACAACGGGCATTCGCAGGTGTTTATGTCTGTAGCTCAACATTCGGTTTTGATGAGCCACTGTGTCAAACCCCAAAACTCCAAGTGGGCCTTGCTCCATGATGCAGCAGAAGCATATCTAGGAGACCTTGTGCGGCCTGTTAAACACGGTGGCCCCCCAGGATGTATTGGCCTTGGCGAGGCGTTCAAGGCCCTCGAAAACCATACTCTGTCGTTAATCGCGCAACGGTTTGAACTATCATGGCCCATGCCGGATGAAATCCACGAGGCAGATAACAGGATGCTGGAAACAGAGTCTAGGGATATAATGGGTGGACAAATAGAATCATGGGGACTCGGAGTTGAACCGTATGACCGGTTAATTGTATCATGGTATCCAGGTCTAGCAGAGCGGTCATTTCTTGAGCGGTATGAAGAGTTAAAATGATGAGACGCATACTAACAGAATCAGATTATAAATTCTGTCCCGGAGAAGGTTGGATGTGTACCGGTTGCAATCCAACGGCTAACGGTAGAAAGAGGGGAACCATTTCAAACGAGGGAATTTATAGATTATTAGATCACAGTCAAATGTCAAATGATGTTAATTTTTGGTTATGTCCACCGTGTTTTGAAGAAAAGATTGGAGCGAAACAAAATGGGAATTCTAGATAGGTTTAAAAAAGCCGTTAATGATTATATAGAGATGAACAAGCTTGAAAGAATGGACGCCCTGGTGGGTGAATTAGATGATGAACTGGACACCCTAGCAAGCAAAATTTACCTAATTCGCAAGACATCGCATCGATATTTAGACCGTGCAGAGCTAGAAAGCGATAAAAAACAATCTAAAATCGTAAGTGATTTCGCCCAGGAAATATTTGAAATCATAGGTAATTCACCAAGAAGCATCAGTCAGCTGCCAAACTAGGATGTACATTTTAACATAAAAAACTTGCTAGGACGTTCGTTTGGGTATATGGTTAATCAGAAAAAGGAGATACAAATGAGCAAACAACCACAAATGGTCCTATCATTCAATGACCTCGGATGTCATCCGATGGTGGAGCAGTTCTGGAAGTTTCACGTTGAGAATCCAGAAGTATATGATGAGCTTAAAAACCTGGCCCTGAAGATGTACCGGACTGGCCGCAAACACTACGGGATGAAAGGTCTGTTTGAGGTGCTACGTTGGCACCGGGCGCTAGAGACAACAGACGAAGAATTCAAATTGAACAATAACTACACCGCTTTCTACGCTCGCATGTTAATGAAACGCTTGCCTGAGCTGGAAGGCTTTTTTTCGTTACGTGGAAGCGTGGCTGATTAATGAAAATACCAGATAATTATCACTCGGCATTTGGTAGCGAAAAGCCAGACCTTGGGGAGTTGGATGTTTTTGAACGCAGCAGAAAACTGGTATTTCAACACGATGTAAAAAATGGCATCCATCCAGCATTCTGGAATTGTGATTTTATATATACAGAACCAGCATGGCGGCGAGGCTACGAAAAATTTCAACCCGTGCAAGTGTTAAAATGTCGACCCAAGGGTCATACCTGGAAGTCGTTTGCAGAACTGTTGATAGCATCTATGCCTCCAAGGTCAAAAGCGCACTATATAGATAAGACATCTATGTTTAACAAATGGTGGACTGATCGTGGTTATCCGGGGGGGATACCTGATGCCGCCGACTACAACATGGAAGCTAATCACAAGGCGCCGTCTTGGAGGCGTGTTTGTAAGTCTCTTTTGAGAAATGATTATTGGTGCAAGGGCCTTGGATTCTCACAGCCCAAAAGCGCCAACTATAAAAAATACTTGGCTCCGATAAGGCAAAAGGAGAGAGCATTAAGTTCAGCACAACAGTCCTTTTGTTTTGCAAGGAATCAACAATGCTAAACGCTGCCCAAATAGACGACCACTACAGTGGTAGGCTAACGAGGGCCAAGCGCCTGCTGATAAACTACCTTGAGCGCGATGGATATCAGTTTTTAGCTAACGATTTCAGAACCATGAACACGGCTAAGAAATGGGAGAATACAGACCTGGTACAGGTGGCAACTGCCAACAGTGCAAGACCACGATATCTGTGGGCGGTTAAATCACTGGAGGTGTAACGATGGAATGTAGAAAATGCAACGATGTCAATTTAAAAAGTACGGTATTTTATCCTGGAATACTGATTTCACCAGATGTTGAAAACACGCCTTTCTATGATAAACTAGGCCGAATGCATCACCATGACAGCAACAGTGTAACTGCTCTTTATAGATGTTCCAGGGGTCACCACTGGACGGAGAAGACTGCTGGCGATTGCTGGTGTGGGTGGCCTGATGAGGTGAAATAATGACTCAACTTGAATTAAGAAACGCACTTGAGGATGCACTGGGGCCAGATTTCAAAGATTACCTTCCAGTTAACGGCCCAATTGACACGGGTGTGGGTTTGAAGATTATCAGAGCGATTGTATGTCGCCATGAGTTTTTTAAGGAACATGTTGTCCGTAGTTTTGAAAGGCTGTCAAAAGACTCATTACTTGAAGATTTGGAGGGCTAATGCCTGAGAAGAAAATCAGAATCGGCTTTAAAATTTCAGAGGAGGAACGGGAACAACTAGAAACCCTCCTGAGAATGATACGCCTATTAGACCCCAAGGAGATGAGTGACAACGAGTGGCGTCGTACTGCGTTCTGGTACATGATGACCAATTACCAAGAATGGACGCCAACCTCCGTGGTAGAACTGGCCCAAAATGAACCGGCTATCCTTAAGCAGAGAATGGAAGATCTGGAAAAGAAAAAAGGCCGCAAACTATCGCCCACAGGTCAACTCCAGGCAATACGTAGATGGAGAGCAGAGCTATCAGAACAGGCCCAGGGACTCATGGCAAAGGCGCAGCTAGTAGACGCTATAGAAACTAGGCCAGTTGAGGAGAAGCCGGTAGAGGTCGTGCCAGGGGCAATTAAAAGGGCTCCCAGGGGTGGTTCTACCCCGGCAAACTTGGAAGCTACCGTGCGCCGGGTCATAAAGGGATATATCGACAATGGCCACAAGGATGCAAATGCTGTTGTAACTTGCGACCTTATAGCTCTTAAGGCTCAAATACTAACACTGTGGCAGGCCCAAGGGTACCTGATGAGAATCCAAGACGAGTACGGTCAAAAATGTTGGGCCTGGATTGGTGATGATTATGACTTGGATTTTCCAGCCAACCTAACAGTCCAGGATATCGGGAGTTTTGAGGATTTAACGCCGGAAGAGAGCGGGGAAAATGATGAGTGATCTAAAAATAAAAGCTTCGCCAGAACCAGAATTTATAGAAGAAATATGGGAAGACGGTATTTTCGTAGCTAGGACATATTATTATTATTTCAATGCTCAAGAATGGCCTCACACGGTTATTGGTTTTGAATTTTCTAGTGACCCTGGATTGGTTATTGTTACGGTTGAAGGCACGCTTTATATGGACCCAAGATACGATCATACAGATTGTCCATATACTGATGTAACGAACGAAATATTTGGAAAACCTCAGTTTGTAAATGTGGGTACGTTAAATGACGAGGCAGAAAAACTGTCGATTTTTAGATATACAAGGATGAAGGTTGTTGTTGATACTGGCGGTGAAGATATTGTTGTTGGAAAAATACATTACAAAGGATTGCCAGCAGCTAGCTAAAAGCATGTGTCGAAGTTGTCGTCATCCAACTAGTAAGGAATACTTACACGTTGAAAAGGAAGGCAGATAGGGGAAATGAGTGACATTAAATTTGTTTGTCTGGATTGTATAGAACTCAAAGCCGAGCTATCGGCGGCGCGGGTCGAGAGTGACAGCGTGCACAAAATGTTTGACACTGAACATGAACAGTTATTACGAGTTGAGAAAAAAAACAAGCAACTCCAAGCCGAAAACGAGCGGTTGAATATCTTATCATGTGATTTACAGAACGAATCAGCGGGTTATTTGTGCAGAGTCAAAACTATATTAAATCGATGGGTCAAGGTCGATTACACTCAATGCCCACGGTGTGATCGGTATAAGTTGTACAAAACAGCAAACTATTATCTGAGATGTTCCAATCCGGGGTGCGGGTGGAGGGAGGACGATGATAAGTACAATGATCAACCCAAGGAGCAACCGAAATGAAATCTGAAATATGGGATTGGTTACGGGAATTAGTTAGAGGCTTTAAAGGTGGCTGGTACAAGCTAGATGAACAAATGTATCAGAATTTCCTCAGTAACGCCGATGAAATAGAGGCTGATTTTAATAAACTACAGGCCGAAAACAATCACCTGAAAGCACTCATAGAGGAAATACTGGTTGAGAACGTTGGGTGTACTGAGCTACGGGATTTGTACCGCAGAAAAGTTAGGGGTGGTAAATGAGTAAATTAAAACGGTATAATATTGATAGCTTAGTATCAGCACCACACCGAAAACCAGTTTGCCTGGACCATGATGTAACTGCACTCGAATCCCGCGCCCTTGAAGCCGAGAAGAAACTTAAGAGTATGGAAAAGATAATTGAATCCTATGCTGGTTTAATGTTGACGCATCCTCATGTATCGGGGTGGATTGCTGAAATGTGGGTAGTTTTAAAGGGAAAGGAGTAGAGAAACATGGCAGCGATAGATAAAATCTATGGCAGTCTTGAACAATACGATGAGTTTCTTGTGTGGGCCAAAGTACATCGACCTAGCATCATTAATCGTTTTTATCCAAGAAATGGATACCCTCCACAGGATAGGCCGATCACAAACTTATCAGAAGAGGATGATGTGTGGTTGTTGAATAACTGCAATATTGATTGGGTGGTTGCTCGGCTTAAAGAGCAGTATGACACGTAAGGAGTAGAAAGATGAATGAAATCTGGACATGGTTAGACGGTAAAAAAACTAGCATCGGGGCAGTGCTCTTAATAATCTGTGGGGCACCCCATTTGGAGCAGTGGATTAGTCCCGATATACTCGACATAGTCTACTACGTTGGTTCTGTACTTGGAGCTGGTGGTGTGATTCATAAGGTTGCAAAAAGCTCAAAATAGTGTAGACTGGCGATAATCAAAACGGGCTAAGGTGTAAGGAGTAAAATGACTAAGCGGTTAATCAATTGCGGACACAGTGGACTATTATTTGGGCACTATCTCACCAGGGGGAAGATGTCTCCCTTGGTAGAGCCTGGAATCGGAATCCATGAGGGTGAATTCACTAGAAGTATCGGAGAGCGCCTTTTGAAGTTGTTGCCTGGTTCTGAAATGCTAACACCCGGACCGTTAAACGTTACTCAGAAAACCAGACGAGACAATGTAAACTGGCTAGTTAAGCTCGAACATGAAGACATTTTGTTGTTAAGTATCCACTCAAACGCAGCTTGTAATTCTGGTTGGCAAGAAAAGGCAAGCGGGGCTAGGATATTCAATCGTAAGAAACCCATTGGAAACAAAAATAGCTACAATAGGTCTGTCGAAGCAGCCAAGAAAATTGACCAAGCGTTTCACAATGACCTGCTTCCATACCCGGTTAGGCCACGAATGGAAAAAAACTTCTCAATTTTAAAGGTAAATTGTGCTTCTGTGCTTATTGAGTGTGGGTTTCACGACAACCGAATTGACGCAGCCTACATGGCTAGCGAAACAGGGAGAGACGAAATAGCAGATATGATAGCGAGTGGAGTCAGATGACAAGAAGGGCTATGGAGAAAAAGAATGTTAGCGATACCAGGTGATACCAAACGAAAACGACTTATTGATACGGTTACCGTGATAGCTGTATTCCTGATTTTAATCCTGTGGGGCTGGAATTTGTTTGCTTCTGATGTTTCGGACAAAACGCCAAATGCCGAGCATATAGACTTGGCTATAGAATATCTATTAACCAACGGCTTGCCTAGCCATAACATATTCCCAAATCTAAAACATCGATTAATTAGAAAACCAAAACTGAGAGCAGAGCTTTCACAGGCAATCGACAAATATGGTGACGTTTACGATGTTCCTAAAATGTTCCTTGTGGCCATGGCATTTAGAGAGGGCTCATTCAAAAATGATACAGAAGGGCTGCTAGGTGAAAAATCAACATTTCAAGTAGGCAAGGGACTGGCAAAAAAATGCAACTTGTCTACCTATGATGGTGCTACCAAATGTGCCGCTAGGCATCTAAGAGAAGAGGTGTCGAGATGTGGTAGTCTTAGGGGCTCCTTTATGTGGTACGCCACTGGTAGAACCTGTAAACCAGACCACAAACACCTAAAGTGGATGGACTGGGACCGCTGGGGTATTGCCTCCAAGCTCCAAAGGATTGTAATAGATGGCTGAAATATTTCTGGACATGGCAATTAAAGAACTTCTCAAGGTGGAGAAGCCAAATAGCACCCCTTATGAGCGGCTAACCAAAATACTGGAAACAATCAACAGTGGTGTTGTTCCTAGCGCTTCTGATTTCAGGTACATACAAGCCAGACAATCACGGTCGAGACCTGACTGTGAGCATTTAACAATCCACGGTGGATGTAAAATAGGCATCGTTCCGAAATGTCAAGCGACAGATGATTGGAAGCGTGGATTCATAGGATGCGCTGCATACTCGGCATTAAAGCCAATAACCAAACATAGAAAAAACCCACTTGAGCCGGTATCACCGGACTAGGAGTAACAAATGGCAACCAAACTAAAGATAGCAATTATGATGGACCCAAAACCAGGTGAGCGGGCAAAAACAAAAACCCACTTGCTGGAGGTCATCGAGTCGCCCAATTTCACAGTCAAAGACCTGGCACTAAAGCAGCGTGAGGTCAAAAAGCAGATACAAAAAAACATCGCTGAAAAGGGGTATCAAATCCGCTCTATCTCGGTGGTTGCCGATTCAGAGGCTGAGTATGATGTGATTGTGGTGGTTCAGGCTCCCATATTCGGGACGTCCAAAAAGAAACCAGTGCGCCGGTCTGGACCCCAAGGCGGTAAAATAGGTAGGGGCTTGAAACGATGAAATACGGCAAGATGGTCGAGTCTCAAGATTCGCCTTATGCGTTTCAGCTCGGACTAGAGCCTGGTACTACCTTGCAGGGTGAAGGGCATTTTCCAGACTTGGTTATCCAAAGCGTAACTGAAACCCCGGTTAAGGAAATCCGCTGGCAGCTACTCAGGGTCAAGGCAGAACATCCCAATCAGGTTGGCGAAGAGTTCCTGATTGTAGGTCGTCTTGTAGCAGTGCTTGATAATGACAGTGAGGTAGAAGTTGGTGAAAGAACCGCCTTGCTAGCAGATATGGTAGAAACCGGTATCGACATGACCACCTGTGCCAGCTGTGGACGAAAGAACCTACAACCAAATACAATGAAGGTACATGAGGGTCAGCCTTATTGCCCGATGTGTTACGTGGAGTAAAAGATGGAAACCGGTGAAGTGTGGAGAAAGGCTGGCCCCACTGACTGGGCAAAGGTGGTTGGATTTTATTTTGACGACGGATGGCCAGGGGTTAGAATTCACTTTTCAAACTACAAGGGTAACTGGAAAAAACAGACTTGGTTTTGGCCATGCAAAGACTATGACCAATTTTGCAAAGATATGACCCGGCATTTCCGAAAGAAGGTAGATTAACATGTCTGATGCAGCAACCGACATAATAACGACCATACAGACCCTTGCAGACGCCTCTGGTAGTGATACGCTCAAAGCCTCACTGGGAGACCCGTCCGGTGCTAAAATTGACCTGGGGGGTGCCCTGAGAGACCCTGGAGCAGCTTGGACATCTACATCAGTAATGCAAACAATAATAACCGGAATAGCCGACTGGCTGAAACTCGAACAAAGCACTATCGAAGATGTGGATATAGGTACACTAAACGATGAACAAAGTGTAGTTTTAGGTGGACTAGCTGCCACCCATTTGAGCCCCTGGCGCTTGACTGTGCATCTTCATACCGTGGCTGGTGCTCCAAATGGAAACGCTCAAATCAGAGTAGGCACTTCATCCGGTGGTAATCAAATCCTGGCTGATACTGCTCTTACCGGTCTCGATACTCAACACACTACCTTCAATATTGATTTAGTGGGAGTCATGCCAGTGCTCACGGCCGATTCAACCCTTTATGTAAAATGCACCACGGCAGACACTGGAGCAGCGGCGAGCACTCTAATCAACGTCCTAGCCCTGTGTAGAGTGGTCGATTAATGGACGGACTCAGGCAGCGCAAGCCACCTCATAAGTCTAAAAAATATTTAGACTGGGCAAAGACTCAACACGGGCCTTGTTGTCTGTGTAAAGAACGAAGCGGAAACGAACTTCACCATCTCGAACCCGGCCTGGGTAAAAAGGGTTCTGACTTTCTGGTATGCAGATTATGCAAGGAAAAATGCCACCCATGGGCAGAGGGCAAAAGGAGAATTGCTCTCACGCGCCTTGGCAGGTTGGATGACTGGGCCGATATGCTGGAAGACTCGGTAGAACTTCTTTCTGGATATGCCGCTCATTTAGAACTAGACAAATCTAAAAAATAAGTTATATTAGTAGTGTATTTCCTTTTCTGTTTGATAGTCTCACACTGTTTGCTCGACGGTGTGGGACGCTTTTATCTTTTAGGTAACACTTTGCATATTTTATATTGACTTTAATCATACTTTGTATTACCTTTGTACAAAGGAGTGTCGCATGGTGAGAATTACGGTAACCTTAACTGAACTACAAGCAACAAAATTGAAAGCCCTGGCTAAGGAGAGACAGTTAAAAGTTTCGGATACCATGCGTAGAATTTTAGACGGTGAACTACCGTTTGAAATTGAGTACAAAGGAGTGTCACAAGATGATGGACACACAAACCCAAAGCCCGTTGCAATCGCAAGGTGATGTAGTGAGACTGCAAGAACATCTAGAGCGGTTATTGCAAGAACGCAAGTCACATCGGGAGCAAATTGAGAAGCTCCGTGATTTGGCCGAACAGCAGCAAGAGAAAATTAGAGAGTTGAGTAGGCAAGCGGTTTAAGCTCTAAGAAGGGGGCTATGTGAAAATTACACCAACTATTTTTTCCCGTTTACTTTCGGGCCAGACCGTTGTGGCCAAAGACCTTGGGATTTCTAACGACCAAACTATAGTTGAAATATCCTGTGATGACATAAACATAGGTATGTGTTCAGTTGATGATACTGGGCGTTTGCTCATCTCGGATATTTTCTGTCCTTCTATTTTTCACTATAATTTAGAATCATCTAATAAAGAAGAGCAACCTTGCATGTTATGCGGTGGCAAGCGTGGTATTCCAATATTGCTTAGTACCAAAGAACGATTCGGCCAAATGGTTTGCGCCATGGCCATGAGGTTTGAAATCTATCGCGGTATTGTTTTGCCGCACTTGGATAATTCAATGATAGCAGCAGCCGGTGATGCTATAACAACCGCCCTCCTGGGGCTTATATGTGGAGGAAACGATGTCAGTTGAAGAAGAAACACCTGAATCTGTAACTAAGATATTCGAGGTGCAGTGTGCCCAAGAAAACATTACTATCGGCAAGCTAGTAAAAGAGGGTACCAAACCTTTGATGGTAGACTCCCTAGCGTTTATACGCTCCTGGAAGCCTGCTAGTGACCTGTTTGTGTTCATGAAACGTCCCATGGCTGGTAGCATTCTACGATGCCCACGGTGTAATGGAATGCTAACCATCGAGGGTTCTGTAAGCCTGGACGGCGAGGATATTGGAGAATCGGCAGACGGTCTCATAGTGGGACAATTTACTATCAGTTAGAAATAAGTGTACCAAAACGTCAACATTTATCAACAAGTGTAAACATTTAGATACACCTTGGAGAAACTATGAAAATAATTTTAATATTAGCTGCATTGACACTCGTGGCCTGTGACGACGGTTGCAAGATGAATGAGGAGCGCTGTAACGGTGACGTCTTGGAGATTTGCTCCGAAGAAAACGACTGGGTCACCATCTACGATTGCTCAGACTGGGAAGATGTTGAGACTGGTGAACCAAGTGGTTTTGTTTGCTGTAAGGCTGAAGACCTGTTAGATTGTTGGTTGCAAGAGGAGTGTGAATGAAAAACCACAAAGAACCAACAGCACAACTAGTTAGGGCTTTCTCAAGACATATGCTGAATTACTACGATTTGGAAGTGGTTCAGAAAACTGACTCTGCATTTATGAAATTGCTGGCATGGTTTCTGAATACCATCGGAGTGATGGACAAGAAAGCATTTATGGAAAATGCAAGCACTACCATCGGTAATAAAATCTACTTGCCATTCATATTGGGAGAGGCAAGCGATAAGTTTCCACTTACAAATCAGGTATCCATCCTGACCCATGAGTGTCAACACAAAGTCCAAAGACTCAAGGACAGCAAGGCGTTCTACTTTCGATACCTATTCAGCTCGGCCAAGCGTGCAGCATACGAGGCAGACGCATACCGGGTGAACCTAGAGTTATATTTCTGGTATACCGGTCGCCTGCTCAAGGTCAGCTCAATCGCACAAGCTATTCAGAAAAACTACGGCTGTACTAGCAATGATGCTGCCATGGCCAAAACGATTCTGGAGCGCTCTGCCAGGCTGGTTGCAGAGGGTCTAACTGTATCCAAGGCTACCAAGGTTGCTATGGCCTGGATCAGAGAGAATGCATCTGATTATGAGCGATAGGGGCATAAGGATATAGTGCCAGCAAGGTTTGTCAATGGCTAAGAAGAAAATTGAATTAGAAGTACCAGTCCATTGTGCTCATGACGAAATGGTCAAGTTGGAAGACTTAAAACCGAATCTTCGCAATCCAAACATGCACTCGCCTGAACAAATAGCCCTATTAGCCAATGTTATTAAAAAGGCAGGTTGGAGGGCTCCAATAACTGTAAGCAATCTTTCAGGCTTAATAGTGCGTGGTCATTGTAGATTAGAGGCCGCTAAAAAAGCTAATCTTGACTATGCCCCGGTTGATTATCAAAACTACGAAAATGAATCCATGGAATGGGCAGATCTGCTAGCAGACAAACAAATAGCAGAACTTGCCGAATGGAACTACAAGGGTCTAACTGAAATTATGGGAGAACTCGATACCGGCGATTTTGATATGGAGCTTACAGGGTTTGATGAGCAGGCCATGGAAGACCTAATGACCTATACGCCACCTGATGAAAACAGTGAAGAAAAAGAACCCAAGGAAAAAAAGCCAAAACAGATAACTTGCCCCCTTTGCAGCGGGTCCTTCGAAGCCTAAAAAACCCGCAAGTCCTTACACCCCTTGAATATGTATTCCAACAATTTAGCAGTCCACAGCTGTACAGGTCTTCTACCAGCACGCATATCTTCAATGTTCCTGGTGGACATTCCGAGCTTTTTGGCCATCGCTGCGTTAGTTAGCCCCATCTGAGCCTGGAGGTCTTTGAATTCTTCTTTAGTCATTACCTTACCTCTATTATTCCGCATAAGAGCGCATCTTCGGCCCCTGAAACATTGT
>Ga0307380_10009113_pt1 | contig 12629 bp, 11 predicted proteins | sample UN3MG_FD_202239 | JGI IMG/M metagenome (GOLD analysis project Ga0307380, IMG submission 202239) | Soil microbial communities from Risofladan, Vaasa, Finland - UN-3 | ecosystem: Environmental > Terrestrial > Soil > Coastal area > Acid sulfate soil | place: Finland: Risofladan, Vaasa | collected... | reverse complement strand
AAAGAAGTACAAAGCGGCTATGAATGCGGAATCGGAATAAAAAATTACAATGATATCAAAATTGGCGATATCATCGAATGCTACTACTTGGAAGAGATTAAGCCTGAACTCGAGTAGCGTCCCTTGGGCCTGCGGCCGTGCTCCGCTGCTAATTTTGGATAGATGGCGTTATTGGGAGCTTGTTTATAAATTTTGTGATTTTTGGTTTCGGTGGGTCCGGATTGGACGTGATGAAAAACGCAGAAAAAGTGTCAAGCGTTTTTGAAGACAGTGAGCGTATTATGGTAGCAGGCTTAGGGATCATCACATTTAGACTGCATGACTGCCGCTCTTTAAAAGGTAAGCGTAAGGTCGTAAAATCGATTATCGGTCAGTTGCGTAATCATTTTAATGTTTCGGTGGCAGAGGTTGGATCAAACGATATCCACCAAAGGGCTGTAATAGGATTTGCCATGGTGGGAAATAATCGAGGGGTCATCAACTCGAAAATAGACAAAATTTTCAATCTGGTGGAAGCGCTGAATCTGGCGGAGGTCATCGACAGTGAAATGGAAATTATCAATCTATGAAACCATTTGCACGATCTGACAGAGTTTGCGGTCACATACAAAAAGCGCTGTCTGATATCTTGCTGAAAAAGATTAAAGATCCTCGTCTTGAATCCGCGACCATTACAAACGTAAAGATGTCACGAGATTTAAGGATTGCTCGGATCTACTTTGCGACAACCGGCAACAAAAAAAATGCCGAGGAAGCGCTTGAAGGATTTAAGAGCGCCATTGGATATGTAAAACGCACGCTGGCCGGTCAGCTGGGGTTACGTTATATGCCGGATCTTAGATTTTTTTACGATGAATCCTTTGATTACGGATCACATATCGATAAAATTCTGAAGGATGTTAAAGCGGATAATGGATTTAATCATACGTCATTTAAAGAAGAGTAGCCATATTTTAGTTGCCACTCACACGAACCCTGACGGCGATGCCATCGGATCTCTCATCGCCATGGGGCTTTCTCTGAACGCATTGAATAAAAAAACAACCTTATACAGTGAAAGTCCCATACCGGCTGTGTACCGTTTTCTTCCGGAAGTTCATCGTGTCACACATCACATAAACAGCGCTGATTACGATCTGGCCGTTATTCTTGATTGCGGAAACCTGCAACGGATCGGAACGGCTGTTTCGGCGGTCAGTCGGATACCGGTCATTGCCAACATCGACCACCATATCACAAACACCGGTTTCGGCCATCTTCAACTCATAGACACATCTGCATGTGCCACGGCGGAAATCATATACAAACTGATAAAACAGATGGACATCCCCATTGATAGAGCAATCGCCACTTCAATATATACCGGCATTCTTGCGGATACCGGTTCTTTTCGGTTTTCAAATACAAACAGAGCGGCTTTTGCAATCAGCCAAGAAATGGTGGAATTGGGCGTCGATCCGTACGACATCGCCCAGCATGTATACGGTACATATTCACTGAGTCGAATAAAGCTTTTGAATTTAGCCCTTGACTCGATTGAAATTTCAAAAAACGGGAAGCTGTCAATCATGACACTGACCCAGGACATGTTCGACGAAACCCATACGCAGCCCGAAGACGTGGACGGCCTTATTAATTATGCAAAACGCATAAAGGATGTTAAAGTCGCAGCACTCATACAGGAGAACCGGAACGGCTTAGAAAAATCAAAAAATCCCAGCCGGTTTCATGTCAGCCTCCGTTCCGATGGAACCATCGATGTTGCGCTTATCGCATCTTCGTTCGGTGGGGGCGGCCATTCCAGTGCTGCCGGGTTTAACATTGAGTCGACACTTTCCGATATTAAATCACAAATTTTACGCTTGGCGGATGAAATATGATTTAAAACCCGGGCAAACGATTTTGGAAGGTTTTTAATTAGGACGTTCCGTTTAAAGCGGGATTCAAAAAAAGGAGATTTTTATATCATTAAATTAAAATGCACGCGGGTCTTAGCCCGTATTTCTCACGGGCTTGGGTTGGAGATATGCACCGAGAATTAAGCGGGGTTTTAGTTGTTGATAAACCAGCAGATATGACCTCCGCTAAGGTTGTGGCCCGTGTGAAGAAGTTGCTCGGCGCAAGAAAAGCAGGACACACCGGAACACTCGACCCGTTTGCGACCGGTGTACTTGTATGTTGTATCAACCGTGCCACAAAGCTTTCCGGTTTTTTCCTGCACGGCAAAAAAAAATACGAGGGTGTTCTTCACCTCGGCATTGAAACAGATACACAGGATTCCACCGGGAATATCACGGCCACGTGTGATGATATAAAATTTTCTGAAAAAGCAATACGATCGGCATTTGAGCGGTTTGAGGGAACCATAGAGCAATTTCCGCCGGTTTATTCGGCCTTAAAATTTAAAGGGATTCCGCTTTACAAGCTTGCCCGAAGCAACAGGCCTGTACAGAAACCGGCAAGACGTGTTTCTATACTATACATTAAAATATTTGAAATTAAGTTGCCGCTCATACGTTTCGAGGTCGCCTGCTCGGCAGGAACATACATCAGAACACTCTGTGCAGACATCGGCGCATCCCTTGGGTGCGGGGGCCACCTTAAAGAATTAAAGCGGATCGAAAGTAGCGGATTTACCCTTTCGGAGGCGGCAACATTACAAGAACTTGAGGATCTGGCCGTATCCGGGAAATTATTCGACCGGATCATACGGATGTCAAACGCTCTGGAGGACATGCCGGCATATATTGCCGACAAGGTTTTAGAAAAAAAAATAATGCACGGCAATATCCTAACAAAAAATGATTTCCGGTATGAACCCAACGATATTCCGGAAAGTTTTATCAAGATCCTCGATACAAACAATGATCTTATTGCCGTACTAAAGTATTCAAAAGACAAGAATAGATACAAGTATCGCTGCGTACTCAATGCCAAATGAGCGAAAACAACGCTAAGAAAAACCATAATAATAAAAGAGGAGGCAAAATAAATTGGTTTTGACATCAAAAGAGAAAAAGGATTTGATTGAGCAATTCAAACTGCACGAAGATGATACCGGTTCGCCCGAAGTACAGGTCGGACTCCTGACCCATCGGATTTCTTACCTTACAGAGCACTTAAAGGTTCACAAAAAAGATCATCACTCCAGAAGGGGGCTCTTGATTCTCGTTGGCAGAAGACGCAGACTCTTAAACTACGTAAAAAATAAAGATGTAAAACGATACCGTACAATCATCGAGACCCTGGGGCTAAGACGATAAATCATATTATATGCCGGCATATCTCAACAGCAGTTGATAAACGGTTCAGGCTGGAAGATGCCTGCATTTTCAATCGAGCACAAGATAGCACCAAAGAACTTTACCTTTATAACGGCACAAGTTCTATTAACCCTGCCATCGGCAATCGAACGAACGAAAATTTTCATGAAGAATTTTACGATGCCCTGGAAATGAACACATAGAATTCATGGGAAATCCGTGCTAAAATTTTGCAGTCTTTTTCCGCTGAAAGAAAAGGCTCAAGTTGCTGTACGGTCACAGATTTGAAGCTGTTTGGCTTTAAGGAGACATATATGGAAACTTTATTTAAAACAGAAATCGGAGGCAAAACTCTGAGTATTGAGACCGGCAAACTTGCCAAGCAGGCTTCGGGTTCGGTTGTGGTTCAATACGGAGATACCCTTGTGCTTGTGGCAGCTGTATCTTCTTATGAAGAACGCTCGGTGACTTTTTTACCCCTCACCGTTGAGTATCAGGAAAAGGGTTATGCGGCGGGCCGTATTCCCGGAAATTATTTCAGGCGTGAAATCGGCAGACCCAGTGAAAAAGAGACCCTGACCGCCCGTCTCATCGACCGACCCATCCGGCCGCTCTTCCCCAAAGGGTATTGCTGTGAAACTCAAATTATTGCAACGGTACTGTCCATGGACAAGGAAAACGATCCCGACATTCTGGCAATGATCGGCGCGTCTGCCGCACTTGAAATATCAGACATTCCGTTTGCAGGACCGATTGCATGTGTACGTGTCGGTCGGATAGACGGTCAATTAATCGTCAACCCCACCGTCAACGAATACGAAAATTCTGACATCAACATCATCGTTGCCGGGTCAAAAAGCGGTGTCGTTATGGTAGAAGGCGGTGGTGATATTGTAAATGAGTCAGACATGCTGGAAGCCATCTTTTTCGGCCACCAAGCGATGCAGCCGATTATAGATATGCAGATAAAACTCAAGGAGATCCATGGGGTGCCGAAACGGCCCTATATAGCGCCTGAAAGAGATGCAGAACTTGTCCAAACAGTTGAGCAAAAAGCATCTTCAAGGATATATGAAGCCCTGACAACATCCGGCAAAATTCAACGCAATGCCGCGCTTCGCGCCGCAAAATCGGATATATTCGAAGAGTTGGGAGAAGCGTACGCGGATCGGAGGAACCAAGTAAATGACATATTAAACGACCTCCTGAAAAAATTTAGCAGGAACATAGTCCTTGAAGAAAGACGCCGTATCGATAACAGAAAATTCGATGAAATAAGACCCATTGACTGTGAAGTCGGCATATTAAACAGGCCCCACGGCAGTGCCCTCTTTACGCGGGGAGAAACCCAGGTGCTCAGCGTGCTGACCCTTGGATCGGGTCGGGACGAGCAGCGGGTGGAAACCTTAATCGGAGAAGAACTCAGGCCTTTTATGCTCCATTACAATTTTCCGCCATTTTCGGTTGGAGAAGTGAGGCGAATTGGGGGACCGAGCCGAAGAGATATCGGCCATGGCGGACTGTCCACTCGAGCCATAGAAAAAGTTCTGCCGGACAAGGAAGATTTCGATTATACCATCCGCCTTGTCTCGGAGGTTTTGGAATCCAACGGTTCTTCGTCCATGGGTACCGTATGTTCGGGCATCATGGCGCTCATGGACGGCGGTGTTCCCATCAAGGCGCCGGTATCCGGCATTGCAATGGGACTCGTAAAGGAAGGAGACGATATCGTTATCCTGTCTGATATTCTTGGAGATGAAGATCACTCGGGTGATATGGATTTTAAAGTTGCCGGCACAAGCGAAGGCATAACTGCGCTCCAGATGGATATCAAAATCCCTGAACTCACCAGAGATATCATGGAAAAAGCCCTTGAACAGGCCCGTGTCGGACGGCTTTTTATCCTTGAAAAAATGATAGAAGCCATTGATTTACCTCGCAAGGAAATTTCTCAGTATGCGCCTAAAATAATTACCATCAAGATTAATCCCGATAAGATTCGCGAAATCATCGGACCGGGTGGTAAAATCATCAGAGCCATTCAATCTGAAACCAATACAAAAATTGAAATAGATGATTTGGGCCTGGTCAAAATTGCTGCTTTATCCCAAGAAGAAGGGGCCGCCGCTTTAAAGATGATCAATGAAATTATCATTGAACCCGAAGTTGGAAAGATTTACGAAGGCACCGTTGTAAAAATCATGGACTTTGGGGCTTTTGTCCAGATACTCCCCAACGTTGACGGTCTTGTACATATCTCACAACTCGCGGCGCACCGCGTAAACAAGGTGACGGATATTGTTAAGGAAGGAGACCAAATTAAAGTCAAGGTTCTCGAGATCAGCAGAGATGGGAAAATCCGCCTGAGTTACAAAGACGTTCTGGAAGAAGAAAAACAGGCCGAATAAAATGCGTCGTGAAGTTCATAAAACCACCCTCAATAACGGCATCAGAATTGTAACCCAAAAGATGCCGCATTTTCATTCGGTATCCATGGGCGTATGGGTGAATGTCGGTGCCCGTGAAGAATCGCCTGAAGAAAGCGGTCTTTCCCATTTTATCGAACATATGATTTTTAAAGGGACTGAACGAAGAACGGCCTATCAGATTGCCAAAGAGTTTGATTCCATCGGAGGTCAGACCAACGCTTTTACCAGTTCTGAAAATACGTGCTACCATGCAAAAGTCATGGACACGCATCTGGAGATCATGGTCGACATCCTTTCAGATATCTTTTTAAACTCTATGTTCAATGAAAAAGAGGTCGAAAATGAGCGAGCGGTAATTCTTCAGGAAATCGGAATGATGGAAGACAGCCCGGATGACTACATTCACTTCCTTTCAGGAAGTAATTTCTGGGGTAAAAATTCTTTGGGCCGCTCGGTTCTCGGTAATCGTGAAAACATAAAAAATTTTGATCCGGATGCCCTTAAAGGGTTTTTCCGCCGCTTTTATCAGCCTGAACGTATTATCATTTCAGCTGCAGGAAACCTGGAGCACAAACACTTGGTCGATATTGCCGGACCGGTTTTTGAATCGATTCGTCCAGGCAACGATATCCCCGATCGAATTACATCTGACGGACGCTGCCAGGTCGATGTGCACTACAAAGATCTGGAACAGGTTCATATCTGTTTGGGAACAAAAGGGATGTCCATAACCGATCCGCGAAGGTATGAATATTCCCTTTTGAACACGATCTTGGGTGGTAACATGAGTTCCAGGCTGTTCCAGGAAATCCGCGAGAAAAGGGGATTTGCTTACACGGTTTACTCTTTTATATCATCTTATGTCGATACCGGTATGTTCGGGGTCTATGCAGGCGTCAATCCTGACAATGCTTATAAATCCGTTGAACTGATCCTGAAAGAAATCTTTAAGATTAAAGAAGTGCGGATCGATCCGGACGAGCTGCGTTATGCAAAGGAATTCACAAAGGGCAACCTCATGCTTGCATCTGAAAGTAACGACAATCAGATGGTTCGAATGGCACAGAATGAGACGCACTACGGACGTTATATCCCTCTGGAAGATATTGTAAGTAAAATCGAAGCGGTGACCGAAGATGACATCCGCCATCTGACTGAAAGTCTTTTCCCGAACCATCGATTTGCACTGACCCTGTTGGGACCCGTAACCGATAAAAATTTATTCGATGATATGCTGGTCCTCTGATTTATGAACACGCCCCCCACCATCAAATTCCTTCGTTTAAGACCTGACTCGGATGCAGATATTCCCCTGCCCTGCTACATGACGCCCAGGGCCGCCGGGATGGACATATGTGCTGCAATAGAAACGGATTTTATTCTGGAAAAGGGGGCGGTCGCTTTGGTACCCACCGGTTTCGCTGTCGCCATTCCAGAAGGATTTGAAATCCAGATCCGTCCCAGGAGCGGATTGGCGGTAAATCATGGTATCGGCATTATTAATTCCCCCGGGACCATAGATGCCGACTATCGCGGAGAAATTAAGATTGCGGTCATTAACCTCGGAGAAAATAAATATACCTTTCGCCGGGGGGATCGGATTGCCCAGATGGTGGTTAATAGGGTTTATCAGGCAAAATTAAAGGTTGTGGAACACCTCGATGAAACCGGCAGAAATACCGGCGGATTCGGACATACCGGGCGTTAATATGAAGAAAGCTCGATTTTCAGAACCATGTCAAGCCAAGCTCGATTACAACCTTTCAGTATGCATACTGGCCAGCGGAAGCAAGGGAAACGCCATTTTTGTTTCCAACGGTTCCACCTCAATACTGATCGATGCCGGTCTTTCAGGAATCGAAATCGAACGGCGGTTAAAGTCCAGAGGACTTTCCCCGGAAGATCTCGATGCCATTCTCGTATCCCATGAGCATACCGACCATATCCAGGGCGTCGGTGTTCTTTCGCGCCGTTTTAATCTGCCGGTTTATATCAGCTCAAAAACACAACAAGCCGCCTTTTCACAGCTTGGAAACGTCCGTGACGTCAAAAACTTCGCGTGCGGTTCCACCTTTCGAATCAATAATCTGGCAATACATCCCTTTTCCATATCCCATGATGCAGAAGATCCGGTGGGATTTACCGTAAATCAAAACGGGACAACTATCGGAATCGCAACCGATCTCGGCATAGCAACCGCAATGGTCAAAGAACATCTTAAAGGGTGCGCTTTATTAATCCTTGAAGCCAACCATGATGAAGACATGCTCGTCAACGGCCCCTATCCGTGGCCCGTCAAGCAGCGCATCAAAAGCAGAACCGGTCACCTGTCCAACGCGGAATCAAAACACCTCCTCAATGAAATTCAACATGACCGGTTGAAACATGTCATTCTGGCCCACCTCAGCGAAACAAACAATACACCCCAGAAAGCCTTAAATGAAGTCGGTCAGGCCCTGACCCGCAGCAAGGCGCGCCTCGATGTCGCATCCCAGGATAAATGCGGAGCGTTATTACTCCTTAAATAATTGAGGGGTCAGGAAGTTTTAATTGTAAACACTTATCCATTTGCATTGACCAAAATTTAATCTTGCAGCTATCAAATTGAAGCTTCGACCAAATTTGACATCTTCACATTTTGTGATATGGAATGGTTGTCTTTTAAAACGGCAATGGCTTGATATGCTGAGGTGTGCTCCAGATATTACAGGTTCTCGGAGCTTTTCAGAATCACTATGAACGTGAGGAATATCCTGGCATAACAAGCAACAAAATTGATAATATCGTTGATGGGATAAAAATCATCCTGTTATTTGAATCCATAAAAATAGAAGAAGCCAAAATGGTATCGTATAAGACATTCACTAAATAAATTGCGACATACACTAAAAAACCGACAAAGAAAGGTTTGATATGTTTTTTCAGCTTTATTCTCCTTGCTTATAACGCCAATAATGAGCCGTGCCGGTTAAGAAGTACTGCCACCTAAAATGATAACTATTTCCATAAAAGGTAAATCTTTCAAAACGCCTAGTTCCAGGCATCTGCTCAATTATTTTGTTAGCTCAGACTCTTTGTCCACTATCACGAGGATCTTATCCATTCCTATTCATATAGCAGGTTTCATTCTGTTCTTGGTTTGATGGGTAATCCCTGCAGACTTGTGATCTAGCTTCATATACCACACAAGAATATGTGCCATCATCTCTATTCAGGAAGATACAATCTCCATTTTCTCTGAATTTCAGGAAACGCCCTTCTCCCTCTGTTCCTATCGGATTCGTAAACATGTTAGAATGAAGTCCGGTGAAGTCTTCTAGTGCTTCAATCTCAGGTTGAGACAACTTTGCAAAGGCAAAGTGCCTGCAACACTTCGCACATTCCCTGCATATTTTGCCTGTCATAGTAATCGTCAGGTGTTTCTTGTCCAAATGCAGACCCCTATAGTTGAGCTAACATTATATATTATGTAGAATCGTCTTTTTTATCTAAAAAAACGAACCTGAGACATTTTTGTGCCCGTCATGAAAATGAGTCAATTTTGTAAAATTATTCTTATTTTAGATGCTTAGAAATGTTTGAATGAGATTTTTATATAACAAAAATGTAATTCTTTCAACTTTATGTTTAAATTAAAGGGTTATGCCGATTCGGCATAATTTAAAAATCGAAAAATCTGAGACACCTTTAGTCCAACGGACTGATTATCCCAAGCCTGTTTTTGCTAACAACATGCGTGTAAATCATCGTCGTTTGGAGACTCGAATGACCCAGTAAATCCTGAATCGTCCGGATATCCTGTCCATTTTCGAGCAAATGCGTAGCAAAGCTGTGACGCAATGCGTGAACACAACCAGAATGTTAAAAGGATCATGACTGTTACATGCCAAAGGCGGATAAATGAAGCGTGCGCTAGGGTAAAAGCTTGAGGAGTTTTGCGGCATTCAAACCGGAAACGGCATCGATTTGCGCCCGGGTCAGCCCGGCGTTTTCAAGCTCTTTAAAATACCTTTCAGGCTTTAATAAAGGGAAATCGCTGCCAAAGAGGATTCTATCCACACCGGCAATTTCAACTGCATGCCTGTATATTTCGGGATCGTACAAAAAAGGAGACGCGGCAGTATCAAAATAAACGTTTTTAAGACGCTCTTTGACGTCTTTTTTTAAAAGATTAAAAAAGAAAATGCCCCCGCCCCAATGGGCCAGAATGATTTTATTTTCCGAAAATCTGGTGACCAATGTATAAATCTGTTTCAGGGTATTGGGAGTCTTTCCGGGATACAGATGCCCCACGGGTTCATTGGTATGGATCAAAAACAAAAGGTCTTTGTCGAGACAGATTTCCATAAGGGGCGTCAGCATATCTAACGCAGTATCATCTATGCCGGATTGGTAAAAAGCGATTTCCCCGATCCCTGAAAGACCGCCTTCCAGACACCGTCGCGCCTCGGAAACAGCCTCCCTGTTAAACGGATCAAAACAACACAACCCCGCAAGGCGTTCAGGATATCGGGTTACAACCTCCATGACATAGTCATTTTGCATTTTAAACGTTGCCGAATCTTTCCACGGAAAACCAAAGACCACGGATCTGTCAACACCTTGCGCATCCATTGCGGCAACGATTTCTTTTGCCCCGACGAGTTTTGATCCCGGCGAATCGTATAAAAGTTTAAAGGCAGGTTCTGAAGGGAAATACTTTTCCCTGTTTTCACGAATGGCTTTTGGGAAGATGTGTGTATGAAAATCGATGATCATAATGGCAACAGGGGTCAGGGATCGGGGGTTAGAAAAAAAGTGAATATCGATAATTCACTTTAATTATAAGTTTAAAGTGCCTAAAGTTAAGGTATTCTTTCAATTTTACATGAATAGATGGAGCGAAGCGACACCTTCACTTTAGGCACGTTAGATCATTTCAAACTTTAGTCACTTTCTGTGATCTCTACCTGATTACATGAACAGTGCACTTTTGATCTGGGCATACAGTTGATTGTTGTCAAACCCCATCAAAGCCGGCGCTTCGGACGGACACACCGCCGAGCAGGCGCCGCACCCTTTGCACAGGGCCGGATTCACTTCAGCCACAAACGCTTCACTGTTAAACGTAATGGCGCCAAACGGACAGACATTGATGCACCCCAAACATCCGGAACATAACTCGGGTCGGATATGCGTGATGATACCGCCCAGTTTGACGTATTTCATCGCCAGAACCGTAACAGCTCTTGCGGCTGCGGCCTGAGCCTGTGTGATGGATTCATCGATGGTCTTGGGGGCGTGGGCCAGCCCGCACACAAAAACGCCGTCCGTGGCAAAATCCACCGGCCGAAGCTTCACGTGGGCTTCGGCAAAAAAACCGTCGGCATTCAAAGGCACCTTATAAAGCTGTGCCAAAGGATTCTCTGATTCCGTTACAATCGCCGACGCCAGAACCAACAGATCGGGATGGATGTCCATCATCCTTCCCAGAACCCGGTCGGTGAAACTCACCTTGAGGCCTTCGTCCCCATTGGTAACATTAACATCCTTATCAGCATCGTACCGGATAAAACCGATGCCTCGAGATCGGGCTTCGCGATAGAGATCCTCGCGCAGACCATACGAACGCAAATCCCTGTAAAGGATAAAAACGTCCATGCCGGGGTTGATCTCTTTCAGGTTCAAAGCACTTTTGATGGATTGGGTGCAGCATACTTTTGAACAGTAGGGCCGATCCGGTATGCGGGAACCGACACACTGGATAAATACCGCCGTGTTGACTTGGGCAATCGATGGATCGTTGCCAATAAACCGCTGCTGCAACTCCAAACCGGTAACGACCCGGGAATCTTGCCCGTATAAATATTGGTCGGGTTTAAACTCCGAAGCCCCTGAAGCGATAAGGGTTACGCCGTGCTCAAGAACCCTGCTATTGCCGTTGCCGGTGACGGTTGTCTTAAAATTCCCCACAAACCCGTCAACCTGCGTAATGCGAGAATTCAGAAAAATATCAATGGCCGGATCGGACTCCACCGCATCGGTCAAGCCTTTTAAATATTCCTGAATATCCTCGCCGCGCCAGGTTTCATGAAGATTCCGCGCCTGGCCGCCGAGAACATCCGATTTTTCAAGCAAAAATGTCTGATACCCTTGATCCGACATGTTTTTGGCCGCAGCCATCCCGGCGACGCCGCCCCCGATCACCAGAACCGCCTGGTTGACCGCCATGGTCGATTCTGCCAGGGGCTGGAGTAGAGCCGCTTTGGCCACGCCCATTCTGACCATATCTTTGGATTTTTTCGTGGCTTCTTCAGGATCGTTTTTATGGACCCAGGAGCACTGGTTGCGGATGTTGGCCATTTCGAACAGGTACTTGTTGACCCCCGCATTGATTAAAGTCTCCTGAAAAAGGGGCTCATGGGTCTTGGGTGTGCAGGCGGCAACAACCACTCGATTCAGCCGATGCTCTCTGATGACCTCCGTCATTTTCTCCTGGGTGTCCTGGGAGCAGCTGAACATATTTTCCTCCACATAGGCGACACCGGGCAGGGTCTTTGCAAATTCCACCACTTCGGGAACATCGACGGTCCCCGCGATATTGGTACCGCACCGACACACAAAAACACCGATTCGGGGCGCCTCACCCCGCACATCCGTCTCTTCCGGAACTTCTTTTGTCTTTGTGAGGGTCCACCGAGACTCGGCCAAACGGCTGCCTGCCACACCCGCAGCAGCACTGGAATCGATCACCGAAGACGGAATGTCCTTGGGTGCCTGAAAAGCACCACAAACATATACCCCGGACCTGGAGGTCTCAACCGGATCAAAACTGCTGGTACGGGCAAAGTTGTAATGATCCAGATCGATGCCCCATTTTTTGGCCTGCTCCGCCGTTTTCATGGACGCCGTCAGACCGATTGACAGGACCACCATGTCAAATTCTTCTTCCACACGC
>Ga0307380_10009103_pt1 | contig 12637 bp, 15 predicted proteins | sample UN3MG_FD_202239 | JGI IMG/M metagenome (GOLD analysis project Ga0307380, IMG submission 202239) | Soil microbial communities from Risofladan, Vaasa, Finland - UN-3 | ecosystem: Environmental > Terrestrial > Soil > Coastal area > Acid sulfate soil | place: Finland: Risofladan, Vaasa | collected... | reverse complement strand
GGACTGGTCGGAATCGGCTTGCTGCTGATCGAAGGCGCCCTCGAGGCCTTCGACGTCGAGAACCTGGAGATCATGTCCTTGCCGTTCGCCGTCCAAGAGATGGTCTTCGCCGTCTGGCTCATCGCGAAGGGACTCAACCAATCCGACGGCTCCGTTCGTGCATCATCCCCTGAGACGCCGGTAACCGCTTGAAGTGGACGCGAACGGGAACGTTCTCGCGGTGTTCACCGAGCCCTTCTAGGCGACGACCAGACCCAGAGGCGCCGAACCACCTTCCGGGGCTCAGTCGAACATGATCACGCTGCGCGCGACGTTGCCGGTCTTCATGTCGGCAAAGCCGTCGTTGATCTGTTCGAGGGTGATCGTCTTCGACACCATCTCGTCGAGATGCAGTCGTCCGTCGAGGTACATGTCGACGAAACGCGGCATGTCGGTGCGGAACTGGTTCGATCCCATGTTCGACCCGGTGAGCGTCTTTTCGTAGAGCAGTTCAGGTCCATGGATCTCGATCCTGGTGCCTACCGGGATCATGCCGATGACGGTCGCCTGTCCGCCATTGCGAAGCATCTCGTACGCCTGCTCCGCGGTCTGCTTGAGACCAACCGCCTCGAACGCATGGTGCACGCCCCCGCCGGTGATGTCCTTCACGGCCGCAACCACGTCGTCACTCGCCGCATTGACCACATGCGTGGCGCCCATCTGCTGGGCGAGTTCGAGCTTCGATTCCGCCATGTCGACGGCGATGATCTTGTTCGCGCCCGCGATTCGTGCGCCTTGCACCGCCGACAGCCCGATGCCGCCGCACCCGATGACCGCCACGGTCTCGCCCGGCGCCACACGAGCGGTGCGGAACACCGCACCGAGGCCGGTGGTCACCCCACAGCCGATCAGTGCCGCCTTGTCGAGCGGCATGTCGCGATCGATCTTCACGAGCGCCTGCTCGTGGATCAGCATCTGCTCGGCGAATGACGACAGATGGAGGTACTGGTTGACGGTCTCGCCGTCCGCCCGGCTCAATCGAGGCGGCTCGCCGGGCAGGCGCACCAACTCGGTGCCCTTGTTCTCGCACAGCGACAGATGGCCATCGGTGCACTGCGAACAGTGCCCGCAGAATGCCGACAGGCAGGTGATGACGTGATCACCCGGCTGTACGTAGTGCACCATCGAACCGACCGCTTCGACCACGCCCGCCGATTCGTGCCCGAGTACCGCCGGGCACGGGTACGGGTACTTGCCCTCCATGAAATGGAGGTCGCTGTGGCAGAGCCCCGCCGCCACCGTGCGAATCAGCACCTCTCGTGGTCCAGGCTCGCCGATGTCGATGTCCTCGATGTCGAGCTGACCCGGTATCGAGTTGAGCACTGCTGCCTTCATGATCGCTCCCATTCTTCGCGATGACGTCAACGAGACGGTAGTTGGTGCCGCTGCGCCGAAGCGGGCGGAGGTCGCTCGCATCCACCGCCTTGATCGATGCGACCGTCGAGCGGAAGACGATCGGCCCGCGCGCTGCGCGGGGAACGTTCACGAGACCCGGCGAGGCGGTGACGGCAATGTCTGGTCGACCCGCGGAACTGTGTGACACCCCCTGCTTAAGGTTGTCGGTATGGAGGTCGCTGCGGTTGTCGAGCGGGTGGGGGCCATTGCCTCGGTGCGTGCAGATTCGTGTGCGGGTGCTGATCTGATCGAGTCGGGTCTGGTCGCGGTGCGTGAAGTCCAGGCGTGGTGCGATGCCCAACACGCCGGGCTGGTCGAACGACTGGGCCATGTCGATTCGTTCCCTGAGCAGCGCATAGCGAAGGCGTCGAAGCAGTCGCTGGGACAGGCAGCGAAGACGACCGAACGATCCAAGACACTGACGAAGACCCCGAAGCTCGCCCACGCGCTCGATGACGGGGCTGTCACCGGCGCCCACATCGATGCGGTCACCCGGGCCTCGAAGAAGCTCGACGCCACCAAGCGCGGTGAGCTGTTGGATCGGGCGAACGCACTTGCTGAGGTCGCGAAGGCCGCCTCGGTCGAGGAGTTCGCTCGCCGGTTGGATCTGGAGACGAAGCGGTTGGAGGACGACGACGGCATGGATCGCCTTGCCCGCCAGCGCCGCAACATGCGAGCGCGCAGCTGGGTGGACACCGAGGGGATGTGGAACCTGTCAGCCAGGTTTGATCCCGTCACCGGCGTCAAGATCGCGGCCCGCATCGACACCACGGTGCAGACGCTGTTCGGCGAAGCCGTCCCCGACGACTGCCCCGACGATCCGATCGAGAAGCAACGTCACCTCGCCGCGCGCGCTGTTGCACGACTCCTCCTCGACGACGCCATCGGACACCAACCCGACGATGCTGCTGCACCCCCGGTTCGCTCCACGGCGGGTCGACCCGAATACCTCGTGGTCATCGACGCCGACGCCACCGGACAGACCGGTCCGGTCGGCGAGTTCTCCATCCCCGTTGAGATCCCCGCTCGCGTGCTGGCCACAGTTGCCGGTGACGCCGACGTCCACGCTGTCGTGGTTCGCAACGGCATCGTGTTGCACGCACCCGGCGAACTCAACCTGGGTCGCACCACTCGACTCGCCAACCGCGCCCAACGTCGAGCCTTGCGCAGCCTCTACCGATGCTGTGCGATCCCGGGATGCTCGGTCGCCTACGACCGCTGCAAACTCCACCACATCATCTGGTGGCGCAACCACGGCCACACCGACCTCGACAACCTGCTCCCCGTGTGCACGGTGCACCACACCAAGATCCACCACGACGGCTGGCACATCGAACTCGGACCCAACCGACAACTCACCCTCGAACTCCCCGACGGGAGCGTCCACACCGCCGGACCACCGAGCCGATCCCAGCGAAGTACCGCCGCCTGACCCCCAAACCGGGTCAGGGACCGAGGTCGAGCAGGTCGTCGCAGCCGAGCCTCAGCGCCGGGCGTCGAGTTCTGCGACGTCGCGTGCCGGAGCGGTCAGGCGGTAGGACGCGTCGAGCAGCTCCGCGATCTCGGACCAGTTGGTGTCGTCGTCGAGATCGATCCCGATCCATCCGGACGGACCCAGGTAGGCGGGGACGAACGTGCGGTCGTCCTCCAGGAGCGCTCGACGATCGCTCTCGTCGGGTCGCACCATGATCGAGTGTGCGTGCTGGATCCACTCTCCATCGACCTTCAGCGATCCGCCGTAGTAGGCAAACACCTTCTTGGTGAAGAACGCCGGACGGCCATGAGACACCTTCTCGTCGGTGTTGGGCAACGACGCCGCCAAGCGCCGAACGTGTTCGAGGAACGGGTCGTCGTCGTCGAACATCTGAGGGTGAGCCACCGTTCGATGGTATTGCACTCGACGAAGCGATCTCGGCGAGGGTCGTTGCGCCTGGCGCGCAAGGAAGCGAACATGACGAGATGACGAGTGCGAACCCACAGTCGAAACTCACGCGTAGCTTCGTCCGTTTCCAGAACAACCCGTCCTCGGTCCGCTACGCAACGGCCGCGATCATCAGCACGATTGCCGTGCTGGTGGTGGCCGGCGCCGTCTTGATGCGGGTTTTCGACGACGAGCAGTACGAGTCGTTCGGCGAGGCACTGTGGTTCACGCTCCAGACGGTCACCACGGTCGGCTACGGCGACAACACACCCACCTCCGGTGTGGGTCGGCTGGTCGCATCGGTCGTGATGTTGGTGTCGATCGGTCTGATCAGCGTGATCACGGCCGCCGTCACGTCGATGTTCATCCGATCCGTGAGTCGTGACGAGCAGGAATCCGACCACCGGGTCGTCGCCGAGGCACTCTCGCGCATCGAGGTGGGGCTCTCCGAAGCTCACGACCGGCTCGAGCGCATCGAGCACGACCGCAGCGCAGGTGACGAGGACAGCTGAGCGCTTCCTGAGGTCTGTTCGCTGACCGGCCTTCAGCGGTTCAGCGCCGGTTCCGCGAGTCGCTCGATCACGACGTCGGACGCTTGGGGTACCTCGACACCGTCGAGCCAGGCGAGCACCATCGCGTTCACCGTCTCCGGCGCCTCCTGCTGCACCCAGTGTGAGACCCCGGGCAGGAACCGCATCGTCAAGTCGCTGACGAACTCATCGGTTCCGTTGGTCGTCTCCTTCGACAACGCCACGTCCTCCAGGCCCCAGATCAGCAGCGTCGGGGTCTCGATGGTCGCCAGCTCTTCGGACGCCGACGCCCGGGCTCCACGGAACGCGGCCCGGTAGTAGTTGATCATCGAACGCATCGCACCGGGTCGCAGAGCGGCCTTGCGATACACGTCGACGACCTCGTCGGGAAACCTCGCCGGATCGACTGCCGACTTGGTGAAGGCATCACCGACCGCCTTCGCCTGCCGAGCGCACAACAGCTTCTCGGGGAGCCACGGAATCTGGAAGAAGAACATGTACCAGGACTTGAGCAGCTGGCGAACGCTGCGCAACTCGCGTTGCATGCACGCCGGGTGCGGCACGTTCATGATCACCAAGCGATCCAGCGGGCGGACACGACGGATCGCGAACATCCACGCCTGCGCAGCTCCCCAGTCGTGCCCGATCAACGTCACGTCGCCACGTCCCGACACGTCGATCAACGCACCGATATCGGCCAGGAGGCAATCCATCGAGTAGTCGGACACTTTCGGCGGCTTCGACGACTCGCCGTACCCACGCAGGTTCGGCGCCCACACTTCGTAGCCGGCAGCAGCCAGCTCGGGGATCTGGTGACGCCAGGAGAACGCCGACTCCGGAAACCCGTGCAACAGCAAAGCCAGCCCCCGACTCCCGCCCTCGTTCGTGACCGACACCTGCAGATCGACGTCGTTCACGGAGATGGTTCGGTAGGTCAACGGATCCATCGAACCATCGTGCCATCCCCGCCGCCGTTCGGAATACGTGGACGAGCGAGCCGGTTGCACCGGGAGCACAGATACCCCCAGCAGTATTGGAGTACCGCCGACATGGCCGCCATCGAACTCACCATCGACAACTTCGAGCAGACGATCAACGACAACGACACCGTGTTCGTCGACTTCTGGGCCGAGTGGTGCGGTCCGTGCCGTCAGTTCGGACCGGTCTTCGAGGCCGCAGCGGAACAGCACGCCGACATCGTGTTCGGCAAGGTCGACGCCGATGCTCAACAGGAACTCGCCGGACACTTCAACGTGCGGTCGATTCCCACACTGATGGCGATACGCGACAACGTCGTGTTGTTCTCCCAGCCCGGCGCACTCCCCGCCCATGCCCTCGACGATCTGATCGGCCAGATCAAGGACATCGACATGGACGAGGTCCGCCGACAGATCGCCGAACAGCAGAGCGCCGACGCCGACTGAACCGACGCAGGTCGCCGTCAGGTCGCAAACGCGTCGGGCATGTCCGTGGTTTCGTCGTCTGCGACGGCAAGGCGTTCGATGTCGCGACGAGCTCGCGGGTGCGTCGCAAGCAGTGCGTCACGCCTCCCGCCTTCGAAATCGGCACCGGTGAAGCCCGGCGCCATCGTGCAGCCGAACAACCCGTACATGCCACCTGGCACGAGCTCGCCCGCCTGCCACACACCCGCGGGAACGACGAACTGCACCCGCTGCCCGAGCCCGAGATCGGGTCCGAGCATCACCTCGTCCACCTCACCACCAGGATGCAGCAGCACCAGTCGGATCGGGTCGCCGCCATAGAAGTGCCAGACCTCGTCGTGCGGCAATCGGTGGAACAACGACCGGCTCAGCGGCTCGCTCGCGTACATCCCGATCATCGCGGTGCCGACCGGGGCGCCATCGGACACTGATGCCGTCGAGCGATAGGTGCTCACGAACAACGTGCCTTCGACGGGAAGCGGTTCGAACCCGTACGCGTCGATCAGCTCCTTCACGGTCGGGTCCACGCCGCCACGCTACGTTCGAACCATGAGCACATCGGCACCGATCGACACCTGCATCGCCAATTGGCACCGCCACCTCCGCGGCGAGCTTCCCGGCGGCCTCGACGCCATCTTGCATGAAGACTGCACGTTCATCTCCCCGATCGTGTTCACCCCTCAACATGGTCGCGACATCACCAAGCTCTACCTGATTGCGGCCGGCAGCACGCTCGGCGGCAACGAGGGCGACGTGACCGAGGCGATCAACGCCGGTGCCACGGAAGGCGGATTCCGGTACGTCAAAGAGGTCCTGCAGGGCCACCATGCGGTGCTGGAGTTCGAGACGACCGTCGACGGCAAGTACGCCAACGGGGTCGACATCATCACGTGTGACGACGACGGAGTCATCACCGAGTTCAAGGTCATGATGCGACCGCTGCAAGCGATCAACGCCGTCCATGCGCAGATGAAGGCGATGCTCGAACAGCTCGCGGATTGACGCGAACGGAGCGCGGTTCGGATCAGCCGGTCGATCGGGCCGTCGGCGTGAAGCGAACCGGGAGCCGCTTGATCCCGCCGACCAGCGGCAGGCCGGCCGTGTCGAGCGGAATCGCTGGGCCGGTCACCTCGAGATCCGGCAAGCGCTTGAAGATCTCACGGAAGACGACCGCCACCTCACGTCGCGCCAGGTTCGCGCCGAGGCAGAAGTGCGGGCCGGGGCCCCCGAACCCCACGTGGGGATTCGGCGAGCGTCGCACGTCGAAGCGCTCCGGATCGTCGAAGACCCGGGGGTCGCGGTTGGCCGCGCCGTAGAACATCACGAACTTGTCGCCTTCGTGGAACTGCTCTCCCGCCAAGGTGACATCGCCGGTTGCGGTCCGGCGCATGAAGGTGACCGGCGAAGCCACACGAACGATCTCCTCGACAGCGCTCTGGGTGACGCCCTCGACGTCGCCCTGCCAGATCGCGCGCTGGTCGGGGTTCTTCGACAGCAGGTTGACGCCGTGACTGATCGCCGTGCGCGTGGTGTCGTTGCCGGCGACCGCCAGCAGCACGAACAGCGAGGTGATCTCGGCTGGCGTGAGCAAGTCCTCCGGCAGTTGGTTGTGGATCAGCTTCGAGGTGAGGTCGTCGGTCGGGTTGGCCCGACGCTCCTCGATCAACTCACCCATCAGCGCCGCCAGCGACATGCCCGCATTGAGGAACGCCTCGATGCCGCCGTCCTCGCCGACGAACTCGGGGTCGCCACCGCTCAGGATCACATTGGTGGCGTCGAGCACGGTCTGGAACTCGCTGCGCGGAATGCCCATCATGTCGCAGATGATCAGCAGCGGGAACGGCTGCGACAGCACTTCGACGAGATCGGCTTCGCCCTGTTCGCAGAACCCGTCGATCACCTCGGTGCAGACCGCCTCGACCGAGGCGAACACGCTCTGGAGCTCGAGGGGCGTGAAGCTGTAGGCCACGATGCGCCGCTGATGCGCGTGGCGAGGATTGTCCATGTTGATGAATCCGCCGAAGAACTCGAGCATCTCCATCGGCAGGTCGAACACCGACGTGGCACCCTTGCCGGAGCAGAACTGATCGGGGTGTTTGCTGACCTGAACGACCTCGTCGAATCGAGGCAGGGCATAGATGGTCTCCGTGGCGTCACCGGCGAGCGGATTGATCACCTCGATCGGCAGTACGGCGCCGAGTTCGCGAATATCGGCGAACTCGGTCATCCGGTCTTCGAGCGTCTGGGTCCAGAAGCCGGGCTCGATGAGGCGGGATGCGCTGGCGTTCATGCTTCTCCTGAGACGTCCGGTGCGGTGGGGGTGCCGCTGACTCGAAGACTATCGATCGAGTTGCATCGACAGAAAAGTCGTCGCCGCACTGGCCGCTTCTGACCAACTCGCCCGACGCGTGCCAGACTCCCGTGATGGCAACGCTCGTGCTCACCGTGATCGGCGACGACCGCGCCGGGCTCGTGGACGCACTCGCTGGGCCCATTGCACGCCATGGCGGCAACTGGGACCGCAGCCACATGGCCCGGCTCGCTGGCAAGTTCGCCGGCATCGTCGTGGTGTCGGTCCCCGACGAGCGCACCGATGACCTCACAGCCGAACTCGACACGCTGACCGCTCAGGGCCTCCTCGACGTGACGGTGGCCATCGCAGCGAACGATGGACCAGTAGGCCACGACGAGCTTCTCCAGTTGCACCTCATCGGCCAGGACCGGCCTGGAATCATCCGCGAAGTTGCGAGCGCCCTGGCGCAGAGAAATGTCAGCATCGAGGAGCTCGAGACGTCGGCTTCATCGGCCCCGATGTCGGCGGAACTGCTCTTCGAGGCAACGGCGACGCTGCGGGTGCCCGCTGATGCCGACCCCGCCGATCTCCGTTCCGCCCTCGAGGCCATCGCCAACGAGCTGATGGTCGACCTCGACGTGACCGACCAGCGCACTGCAAGGGGGTGACGATGAGCAACCTCGACGAGCCCGGAAACGCGCGCGACCGGATCCGGCTGACCCAGTTCAGCCACGGCGCCGGTTGAGGCTGCAAGCTCGCCCCGGGCGAGCTGGCGCACGTGGTGCGCCACTTGAACTCCGCTCATCCCGATCGACTTCTCGTCGGGCCGGACACCGGCGACGACGCCGCGGTCTGGCGTCTCGACGACGAACGGGCCCTCGTGTCGACCGCCGACTTCATCACACCGGTGGTCGACGACGCGCGCACCTGGGGACGCGTCGCCGCCGCAAACAGCGTGTCCGACATCTACGCGATGGGTGGACGGCCGCTGTTTGCGCTCAATCTCGTCGGGTGGAACACCGACAAACTGCCGACGTCGCTGCTCGGCGAGGTGCTCGCCGGCGGCCAAGACATCGCCGACGAGGCGGGATTCGTCATCGCTGGCGGCCACACGATCGACGACCCCGAACCCAAGTACGGCATGGCTGTCACCGGCGAGGCGCACCCCGACCGACTCCTCACCAACGCCGGGCTGCGCACCGGCCAGGACATCGTGCTCACCAAAGCGCTCGGCGTCGGCGTGCTGACCACGGCGATCAAGAACGGTCGTGCCGCCGAGGAACAGGCCGACGCTGCCGTGGCGTCGATGGTGCGGCTCAACGACGTCGCCGCCCGCCTTGCGTTGGCTGCGGGCGTCACCGGGTGCACCGACGTGACCGGGTTCGGACTGCTCGGTCACCTGGGTCGGATGGCACTCGAGTCCGCTGTGTCGGTCGCGATCGAGTTCGATGCGGTGCCGTTCCTGCCGGGCGCCGTCGATTTGGCTGCAGACGGCGTCATGCCGGGCGGCAGCAAACGCAACCTGACGTGGGCGCTCGACTTCGTCGAGGTCGGCGCCCACGACGAGGTGCATCAGTTGCTGCTCGCCGACGCTCAGACGTCCGGCGGACTCGTGTTCGGCGTCGACCCGTCGGAAACCGCCGGCATCCTCGCCGAACTCGCGGCAACCGGCCACCAGGCGGCCTGCATCGGCACCACCGGCTCGGGCACCCCCGGCATCACGCTCCGCTGAAGCACCCAACATCCCCGTTATGGCGTGGTCAGGGGCAACAGGAGGTGGTGACCTCGTGCGCGAGTTGCTCGGCGTCGGCGTGCTTCACGTACCACTCCCACCGGTTCCCGTCCGGTGCGTGGACCCACGTCTCGGTCTTCTCGGCGTAACAACACACTGTGTCGTCGACACCCGTGGTTTCGATGCCGTCGCCGCTGAGGCGCTCCTCCGCGGCACGGACTTGCGCCGACGTCTCCACCTCGACACCGAGGTGGTTGATCGATCCGGATGCTCCGACGCCCTCGAACAGCACGAGCTTCAGCGGCGGGTTCTCGATCGCGAAGTTCGCATATCCCTCACGCACTTTGGCAGGCGGCGTCGCGAACATCTTGCTGTAGAAGTCGATCGCCGAATCGAGGTCGTCGACGTTGAGTGCGAGTTGGAGGCGCATGGTTGATCTCCCAATGTTGTATTGACGGTGATCAATACGTTAGCGTCTCGAATCGATGAACGTCGATACGAAATTCGTACCCAGCGCCGCGACGTGTTGCGGATCGGTCAGCGGCGATGCGCTGACCGACGCCCAGGCAGGCGAACTCGCCACCGCTCTCAAGGCGCTGGCCGACCCCGTGCGCCTGCGCCTCGTCTCGATCATCGCAACATCGCCGACCGGCGAGGTCTGCGCCTGCGATCTCCCCGACTCGCTCGATCGCAGCCAACCGACCGTCAGCCACCACCTTGGCCTGCTGGTCAACGCCGGGCTGCTCGAGCGCGAGCAACGCGGCAAATGGGCATGGTTCCGCCTGCGCTACGACCGCCTAAATGAGCTCAGCGCCCTGCTCGCTCCCCCGCGATCCGAGCATCGCCCGACCGACTCAGGAGTGACGTCATGAACGATCACCGTCCCGCCGTGTTGTTCCTCTGCGTGCACAACGCCGGACGATCCCAGATGGCCGCAGGCTGGCTCCGACACCTCGCCGGGGATCGCGTCGAGGTCTTCTCCGGGGGTTCCGAGCCCGCCGATCAGGCCAATCCGAACGCAGTGGCGGCGATGGCCGAGGTCGGCATCGACATCGCCGGCCAGCAGCCGCAACGTTGGACCGACGAACACGCCCGCAGCGCCGACGTCGTGATCACGATGGGCTGCGGCGACGTCTGTCCGGTGTATCCCGGCAAGCGGTACGAGGACTGGGAACTCACCGACCCGGCAGGTCAATCCCTCGCCATGGTCCGGACCGTCCGCGACGAGATCCGCGAACGCGTCGAGCAACTGATCGACAGCCTGAACAGCTGATGGCAGCCGAATCCGCCTGGACTCCTGATGTGCGGCGGCTGACCGGCGAGTTCGTCGGCACCGCATTCCTCCTCGCAGCCATCGTCGGCTCGGGAATCATGGCCCAGAACCTCACCGACGACGTCGGACTCCAATTGCTCCAGAACGCCTTTGCGACCGCCGGCGTACTCATTGCGCTGATCCTGGCATTCGGCGCGGTGTCCGGCGCCCATTTCAATCCGGCGGTCACGATCACCGACCGCTGGTTCGGCGGCATCGACACGCCAACTGCGGTCTGGTACGTCGGTGCGCAGACGCTCGGCGGCATCGTCGGTGTCATGACGGCCAACCTGATGTTCGACCTGAACGCCGTCGGGTGGTCGACGAAGGATCGGTCCTCCCTGAATCTCGTGTTCTCCGAGGGCATCGCGACGCTCGGGCTGCTGCTGGTGATCTTCGGTGTCGTCCGAGCCGGACGTGCGTCGGTGGTCGCCTTTGCGGTCGGCGGGTACATCGCCGGCGCGTACTACTTCACGTCGTCGACGAGCTTCGCGAATCCGGCAGTCACCGTGGCCCGCATGTTCTCGGACACCTTCGCCGGAATCGAACCCGCCAGCGCACCGGCATTCATCGCAGCGCAGTTCGTTGCCGTCGGAATCGCCATCGCACTGATCCGCGTCCTGTGGCCCGACATGGGCGAGGTCGCAGATCGGGTCGTGCTTCCCCACGACGACGTGACATCTGGGGTCTGATCCCAGATGTCACGGCGGAGGTGCGCGGCGGTGGGCGACGCGGCAGACTCTCGGACATGACGCTGGCTGACCACCCGACCGGTACCGACCAACCCGACGACGACCTCACCGCGGCCGCGATCGCATGGGACATCGACACGATCCTTCCCGACGGAGCGACGCCCGCCGACCTGTTCGATCGCGCCGATGCGCTCGCCGACGACCTCACAAGTCTCCGGGGGCAGGTCGGCACCCTCGATGCCGCTGATCTGGCCGACGCGATGCACCGGTTGGCCGAACTCCAGGACCTGATGTCGCGAGCCGGATACCACGCGATGCTCGCGTTCTCGACTGCGACCGACGATCCGGCACACGGAGCGGCGATGGCGGCGGCCCAGGAACGTTCGACAGCGATCGGCACCAAGCTGATCTTCATCGACCTCGAATGGGCAGCCGCCGACGACGACCACGTCGCCACCGTGCTGGCCGATCCCCGCCTCGACTTCTGCCGCCACCATCTCGACAACCTCCGACTCAGTCGCCCGTACCTGCTCTCCGAGGCGGAGGAGACGATCCTCGCCGAGAAAAGCCAGACCGGGTTCGCCGCCTGGACCCGCCTCTTCGACGAACTGACCTCGGCGATCACCGTCGATCTGCCCGACGAACTCGGCGGACCCGGCCGACCCTTGATGCAGGCGGCATCCATGCTGCAGCACCCCGATCGCGATGTCCGCAAGCACGTCGCCGACGGAATCACCGCCGGCCTCGAGCCCGGCCTGCGCACACGTGCGTTCCTGTTCAACACGCTGCTGCTCGACAAGTCGATCGACGACCGTCTGCGCGGGTATCCCACGTGGGTCTCGTCGCGCAACCTCGACAACGAGGCCTCCGACGAGTCGGTACAGGCCCTCGTCGACGCCGTGGTCGACAACTACTCGATCGCCCAGCGCTGGTACACGCTCAAAGCGCAGGTGCTCGGCCTCGACCAGCTCGCCGACTACGACCGCATGGCCTCGGTGGCCACCGCCGACCGCGACATCGGCTGGACCGAGGGCACGCAGATCGTTCGTGACGCGTATGCCTCGTTCTCGCCCGAGTTGGCGGGCATCGTCGACCGATTCATCGACGAGTCGTGGATCGATGCTCCCGTTCGCCCAGGCAAACGTGGCGGGGCGTTCGCCGCTGGAGTGTCGCCCGACCACCACCCGTACGTGCTGCTCAACTGGACCTCCAAGTCACGCGACGTCGCGACCCTCGCGCACGAGCTCGGCCACGGCGTGCACTTCTACCTGGCCCGCAAGC
>Ga0307380_10009102_pt1 | contig 12637 bp, 24 predicted proteins | sample UN3MG_FD_202239 | JGI IMG/M metagenome (GOLD analysis project Ga0307380, IMG submission 202239) | Soil microbial communities from Risofladan, Vaasa, Finland - UN-3 | ecosystem: Environmental > Terrestrial > Soil > Coastal area > Acid sulfate soil | place: Finland: Risofladan, Vaasa | collected... | reverse complement strand
TAGCTCTTAAGTCTTCTCGTTTCAAGAGCTTATGAGAGAAAGTTGGGTCATCGTTTTTGAAGACAAGGACTAACGAAGACTCACCAATACCGCTTATTAGTCATAAGTCGTTATAGCAGGTTAATGGGAAAGCTCAACCCTACCCCACTCTTCCCCTTTCTTCCCCACTGCTCCCCATCCTCTCCTCTCCTCTCCTCTCCTCTCCTCTCTTAGGAAATCACGTACGGGGCGCCCGTTCAAAATCACAAGGTAATCAACAAGGTAACCCGGCCCTTTGTTGGAAATAAAGGACTTACAAGCAAAGACCCACCTCCTTCCAAGTCCCACGGCCAAATAACAACCCTCTCCGGCAATCAGAGACGACCCAAACTTGAAAGTGGACCCACTTTCGGTCTAACCCGTCAATCCGGCCTCAACCAGTCAAGCCATAACCCCAGCAATAGCAAGGGCCTCCGCGTTTCAACGGATAGTCAAACAGTTTCATCCAAAACCTTGTTTGTCCCGGGGGTCAGAACAGGATTCAAGTTTACGAAAAGTCACCTTTTTGGCCCTCAAAACGGCTTGTAACCCTAGTAGCCACAAGGGGCTCCTCGTTTCAAGAAATAGTCAAACAAGTTTGTCTCTCTTCTCCCCCTCCCTCTTTCCAGACATGTTTTTTGGGGCAAATCTGAGGTTTTGCCCATCAAAGCCTCAAATCACCTCCCGATTTGGCCTCTTTCGGTGGATTTAGGCGCCCCACTCAGCCCTCTTAGTCCGAACGCGCGGCAAATACGCTGTCACGCTCGGCAGTAGTGGTGGTTCTTGGGCGAATTCGGCCCGCTTTCGCGCTGACCGTTGGGCTTGGGGGCGATTAAGACAACGGTCCCTGGATATCGAAGTGGCCGACCCACTTTCTATACAGCTATTGGACTTAAGAGGCGAAAATGCAGAGTCTATTCGGCTAACCGTAAGCAGCGGCACCGCAAAGCGTCCTTCTTGGATGCCTTCGGCCCTGATTTCGACCCGCTTTCCGCCAAGATTAGGTCTCGGCATTGCCCCCACCTTGTTAATCGGAGCAGTTTTCCTTATCTAAGGCCGATCAAGGGCAGATTCACGCGCCACTTGACAAGCCTGCTTTTATTAACTACCTTATGGGAATAAGGTAGTTAATAAAAGGCTAGGGCCTATCAGACTCGGGACAAGCCCAGTTGATGGGCCGCGACTCACGGTCGCATTCCCGACTCACGGTCGAGCAGAATCGCGACCGTCGGTCGCTCAGAGGTCGAGCCCGCTGAGGGTGCTCTTTCGACTTCGCCTCGCTTCAGTCCTTATCGGACGCGAGGTCTTGGGGGCCGACCCCGTTCAGGATCAGGCCGCCGTGCTTCGTAGTGGTATAGGTCGCGAGCTTATCGGCGACCAGCAAACGGATCAGTCTGCCGGCCGCCCTATGGGAGATATCGAGCCGCCGCGATAACGCCTTCGCGGTGAAATCCTTAGTACGAAGCAGGAGCAGGGTCTCCTTATAGAAGAACCCCTCCTCAGAGACCCTCCCCTTCCCTCGCTCCAGGATTTCCTCTTCGGCGTCTCGTTTAGAGAGGATATCGAGGATATCTGCGACGTAGGGAGCCTGCTCGATATGTACGGAGCAAAAAGGCTTCCCTTCCCTCGTAGATTTCTTGCACTTCTCCGCTTGGCAGGGAGACGTGCCTTTATGTTGTCCCCCGTCCGGAAGGACTTGGCGCACGATATCGAACATAGGAACAGCCCCTTGGTTACCCCAGAGTTAGACAATGCTAACCCCTCATAACGCAATAGTGACTGTTTAGGCAAGCTCCATTCTATCTTGGAGGCAAAAACCTACACTTGGTCGAGCAGCTTTGCTAGATCAGCGTCTGGGTCAGCCGAATCCCCGTAGAAGTCCAATTCTCCTCTCAGGATCCGGGCCCCGAGGCTATTCGGGTCGCGTTTGGCCATTATCAGGGCGGTCACCCTCCCCGTGGCCCACGGCGAAATGGCCAGCATTTCCTGAATGGCCGTTCTCTGGCCGGCCGTTAACTGGCCGGTCGCATATCGAATGATCTCTTTGGGATTGACGCCATTTCGGAGGGCGTGGCCGGCCGTTTGTTTGGCTGTAGCTAGTTGCTTGAAGGCAGTTTCGACCATGGTATGGAACGCGAGGGTTCCGGGTCGGGGCGATTGCTCGCCTGTGGCGGGACTATTCATTACTCCAGCCTCCCTTAAGCCGCCGCCGCCGCACTCTTTCTCTTCTGCTTTATCTCTTGGACGACAAAATCTCTCGCCCACTCGTTCCTGCTAATGATCGCGGCGATCTCGGCTCGTTCGTAATTAGAAACAGCCCCGTTCGCGTAGCGAATCAGGGCTGCTTCGTCGACTCCACGTTCGTGGGCGTAATGGCGCGTCCCGCGGGCGCCTCCGGCAGAGATATAACCCAGAAACTCTGGGAGGGTCATATCTTGGGGCGATTTCTCTGACGCTGTAGAAGTCTTTGTTTCTGTCTCTGTATTTGGAGAAGGGGCGAGCAACATATCCGTGATCTCTTTCATGAGGTTGGTGGCTACTTCTCTAGACCACCATGTTGGCCGGCCATGTCATCCACACTCGGCCGTTTTTCGACCGGCCATATGTCCCGTGTACGTGGAGCGTTCCGTGTAAGTGGGACAGATAGGCGAGCCCGCTGAGGCCCCGTCTGCCCATGCACACCTGTGGGTGCCCCCAAAGGTAGAGCCCGCTGAGGCTCCATATGGGGGCGCCCACAATTTCTTACGGCGCGGATCATGCCGCCTATCAACTTGGCCTATCACTTAATTGATGTGGGTCGATCATGCGTTGCTATCTCGACCAGACGATAGAGGGTAGAAAGAGACATGACTGAGTCTCCTTACGTCATGTTCCAGCTTGAGCGCAGATCTGACTCCGACGAATGGTCTGCTGTCCGCATGTGGAAGTCCAAGAACGACGACGGACCCGGCGACCACTTCGTGATCGGGGAGCCGGTCCACCTGCGCAGCTTCGTAATCCTCTCGCTCCCAGGACTACCGAAGGGAGAGAACGCAGTCTGGTGGATCCAAGGGTTCAAGATCGAGGCCACCGAGAGCGACGGACCACGCGTCGCAGTCTCGGACGCGCGAGACGGGCCGGCAGTGACTTATGTAGAGGTCACCCAACTGGAGAAGCTCAACGAAATGATGCGCCTGGCTGTGGAATACGCCTATTAGGGGAGGAGATTCCAGCGCTCCTGTAGGAACTTGCCGCAATCTGCGCAGAAAACCACCCAGAAACAAGCCTTGACGTGACGGGCGATTATTCGGAGCAGTTTTTCCGATTCGCAGCAGGGGCACGTCTCCCAATTCGTCGTGGCCTCCTCTTCGGTGACCGGTTCGACAATGACCTCGACGAGGCGGTCGCCAGCTTTCATGACTATGGCCGGCCAATCTCGGTGTCACCCGAATGTGGCCGGCCATACCTACCCCGGCGGCCACTTCTAAGACCCTCAGCGGGCTCTTTCCACGAGCCCGGCACCGCTCCTCAGTATAAGCCAAAGGCTTTGAACCTTGTATGGCCTTAGCAGAGAGGAGGGTAGGAGGAGCTATGCTCAAAGAGATCATCGAGCCAGGAATCTGGTGGACCATTCAACTGCGCTGGCCATCTCTGAGGGTTGGCTTCGTTCTACGTATTCAGAACGGCCAGACTGCTGGCCGTCGCGGCTCTCAACACAAATGGACGCGCGTCCACCATTACAGGTCGGATCCGCTCAGGCGCGCTCGCCGAGTCTGGACGCTTGTGAATCCCATACAGCGACAAGGAGCCGGTTACAAATTCGACGACCTGAAGGATGCGCGCCGTACGGCGAAATGCCGCACGATCCAGGACGAGGTGGGGATCCACAGAATGATCGTAGAGATCATCCAGGTCGAGGGCTGCCTTCGCTACGGATTGGTCTCGTCCCGAAAAGTTATCGAGCGCCATTTTCCTCCAGATATGAACGAAATGGAGGTTATCGCCATGGAGTATCACCTCGGCTTTGAACCTTCGTCTGCCTCGGGAGAGAGGTAATTAAGGAGGGGCGACCCTATGGCTGATTATTCAGGACCGAACGAAATGGAGGTGCTCGCGAGGGCCGCTCTTACAGTCTCCGACCTTGTTGGGGGCTACCAGGGCAGGATCGTGCTCGACGAGAGCGACTACGACAACCCGCGGGACCTTATGAACGAGATCTACGCGGGTCAACTGGCTCTGGCCTTGAACGGCTGGACTCGGAGCCTTAGCGACGCCGCGACCATGCCCTACGCCAAGCACAATGTGGAATGCGGCGCTTGGTTCAAGAATAGAGAAGACGGATCCGGGACGGACTGGATGCGCTGCGCAATCACAACTCGCTTCGGACTTCGAGCCGTATTCTGGAATACGGTCGATCCGGGCGAAACCCAAACCAAATTGAGGGACTGATTAAATGACGGTCGTCCACAACCTACGAACCGGCGAGACCAAGAGCTATACACTCGCGGCGCAAGACGCCGTTGTTGCTGCTTGGGAGCAATCGTGCGGCAACCACAACACCTGGACCTATCAGGATTCCAAGGCACCGATTGTTCGGGGCCGACACACGATTGCCGCAGACGACTGGTGCGTTCTTCTACGATCCGCCGGGGGTTACTAATGGAGCCAGATTCCGAACTCCATACCATTCTCTACGCCTACAGGTATCCCTCCCCTTTCGAGGAGGACGGGCCGAACGAAATGGAGACCTTGGCACTTGCCACCTACGAACCGGGCACCAAATTCAAGCACGTCGTGGTCAACATGCGTGGCGTGAGCGGGAATACCTTGGTGATCATCGGCACGGTTATGAAGGCTCTCGCGCGAGCGGGGGCGACCCCTATGGAACTGTTTCTGTTCAAGCTGAACGCGCTCTCTAACAACTACGAACACGCGCTCGCAACAGTCTGCGAGTGGGTGACTGTCACCGACGAGGAAATCAAACCAACCAGCGACGCCTGGACCGCTATGGTCGAGATCGCCGGTAGAAACAAGAAAGAGTGGATCTGATGCAACTTCCAGGAATCGTTGGACGAGAAGTCTTCGTCGTTTACTACTGGCTTCGCAACTCCGTTACCATCGTCGGAGTCGCTGACTCCTCGGACGAGGCGGAGAAGCTTCGCGACAAGTTCGTCAAGGAGGCGCCCGATCCCGGGTGGGAGAAGTTCTCGGGTGAGCGTCTGAACAACATCATCATCGAGCCGAAGTTCATCGAGGGGACCATCTGATGGCTGACCGGCGACCGATTCCCCGAGCCGAGGTTCAGATCGCCGGTAGAAACAAGGAAGGAACCTAACCTATGAGCTATGAAGACGACTTTGCCAAGAACAACGAGAGCGATACAGCAGCACTGGGCAGAGCGAAGAGGCTTTGAACCTTTCCTCACACTCGAAGAGAGAAGGATGAAGGAGGTCTCATATGACCATGCAGAAAATCACAAGTGCCGCAACCTCACTCAAGCAAGTGCCAGCGATCCTGCGACTGATCGATAAGGACTGTAAGGACCCCGCCATGTTTTGGGACCGGAACGACGTCGTGCTGGATTACGGCGGTGGCAAATACGACGAACTGACCTCGGCGCTCGCCGAGCGTCGCGTCGCCAATATGATCTACGATCCCTATAACCGGACGGAGGATCACAACAATCGCATCCGCGAGGCCCTGACAAATGAGGGAGCAGACGTCGCGCTCTGTTCGAACGTGCTCAATGTCGTAAGGGAGTCCGAAGCGCGGCGCGAGATCCTGCGGGATATCAAGCGCATGATCAAGCCCGACGCCTTCGTGATCTTCACGGTCTATGAAGGGAACAAATCTTCACGGGGGCGCAAGACCAGCAAGGGCTGGCAGGCGAACCGACCGACCAGGAATTACGCGCGAGAGATCAAGAAGGAATTTCGTTCGGTAAAGGTCTTGGGCAAATTGATCTACGCCCAGTCGCCGATCTGAAAGCAAAGAAAGAAAAGCAAAGGGTCGGGGCGAAAGCCCCGGCCCTGTCTTTTTTTGTGTCTATACACAACCAAGGGACCGAGCCCGCTGAGGGTCTGTATTCGGCAGCAAAGAGAACCGGCCCGGAATCCGCTAAGATTCCGGACCGGTTTGTCTGTTTCTTTAGAAGACCAGCACCGGCCACTTAGACCGCAGTTCGACGTCGCTATAGGCCACCATGAATTCGTCCGCAATCGTATCGATCTCTGGGCCGATCACATAGCGGTGCTCGTCGAGCACGCTGGTCTTATCGATACAGACCGCGACCGTAAACGGCGCGGCCTGTTTCGCCTCCACCCACTCCCCGTTGACCAACTCAAGGTCGGGGCCCCTGAAATCAGTGACCCTAATGAAGGTCCCTCGAAGCGGGGGCAGATCGTCACCGCAGACCCAATAGATCTCGTCACCCACTTTGAAACACGAAGGACAGGCCGGACCGTGCCGGAGTAATGCTGTCGGGGACGGAGGCGGTGGAAGGTTAGCTGGCCAGTCGACCAGCTTCATTTGCAAAGGCTTGGGATCGCTCCCGGCCCATCCACAACGCTCGCATTTCATAGAGCCAGTTCCTTTTCGTCCTCGGGGATATTCGAGGCAACAACCGATTCCTCGATCTGAATGACCTCGTAAAGCCAACCGCGGGTTACGCGGCTGACGATCCTGGAAACGCTCCGGATTACACCTAGAGCGGGCCGGAGCTTCTTGAAATAGTGCGCTTCCTTGAAATTGCGAGTCAGAGTCCATTGGACCGGTCGCTCGGCGTCGCCCGGGTCCACCCTCGCCACAAAATGTGGCTTCTCAGGATCCTCGCATTCTGAGGGCAACGCCCACATTCGAATAACGAAGAAGGTCAGCTTGTTCATGACCGCCGTGCCTTTGCAGCTTTGATGGCCTTCTCAGCAGCGCGCTTGCGCTTCTCGACCTTTACCAGCTTGGTATTGAGGTCGTCCAACCTATGCCTCAGGTTCGCAATGATTTCTTCTGCGTTAGTGATAACCAACTCCTTCTTTTTCAGAAAATCCTTGTAGGACGCATCCTTCTTAGGGTCTGCGTATTTGGTCACGTAGAGCTTCTCGGGTGCCATCCAGTCAGGACAGTTGATATCGCCCGCGTTACTCCGAAAAACCATGAGCCGAGCACCCTCTGCTACTGACAGGTCTTCGTGGGTGGCTCGAAACTTTGTCAACTGATACGCACAGTAGTTCGCCATGAAATAGACGTCAGAGAACGCAAGGAGCGTCGTCTTCTCACCGACTTCGCTCTTTACGGCGTAGCTGGCCGCCAGTGCTACCATGGCAACCGGATGGGGGTCACGCGCCCCACGACGCGGCATTCGAAAGGTCAAAATCGAATAAAGCTTACTGTCGTCTTGAAACAGCGCGACCATCGGGCGCGGACCGCCCTTACAGAACTTGATCTTGACCTTCATGGGACCAAGAAATCCGACAGCCGCTCGGGCAGCACGAACGAGTCTTTGAAAGTCGACCGTTCTCCAGTGGGTTTCGTTTGTGAACGTAAGTGTTTTCATTCAAACCTCCTATACCCCTCTCTGCTGAGTGAGGTAAAGGTTCAAAGCAACCGTACCGATGTGGTCCGACGTGATTCTCATGATGCTTTGAACCTCTGAAGGACTCAGCAGAGAATAGAACGATGGGCTACCCAACCACCCTCAAAGGAGACGCTATGTCACGTAAATACAAGTACATCGACATCAACAGGGTCAACGAACGCGCGGAGGAAATGATGGAAGAGGGGGACGACGACGGGGCCGAGCCTCACGACGTTCTTTACGAAACGCTCCTAGATCTAATCCAGGTCGCTGAGGACAACGGCATAGAGGAGGACGAGATTGATGCGGCGCTGCGTCGAGTCAGCGACTACCGGGCGAAGAACGTTCGGAGCCGTTTCCGTCTTCATACCCCCGAATAAGGTCCGGACCCGCGGGCGTTTCTTACTGCATCAATACTTAGGTGAGGCGTGGTGATGGGCTTGTGGCTCTAACTCGTTCAGCATTACGAGTCGTCGCATCTGCTTTGAACCTCTCGACGACTCGGGAGAGAGATAGGTAAGGGGAGGGGTGACCCTCCTTAGGATCAATCAAAAGAGAGAGAAAGAGAGAGAACTGTGAGCAAGAACACCATCGAGATCGACGCGCCGATCACGCTCGACCATACGTCGTTCGTCGATTACGCCTTCAACCATTGGCTCGACTGCCTCAAGCTGGGCATTAAGCCCAAGACCTTGTGCCTTCTGGGTCCCCCGGGGATCGGGAAGTCGTCGACGGCCTATGCCATCGCGGATCGCATGTCCAGCTACGTTCGAGAGAACCCCTCGATCATCTTCGGGAAGGGCGTCAACACTACTAAGGACGTGCTCGAATTGATCGCGAAGGAGCGGGGGCTCGACCTCAGCGCTCTCAGCAAGATCGAACGGGCGGAAGTTGAGAAGGAATGCTTCGAAGCGTTCGCGCTTCTCCTCGACTTCTCGTCGCTCATGCCGGAAGACCTCGGGGGTCTCCCGTTTCGTAACGGGGAATTCACCGACTATTGCCCGCAGCGCTGGGTTGGCAAGCTTTGCAAGAAGTATGCCTTCGGCGTCTACGTGCAGGACGATCTTCCGGCGGCTCCGCAGGCCATGCAAGTCGCTGGTCGCCAGTCGGCTCTGGAGCGTCGGATCCACGAACACCGCTTCCAGGACGGAGTGTTGGTGATCGTGACTGGTAACCGTCGGCAGGACAAGTCGTCCGCTTCGACGCTACCGGCTCACTTCCGTAACTCGGTCACCATGATGACCATCGAGTTGGCGCTCTCTGAGTGGAAGAAATGGTATGGACGTCAGATTGGCTGCGACCCGGTGGTCCCCGCTTTCCTGACTTTCAAACCCGACTTGCTCTCGGAGCTTCCGACCGATACCACCGATAAGCTGGGCGCATTCGCTACCCCGCGTCAGTGGCATTCGCTCGGACAGCAGTTCGTAACGGCAGAACGGCTCGGGGCTCACTTCCTGACCGCCATTGCTGCGGGTCTGATCGGGAAGGCCAATGCTTTGACCTTCCTGGCCTTCGTGGAGATTCGTTCAAACCTGACCGATCCCGAATTGGTCTTGGACAATCCGCAATCGGCCATGCCGGATCCCTTGAAGGAATTGGACGATCCTTCGAAGCGCTGCGCCATGGCGACCGCTCTCGGAACCCATGCCGCTGCTCGGTGGGTCAAGCTCACGGGAACGGCCCGGGACAATGCGCCTACTCAGTTGTTCGCAGCGCTGGCTCACTGTGCGGTGGCTGGTGACGAATACTGCGCGGTGGGCGTGCAGACCTTCCTCGACGAAGGCGGCGACCTGACCGCCCTCTCTCGTGTCGCTCGGAAGGCCAAGACCGATCCGGTGATCGGTCGCCTTCTGGATCACGTCAAGCGCGCGATCCTCGGCGTGTAGCAAGAAACGGGGGAGCCCTTCGGGGCTCCCCCGGATCTTCTGCGTTTGGCTTTGAACCTTTCAGACACCTAGCAGAGAGAGAAATAAGGAGAGACAACTATGAACAGTCCAACCGTGCAGACCTCAGCAGAAGAAGCGCTGAGAGACGCCAAGGTCAAGAAAGCAATCAAACGAATCAGCACCGCTCGACTCGTCGTGAATTCGTATTGCCGCTTCTTTGCTCATATCGTGGGCAAGACGCAGGTGGTAATCGCTGGCCCGGAGCACAACGTGCCGACGGCTGCGGTGAGTCCAGACGGGGTCACCTATTTCAACCCCGACTTCGTTGAGACGCTGACCGATCCTGAATTGGCAGGTCTCGTCGTCCACGAAACTTTGCACCCCGCGTTGCTTTGCTGGCGACGCCAGGGCAATCGCAAGGCACGGCTGGAACTACCAGACGGGCAAGTCATCGACGCCTGGAACCTGGCGCACGATCTGAGCTTCAATCCCGAGATCGTGGAGCTTGCTAACGCAAGCCGTTGCAAGGGCAAGATCAAGCTGCCCGAACACGCAGCGATAGATCCCAAATACGCTGGAATGTCGGCTGAAGCGATCTATGACGATCTGCTCAAGACGGCGAAGAAGTCCAAGAAGCCAGGCATTCACGGAACGCTTTCCGAAATGCCTGGTGGCATGAAGCCTGGAGAGGGCGTCGGCGACGATCTTCGGGAAGATTTGGCAGGAACCCCAACCGGCAAGGCTGCTGCCAACGGTGAAAAGTCTGCACAGCAGAAGCTTGAGAACGAATGGCGTATCACGGTGATCGCCGCTGCAATGGCTCACGAGAAACGCCACGGTCGCGGAAGTCTTCCCGCCGGGATCGCTCAGTTGGTTTCGGATCTCTCCGAATGCAAGATTCACTGGTCAGACGTTCTGAGCCAATGGGTCGGTGAGAACGGGAACAAGCAAGACATCACCATGCGTCGGCCTCGACGCCGGTTCGATTCCAACGTTCTCTATCTTCCAAGCTGGCAACGGTTCGGCGTGGATGACGTGGTGGTCCTCTGGGACACTTCGGGATCCATGCACGGGCGCCAGACGGAGATCCTTTCGGAGATTCAAGGAATCTGCGAAGACCTCGGTCTCAAGCTCTGCATTATCTGCATTGACTCTGAGATTCACTCGATTACGCGAGACGTGGAGGCAGCAGAGCAGATGATCGGCCAAATCAAAGGTGGGGGCGGTTCCAACTTCTGCCCGGCGTTCGACCTTCTCGAAGAGGAGATGTTCGAAGGGGTCGTGGTGGCCTTCACTGACGGTCATATCGGAGTGCCGAGCGTCCAGCCAGCCCTAATTCGCGACACACTCTGGTGTATCCAACCGACCGCGAAGGGTGGATTCAACGACGTCGATCCTACCGACGGTCGCTGGGGTCAAGTCCTCCTCATGGAAGAGGACAAGTAATACAGTTGTCTCTAGCTCAGCCCTCGGGGATGGTCCCCGGGGGCTGAGCCTCTCTACGTACGCACCTTTGAACCTTTCACAGACTCCGCAGAGTAAAGAACAGAAGGAGGCAGCCATGCCCAATGAAGAGACGATCAGCTATTCGCTGATCCCAGGAGCCGATACCCCGGAGGGCGCGGCTCGACTACAGAAGGAATTGGACGCACGAAATGACATCGATTTTCGTGCCTTCCAGGTGCTCAAGAGTTTGAACGACGAGGGCCTGCTCTCTCGCAACTCGCTCTACCGATCACTCAAGGGTGGAGGAGAGAGCGACGGTTACGCGGCGGCGGCTGCCGAGGATTTGGCCGAGGAGATCTCGGAGATCTTCCGTGATCGAATGCTCGCCGATAGCAAGGTGCTGGCGGCTGCGGCTGGGACGCCCGAATGATTACTGTTCACTTCTCGGACGGCTCGACCGCCCAATACAGCAGCCGCGCCGAGGCAATAGAGGGTATTGCTGAGACGGTGCTTGGCGGTGACGCCGAAACCACTGTCGACCGGATCGAGACAGACGACGTCAATATCGCTTTCTCTTACAACTGACCAACCCGGAGACGAACGAATGAACATCAACGAACATAAGTTTCTAGCAGACTTTCAACCTTTCGGCGACATCACCAAAGGGATGCTTCCGATGGTCCTTGGCTCGATCCTCAACTGGCTCGCTCTGTTTGGCGTGTTCTACGTGATCGGGCTTGCCCTGCGACTGGGGCTCAACATTGGGGGAGTCGAATGACGCTTGTCGACGCGATCAAGAAGATGCAGGAGGCGAAGGACGACGAGGCGTTAAATGCTACGACCTCGGGAGAAATCCCGAGGTCGTTGTGCATTTGGTCAACCCGCGGGCATCAGCGGGCTTGTTCTATTCTGCGGATCTAGCCGAGAAGAAGTCCTCGACCGCCGTCCTGGGTCTCTTCCTCTTGGGGAAGATCTTCCTGGAGCGGCTTACCAGACGTGGCCTTCGTCTGCCCGCCGACTTCGGTGAGTTGACGGTCCTCGAAATCCGCTGGGTTCTCGGGGATCTCTTCGGTCAGTGTCTTGCGCGGATCTGTCATTCGTAATTTCTCCTGGTCCTGATAGCGTAATACCAGACAGGAAATCGATCCATGCGTAAATTGCTCCCCCTCGTCCTATTACTCCCCCTCTGGTCCGGCTGTGCATTGCTGGGATCCCCGAAGGACGATGACGGCAATGTCATTGCCCATCCTCTCGACGCGGTCTGGCTTCCGCTCGAAGACGTTCGGGAGCGCCCCAATATCTTTCGGAACGCAGGATCGGATAAAGCCACCACCACCGTGGGTCGGCACGCCTATGTCCGTGATTTGGACGAATGGTTGGCTCGTGTTGTCCCCGGGTCGCCAAAGTATCTAGCTTTGCTACGGCACGAGCAGGAACATTCTCGCCGTCAGCTAGATATGGGGCTCTACCTTTGGCTTATTCGTTACTCCTATGATCGGGAGTTTGCGCTCGAAGAAGAAATGGTGGGCTACTACTACGAGATTACAGAGCGCCGCCGTCTCGGTGCCCCTATGGACGTGGACGTCACGGCCATAATTCTCTCCAAATACAAGAACCTCGCTGGTGACCTTATATCTTTTGAAGAGGCCCGGCAGTGGATCCTTGACGTTCTCGCAGGACGCTGGCTGCCTAACTAAGCAGCTATCTGCTGCTAAACTTCTATAGCCGTACACGAAGA
>Ga0307380_10009101_pt1 | contig 12638 bp, 9 predicted proteins | sample UN3MG_FD_202239 | JGI IMG/M metagenome (GOLD analysis project Ga0307380, IMG submission 202239) | Soil microbial communities from Risofladan, Vaasa, Finland - UN-3 | ecosystem: Environmental > Terrestrial > Soil > Coastal area > Acid sulfate soil | place: Finland: Risofladan, Vaasa | collected... | reverse complement strand
GCTGCCAGGAACTCCTCCGGCTCGGCAGCGCTGCCAAGCGGCCGGACGGTGCGAATCTCGGCCCCCGGAAAAGCCTCCAGCGCCGCCAGAACCAACGGATGCTCTGCGGCAAGCGCATTCTCTGCCGCCTTGGCCGTCGCCCCCTGCTCGGTAATCGTCGGCTGCCCCTCATCGGCGCTGACGGCAATCTGCCACCGCGCCCCGGTCAGCCCGCGCAGCCGCTGCGACAACCGCCCGGCCAGGTCGGCAGGTGCCCCAGGGCTAGGAGAAAACTCAATCAAACCAGGCTTGTAACGCACCAGCCGGACGAAGCTTTCAACCTCGTGCAGCAGCTTGATATCCCGTTCCTCGCGCAGCAGCCCGGTTACATCCTCGAGCCGAGCATAGGCATCCAGCCCGGGCTCAGGCGCCGCCGCAACGACGCGCGCCCCCCCAGCCACCGAAACCAACCGCGCCACCGGCCCGCCACCACCGCCACCGCCGCCTCGCGGATCGGAGCGGACCACCCCACCGCCCTCGGTCAACCGCCGAACCAGTTCCTCAGGCGGCGGCAGGTCGGCGACATGTGTCAACCGGATTACCGCCATCTCGGCCGCCATCATCGCGGTCGGCGCAATCGGCACTTCCTCGATTGCTTTCAACAACATCTGCCATGCCCGGGTCAGCACCCGCATCGACAGCCGCTCAGAAAAATCTCGGCCCCGCGTCCGCTCGCCAGCCGAGACCGTCGGGTCCTCCGCTGCCTCGGCCGAGATCTTCAGGACCGAAATCCAGTGGGTCAGCTCGGCCAGATCGCGCAGCACCACCGCTGGATCCGCCCCATCGGCATACTGCGCCCCCAACGCCTCCAACGCCGCCTTCGCATCGCCGCGCATGATCGCATCAAAAAGGTCGAAAACCCGGCCCCGGTCGGCCAGCCCCAGCATGGAGCGGACCTCGGCGGCGCCGGTTTCACCAGCAATTTCATCACCATGACCGTGGGCAATCGCCTGATCCAACAACGAAAGCGCGTCGCGGACTGAGCCTTCGGCGGCGCGCGTAATTAGTGCCAACGCCTCGTCGGAAATCGCCGCGCCCTCTTTGTCGGCAATCCCGCGCAGATGCTCCAGCATCGCCTCAGGCTCGATCCGACGTAAATCGAACCGCTGGCAGCGCGACAGCACGGTTACCGGCACCTTGCGAATCTCGGTCGTGGCGAAGACGAATTTCACATGCTCCGGCGGCTCCTCAAGCGTCTTCAGCAGCGCGTTGAAGGCCGAGGTCGACAGCATGTGGACCTCGTCGATGATATAGACCTTGTAGCGCGCCGCCGCCGCCCGGTAGCGCACCGATTCGATGATTTCGCGGACATCGCCGACCCCGGTGTTCGAAGCTGCATCCATCTCCAGAACATCAACATTTCGCCCCTCGGCGATGCTGGTGCACGCGGTGCATTCACCACAGGGATCGATGGTCGGGCCGTCACCCCGCCCGGTGCAGTTCAACCCCTTGGCGATGATTCGCGCCGTAGTGGTTTTGCCGACTCCACGAACGCCGGTCAGAATGAAGGCATGGGCGATCCGGTCATGAGCAAAGGCGTTGGTCAGGGTCCGGACCATCGCCTCCTGACCGACCAGATCACGGAAATGCCCCGGCCGGTACTTTCGCGCCAAGACCTGGTAGGGACTGCTGGCGGCCGCCTCGCTCGGTGGATCAATCTGAGGGGTATCGCTCATCAACTGGTCCCGAGATTTTGCCGCCGATGCGGCCTGCGCCCCCAAGCTATAGCGGCGCTGGCGCGGACCCGCAAGAAAGGCGGCCCGCTTCCTTATTCCTTGATTGAGTGAGAGGCTGGACAGCGACCCAAGCGGATCTCGTTGCGGCTGCTTCCTTCCGGACCTGACCGGGTTGGCAAGGCGCTCGCCCGCGCCAACCTCTCGCAGCGCGATATACTACTCTGGTTTCGCTGTTACAACCCGGTTGCGATCCTTTGTGCAACGTGGGCGGGCAGCCATTGCGGGGCGCGCGCCGGTCTGGCATCAAGGGTCGAAACGTCGACCCCTACAACCAGAACGCACCCGGAAAAACATGAGCCTCAGCCATCCTCTGACCTTCGCCGCCGGCGGCAGTGACCTCGACCGCGCCTCGCATTTGCGGCGCGAAAGCACGGAGTTACTGGCCCAACCCGGCGCCCGGCTGCTGCCGCAATGGCATGACAAGGCGCTGATCAACCTATCCACCGAGCGTCCGGCGCTTGGCTGGGTCACACTCGATCCCGATCTCGTTGCATTGGCCGGCGAGCCTCCGGTGTTTCTCGGTCGCTACAAGGATGCCCCCTGCTTCACCGCAGATTTTTCCGGATTGGACGAGGATACCGCCCGCACCAGATTCGGCGAGGCGATGAAGTTCATCGACCTGCGCTCGGTTGCTGGCCAACTCACGCAGGCCGAGGCCACCATTATCGCCGCTGCCAAGGGGGTTATTGGCTGGCACCGCATCCACCCCTATTGCGCCCGCTGCGGCGCTGCCAGCGTACCGGAAGACGCCGGCTGGCGGCGCAAGTGCACTGTTTGTGGTGCGCTGCATTTTCCTCGCACAGACCCGGTTGTAATCATGCTGGTAACCCGCGGCGACAAAGTGTTGCTTGGCCGCCAAAGCGTCTGGGCGCCTGGTCTCTACTCGCTTTTGGCGGGCTTCATGGAACCCGGCGAGACCATCGGCGACGCGGTCCGCCGCGAGACCCACGAGGAAACCTCGGTCCGCGTCGGCCGGGTCCAGTTCCTCGCCTCGCAGCCCTGGCCCTTTCCAGCCAACCTGATGCTGGGCTGCTGGTGCGAGGCGTTGACCGACGAGATCATCATTGATGCCGAGATTGAGGATGCTCGCTGGGTCAGTCGAGCCGAAACTGCCATGATGCTGAATGGCGAGCACCCGCATTTCGCCTCGCCCCGCGCCGATTCCATCGCCCGTTGGATTCTCACCGCCTGGGTCGCCGGCGAGATCGCCGAGGCCAATACACCGTGTTAGTCTGGCAGCCTCTCTGCCGCGCCAACCCGACCGGATCGGGAAAGGAATTTTTATGCCGGATCTGATCGAGACTGAAATCTTCGACGACGCCGAGATGGCAGTCGCCCGCATCACCGAGCTATATGACCAAAGCGTCGCGCGACTGCGTGACGGCTTTGCCCTGGCCGCGAGCGGCGGGCAACCGGGCCGGGTCGAGGCAAATTATCCCTTCGCCGGATTCTCGGTCAGCCATGCCGAGTTGAACACCGACGCCCGCCATTCCTACGGGGTGCTTCTCGAGGCAGGCGACTACCGTGCCACCCTGACCCGTCCCGACCTCTTCGGTCCCTATTACCGCGAACAGATCGCCCTGGTGATGCGGCGTCATCGCATCCCGGTCCAGGTCGGCATCGGCCACCGTCCGATCCCGCTGCCCTATGTGGTCGGCAGCAGCGTAATCGATGTCGGCGAGCGCGAGGTTCGGGCACTGCAGGAGAATTTCGCCCTGCCGGACCTCAGCACCACCGATGATGCCATCGCCAACGGAGTACTTACCGAGCGCGCGGAGCGGCCAAACCCGCTGGCCCTGTTCAGCGCCGAGCGGGTCGACTACTCCCTAGCCCGGCTCGAGCACTACACCGGCACGTCGGCGGCGCATTTTCAGGGTTTTATTCTGCTGACCAACTACCAGCGCTATGTCGATGCCTTCATCGATTATGGTCGCGAGCAGATCGGTAGCGACAGTTACGGCACCTTCGTTGAACCCGGCGACCGCATCCACTCCCGCGGCGCGGAACCACAAGGCGAGGCGCCCCGGCACCTGCCGCAGATGCCCGCCTACCACCTGACCCGTCCTGGCGGCGACGGCATTACCATGGTCAACATCGGCGTCGGCCCGTCGAACGCCAAGACCATCACCGATCACCTGGCGGTATTGCGCCCGCATTGCTGGCTGATGCTGGGTCATTGCGCCGGGCTGCGCCGCAGCCAGCTTCTGGGTGACTATGTTCTGGCCCATGGCTATGTCCGCGCCGACCATGTGCTGGATCAGGACCTGCCGCTATGGGCGCCGGTGCCGCCGATCGCCGAGGTCCAGCAGGCGCTGCAAGAGGCGACCGAGCTGGTCACCGGGCTGGAAGGCCCCGAGATGAAAACCCGCATGCGCACCGGTACCGTCTTCACCACTGACAACCGGAACTGGGAACTGCGTCTCGACGAGCTATTCGGCCAACTCAATCAAAGCCGGGCGATCGCGGTCGATATGGAATCGGCCACCGTCGCTGCGAATGGGTTTCGCTTCCGGGTCCCCTACGGCACCTTGCTATGTGTGTCGGACAAGCCGCTCCATGGTGAGTTGAAGCTTGGCGGCATGGCCAATGCCTTCTACCGCGAACGGGTCAGCCAACACTTGCGGGTCGGACTCGAGACCATGCGGATTCTGCGCGAGCGCGGCGTCGACCGGCTACACTCACGCAAACTGCGCGGATTCGACGAACCCGCGTTTCGTTGAGAAGCAGGATATGGCGGCATGTGACGGAGCAATTGAAAAGGCGCTCGCGCGCCTCTTCGTGCAGCCGATCCCGGCTTAGCGTCTAAGCTTCGCAACCGCTTCCTTGAACGGCTTGACCGGTTTGATCGAAGCCACTGTCGTTGCCGGCGAGATCATCGACGCACCAGTTGCCGGGTTGCGCACGGCGCGCTCGGCTCGCGCTTTGGCGTCGATTTTGGCAACGCCGGGCAGCGTCACCGCATCACCGGCCTTCAACCCTGCCAAAACGGCGCCCGCCAGCGCATCCAACACCGACTCAACGGCGGACTTGCTCTGTCCTGACGCCTCGGCCAGTGCATCAACGAGTTCAGATTTTTTCATTGTCCCCTCCCAAATTATTGCGCGACGGCTTCGCGCATAGCGTACGGTCACACCGAATCGGAAGATAGCGTTGGGATCAAGCTCTTTTTGCCTGCATACGCTCTCCAATCGACCTCAATTGCCGATTCACGGTGATTTTCATTGATTTTGGCGATTCATTCTCGCCGGTCGATGCCATACTGTGATGCTTGCTCACTGATGGACCTTACGCATGACCTCGCCCGAAACCGACAAAATTGCCCTTCGTGAAGCACTCGGTGCCTTCGCCACGGGAGTGACTATTGTCACCGCCCAGGCATCGGGAGGCAGCGCGCGCGAGGACGGCGAGCCAGTTGGCTTCACTGCAAATTCCTTTACTTCGGTCTCGCTTGAGCCGCCACTTTTGCTTGTTTGCCTCGCTCATACTGCGGCCAGCTACAAAGTGTTCTGCGAAGCCCAAAGCTTCGCCGTCAACGTGCTGGCCGCCGATCAGCAGCAGACAGCAATGCTATTCGCCACCCGCGGCGCCGACAAATTTGGGGAAACGAGCTGGCATCCGGGCCTGATGGGCGCGCCGCTGATCGAGGGCTGCCTGGCGCGCTTCGATTGTGCCATGCACCAGCGCGTCGCCGCTGGCGACCACGACATCATCATGGGCAGGGTGATCGGCTTCTCGCGCCACGAAGGCGAGGCGCTGCTGTATCATGGCGGCACGTTTCAGCGGCTCGGGTAACACCGGCGGAACCGCCCTAGACGTCTCGCTCCCGCACGATCTCGGCATAAGCATTCGTCACCGTCGCCAGCCGCTGTTCGGCCATTCGCCGAGCTTCCTCCGGCACACCACGAGCGATCATCCGATCCGGGTGCAACTCGCGCACCAGTTTGCGATAACGCTCGCGGACGGCTTCGACCTCGGCGCCGGGCGCCAGCCCCAGCACCGCCCAAGGGTCGATCTCACCCGGCAAATGCCGCGCCCGGATCGCTCGGAACTTGGCCTCATCAACGCTAAAAATGCCGGCGACGACATCAAGGAATTTCGCCTCGCCGGGATGATACTCGCCATCCGCTGCAGCGATGAAAACCAGCCCTTCAAGCAGATCGACCAAAACCTCTGGCCGGCTCCGGAACATGCGCGCAATCTGGGCTGCATAGCTGTCGAACCCCGACACCTCGGTGCGCGCCATGTTGTATATGCGTGCGGCGTTGGCCTCCTCCTCGACTGGGATGTGGAAGACCTGGCGGAAGGCAGCAACCTCGTCGCGGGTCACCTGCCCGTCCGCCTTGGCCATCTTGGCGCCTAGCGCGATCACTGCGATTGCGAAGGCAGCCGACAGCTCGGGCGGCGTGGTCAGCCGCTCGAAAACCGCCGAAAGCGGCTCGCCCTTGGCCAACGCGCCAATCGCATCCCTTATTCGTTCCCAGATCGACATCGGTGAGGAAGATTCAAACCCATTGAGCCCGCGAAGTGTCGGAGACCCGACGCCCAATGGGTCACATATCAGAGCGTCGCGATCAACGCCTATTTCCAGTTCTCCTTGCGGACAAACCTGATCCGCATTTTCAACGTATCTCACGACTGCCAAAATTCCGGAGATCCTAGCTGAGCTACCTCAGATTTTTCTCAGCGGGAACCAAAGTCGCGTCGGTCCAGGCGCGTCTGAGCAGCCAGACCGATGGGCTTGCTTCAGGCGGCGACGGCGTTGCGCTGGATGGCGGCCTCGATTGAGGCCTCCAGGATGTCGAGGCCCTCGTCGAGAATGTTGAACGGCGTCGTCAGTGGCGGCAACAGGCGGACCACGTTGGCCCGGGTGCCGCAGCTGAGCAGGATCAACCCACGCGCTTCGGCCTCAGCCACGATGGCGTTGGTCAGCGCGGCATCCGGTCCCCGGCTGGCGCGGTCGGTGACAAACTCGACTGCCTGCATGGCACCCAGGCCCCGCACGTCGCCCATCGGCTCCATGCCCTGGCGCGCGGCGATGGCGGTCAACCGCGCAGTGATCCGCTCGCCGATCTCGACGGCGCGGTTGCAAAGGTCCTCATCGCGGATCACCTGCATCACAGCGTTAGCCGCAGCTACCCCAATCGGATTGCCACCATAGGTGCCGCCAAGACCGCCGGGATGGGCGGAATCCATGATCTCCGCCCGACCCGTGACGGCTGAAAGCGGGAAGCCGCCGCCGAGGCCCTTGGCGATGGTCATCATGTCAGGGATGACGCCGGAATGCTCGATCCCGAACATCTTGCCGGTGCGGCCCATGCCGGCCTGAATCTCGTCCGAGATCAGCAGGATGCCGTGCTTGTCGGCGAGGGCGCGAACCGCCTTCAGGAACTCTGGCGGGGCGATGTTGAAGCCGCCCTCGCCCTGCACCGGCTCGACGATGAAGGCGGCGACCCGGCCCGGATCGACGTCGGTCGCCAGCAGCCGGTCGAGATCCTCCAGCGCCCGCTCGACAGTGATGCCGTGGAAGGCGTTGGGGAAGGTCGAATGGAACACCTCGGCCGGGAACGGCCCGAAACCCTTCTTGTAGGGCATCACTTTGCCGGTCAGCGCCATGGTCATCATCGTGCGGCCGTGGAAGGCGCCGGAGAAGGCGATCACACCCGAGCGGCCAGTGTGGTAGCGGGCCAGCTTGATGGCATTCTCGACCGCCTCGGCCCCGGCCGACAGGAACACGGTCTTCTTGGGGAAATCACCTGGCACGGCGGCATTCAGCTGCTCGGCGAGGCTAATGTAGGATTCGTAGGGCGCGACGTGGAAGCAGGTATGGGTGAACGCCAGCGCCTGCTCGGCAACCGCAGCCATCACCTTCGGGTGACGATGGCCGGTGTTGGTGACGGCGATACCAGCGGCGAAGTCGATGTAGCGGCGGCCCTCGACATCCCAAAGCTCGGCGTTCTCCGCTTTGGCCGCATAAATGGATTTGGTGGCGACGCCGCCGGCCACCGCCGCCTGCTGGCGCTGCTTCAGTTCCGAATTGGTTGTCATGGCCGCTCTCCCGATCAGGGTTGCAATCGATGTTGAGTTTGCTGGCTCAATTGCCGGTTTGTGCCCGGCAATCACCTAGTTTCGCACGAGATACGCCTGACGGGTCCCGGGTTCAAGCGATCTCGGCGCCAAATTGAGCGGCGGAGTCGATCAGGATCTCCCAGATCGCCAGGCCAAAGCTGCGCAGCACCAGAATATCGAAGCCGCCGTCGCGGGCCAGGATGGTGACGCCGAGGTGATGCAGGGCGGTGTTGGTGACCGAGCCCTCTGGGAAGTTTTTCAGACGGAGATCAAGTGGAACCATGCGGGCCATCAGGTTGAGGACTTTCGGGCCTGTGACATGGATGACGGTGCGGGCATGGCTAAGCTCCAGCACCGTGCCGTCGGCGGCGTCGAGCGGAGGGTCGGTGATTTCATTCTCGCTGATCAGCAGCCATTTCAGCGGCTCGACCCGCAACAGGGTGCCGCCGGGGCCGGTGGCGGATGCACCGGGGCCGGGGGCGGCAGCTACACCTGTCGCCAATGCCAACGTCGCGCCAGTCACAGCCAACCGCTCGGGCCACGCAGCGACCAGCCAGGCGCTGGCGATGTGCCGCTCGCTGAGGTAGATGCCGGGGCTACCGGATCCGATCAGGCCGAACTGGCGTGGGGCGTTGTGGCCTTCCAGGGCCGAGGCGCGCTCAACCATGCATCCGTTCTCCCTTGGGATCGTATTGATGCGGGCTGGCGACCCGCGCATTCACCTGTTTGCCGCGCATCGGGTCGGCGATGACGACGGTCTTGCCCTCCCAGGCGTGGTAGCCGCCCTTGACGAAACCGATACCGAGCCAGCCGCCACCCAGCGCTGGCGCCACCGTGACGCCGGTGATCCAGCCGATGCCGTGGCCTTTGACCTCGTTCTTGGCGCAAACAACGGCACCGATCGAGAACTTCTCGCCCTCGGTGACCGGGTGAAAATGGGCAAGTTGCGGCCGGTCGTCGCGCGCCAGATCGGGGCGTTTGCGCAGTACCATGCCGATGAAGGGCTTGATCTTCGAGGCCATCGCCGCGAGCCCCGCATCCTCCAACGTCACCCGGCCATCAAGCTCCGCCGCGGTGACATGGCCCTTTTCGATGCGCAGTGCCCCCAGCGCCTCCATGCCGTAGGCGCAACCGCCCTGAGCCTGGACTTGGGGCAGAAGTGCGCGCCACATCGCCGGGGCGTGGCCGGAGCGGGCATAGACCTCGAACGCCAACTCACCGGAGAAACTGAGCCGGGCGATCAGAACCGGAATCTCGCCGCCCTCGACCTTCAGCTTTGCGTTGATGATGCCCATGAAAGGCAACCCCTCGTTCGAGATATCACCCTCGGCCAGTGCTGCTTCAAGGGCGATCCGCGCGCGCGGACCTGCGACGGCGACGCCGCCCCACTGGTCGGAAACCGAGGCGATATTGACGCGTAGCTCAGGCCAGCGGGTTTGCAGCAGGTTTTCGAACCAAGCCATCGCGGTCGCTGCATGCGCGGTAGTCGTGGTGGTCATGAACTCGGTGTCGCCCAGGCGCCAGGTGACGCCATCGTCGAAGACGATGCCATCGTCGCGCAGCAACACGCCGTAGCGGCACTTCATCACCGGCAATTTACCAAAACCGTTGACGTAGACCCGGTTCAGGAACTCAGCCGCGTCCGGACCCTGGACGGCAATCTTGCCGAGCGTTGTGACATCGACCATGCCGACAGTCTGGCGCACGGCGGTGGCCTCACGCACATAGGCTTCGCCGAGGGTCTCGTCGGGGTGGGCCGGGTGGTACCAGGCGCGCTTCCACAACCCCACATCGAGCCACTTGGCGCCGTCGTCGGCCTGGACCTTGTGCATCGGGGTTTGGCGCTCGGGCTGATAGTGGTGGTCGCGGGCGCGACCGGCGAAGGCGCCGATCGGGATCGGTGTATAGGGCGGCCGGAAGGTAGTGATGCCGGTTTGTGGGATGGTCTGGCCCATCGCTTCAGCCAGCAGCGCCAGGCCGATTACATTGCCAACCTTGCCCTGATCCGTGGCCATGCCCAGCGTCGTGTAGCGTTTCATATGCTCGGGCGAGGAATAGCCCTCGCGCACCGCTTGGTGGACATCCGACGTGGTAACGTCGTGCTGTGGGTCGATGAAGCTTTTCAGCTTGCGGCCAGGTACAGTGACCTCCCACAGCGGTAGGATCGGGGTGTCCCATCCGCCAGGTTCCGGCGCCGGGGCGGTGTGGGGTTTGGTGCCGGTCAGCACCTTGACCGCCTCGGCGGCGGCCGCCTGGCCGTCGGCGATACAATCACCAGTGCGCCAAACGCCGGACACGCTGCCCGCAACGTTGACGCCGTCGGGGATCGCTTCGGGCAAGAAGCAGGCCATATCGGCATTCCATGCCGGCTTTGCGCCCCGGTGCGACAGCAGATGCACCGCCGGGGACCAGCCGCCGGAAATGCCGATGCAGTCGCAGGGCAGTTCGCGCTCGGGGCGGACATGGCCGTCTAGCGCCGGGCGGCCGATCTGCAGGCCACTGACGCCACTGCGGCCTTGCGCCTCGACCGGAACATAGCCGGAGTGTACTTCGACCCCAGCCGCCGCTGCCGCCGCTGCCAGTTCTGGCGGTGCAATCTCGCGGGCATCGAGCAGCGTTGTGGCGATACCAGCCCCAGCAAGTGCGATGGCGTCGCCATAGACACTGTCGCCATTGCCGGAAATCACGGCTCGACGCCCAGGTGCTACACCGAAACGGTTCACATAGGTTGCCATTGCGCCGGACATCATCACGCCGGGGCGGTCGTTATTGCCGAAAGCGACGGATCGCTCAATGGCCCCGGAAGCGAGGACGACCCGGCCCGGTCGAACGATGCGGAGATTAGCCCGCGGCAAGGCCGGATCGGCGCTGGCGATATGATCGGTGACCCTCTCATACAGCCCGACGACATTGGTGTCATAGAGGCCAAAGGCCGTGGTCCGCGACAGTATCCGCACGCCCTTCAGCGCCGCAATGCGGTCGTGCAGCCAAACGGAGGCGGGTTTCCCGTCGAGGACCTCAGTCGAGGACAGGAGCGCGCCGCCGAGAGCAAAATCCTGCTCCACCAGCATGACGTCGAGGCCGTGGCTGGCCGCCAGTTCCGCCGCCGCCAACCCGGCCGGGCCGGATCCGATGACCAGCAGGTCGCAATGGTCGTGGACGATATCGTAGCTGTCCGGATCCGGCTCACGCGAGGCACTGCCCATGCCGGCGGCACGGCGGATGAATTTCTCAAAGAACATCCACTCGCTGGTACCGCTGCCGACCCCGATGAAGGTCTTGTAATAGAAACCCGCCGACAGGAACCGGCTGAACACATCGTTGACGCGGCCAAGATCGAAGCGGACATTCGGCCAGGCGTTCTGGCCACCGGCGACCAGGCCCTGGCAAAGCTCGACCTGGGTCGCTTTGGCATTTGGTTCGCGCCGGGCGCCGGCGCCTACCGTGACCAGCGCGCCGCCCTCCTCGGGCCCTGCCGACATGATGCCGCGCGGGCGATGATATTTGAAGCTGCGCCCCAGGATGCGCTCGCCACTGGCCATCAGGGCGGAGGCCAGGGTGTCACCCCCGAGGCCCTGCCTGGTCTGGCCATCCCATGCAAACCCCAGCGGCCGGGCGCGGTCGACGATACCGCCCTTGGCAAGCCTGTAGCCGCTCATTTCGTCCCCCCTTGCATCAATGCCTCCGCGGTGGGTTGGTGGGCCAGCCGGACGCCGCCGATCTCGTGGGTCAGGGTGTCGCGCTCGACGATCAGGAAGGACCGGCAGCCGTAGAGATGGTGCCAGACCTCGCTATGCGGTCCGCGCAGGTTTTCGCGCAGGAAGACCGCCTCGAACCATTCCTCCTCCAAGGCGTCAAGCGCCGGGTAGACCACGGTCGCGTCGCCCTCATACGAGAACTCGGTATGGTCGCGGGTGCCGCAGAAGGGGCAGGGGATACGGAGCATCGTTCGGCCTCCTCCTTAATGTAGCTTGGCAACCGGGCCGTGGCCGGTCTCGTCGATCTGGCGGCCTTCGCGGTAGCGCGAAAGGGTCAGCCTGGCATTAGCCCAGTGCGGCTCGTCCTTCGCAATGGTATGGGCAAAGGTGTGGCCCGAGCCCGGCGTCGCCTTGAAGCCGCCATAGCACCAGCCGGCATTCAGGTAGAGGCCCGGGATGTCGGTCTTGGTGATGAACGGCGAGCCGTCCATCGACATGTCCATCACACCCGCCCATTGGCGCAGCAGCTTGACCCGGCCAAGGCAGGGCAGGATCTGCATGCAGGCGGCCATGACGTTCTCGTAGACCGGCAGATTGCCCTTCTGGGCGTAGGAATTGTATTTGTCGAGATCGCCACCGAACACCATGCCGCCCTTGTCGGACTGGCTGATGTAGAAATGCCCGATGCCGCCGAAGACGATGACCTGATCGACAATCGGCTTGATCGGCTCGGAGACATAAGCCTGCAATTTGTGGGTCTCGATCGGCAGCTTCCCCAGGCCCGCCTTGTGCGCCAGAACCGAGGTGTGACCGGCAACCGCCAGGCCGATCTTGTCGGCCAGGATCTCGCCGGCAACGCCGCCACGGTTGGTCTCGACGCCAACCACAGCGCCAGCCTTGTGGATAAAACCGGTAACCTCGCAGCCCTGGATGATATCGACGCCGAGTGCTGTAGCGGCGCGGGCAAATCCCCAGTTCACCGCATCGTGGCGCGCGGTGCCGGCGCGTGGCTGGACATAAGCGCCCAAGATCGGGAAGCGGCCGTGGTCGTAGTTCAGGTGCGGGATATGACGGCGCAACTCCTTGGGGTCCCAGAAGT
>Ga0307380_10009099_pt1 | contig 12639 bp, 15 predicted proteins | sample UN3MG_FD_202239 | JGI IMG/M metagenome (GOLD analysis project Ga0307380, IMG submission 202239) | Soil microbial communities from Risofladan, Vaasa, Finland - UN-3 | ecosystem: Environmental > Terrestrial > Soil > Coastal area > Acid sulfate soil | place: Finland: Risofladan, Vaasa | collected... | reverse complement strand
ACACGACTCGAAGAGAAGCGCAGATCCTAGACGCCGTCGCGGCTGGCCTTGCGGCCGATCCCGAATGGATCACCATCGAGAGCCCTGGCGCGGGCAAGTACAGCGGCTACACGATGCACGTGCCGGTCATGGCCGACGCCCTGACCATCGAGGGGGTGCGCGTGAACGGCAGCTATCCCACCGCGCAAGCCATCGCCGATCGGGAGGGGTGGCTTCTGTTCACGCCCTACATTGCGGGGCTCGTGTGGAAGCACGCCGACGCGAAGCTATCCCCAACCACGTCGCAAGAGCTGAGCAACAAGAACGTCACGGCGACGACTTCGCAGATGATCGAGGCGAGCGCGAAAGTCGATCAGAAGCTCAACCCGATCCGAACGCCACGCGATGCAGACGGGCTCGTCACACTGGTGGGCAACCCCGGCAAAGATTGGGTGCTCACACGCATCTATGGCGACGGCGGCGAGCACCCAGTGAGCCACGTCCCGCACATCGACGCAGGAGCGAACCACGGCTTCTACCGCGGCCTATGGGATCCGATCCAAAACGTGGGCGTGTTCCACGGACTGGGCCACGTCGACTACTCGCAAACGCTCCGCTTCATGGGGCCTATGTCTGCGCTCGAAGCGCCCGACGGCACCCGCAAGAACATCAACAACGCAGCGGCGATGATGGATCCCGAGCTCGCCCACATGCTCACGGGCCAAACAAACAAGATCTACGGGCGCCAAGTTGGTGAAGGCCCGCTTAAGTACGACCGCCACCCACGGCTTCCCCTAGGAACCCTCGTTTAGGAGACAGGACAATCGCGATGAGCAGATCAGGAAATCAAAACATCAAGGGATCCGTTCGTGTCGAGATAATTGGTGGTAACGCCGCTCAATTCGTCGCCGGCACCAACAGCGGGATCTTTGCAACGGTCGTCCGCACCGGAGTGGGCACCTATCAGGCGACGCTGCTAGCGGCGAACCCGATCAGCCTGAACGGCTCGGGAGTTGTGCAACCGCAGCTAGAGGGCACGGTGTTGGGCATCATCACGCACCAGATCGCAAGCGGCACGCTGATCGAGGTGCGCACATTCGACAACGCAGGACCGCCGGCACCGGCCGACCTGCCCTTTTCGCTCCGCATCCGGGAGCGGTTCGTAGGATAGGAGGACGACACCATGGGACTACAGCAAGTTGGAAACCAAAATCTGTTTGGATCTGCCGCGATCATTGCCCCGGCCACGCCGGTGTTTGCGTCTAACAATGGCGTCTTTGCAACTGTCGCGCGCACTGGTGCTGGAACATTCGTTCTCACGATGGATCCTGATTTCGCGCTGCGTCCGGACGACGTAATCACGCCGCGTGCGAACGCGCTGACCGCTGCCGCGGCGCACGCCCAGTCACGCACGGCCAACGGATTTACCGTGTTCGTCAACAACGGCAACGACGTCGCGGCCGACCTCGGTTTCACCGTCACCATTACCCGCACGTTCCGCGGCTAGAAAGGGGATCGCAATGTCACGCACAGTCATGGTAGGAGACGCGCTATTTGGCGGCACGGTTCTGAATCTCATTACCGCTCAGAGCGGCGCGTTCGCCAGCGTCCTACGCGAAGCGCCGGGGCAGTTTTTGATCACAATGGCGCCCGGTGCCAACATCGCGCCGGCGCATGTTTTCGCGTATTCCAAAGACCTCGGCGCGGGCGCGAGTGCTTTGACGTGGACAGGCGTAGTAGAGCGCGTTTCCGCTACGCAGATTCGGCTAAGGCAGGCGACAAAGGCCGGTCTAACCGATGGGCCATTCGCGCTTGACGTGTCGGGCGTGCAAACGGGCTAGGCGGGGGCGCCAATGACGAAGCGCGGCGAGCTGAAGCGCTATCTAGAGCGCGAACTACAGAAGGACATACGGGGGCGTTATCGCGCTCGTATTGCCGAGCTGCGCAAGCAAGCCCGCGAAGCCAAAGCCGAACGCAAGCGCCGCCTGAAGGATGCCAGGGCGAAGTGCCGCAAGCGCATGGACAAGGCGATCGCCAAAGCACAGGAGGCTTTCACGGCGGCCTACGCCACCGAACGCGAGCGGCAGAAGGCGGCGACGCTCGCACGCCGCGCAGAGCGGGCAGCGCGTGTGCGCGGCTCGCGTGAGCGCTGCGAGCTCGATGCGAACGAGATACGCCACGACACCGAAGCAAAGATCGCGCTCGCGAAAAAGGAAGAGGTCGAAGAACGCACCTTTCGCCGGCAAATGGAAAAGGGCGCCAAGGCACAGCGCAAGCAGAAGCGCGCCGAGACGACGAAGGCCAAGGTACGCCGCGAGGAGAGCGACGATCGCGTTAGAAGCAACATCCCGCGTGAGCTCGTGCCGTTCTTCGATAGCATGCGCAAGCAGGTCAAAGGCTCCGCGCGGATGAGCCGCACGGAGCAGTTTCTTCTGTACGTGCACGAGCATCCCGATCAGGTCGCCAGCTTTCAAGCAGAAGCGGTGCCCGATGACATGCAATACGCGGCGCAAGAGGCGGCTTTCTACGCGCAGCAACACGGCGATCCCGTGGGGCTCGAAGAGGTCCCGTTTTGATCGTCATCAAGCGCAGCCACTACGACGCGCCAGCGTTCCCCACCGCCAAGACGTTTGCGCGGACGGTGGCGGGAGCAACGCTGTGCATGAGCCTGACCTATCGCGGCCATCAAGCGTCGTCGGATTGCTATCACCTGAAGTTGTGGAACCCGCGCGTTCCTACGGCCAAGCGCAAAGTCGTAACGTGTGACCTTCTCGAAGATCGCACGGGCAAATGGTTTCTAGGGCACAAGCACTGCCCCGTACCGCCAGCGGTGCACCATGAGATCACGCAGCTCATCGCGGAGCTCGACGATGCGGTGCGACGCGAGGGCGAGACCGCCGAATCACTGAAAGCCGAGCGACGCGAAGCGTACACGGCGAAGAAAGAGGCACGCGTGGAACGGCTGGAGGCGCGAGCCGCGGCCAAGCGTGGCACCGCCGAATCTCTCCAAGCCAGTACGCGGCAGATGAGTGACGTGATGGCGGGCACGCCGATCCTCATTGGCCACCACAGCGAGAAGCGCCACCGGCGCGACCTCGCCCGCATGGACAAGAAGATGGGCAAAGCCGTGGAGCTCACCCGCGAAGCGGCGCGGCTCGAACGACGCGCCGCCGTGGCAGAGTCCAGCAAAGCGATCAGCAGCGATGACCCGGATGCGCTCGACAAGCTGGAAGCCAAGGCGATCAGCATTGAAGAGGCCACCGATCGCATGGTGGGGCTCAACAAGGCACTCGGACGCAAGCGCCGCCACCTCACCCCGGATGAGGTCGCCAAAGCGCGTGTGCGCCTGCTTAAGACCGGCGTCGCTACATCCATCATCAACGCGATGCTCACGCCCGACGACCTGGGGCGCTACGGCTTCCCCGGCTACGCCCTGACCAACAACCGATCAGAGGTCCGCCGCATCCGCCAGCGCATCGAGGACCTGAAAAAGCGCGCCTACTACGGCCACGCCCCACCGACGCCCGCGGAGACATACGGTAACGTGCGGCTGGCCGAAGAGGAAAACCGGCTGCGGATCTTCTTTCCGGGCAAGCCTCCGGAGGAGATCCGAAAGTCGCTCAAGTCGCATGGCTTCCGCTGGTCACCGACCGCCGAAGCGTGGCAACGTCAACCGAGCTCGGGCGCCTGGTATCACGCGCGGCGCATCGTGCGGCAATTCCTCGAGGTGGACCTGCAGAAGGTTCCCGCCGCGCTCAAGGGTCCCGGCGATTCGATGAGCCAGCAGGACGCGCACGACTGGCTGAAGGCGAAGGGCTACCAGCCTGAGCCGGGCTCTAGCCGATTCGTAAAGCCGGGGATGATTGGCCGCGTCGAATTCAAGGGCAATCAGTTCACGGTTTCAGAAGAACGAGCGACGGACGAGACGCCGGCGGCGGCGAAGATGACGCCGCAGGAGCACCAACGCGCGATGACGATGGGTGGCCCCAAGCTCGTGGCCGTTGTCGAGAAGCTAGCGGCACAAACCCACAAGGTGCGATCCGAGCCGGTAACGCACGAGGAGCAGGTAGGCAGCAAGGTGGAGACCTGGCCGACCTTCAACGTGTACCGCGGCGCCGACTTCCTAGGCGGCGTGCAGAAGACCGGCGCCGGCAAAGGTTGGGTGACCTACCGCGACGACACATATTCGCCGCCGCAGGTCACACGAGAGAAAGCGATCAAGGAATTGCTCGTTTCGTTCGAAGTCCTCGGACCACCGAAGGGGCGCCGCTTCAAGGCGAAGAAGGTGCCCGCGGCGCCGCCGTCGCCCACCAACCAATGGGGCGTACTCGTGAACGCGGACACCGGCCGAGCTCGCCGGCACGCCACCAAGGCCGAGCTGTTCGATGCGTGGAAGAGGCAGGCGGAAAAGTACGATCAGAAGACCGGGCGTAACATGGGGCTCGGCGCTTTCCAGTTGGGGGCCGGCACCGGCGCCGCACGCGTGCGACTCGAAGCGGTGCCCTATGAAGCGCAAGAGGCCGCGATCGCCGCGGCGTATCGAACCGGCGAAGCGCTCACCTATGCAAAAGAGATGATGGCAAAGAAGGCGCCGCCGCCAGCCGCGGCACCGACGCCAGCGCTCAAACCCTGGGAAGTGGTGCACGAGATTACGCTCCCCGAAGCGTGGACGACGCTAGCGCGCGAGTACAACCTAGAAGCGGAGCTAATCGGCTCCGATCGCGTCGCTGTCAAAGGGCGCGTGCCCAGCTGGCAGGCGTTCCTGACGCATCTTGATCAGATGCGACAGGCACCCAACACCAGCGCCGGCGATAAGCGCTCGCTGACCTCTGCAGTAACGCGAATTAGAAACACGCTCGAAGCCTCGGGCGCCCATGCGAAAAGGCGCGCTGCCGTCGTCGCGGCGAAGAAGAAAACGGCGGCGCCCGCGATTCAGTGGGGCACCACGAAGCGAGGCGACGCCAGCACGGGGATCGACCTCGTCAACACGACCGCGGGACAGCGCTACATGTCGCTGACGCTGGCCGATTCGAAGATGTTCAAAACGGTGAAAGGCGCCGCGCGATGGCTCGATGTGCGCGGATACAATCCGGATGGCACGAGGCACCGTGAGAGCGCGTCACAAGCACCGAAGGCCGAGGTTGTCACCGAAGCAGAACGGCAAACGCCGGGGTTCTTCTCACGAGCTCCGGACGCCCCCACGCCGAAGCCAGAAGCAAAGGTTGATCCGCGTGCAGACTGGGAAACCGTAGGCGAGCACTTCGACAAGCTGAGCCCGGAGAGGCAGCGCGCCCAATACGAGCAGCTGTTACCGCGCGAGCAGTCTTTCGAGGAGTACGGCGCGAGCCTGTACCGGCGAAAGCCCAAGAAGGCCGCAAAGGTCGTGGCAATCAAGCCAGGCGAATCGCTTCGGGAGCTCGGCAAACGGATCGCCGCGCCACCGGCCAAGCCGAAGAAGCCGAAGACGCTCCGCGCGCTGGCCAAAGAGATCCGGGGACCATGGACCCAAGAGATCCTTCAGAAGTTGCGGCGAGAGTACGAGGCGCTATCAGACAAGCTCGAACAGGACCGACTGCCCGAGCCCAAGACACGCGCCGCGGCCAACGCCAGGGCGCAGAAGATCGCTCTGGAGCTTTCGAAGCTCCAAGGCCAAGGCGTCGGAGAGTATTCGGGCAACGCTCGCTATCACAAGCTCCTGGGCCACCTGCAGCAGATGGAAGCGGCCGAGATGCGATTTCTCGAACGCGAAGCGCAGCAGCCACCGCCAGCGCCGAAGAAGAAGGCACGGCAGAGGGCGAGCTCGAAGCCACTGGGCGAGCAGAAGTGGGATGCTCACGACGTGGTCATCAAGTTGGAGAAACGCCGGCAAAACGCGTGGCACACGTGGGAGAAAGATCCCACTGCAGACAGGTATGACCGCGCCTCTGCACTCGATCGCAAGACGAAAGACGCAGAAGCGAAATACAAAGAAATCGATAGCCGCTGGTACGCAGAACAGCGGGCGCAAGCGCCGCCGTCGAAGCCAGCGCCACCAGCGCCAGCAGCGGCGCCGAAGGCAGCGCCGGCCGCGAAGCCGAAGAAGACGCCGACGAAGAAGAAGGCAGCCGCGAAGCCGAAACGCGCGGCGACATCTACGCCGCCAGCGCGCGGAACGAAGCAACCCAAAGCCGAGCAGCTACAAATGTTTGGCCGACAACTGGAGCTATTCGGATGAGCTTGGCCGCGACGCAATTACGCCTATACATCGACAGCAACCGCACACTGTTCAAGGACAAGCAATCCGTGTGGTCTAAGCTCGCCCGCCGCAAAGCGCGCCGCGACTACCATCACGAGCAGGGAACCCGCGCCTTTCGTAGCGTGGTCGACCGCGGCGCCCGCGCCTATGTCACCGAGCTCGGGATCAGCGAGAAGTGGAGCAGCGCCTTTTCAACCGATGACCGGAACCAAACGGCAAAGACGTATGAAAAGGAATTCCGCGAGCGGTATAGCCGCGGCGACCTGGACGCGTTGCTACCCGTGAAGCTGCGCCCGAAGCGGCGCAACGTGCGCGGTAACCCGATTCGAAGCGGCCACGACCGCGCGACGATTCGTTACAACATCGAGACGCAGCGCACAGAAGGCAAGTCGATGCCAAAGGCGATCGCGATCGCGCTGAGCGCAGCGCGTGACAGCTACCGCGCTGAGCATCCCGGCGGCAAGCTGCCCGCGTTCCTACGCGAGCCGCCAAAGGCCGCAACAAAGAAGAAGGCGACGAAGAAGAGGGCGACGAAGAAGAGGGCGACGAAGAAGAAGGCGACCAAGAAGAAGACGCGAACGATGCGAGGAAAGCCGCCGCTCCGCGGGGCCGTCGCTTCAGCGGCGGCAGCTCGCGAGCTCGCACGCAGCGATCGCGCCTACCGGGCACGACGTCAGACGGTGGAGCAAGCGCAGAAGGAGCTCGCCGCGATGACGGCCGCGCAGAAGGGGCCGACGCTGACGCAAGCGCTCAAGCGGCACGGGTTCACCCACAAGAAAGCCGGGCCGAATACCTACGCCCACAACATCTACGATCCCGCTGGGCGGGTGGTTTTCAAGGGCACCGCCGGCGAGGTATGGGCGTGGCTCCACGTGCAGGAGCGCGCCATGGGCACCGGCGCGAAGAAGAAGAAACGCGCAACCAAGAAGCGGGGGCGCTGAGTAGCGGGCTCGCATGCACCACAACGGATACGGCAACTTTGCGCAAGCGATCGCGACCACAGGGCGCGGGCGCACGTCCTTTGGCCAGGTGGGTCCGGAGGGCGCCGTGGAGTGGTTCGTGTCAATGCTGGACATCAATCGCCACGCCGAGGTGATGAACGCGCTCAACACCGACGTTCTAAACTTCGTCATGCCGGTGACGGACTGCCACGAAGAGACGATCGAATGTGCAAAGCGGAAGGTCGACAATTTCCACCTCGTGCGCAGCTACACCGCGTTCAAATGGAAGTGGACCGCGTTTTATCTGCAGTGGGACGAGTGGGTTACGAACCACTACAGCCAGTTCAGCCGCCTAGGCCAGGAACCGGTGCAGGAATTCGAGGCGTACCAACGCAACTATAACGAGCTCCGTCGAGAATACTTGGACAGCTTTGGCAAGCTCGGCGCCAAGACCGACACCGAGCACATAGAGCCCGGCACGCCGGGCGGTAGTGAGCTCGTCAAAAAGGTCAGCGGCACGATCAGCACCGTCGCCATGGCTGTGATCGTCGTGGCGGGCGTCCTGGCGCTGCAGTCAGCGGAGCGGGCGGGACTTCTGCCAAAGGGGCGTGGGAAGGTGCGAGCATGAATGAGCTGAAGATCATGGAGGCGCTATGGAGCGCGCAGACGCCGCATGCGTGCGCCCGCACTGTGCTCGATCGCCTGGCCGCCGAGCTCGGTCCGATCGACGACGACGTTTTGCACTTGGTGGCGGACAAGCATCGCCGCGTGGCGGATGCGCTGGACGCATTCGCAAGGCGGCGGCATCGGCAAAGGTGGGCCAACTAGATGCCGAACGGTGGCGGCGGAATCCCTGGGATCCCGATCGGGCGAGAGCTGCAGCTCCCCGGCGAGACAGCAGCACAGCCCACGGGCTGGCTACTGGAGCGGTTACTCGGCTGCGATCTCGATGGGCCGAACGCCCCGACGTGTGTGGGCGATAGCGACGCGAGCAACAAGGAGCGCGCCGTCGCGATCGCCGTGGCCGATGTCGTCAAAGGGATCCTCCCCCCCTGCCCCGGCTATGACGTCTTGCCAGTCTTCGCGCAGCTCGCGAGCACCACGGCAGAGGCGATCCTCTGGTCTGAAATGGCCCGCACGATGCCCCAACGCATCCCGCCCACGGGCACCGCCGAGTATTGGCTCCTGAAGAACGACCTCCGACGATACGGCGAATTTCGCTATCGGATCTCCGTCGACAACCAGGAGCGCGGATGTAGCCCGGCGCCGGCGCCCACGTCCCCCACGACGCCGACGCCGCCGGGCGGATACCCACCCATACCGCCGCTACCAAACGGCCCACAGGGACCGAGCGCGAAGCCGCAAACGCCGCTCGCCGCGAGCGCGAATTTCAGCATCGGCGTGCTCTTCCTCCTGGGCGGCGCCGCGCTCTACTTGGCAGGCAAACGAGACACCCGAACGATCTGAAAGGCAGCCCCATGGTCATCATTCTAGGTAACCCCACCCTCCGCTTCGGCGGGATCACCGTGGAGCTCGTGACCCTCGTCGCGCGGCTCTTCATTTCCTCGAGCTAGCCATGGGCACCACCGTCGTTATTGCCGGCACGGCAACCACCATCGGGCGGGCGATCGAGCTCACCGAGGACGCGATCCAAAATCCTCCCCTCGCCGGCATCGCCAGCGCCACGAGCGGCGCGAACGTCGGGAGCGGCGCCGGTGTCTTCCGCGACAAAACACGGGTCACGCTGAACCTGCGATCCATCGTCGCCGGCATGGGCGTGAACGTGGCGCAGACGGCGGACGAGATCGAAATCTCGGCCGCAGGTGGCGCCTCACCTTGGCAAGAAATGGTCGGCGTCATCAGTCAGATCAACACCGGCAGCCAGGTCGTAATGGGCGCCGCCGCGGTGGTCGGCGCAGAACAGGTGCGCGTGGTTGGTGATCTGCGTGTGGACGCTGGGAGCGTGCAGGCCAGCGCGATCCAACCCGCCGCAGCTGGCACCCTTGCGGTAGGCGGCACGCCGGCGACGGCGATCGAGGTGGGATCGCTGGCGGACAATCCCACCACAAACTTCCTAGGCAACGGACAAGTAGACTTTGGGGGCGCCGTCGTCGGCGCGAGCTCGGGAACGTTTCCCACGAGCGTGATTACGCGTTCGGTGCTGCCAGACATCGCGACAACGCTGAACGTAGGCGACACACCGGCGACGAAGATCGAAGTGGGCTCGCTCGCGGCCAATCCTGAAACGGAATTCCTCGGCACCGGCGATCTGACACTGAGCAGCCAACAACGGTTTAACCAGCGCGTCGGCGATCCCGCCGCCGTCGGTGGCGCCGTGTACGCCTACGCAAAGGACGTCGCTGGCACTGCCGAATATTTCCTCCGCACGCCAACGGGGCCGGTGCAGGTGACGAGCGTAGGCGGCCTTGTCGGCGCCGCGGATATTCCGCTAGCCGACAACCTGAGCGCCGCCTTCCTCGTGCACGAGGGCGTAAACGAATACATCCGCGTGAACACCAACAACGGATCCGAGAGGCTCATTCTTGGTGATGGGACTCGCACGTGGGCGACGTTCGGGGTCAACAACGCTACCTTCGGCCCCACAACTGGAAGCGTCACCTTCGGCTTCAACGTCTCGGACAACAATAACGCCTGGCAAGTCAATCGGATAGGTGGAGGCGGCACGGCTTGGGTGCGGCTGTCGGCGATAGGGGTGGGCGCGTGGATCTTCGGTGACAACGTCCTAAAGCCCCGGATGGAGTTCAACATCACGGACAACGCTTTGAGTCCCTGGGTCGTCATGGACGGAGCTACCCGCGAGTATCAGAGGATAGTCACCACCAACGGATCGGAGCGCCAGGATTTCGGGAACGCCACCACCAACCCGGATACAAACTTTTTGGGCTCTGGCATCTTCTCGATCGCTGGTGTGCGCATGGCGAACGGCGCGCAGATTGGGGCGACCGTTGAACCGGATTTCACCCTCGACACCCCGGTTACGATTGATCGGACGTTGCTCACTTCTGGCGTAGCAACGATCGTGAATAACAACGAGGTGCTTGCGACCCTGCTCACGGCACTAGCCGCCAAGGGAATCGTCAGCCTAACGCCGTAAAGAAGGAGATAACTAAAATGGTGCCTGCTGCTGGATTGTTGTTTGCTGCACTGGTGGGTATTGCGCTGGTCGCAACCTCATCGAAAAAGAAATCGGGGACGCCCGGCCCGGCTCAGCCAGGGGACGACCCCTGCATCGGTCCCGCCGCCGGGCTCATCGTCGCACTCACGAATCAAACGGAGCTCACCGACGCGGAGAAAATCGACTTCTTCGAAGATGAGGGATTCATGCACAGCGCTGCAGCGGTGGGAGGTGACCCCGCGACGTTTCACTTTGCGGTGATGGCCGACATACGCGAGGGCAAGCCGGCGGACCTCGAGGATTACGCATCGCTCTTCGAAGAGGCCGCATCACAGAGCGATACACCCGACGCAATGCACATGGCCGCGGCGTGTCTCCGCAAGGTGGCGCAGAGCAAACGAAGCACAGGCTTCGGCGGCCACGCTACGCGCTGGCGGTAAGTCGTGCCGACCTTTGTCGTAGGCCAGCAAGTCGTAGCCGCGCCGAACGCTGTGACCCTCACGGAAGATGCGATCCAGAATCCGCCTCTGAAAGGGATCGTTCCGTCGCTTGCCTCGCTCGGTGGAGCTCCACAGCTGCCGGTCGCACATGTCTCGCTCACCGGGGGCGGTTTTAGTGCCGTCGTCTCCTCCCCCGCTTACGTCACCCTCTTCACGCTGCCCATCACCACGAAACTGCCTGCATCGAGTCTCTGGTATCTGCTGACCGCCAGCTGGAATCACAGCGGCGCATTTGCGGGCAGCCTCGCGGCCAACTTCCGCTTCAGGCTCAACGGGGCGATTCTGCCCGGCGGGGCGACCGATAACCGCGTACGCGGGTTGATCGGAACCGTCGCGAAAACCGGCGTGGTCGCAGTGACGCAAGCGACCAACCCTCAGACGCTTGCGGTAGAGGTCACCTTGATCGGCGCTGCCGCGAACAGCTTCAACATTATCCCGGCTTTCGGGGTGACACTATTTCACGCCGACCTAGTCATCGAGGAGCAGCCATGACCGAGCTTCGAGGATCGTCCCCCTACTTCGGCCAACGCAGCACGACCACCGCCCGGCCGTCGCGCGTTGTTCGCTTTGCGATCGACTCGGGCACGTGGCCGATTCCGCCAGGAGCCACCGCGAGCATCATCGAGACGCCGGGCCAGTTTGGCCGAATCGTGCCCGTCGCGCTCACGATCGAAACGCCAGGCTTTCACCTGCAAAGCGCTTGGGGCGGCGTAGAGCCCATCTATTGGGATTACTATTCTTACGGTCAGCCGGCGCCTGAAACGCTTGGCACGGTGGCACTCAAGCCACTGGTGTTGGATGTTGGGATGTCCTTCGCCGTGAACGTGCGAAACGAGTCAGCGGCGCCGCTCCGCTTCCAAGGCTTTGTCACGGCGCGAACGATCGCCGCCGTCGCGAGCCCGCCCCCGCTCATCCGCCGGCCGCAAGCACGAGCGCCAGGGCGCCGAGCACTCAGCCGCAGGTGAGTCCCCCGGCGGCGCCGTTCAGCCGTCGCCTATGCGCCGCCCGTCGGAGCTACGGTGCTCGGTGGCGTTCCCGAGTAGCCACGCATCACCGTCCCGCTCACGTCGGGCGCTGACCGCTCGTCTGTCGCCCGACCGCCGGCCGGTCTGGCGCCGGTCGCCAGCGGGGAAGCATTCCGCGGCGAGCTCCGCAGCAGTGAGCACGCGCCGACCGGCGATCGCCGCGTGGTTGGCACAGAGCACCGTGTCAACGTCCGCCAGCTTATGGCGACGGAGGACGCGCCGATCCGCCTCCCCGCAGACCGAGCAAGGCCCGGAGAGCGCATGGCCGCGGTAGTCGCGGAAGTAGCACGCCCAGCACTTCCCTTTGCGCGGTCTGCTGGTCGGCCGTGAGCAGTCTTCGCATTTGACCGGCTCGTCGCCGGTGCCACGCTTTCGTCGTCGCATGTTTCGCGTGAATCGTTTCACGACAAACCACAAGCGGCCAAGTTAGACTCTGCCGCGTGGGGCCGACCGCCGCCGAGTCGTACAAGTATTGGCTGACCAAGCTGCGCGCGATGCGGGCGCGCTTTGGCGTCCTAACGGAGGCCACGGAGGCGCATCATGCGGGCGAGCTCGATGCGCTGTGGGAAACGATGAGCCCAACCGAGCGGCGCAACCTCGAGCCTTGGATCGCGGAAACGAAAACCGTGAAGAAGAAGAAGGCGCCGCGGACCAGAAAGCGACGGCCCTAGCTGGTACAATGCGGGGATGCTTCCACCACCAGCAGGGACGCGACGCGCCGCACACTTCGGGCAGCGGTCGACAGAGACGAGAGACAAGGAGCAGCGGAGCACTCTTGCGGTCGCGCTGGCGCTCGCCGCCGGCGGCTATCTGCTGCTCCAGT
>Ga0307380_10009096_pt1 | contig 12642 bp, 12 predicted proteins | sample UN3MG_FD_202239 | JGI IMG/M metagenome (GOLD analysis project Ga0307380, IMG submission 202239) | Soil microbial communities from Risofladan, Vaasa, Finland - UN-3 | ecosystem: Environmental > Terrestrial > Soil > Coastal area > Acid sulfate soil | place: Finland: Risofladan, Vaasa | collected... | reverse complement strand
ACCTACGACAATGCCCGACTGCCGCAGGCCCTCATCGCCTATCACCGTTCGTTCGAAGATGAGACCATGCTCCGCCAGGGGATCAGTTCCCTACAATGGCTGTTGGATGTCCAGACAGATGCGGTGCATGGACACCTTTCTCTGATCGGCAATGGTGGCTGGCTTAGGCGGGGCGGGAAGAGGGCTCGCTTCGATCAGCAACCGCTGGATGTGACAGCTCTGATAGGGGCCTGTCACGAGGCATTGCTTGCCACCGATGAGACTCGGTGGCGCAGGGCAATGGAACAATGCTTCGCCTGGTTCTTAGGAAGCAATGATCTCCAAGAGAGTCTGTACGACTTCACCACGGGCGGTTGCCACGATGGATTGCATTCGACGGGCATAAACCAGAATCAAGGCGGCGAATCTACCGTCTGCTGGCTACTTGCGCTGCATCGCATGCACGAGGGGCGCACAAGGCTGTCCATGAGCCCTGTGGCGGTGTTTGACAACGAAGTCGAAGCCCCCCTGCTATCTGCCTGAAAACGGCAGGCCCTGCCGTTTGCCCTTGGCGTGTTTCTCCGGGTCGTGTTCGTCGTACCACTTGCGGCGGTAGCCAAGCAGTTGGAGGAACTCCACGTCCACCTCGCTGGTGCCCCTCTTGCGTTTGGTGTCCTCCACGTACCGGTCGAAGGTGAGGTACAGAATCCGGGCCACACCTGCGTTGTCAGCGGGCTTGGGGCGACGGCGGCAGTCGTAGACGGCGAACTCCTCGAAGTCGGTGAGGATGCTGATCGGCAGCTTGGCGCTCCAGGCGTACCGCCGCAGTTGATAGGCCGGGCCCACGTCGCCCTTGACCGCCGTGGAGGGTTTCTTGGCCTCCAGGAAGAACTTCCGAACCCCACCCACCCGGAAGCACTAGTCGGGGGCCTGGGTGGCGCCGCTGACCTTGATCGCGTCCTCGTGGACCACGTCCTTGTACAACTCGGCGTACCCCTGGACGTTGCGCACGTCCCAGCCCAGGGCCTCGAAGAAGGGGTCGATGAACTCCACGCGGACCTGGGTCTCTTTGTAGTCGGGGCGCGTGTACACGTCGCGGTTGCGGGCGAAGCGCTGCACCAGCGTCTCGATGTCGCGTCGAGCCGATTCCGGCGCGGCTACCCCCGGCTGGTCTCGCTCCGCGGTCAAGCCCCCCTCCTCTTGTGCGTGGACAGTCTTTGATGACTACCAGGACGAGGAGTGTGTCTCACACGATTTTCGAAGTAGAGGCGAAGTCAATGGATGATATCACAAGTGGGGCACAGAGGCAAGCCAGCTTGCCGGTGGGAGATCGAGGTCCTGCGCTGAGCTTCCTGCACTCAATCTCCGTGTCTTCCAGGATATGGGCCGCGATGCCAGCACCCTGGTGCGCCCTGTATTGGGAGCGAACCGTCACAGTTGAACCATCGACTCAGTGCAGGCTCAGCCTCACGGCCTCCCTCGTTTCTGTCGTCTCCTTCGCCACACCTAGGGCGGTCAGAATGGGGAAGAGCACGGCCAGGATGACGATGGGCACCCAGAAGAAGAGGGAATTGATCACCGCCAGGAACTGAAAGAGCATGAAAGCCACGGCGACGGGTACGAACCTCTCGTAGGGCTCTATCATCTCTTCCATCGATGCCATCCACTGGTCAAAGCCCTCACTCATCTGGGCTGCCATAGCCTCTCTTTCCTCTGAGGAGAGATCCGTGCGGGCGTCCACCTGTGTCCTCATGGGCACCACACTGAACTCTGTGATCATCTCTCTGATGGCCGGCGGGAACTCGAAGCCCTGCTCCTCGATCTGGGCTGCGTAGCCGAAGTACAGGCTCACGGAGGCGGCGATGGCTAGCCCTGCCAGCAGCGTCGACTGGCTCCCTGATATCGGCTCCACCGAGAAGCTCAGGCGTTTGTCCAGAGCCTCAGCCACACCTCTGCAGTACAGCACCGCGACCACGAAATAGATCAGAGCCGATATGCCGCTGGCCAGGCTCAGATCCCAGGCGAAAAACGCGGCAAGGGCAGAGAGGGCAAAGCCGACGATGCATATCCATATGGGTCGGACCAGGGCCGCCGCCAGTCCACCGACAACGGCCACGAAGGCCACGGCAATTAGCAGCTCCGCGAGGCTGCGCACAATCTCGATGTCCAGGGCGACAAGCAGTTCGTACTGTTCATTGATGTTCTGGCAGGCCATCCCGAAGAACGCTCCTGCAGGCAAGAGCAGGAGAACTAGGACGATGGTCTTCGCCAACTTTGCCCTTGACACGCTGCACCTCCTCTTGAATACGCCCTAGCCTCGAGGCGTGCACTCCTGACACCCCGTGCGCCGTGCGAGGTAACCCGCCAGCCGGCCGGATGCCGGCAGCACCACCTCCTACGCCTAGGGGACGCCCCGGTCCCAGCATCTTGTCTCTAGCGGGACGTCACCACCCTGAGCCGATTCTACCATTCAACGGTACTATTGGCAATCAGCGCCGAGGAATGCCTGTCCAGTGTAAGCCGAACTCAGGCTTGTTCCATATTACGTAACCGCACGGGCGCCACAACATTGAGGGAGGAGAGGCTGGCTCAGAGCATACGGCGACTACGAGGTTTGTTGCGGGGCAGGATCATGGGTACGGTGCTGGTCCGTGGGGTCCGGCGGCTCGGGAGTTTGCACACGTAACTCGTAGGCCGCAGCCGGCCAGGCGGTAATGAAGAGGGCGACGACGGCCACCGCCAACAGGAGGCGGTGCGCCGGCAGGCTAAGGAAGGCCGGGGTCTTCTTCATGGATCGGCTTCTCCTATTCTCTTTCTCCGTACCCGCACTTAGAGCACACAAAAGCCGGGCTGCCTGCCTGTCTCTTGGCAACCCGGCTGTGAGGACCAGTGTGTTCCTACTGAGAGCCACACATCTGTGTTTGACCCGCTAGTTTGCGCATTGCGCCCTGGGCGCCGAAAGCGTCGGCGGCCAGTTCGAACAGCGCTGTTCACGAAGAGCGGCGGCCCCTTGTTCAGCGGTCCGCGCTCCACGATTGCGCGGCGAACGTACCGTACCGCGCTTGTAGCGCGCCAAGTATAGCGCAGGAGCGCCGATTTGGCAAGCGACAGGGGGCGAGGGTGTGGACGAGAAGCGAAGGGGACAGCACCGCTTCACGCGCCGGACTGAAGTCCAGCGCTACGAAGGGCGAAACCGGCTGAAGCAGGTTGAATACCATGTGGGGGCGGTTCTGAGACCCGCCCCCACGAAGACGTTGGGTGTATCAGCCGCGGCGTGGGGCACGTGGATCATGCTGCCTCCGGCGCCTATCCGTACCGTCTCTGGCCCACCGTTTGACATGCACACCTGCGCTATACTATCATAGTCAATGTCTGCGCAGCACAAGGGCAGGAGGTGCCAAGTGTCCAGAATCCTGGTGACCGGGGGGGCTGGTTTCATCGGCAGCAACGTTTGCCATCGTCTGCTCTCCCAGGGTCATGAAGTAGTCATCTACGACAACCTCCAGAGGCAGGGGACCGAGAAGAACGTGGCCTGGCTGCGGGAGAACCACGGGCAAGGCTTCTCCCTGGTCCAGGCCGACGTGAGAGACTACCCCACGCTTCAGGAGGCCGTGCAAGGGTGCGAAGTGATCTATCACCTGGCCGCCCAGGTGGCCGTCACCTGGTCGGTCAGCGATCCCAGAGAGGACTTCGAGATCAACGCCCTGGGGACCCTCAACCTCCTGGAGGCAGCCAGATCTAACGATCCCCCGCCCATCGTGCTTTTCACCTCCACCAACAAGGTGTACGGTGGCATGGAAGAGGTGAAGATCGTGGAGCAGGAGACGCGACACGCCTACGCCTCCCTGCCGCAGGGCGTGTCGGAGGCCCAGCCCCTCGACTTTCACTCCCCCTACGGTTGCTCGAAAGGCGCAGCCGACCAGTACGTCAGGGACTACGCACGCATCTACGGTCTCAAGACCGTGGTTTTCCGCATGTCCTGCATCTATGGCCCGCGACAGTTCGGTGTCGAGGATCAAGGCTGGGTGGCGCATTTCCTCATCTCCTCCGTCCTGGGCCGGCCCATCACCATCTACGGAGACGGCAAGCAGGTGCGAGACATCCTCTACGTGGACGATCTGGTGGCGGCCCTGGAGCGGGCGGTGGAGCGGATCGAGGTCAGCGCAGGCCAGGTGTACAACATGGGCGGCGGCGCCGAGAACACCATGTCGGTCTGGACCGAGTTCCACGACCATCTCAAGGAACTGCTGGGACACGAGGTGCCCGTCAGCTACGACGAATGGCGTCCGGGAGACCAGCTGGTGTACGTCAGCGACACCAGCAAGGCCCAGAGAGAGCTTGGCTGGAGAGCTCGCACCTCCGTCAGCGAGGGCATAGAGAAGCTGTACCGCTGGGTCGTGGACAACAAACATCTATTCCAATAGATTGGAGATTGTTGAAACGTGGGTCTGTTCGACAGAGGGAAAGACAAGGCCAGGAAAGTCGTCGTTCTTGGTCCTGACGGCACACCTCTCAGCTTGGTGAGGAGCCTCATAGAGAAGGGAGAACTGCCCAACTTCGCCCGTCTCTTCCAGGACGGCAGCGTGAGGTCCATGACCTCTTCCATACCGGCTGTTTCCTCGGTGGCCTGGTCCTGTTTCATGACCGGCAAGAATCCAGGCAAACATGGCATCTACGGCTTTCTGGACCATCACCCCAACTCCCTGGACACCTACATCCCCAACTCCAGGGCGATGCGCTCCGAGACGCTGTGGGAGATCCTCAGCAGGCACGGCAAGCGCGTGGTGGTGATGAATGTGCCCGTCACCTTCCCTCCCCGAGAGGTGAACGGCATCCTGGTGGCCGGATTCCTGGCCCCCAAACTGGAGAAGGGGACCTACCCACCAGCCATTTGGGAGCAGTTGAAGAACATGGGGTACCGCCTGGACGTCGATCCCTGGCAGGCCAGAGAGGACAAGGACAAGTTCCTCCAGGACCTGTACTACACCCTGGACAAGCGCGAAGAGGCGATGATCCACTTCATGGAGACTGAAGACTGGGACTTCTTCATGCTCCAGATCATGGAAACCGACCGCCTGCACCACTTCCTGTGGGAGGAGATGGTGAAGGGCGATCCAAAGTATGCGCCCGCCTTCCTGGAACTGTACCACAGGATGGACGGCCTGCTGGGGAGGCTATACGACCGGTTAGACGAGAACACCACCCTGGTGGTGATGTCCGACCATGGCTTCACCCTGATGAAGAAAGAGGTCTATGTCAACCGCTGGCTTCAGGACAACGGCTGGCTCTCCTTCACCCAGGACCCGCCGGAGTCGCTGCAGGATATCCACCACGATTCCAGGGCCTACAGCATGGACCCCGGGCGCATCTTCGTCAATCTCCGGGGCCGAGAGCCTCAGGGCAGCGTGGATCTCGGGAAAGAGTACGAGGCCGTGAGGAAGGAACTGGTGGAGTCCCTCTCTGGACTCTCAGACCCCGACAGCGGCGAGCCGATGATCGAGCGGGTCTACCGGAGAGAGGAGATCTACAGCGGGGAATGCTACGCCCAAGCGCCGGACCTGGTGGCTATGCCCCACAGAGGTTACGATCTCAAAGGCTCCATCAAGAAAGACGTCCTCACCGACAGGGGCGTGATCAATGGGGCGCACACCTACGATGGTGCCATGCTGTACATCCAAGGGCAGGAGATCGGCAAAGAGGAAGCGGCCATCGTGGACGTGATGCCCACCATTCTCAAATTGATGGGCGTGCCCATACCCGCGGACGTGGACGGCGAGGTCCTGATCTAGTCCCTCGCCAGGTGATCGCCGGCTTTCATCTGTCCTCTCCTGTGCCGCGAGGGCGCCGCACTTCCGTCAGCTCCACCTCCAGCCCCCCGCTGACAGAGGCGACGAGGTTGTAGATCCACCCCGCCAGATCGCCCACCACCAGGAAGACCAGCCCTCCCAGGCAAGATCCCAACACCACCAGACCGAAAAACAGCGCCCACGAGAGGCCCTCTATCATCTGCGCCCTCTGGAGCAGCGACTCCAGGTTCAGCAGGGCGAGCACGTTGATGGGTATCGCCTGGCCGAGGATGTGTATCTCCGCTCCCTGCCAGCTCTCCAGCAGACGCCGTATCCCACTCACGGTAAGCATGCCCGCGGATGCCAGAAGCAGGCTGGGCACGCAGCTGACCAAAGCGCCCAGAAGGCAGCCGAACTTGCTCAGGGAGCCCACGCTGATGCGCCTGATTCTGTACCTGGTTGACTGGACTGTGCGCTCGGCTTTCCTGGTCATGGCAACCACGCCCCATTATACCTGAGCGCGTCCGCCCCAACAACGCTCAGCGTGGCCCAGCCCGGGAACTCAAGCAAGCAGACTCCGTAGCCCGGGCTCACCCTTCCATGGGAGCTTCGCCCTTCGCACACGGCGGCAGTCTGACTTCCCTTGTCATTCTGAGCGAAGCGAAGAATCTCCCCTCAGATTCCTCGTCGCCTCGCGTCTCAGAATGCCAGGGATACCGACCCCGATGCTCCCACCGACCCTGTTCTTGCCCGCTCCGAGGAAACAGGTATTGCCTTTTGCCTATCGTCTATCTATAATCGGGTGATTTGGAGCGATTCCCGTGAGAAACCGCGACACTCTTCTCCGGCGTTGGGTGCTGGACTGGCTTGTCGCCGCCGGCCTTTTCGCCGCATCATTCCTGGTTTACCTGAACACGCTGGCCCCCTCGGTGGCCACCATCTTCGACGACAGCCTGGAGTTCCAGCTGGTCTGCTACCTCCCAGGCATCGCCCACCCCAGCGGCTATCCCCTCTACACCCTCCTGGGCAAGCTCTTCACCTACCTGCCCGTGGGCGACGCCGCCTACCGGGTCAACTTGATGTCAGCCTTCTTCGCCTCCGTCACTGTGGCCATCCTCTACGCCACGTTGCGACTGCTGGCCAAGCATCGGGTCCCCGCGGTGCTGGGGGCAGCCACCTTCGCCGTGTCCCCTGTGTTCTGGTCTCAGGCGGTCATCGCCGAGGTCTACACCCTCAACGCCGCCTTTGTGGCAGCCGTGCTCTGCCTGCTCCTGCTCTGGGCTCGTTCCTCTGAGAAGGAACACGCGGGACAACGCGGGCGCCTGCAAGATCCCACGACCCTGCTGTATCTCCTGGCCCTGGTGTATGGCCTGAGCTTGACCCACCACCGGACCATGATCCTCCTGGCTCCCGCTGCCCTGGTCTTCCTGGTCACGGTGGATCGCCGCATCTTCACCAAGGGGCGGCTGATGGCCAAGCTGGCGCTGCTTCTGGTCGCGCCTCTCGCCCTGTACCTGTATCTACCCCTCAGGGGCATGACCATGTCCTCCCTGAACGGGGTCTATGAGAACACCCTCAGGGGCTTCCTGACCTACGTCTTAGGCGGGTCGTACAGCATCTTTCTCACGGAGAACCCCCTGGCGCAGAGCAGGAACCTGAGCTTCTACGCCGCCCTGCTGCGGGAGCAGTTCACCTGGGTAGGGATTCTCCTTACGGGAATCGGTCTCCTATACTCCTTCACCAGGCGGAGGGTGGCTCTGCTCCTCGCGCTGTATGCGGTGACCACAACGCTCTTCGCCCTGGGGTATCGGGTTCCCGACATCGAGGTCTTCCTTTTCCCCCTATTCCTCGTCTGCGCCATCTGGATAGGGATGGGCGTCGCCGCCTTGTGGGAGTTGATCTTGGCTATCTTGCGCAGAGCGAGGGAACAGGCGTCCGCCCCGCTGCGCAACGGCCTGTACTGTTGCCTGTTGATAGGCGGGGGGCTGCTGCCGCTCTACCTGTGGCAGGCCCATGGAGACCAGATCGATCTCAGCCGCCGGTGGGAGGTGTATGAGTACGGAGTGGACGTACTGACCGAGCCCCTGGAAGAGAACGCGGTGATCGTGGGCATCCTGGGGGAGATGACTCTGCTCAACTACTTCCAGGAGACAGAGGGGCTACGTCCCGACCTGGTGACCATTGCTGCGGACACGGAAGATGAACGGGTGGCAGTGGTGAGAGATCAAATGGAGAAGGGACGGACCGTCTATCTGACCCGTCCCTTGACTGGTGTGGCGGAGCTGTACCACCTCTCGTCCCAGGGACCGCTGATCCGTGTGCGAGAGCGACCTCCCAACATCACCACAGAGCCCGGCCATGCTCTATCCGTACCCTTCGGTGAGGCTATCCTGCTCGCAGGCTACGACGCAGAACTGAGAGACACTCGTGGTGGGCCGCAATTGCGGGTGACTCTCCATTGGGAGGCGCTCACCGAGATCCAGCAAGACTATAAGGTCTCCCTGCGTCTACTCGACGACGAAGGGCACCTGGGGGCGGTCCGCGATGCCTTCCCCGTGCGCGACGCCTATCGCACCCACGCATGGAGGCCCGGAGAGGTCATCGCGGACACCCACGACCTGCCCATCCTGGCCGGTCTGCCCCCTGGCGACTACTCCATCCAGGTGACCCTGTACGATCCCGACACCCTGGTTCCCTTGGCGACGTCAATTCTGGGAAGCATCTCTCTGGGGCCAACCTTTGGGCTGGACGGGGCAGGCCCTTGGGATGTGCAGCAAGAAGTCCAGTACAACCTGGGCGGACGAGTCAGGCTCCTCGGATACTCTGTGATCGGCGAGGAGTTCAAACCCGGAGATACCATCCCCATCACCTTGCTGTGGCAGGGCCTGGATGTACAAGATGGCCAGTACACACTGCTGCTGTGGTTGGAGGATGACGCAGGGGTCAAGACAGGCCAGGCCGAGCTGCCGTTGAGCGACCGCCATCCACCGTCCACATGGCAGAAGGGGGAGATCGTCCGAGATTGGCGGTCCTTCCTGGTCCCGGGCAACAGTGAGGACGGGCGATATCTCCTCAAGATGCAGGTCCTGGAAGACGGGAAGACCCTGCCCCGCCTCCTCGGCATAATGCCCACCGGCAGCGTGATCGACCTCGGCCACTTGGAAGTGAAGCTGCGCGAGAGGTCCTTCGACGTGCCGGCCATGGAACAAACCCTCAACGCACAGTTCGGCGACTCGGTGATGCTGCTGGGCTATGATCTGGAGCCCATGGCGCTGCGCCCGGGTGAGAAGCTGTCTCTAACCCTCTACTGGCAGGCTCTGCGACTGACGGATACCTCTTATACAGTCTTCGTTCACCTGCTGGATGATGAAGGAAACATCCAAGGGCAACGAGACAGCGTACCCGGCGACGGTGCCTTGCCTACCACGAGCTGGGTAGAAGGGGAGATCATCGCCGATGGCTACGAGATCCCCGTCGCCACCGATGCCTCACCCGGCCTGTACTCCATCGCCCTGGGCATGTACGATCACAGCACGGGAGGCCGCCTGCCCGCCCTCGATGCGGAGGGTCGACCCGTGGGGGACCACCTTTCAGTAGGCCAGGTCGAAGTCCAGTCTGACTGACTCACCACCTCGGGCAGATCCGCGTTTGACACCGGCAAGTTGCTGGCCTACAATCCGGCAAGAATGACAGATAGACCCCGAAGGATGAAGGGATACCTGTCCTGCGATGGCTACCCCCGGGGAAGGAACCGTTGCCTACCTGCGTGCCCGTAAGAGCCACTATCCCTCTTCTTTGGAGAGCGGCAACCCGTCCTTCACCACGCCCACACTTGCTCAGCGTCAGATGGTGATCGACCGGTCGCCGCCAGCACCTCGCCACAGTTCGTGCATGAGCCTGCCATGATTTTCTTCGTTCTCCCCTTCGCCGTTGCGTTTCTGGGCGCCCTGCTCCTCACCCCGCTTGTCGGTCGCCTGGCCCGGCGCTTCGGCTTCGTCGATGTGCCCCGCGAACCCAAACACGTTCACCGGGCGCCAGTTCCCAGGCTGGGGGGCGTCGCCCTGTTTCTCCCCTTTCTCGCTGCGGTAGGGCTGACCCTGTTTCTCCCCGTAGAGCGAAAGGACCCCCTGGAACTGCACCGTATCACTGGGTTACTTATCGGCTCCACCGTGGTCTTCGGGCTTGGCGTTTGGGATGACAGACGAGAATTGGGACCGCGCGTCCAGTTGGCCGTACAATTCGTGGCGGCAGCAATTGCCGTCTATTGCGGCATCACCATCGCCGAGATCGCCAACCCCTTCGGAGGCATGGCCGCCTTCGCCGCGCCTGTCGCCGTGGCCTTCACCCTCTTCTGGCTCCTGGGCATGATGAACACTGTGAACTGGCTGGACGGTCTGGACGGCCTGGCTGGCGGAGTGACGCTCATCGCCTCTGTCCTGCTGTTCGCCCACAGCTACAGGTTGGGTCAGTACAGCGTCTCCCTCCTGCCTCTGGCCCTGGCCGGATGTGTCCTGGGCTTTCTGCCCTTCAACTTCTCTCCCGCCAGGGTCTTCATGGGCACCTCCGGAGCCCTCTTCCTGGGCTTCGCCCTGGGCAGCATGGCCATCATCGGCGGCGCCAAGATGGCCACCGCCCTGCTGGTGATGGGCATCCCCATCCTGGACGTGGCCTGGCAGATCATCAACCGGCTGCGCCTGGGTCGTTCCCCGTTCCTGGGTGACCGCGGTCACCTTCACCACAGATTGCTGGACCTGGGTCTCTCACAGCGCCGGGTGGTGCTCATCTTCTACCTCCTGTGCGCCGCCTTCGGAGCTCTGGCCCTGATCCTCGGATCCGGTATGCAGAAGCTCCTGGCCCTGCTAAGCATGGGCGTGGTGGCCATCGCCGTGTTGGTGGTGCTGGCCAGACGCTCGTAGCCCTTGGGACCACCCGGGGCCTGTGGTATAATCTCCGCAACATCGGGCCGGCAAGCCAGCGCATCAGCGGTTCAGCACGACTCCGGATTCTGGGTCACCCCTCACCGCAAAGTCTGTCTCGGCTGGATATCCGGTTGTGAGCGAATCACTGACAACGGATGACAAGGTGGATCGAGAAGAAGCAATCGCCATGCTGAAGAGACACAGTTCTGCCAGCGCATCATGGCGCGCCCACTGTCTCCAGGTTGGCGTTGCGGCCCGTCACCTGGCCGAGCTCATTTCGCAGAGAGGTCACCCCGTCGACGTGGAGCGAGTGGAGGTCCTGGGCCTGCTCCACGACCTGGGGCGGAGCCAAGGACATAACCTACGCCACGGCATCGAGGGGTACCTGCTGGCTCAGGCCGAAGGTTACCAGGAGGAAGGACGAATCTGTCTTGTTCACATCCTCAAGGGCCATACCCTCGACGAGGCGGTGAGGCTGGGCATGCTGACTGGAGAGGAACAGATCCGACTGGAGGAAGACGGTTGGCGGTCCGGCGATCCCTCGATGGAGGAGAAGACCGCGACCGTGGCTGACGCGTTGATGAGCGACACTGGATTGGTGCCCATCGAGGAGAAATACGCCAACGCTCGCCGCAGATATGGGGGTCAACCCCACCACTACCAAGACGAAGCCTGGGTCAAGGGCCATGCCGAGGAGGTCTCCGAGTTGCTGGGCATGGCGCCCTACGATGCTCTCAAGGAGATGAGAGATGACCTGCTATGACGACTACCCTTTACGCATCCTCCTTCTCAATCTGGTCGAACTGCTGGCTGCACTGGTGCTTGGCGCGATCCTCATGGCTCAGTTCGGCTGGTGGGCGGTGCTTTTCTATGGGGCCATCGGGTGCCTGGGACTGATTCTGTCCCTGGCCTATGGATGCACCAGATGTCGCTACTACAGCAGGGTGTGCGGGCTGGGCCTCGGAAAGATCGCGTCCCACCTCTTCCGCCAGCGCGACCAGGGTGAATTCGGCAGGTCGCCCTCCCAGACTGTGGCCTGGACCCTGGTGGGCTTGATGTTGGCTCTGCCGGTGGCGGCAGGGCTGGTCTCTCTGACCACAGGCCGACTCCTGCCTGGACTTGCCGTCCTGGGGCTCTACCTGGCCGTGGTGATGGCCATAGTTCTGACACACTCGAGGTTCGTCTGCGCCCACTGCCACCAGGCGAGGGACAAGCGTTGTACCCTGGGCCGGGTGGCCAGATTGACGTGATGTAGAGGCAGAAGAGAGAGCAAGTCGAGAGCGAAAGGAGTTGTGAGATGTCCACCTACATTATGTTGAGTACGCTGACCGACGAAGGGGCCAAGACCATCACAGAGAACCCGGATCGCATCAAAGAGGTGAACCAGGAGATCGAGGCCCTGGGGGTGAAAGTGATGTACCAGTACGCCACCCTGGGTCAGTACGACTTCGTGAACATCGTCGAGGCCCCCGACAACCCGACCATCGCCCGAGTGGCGGCCGAACTGTCCTCCAGGGGCAGTGTCAGGCTCCAGACGTTGGCTGCCATCCCCATAGACGAGTTCATCTCCAAACTGAAGTAGCGGGCTTGCGGACGCGCGCGGGTTTGTTTCTCCGGCTCCAAAGGGCTTCCGCCCGAGCGGGACCGTTTTCGCCTGATCGCTGGCAGATCCGAGGACTGGGCGATCACGGCTCCTGAGCTATGGTGGGCTTCACAGCCACGAGGGCGTAGATCACCACCAGGGCCAGCGCATAGGCCAGCCCCCCGGCTATCAGCACTCGAGAGAAGCCGTGGGAGATGGCGATCATCACCGCCAGGATCGAGCTCAAGACCGAGGCGCATCCGTTCACAGCCCAGGCCCAGGGCACCAGGGCAGGCGCTATCCTGCCCATCAGCTTGATGCCGGCGGGGAAAGGCACCCCCATCAGGAATCCCAGAGGCGCCAGTACGATCACCGA
>Ga0307380_10009094_pt1 | contig 12644 bp, 10 predicted proteins | sample UN3MG_FD_202239 | JGI IMG/M metagenome (GOLD analysis project Ga0307380, IMG submission 202239) | Soil microbial communities from Risofladan, Vaasa, Finland - UN-3 | ecosystem: Environmental > Terrestrial > Soil > Coastal area > Acid sulfate soil | place: Finland: Risofladan, Vaasa | collected... | reverse complement strand
GACGCGTTCGGCCCTCCTCGATATTGCGGGCAGCGTTTTTCGTCTTTTCGGGCGCTGCTTCCCCGAGAAGGATTTGCGTGCCGAAGGCGGGGAGTTCATCTTTGCTGGCCAGATGCATCGCCCGCCGATACCCCTCGAGATACTTCGGACCGGCACCGTCACGATCAAATAACAGCACGCTTCAGGCGGTCGCCTCACATTGAGGCGATCGCGCCTCCTGTTTCCTAGGCTTCGGACTCATGATGGGCCCGGAGCTTGTTTGTTTTAGCACTTGGGATGCAGCTGTCCCGCGTCATGACCAAGATCATACCCCTTCGAGGTCTTGACGCTTGTCAGCGATCGCGGGATAGGCGAGGCGATACGCCAGCGCCACGCCCCCGCCGCCACCAACGATGTTGCCGAGCGTAACCGGCACGAGGTTACCTAGAATCCCCGCGACCATGACCTCGGCTCCGGCGAGTGCGCCGAACGGCAGCATGAAGAAATTGGCGACGGAATGCTCGAAACCGAGAGCCACGAAGCCGGCGATGGGCAGAACGATCACGATCGTCTTGCCAGCAGCGGTCCGGGCACTGAAGGTTAGCCAGACGGCGAGGCAAACCAACGCATTGCAGAGAATGCCGCGCGCGAAGGCCTCGGTCGGCGACAGCGCGAGCTTGGTCGAAGCGATGTTGCGTGCAGTCGCCCCAAAATCGCCTTCGAGCAGGCCGGCCATCGCCGCGAGCGCGGCAATCAAACCAGCGCCGACGGCATTTCCGACGAAGACCCAACCCCAATTTCGCAGCAGTGCCGCCAGGCCGATCCGGCGGTCGACCAATGCCATCACCATCAGCGCATTCCCGGTGAACAGTTCCGCCCCACCGACGATGACCAGCACCAGGCCGAGCGAGAACGCAATGCCGCCAACGAACCGGACCACGCCAATTAGCGGTGTGGCGCCGGATATTGTGGCAATGTAGAACAGGCAACCGAAGGCGATGAAGGCGCCGGCGAGTATCGCGCGGATCAATAGCGGCTGAAGCCCGAGCGCGGCCTTTGTGACGCCTACGTCCTTGACCAGCGAGGCAATCTCGGCTGGCCGATATGCGTCGAGACTGTTCCTCCGGTCTTTGGTTGGGTTTGTCACGCATTGCTCCTTTGTTTGGTCCTTTTGGGCGCAATCTCAACAGCCATCGACGGTGACGCCATGATCAGAATCAAACGGCGAATGGTCCCCGACTTGATCTGACGCAAGGCCGGTAGATTTCGCTTCGATAATACTGGCGCAAACAAATCACGAAGGAAATCACGCCATGTCGATCAAGAATATTCTCTTAGTGGTTGAAGACACGCCCAACGGATCGGTACGGCTCGACGCTGCCGTGGCCTTCGCGATCCAGCAGAATGCCCATCTCGTGGCCCTCGGCATCGCGCCGCTGCCGCAACTCGATTTTGGGTATGACGGCGGGATCGGTGGATCATTCATCGTTGAGGAGATGCAAAGGGCGCAAGACAGCGCAGCTGAGTTGGGACGCAAGCTCAGCGCACAGCTCGAGACTTTCGGGATCTCCAGCGAGGTCCGGAGCGCTGCGCGGAGCTATCCCGGCATCGCCGTCGAAATTGCCCGCCACGGCCGCTATGCCGACCTCATCCTAATCGGCAGGTCTGCCGAGGAGGGCACGGCGCGCAGTTTCATCGAGAACGCCGCCGACGGCGCGCTGTTCGACAGCGGTCGAGCCGTGGTTCAATTGCCGCCTGACTGGTTCGATAGTTTTGGTAAGAAAATCATGATCGCATGGGATGGCAGCCGCGCGGCGACCAGGGCCGTGGCCGCGGCGATGCCTCTGATCGAGCTGGCGGACAGCGTGACAATTGCCATAGCGGCGCCGGAGGCGGGCGCCGATCGGCACGGCGAGGAGCCCGGCGCCGATCTCGGCACCGCGCTCTCACGGCATAATTCGAACGTCTCGGTCGACCGTCTTCCGGCATTCGGAAAATCAATCAGCGAAACGCTGCTCGGCCATGCATCCGATCTTGGGGCCGACCTGATTGTGCATGGCGCCTACGGACACTCCCGGATCGCCGAGGCGATCTTCGGCGGCGTGACCCGCGACATTATCCGCACCGCGAGCGTGCCGCTGCTGATGGCGCATTGAATGCCGCAAAGTGATCGTACCATTGATCAAGATCAATGCTCCTCTTGGCCCTATCCAGATACAATGAGCAGCGATCCCAAAAAATGAGGATCGGGCACAAAAGGATGCGTGGCTCAGTGCAATGAGCCGCAGTCGTCCAGACCGGCATCAGCACATTCGGAGACCCCCAAATGACCAAGAACCCCCAGACCAGTAAACCCGCAACCGCCGCAACTGGACCCGATCTCAATCAGTTGTCAGATACCAGCCAGAAATCGATGATCGCGCTCGGGCATCTCAACTCGCGCCTACTGCGCAACGCTCTCGAAGTGAATGCGCAGTTTCTCGATTTCGCGCGAAATCGGATCGGCGAAGATATCCGGACCAGCGAGCGATTGGCATGCTGCGGCAATGTCGCCGATACGGTGGAGGTAATCAGCGGGTTCTACCAGAAAGCCTTTGAAGAATACGCCGAAGAGGCCAACCAGTTGGTCAAGCTCGGCTCGAAGGCCGCGACGCATTCACTCGAAGATATCCAAGGTGGGATCAACGAGGCGTCTGGCTCGGCGGCGACCGAATAAGTCTGCCGGCCGGGAGCCAACATGGACCAACTGAAATCCCCGCCGCAGAAAAAACCTGCCGTGAAACACGCCTCGGACCGCGCCAGAGAGTGCGCCGGGGCGCCAAAAATTCTGCAGTAAACCTTGGGATCGCCGGGTCCATGCTGGAATCGGTCGCTTCACCTCTGGCATATCCCCTGCCGGTGTAGCCGAGGCGTGGTTCGATTGGGCCGTACATCTGGCGCTGGCGCCGGGTCGACGTGCGGAACTCGCCGCCCTCGCCCTGCAACAGACGCTTCAACTGGCCGAGCGCTCGCACGCGGCACTGATCGGTCAGGACCAGCAACCTCTGCCGGGCTCGGAGGCGAAGCGCTTCGCGGGCAAACTTTGGCAGACTTGGCCTTACGCTGGCTACCGCGATGCGTTTCTGCTGCAGACGGCCTGGTGCAACGAAGCGACGCACTGCGTCTCCGGCGCCACCAAAAAGCACCTTGAACTGACCGAGTTCACGGGTCGCCAGGCCCACCTGGCGCTGTCTCCGACCAATTCTCTCTGGACGAATCCCGAGGTCATGCGCAGCACAGCAAAGGAAAGCGGGGCCAATCTCCTCCGCGGGTTGCAGTATTTTTGGGAGGATCGACTCCGGAACATTGACGATGCCCCCGACCCGCAACTTGAAACCTTCCAGGTCGGCAAGACCCTTGCGGTGACGCCGGGCAAAATGCATTGGCCGAAGGCCGCTACGAAGTCGATGGCCTGCCGGTTGCACTCCCAGATATTCGAAGCGATATCTTTGTTGTCGGCACAGAGAGTGATCACATTGCGCCGTGGCACTCGGTCTACAAGATCCACCTGCTGGCCGATGCCGAGATCACTTTTTGCCTTACCTCCAGCGGCCACAATGCCGGCATCTTCTCGGAGCCAAATCATCCGGGCGGGCATCGCCGTCTCAAGACAACGGTCGCGGACGCGCCGTACACGTCACCCGATCTCTGGTTCGCCGAAACCATTGTGCGCAAAGGCTCATGGTGGCCGGATTGGGTGGCATGGCTTGCCAGTCGCTCCGGCGCGCCCGTCTCGCCGCCATCCCTCGGCAATCCCATGGCTGGCCTCCCGCCACTTGGGCCCGCTCCGGGCAGTTATGTGCTACAGAAATAACATCGCACAAGCCCGGCGACGGTCACCGGTGCCAGCCTGCTCAATAGGAATCACCAAAGCCTGACAATCGTTACGGCTCACACAACGGCAATTTTCTTGGCGGCTTCGGGAATCTTTTTCAACGCCTCGGTCAGCTTGGACAGTTCCGTTGCGTCCAAGGTCTCACGCTCCAGCAGTTCCGCTGCGCATTTGTCCAGCACAGCACGGTTCTTGCGCAGGCTTTTCAGCGCCTGGTCGAAGGCGGCATCCAAAATTGCCCGCACACCGGTATCGATCCGCTCGGCGGTGGCATCGCTGAAGCGGCGTGGAACGGACATCAGGCCCTCGGAGATGCCAAGGAAGGGCGCGCGCTCCTGATCGTAGGCGGCGTGGCCCAGTTCCTCGTCCATGCCGTAGCGCGTGACCATGGCGCGGGCGATATCGGTTGCCTTGGCCAGATCGTCGGCAGCGCCGGTCGAGGTGTGGTGGAAGACCAGCTTTTCGGCAGCACGCCCGCCCAGCAGCACCGCGATCTTGTTCGCAAGCTCGTCGCGGGTCATCAGGAAGCGGTCCTCGGTTGGGCGCTGGATGGTGTAGCCAAGGGCGCCGACGCCGCGCGGGATGATCGAGACCTTGTGGACCTCGTCGGTGCCGGGCGTCGCCAGCGATACCAGCGCGTGGCCCATCTCGTGGAAGGCGACGATCTCGCGCTCGCGCGGGTTCATCAGGCGGTTCTTCTTCTCCAGCCCGGCGATGATCCGCTCGATGGCGCGGGTGAAGTCGTCCATCTCGACCGATTTCCCCTTGCGACGGGTCGCCAACAGGGCGGCTTCGTTGACAAGGTTGGCCAGGTCGGCGCCGGTAAAGCCAGTGGTCAGCGCGGCGATCTGGTCCGGATCGACGCCGGCGGCGATCTTGGCCTTCTTCATATGAACCTTGAGGATCGCAGTGCGGCCGTGTCGGTCGGGCCGGTCGACCAATATCTGCCGGTCGAAGCGCCCGGCGCGCAGTAGCGCCGGGTCCAGAACCTCGGGCCGGTTGGTGGCGGCCAGCAGCACCACGCCGATCGAGGGATCGAAGCCGTCCAGCTCGGAGAGAAGCTGGTTCAGGGTCTGCTCGCGCTCGTCATGGCCGCCCATGGGATTGGACGCGCCGCGGGCCCGGCCGAGCGCGTCAAGCTCATCGATGAAGATGATCGCCGGGGCGGCGGCGCGGGCCTGCTCGAACAGGTCGCGCACCCGCGCCGCGCCGACACCGACGAACATCTCGACGAATTCCGAGCCGGAGATCGAGAAGAACGGCACCCCAGCCTCGCCCGCCACGGCGCGGGCCAACAGGGTCTTGCCGGTGCCTGGCGGGCCAAGCAGCAGGATGCCCTTGGGCACCCGGGCGCCGAGCACGCCGTGCCGCTTGGGGTCGGTCAGGAAGTCGATGATCTCGGCCAGTTCCTCCTTGGCCTCGTCGACGCCAGCGACGTCTTTAAACGTGACCTTGGTGTCCTTTTCGACATAGACCTTGGCCCGACTTTTGCCGATCGACATCATGCCGCCCATGCCCTGGCGCTCGGCGATCTTGCGGAAGACAAACATCCAGATGCCGAAGAACAACACCAGCGGCAGGATCCAGGACAGCAGATCGCTGAGCCAGGTGCTCTCGATCGCGCCGGCGAACTCGACCCCGTTTTCGGCCAGTTTCACCGCGATATCGTCGTCGACCCGGGTGGTGACAAAGGCGGTCTTGCCGTTCTGCGGCGTGATATACTCGCCGCGCAATTCCTCGGAGCCAACCATGACACTGGCGATCTCGCCGCCAGTCAGGCGGCTCTCGAAGACGCTGTAGGGAATCCGCTCGATCGTGCCGGCGCCCTGCCACATGGTCTGGAACATCAACACTGCAAACATTACGAAGACCGCGTACCAAAGGTTGAACTGATGCTTACGCTCGATAGCCATGATCGGTCCTTTCCGGAGATTCTGAGCCGAAGACTACGGGGAATCGGCGGCGGTGCCTTGATACGGGTCAAGCGGAAGCGGACCGGGCAACCGGGCCGGTGATCCGGGTTCAGTTGCGCCGCCGCCGTCAACTCGGTCTTTCATCCAAATGCGGCAAACAGCCAACTACGGCGAACAAATTGATATGCGTGAAGATCGGACCTGCGCGCGAACGAAAACTACAGATCCGAGAGGCAGCGGGCGCCAATCATGCGCCGATAATCGCCTGTGACAGCCAAGGCACCCTGCACGCGGACGAACGCGACATTGCCGCCGCCGTGGCGGCTGCCGCGATACGCGCTCTCTTCATCTGCGAATGACCTGAATCAATGAGTGCAAAGCCGAGAGCGGCGATAGTCGTTCAGTCGGAGATCATGTGGTCTGACCGCCAAACGACGAGGGGAGATTATCCAATGCGAACAATTCTTCTTTTCGCTCTGCTGATAACGGGCTCCGGAACAGCCTACGCCGGAGACGGTGAGCGGGGGCACGCGCTCGCGCTTCGCTGGTGTGTTTCCTGTCATGTTGTCGACCCGGACACCACCGGTGGCGACGCTGGTCCAACCTTCGCCAGCCTCGCCTCTCGCACTGGACAGACCGAGCAGGCACTTCGCAACTGGCTCGCCGATACACACCCACCAATGCCAGATCTTGGGCTGGCTGTGACTGAGTTTGACGATATCGCGTCCTACATCATGTCGTTGAAGCAGTAACGGCGACCCGGCAGGCGCATCGTTCGCCGCTCCGGGATGACCTGCTGATCGGGCTTTGCACAGGCACACTTGCATCAATGTTGGACAACATTACTGGCAGGAATTGCCCTTTTAGAATGCATCGGCGACCATTACAGTTCTCGCAGGCGCCAGTCAGCCCGCAACGGCAATTGCCGACAGAGATATAAGCGGCAGGCAGATCCGACCAGATAGGTGACCGGAATTTTTCTGCGACATGTCCATGTGATGCGCATGCGGTGAGAAAGCGGAGGCGATGACGAACGATATGCACGTTGAGCCTTCGAATGTGGTCGCGTCACTTGAGCATTTGACCGGCCCATCCCGCGGCACGGTGACATGGCTCGGCGGCTCGGCCTTGGATATTTCTCTGAGCACCGGGCGCTTGATCCAGGTTGCTGAGGCACATCCGGGTGGCTTCCAGCGCGGTGGAATTGCACGCCTGCACCTTGCCCAGCATGCCTATGAAATTGAGGCGCCTGAAGGACTGCCGATATGGGTGAACGGTGTTCGCGTTGCCGCGAGGCAGCTCGAGCATGGCGACATGATCGAGTTTGGCGATTCCGGGCCGCTGTCGCGGTTCAGGATTCATAATAGCAAGGGTCCGTTCCGCAAGACCATCCCGGATATCCTGAGCGACAGTGTCGCCTATCTCCGGACCAGCCGCCAACCGCCTGTCACCCGCGCCTACAGGGCTTTTGGTGGCCTGATGCGGCAGCTTGCATATGAAACGACGGTCCTGTTCCGTATTGCTGTTGTCATTGCAATCGCTGCACTCGCGGCACTTGCCTACCAACAGAACCAGTTAAACATCCGCCTGCAGCAACGGATCGATCGCGGCGTTGTCCAGCTTGACAGTGTCGCCACAGCGTTGACACGGGCGCGTGAGGAGGCATTGCGACCAAGTGACCTCACCGAGATGCGTGAAGAACTCGCGCAGCGTCTCACTTCCAATGTGGAACGCCTCGAGGCGCTGGAGCAGCGCTCCCATGCCATCGGGCGGGTGATTGCCGAGTCGATGTCCTCGGTGGCCTTTCTCCAGGGCGCTTATGGCTTGCGGGAGAGATCGAGCGGGAAGATGCTGCGCCATATGGTCAACGACGCCGGCGTTCCGTTGATCTCGCCAATCGGTCAGCCGCTGCTGTCGCCGGAAGGCGACGGTCCGGTGGCGGAAGTACATTTCCTTGGAACCGGGTTCTCTGTCGGGGAAAGCGGCGCGCTGATTACCAATCGCCATCTGGCTTTGCCGTGGGAAGAGAACTCCGGAACCGAAGCTTCGGCGTTCGAAAACCTTGAACCGGTTATGATAAAATTCATCGCCTATCTGCCCGGCAGTGCAGAGGCCGTGCCGGTTGAGTTGCTGCTGGCGAGTGAAAGCTCGGACCTTGCTGTCCTGAGACGCGTTGGCGATTTTCAGACGACCCCAAGTTTGAAGCTCGCCGCTGCGCCGCCCGTTCCCGGCGACGAGGTGATCGTGATGGGTTATCCAACCGGCTTGCGGTCGATGCTGGCGCAGTCGGGCGATGCCTTTATCGAGGAGCTTCAGAAGGCCGAGAACACGGGATTCTGGAGTGTGGCGGAACGATTGGCCGAGGAAGGCTATATCGCACCGCTCGCCAGCCGCGGCATCGTCGGCCAGATTACGCTGGCGACGATTGTCTACGACGCCGAGACGACATACGGCGGAAGCGGTGGTCCCGTGCTCGACATGAACGGCGACGTGGTCGCGGTCAACGCTGCCATATTGCCCGAATATGGTGGGTCGAATCTTGGCATCCCAGCCGCGAAAGTTAGGGTGCTACTCGAACAGGCCGGGTTGCGCTGAGACCCGGTGTGTCCTGTCGGCAGCGAACATGACCGGGAATCTCGAGGCCTTGCTCTGAAGGGCGAAAGGGTGCGTGATGGAGGCAAGGGGTCAGGGTTGGTTCGACCGCACAATTGGCGATTTGGTCAGGCAGTGCCGCTGGTCGTTCCTGCCGCCGCTGATGGTCTATTTCGCTGCTGGCATCTCGGCGCTGACCTCGATCGTCGGCGCGTTCTTCGTCAAGGACTACCTCGACCTGTCGGCCGGCTTCCTGGCGGGACTCAGCTTCTGGGTCGGCCTGCCCTGGGTGCTCAAGATGCCGCTCGGCCATCTCGTCGACCTGATCTGGCGGCGAAAAGCGCTGCTTGTCTATCTCGGAGCTTCCCTGATCGGCGTATCGCTGCTGATCATGTATGGGTTGGTGGTCCACACGCAAATCATGCGGGATGTCATGAGGATCGAGGCGTGGTATGTGCTCGCAGCGCTGCTCGCACCCACTGGCTATGTCCTGCAAGATGTCGTCGCCGACGCCATGACGGTCGAGGCAGTCCCTGGAGTCGACATCGACGGTCACCCTTTCCCGGACGACGTGTCCAAGGCGATGCACACCACCATGCAAACCCTGGGTCGCTTTGCCATAATCAGCGGACTGGTCGCGGTGGCCAGCATCAACATCTTCATGTTTTCAGATGTTGAGACCCTCGAGCAAGCCGACAAGGCGCAGATCTACGGCCGCATTTATCTGTTCGCGCTCGCAATCCCTTTGGTCTCGGTCAGCGGCGTTGTGCTTGGCGGTTTGATGCAGCGCGTGCGTGCAACCCGTCTGCGCGCAGAGGGGATCACCGAGGATCACATCAGCAGGCTGGTGTTCGCCCCGCCCGAATTGACCGAGCCGAATTGGCAGATCCTGGGCGGTGGTCTTGTTTTCGTCTGCCTGTCGATTGCGGTCGGGCTGTCCGGCGTCGCCTATGCCGAGGAGGTTGTCTTTGCCGGATCGCTCGGAATTATTCTGTTCCTGATCTCGCGCCTGGTCCGCGAACTGCCTCCGGGCAAGGCCTCGGCGCTGATCGGCACCGCTGTAATCATCTTCGTCTTCCGGGCGGTGCCGCTGCCGGGGCCGGGACAGACCTGGTTCGAGATCGACGTACTTGGCTTCGACGAGCAGTTTCTATCGGTGCTGTCGCTGATCACGTCGTGCCTTACGCTGGCCGGTCTGGTGGTGCTGCGCCCATTGATGGCTCGGCGGTCGATCGCATACATCATCGTGATTCTGACAGTTGCGGCGGCGGTTCTGTCGCTTCCGAATATTGGGCTCTACTATGACATACAGCAGTGGACCTCTGCCAACACCGGTGGTGTCATCGACGCGCGCTTCATCGCGGTCCTCGACACGGCAATCGAGTCGCCATTGGGGCAGGTCGCGATGATCCCGATGCTGGCCTGGATTGCCAAGAACGCGCCGGCGCATCTGAAGGCGACGTTCTTTGCCGTCATGGCTTCGTTCACCAACCTCGCGCTGTCGGCCAGCAGTCTGGCGACGAAATATCTCAACGAGACCCTCGTCGTCGCGCGCGAAGTCAGGGATCGGCAGACCGATGCGATTGCGGTACCGGCCGATTACGCAAATCTGGGAACCTTGTTGATCGTCGTCGCGCTGATCGCGCTGATCGCGCCGCTGGTGGCTGTTGCCGTTATCCAAGCATCCCGGTTCCGAACAATCGACTGACCTCCGAGGTCGCGATCAATGGGAGATCAGGAGCGGCACGCTCGTGTTGGCGATCATGTCGCGTGTGACACCGCCGATGATCGCTTCGCGCAGCCGGGAATGGCCGTAGCCGCCCATCACGATGAGATCGGCAGAGCAGGCGACCGCGTGTTCTCGGATCGCTTCGGCAACGCTGCGGTCGGACCGGGGAAGCTGATCGACGGTCACTTCCACACCGTGCCGCGCCAGTGAGGCAGCGATGTCGGCGCCCGGCTCCTCGCCGTATTCACGGTCGCCGATTGAGGGATCGACGATGGCGACGGTCGCGCGACCCGGCGCAAGGATGAAGGGCATGGCGTCGTGAATGGCCCGCGCCGCCTCGCGTGAGGGAAGCCAGGCGATCATGATCTGTTCGCCAAAGATGCCGCTTGTCCAGCCACGGGGAACGACGACCAAAGGTCGGCCGGAGTCGAACAAAACCCCTTCAAGTACCGCAGTCCTGAGCGAGCCAAATTCGTCCTCGCCGGGCTGGCTGACCAGCACGAGATCGGAATCGTAGCTATGGATTGCCGCAATTTCGGACAGTCCGGACGATGTGTCAGACCCCCAGCGCACTGAACCCGAAAGGCCCTTTGCGAGAAGGAAGGCGCGCGCCGTCTCGGCGAGTTCTGCGGCCTCGGCATGCGCCCGCTCAAGGTCTGTAAAGTATAGCTGTGAGGCAGCCACTGATTGGTAGCCGAGATTAAAGCTCGGATGCGTGGTCACGGCGACGACAGCCAGGTGTGCATCCCAGCGGACAGCGATCGCCGCCGCCGTCTCGAGCGTGGCATTTGAATCCTCGGCTCCGTCGATGAACACTAGAAGATTTTTGAAGATCATCGGCGCATCTCCCCCATTGGGCTTAGGTCAGACAGGGCTTCCGGGTCGCTCGGCGATCAGGTCGACCCCAGAAATTCTGATCATGCAGTCTTTGGGAAGCAACGCGTTGACCTGCGTCAAGCGCATTTTACCAAAGGCCGAGATCAATTGAGTTGCCAAGAAACAGCCTCGGAAACTTTCTCAGCGCTGACGCACGCCGGAGCCCGGCTCAATATGATCGTTGGGGTAACGGATGACGATGTCCGTTTCCGACAAGCCCGAGACGATCTCTGCTTCTAGGTCGGTTTTGTGCCGGATTGCTACCGGCCGAAGCTGCGCACGCTCGTCTTCAACGGCGAAAACAGCCCAACCATCGCCATCGCGGAACAGGGCCGTCAGCGGCACTTTGAGTGCCGCCCCGTCTTCCCACAGGACGACGCGCACCTCGACCTGGAAGCCATGGCCAAGCTGGCTCCAGCGCTCCGGCGGATCGGTGAAGTCGATCACGACATTCACCCGTTGCTCCTCGATTCCAAGCGCAGAAACCTTGGTGAAGCCGTAGGGTTCGACCTTCGAGACCCGACCCTGCAGGGTTTCGTCACCGCCCCACTCGTCGATGATGACGCGCTGGCCGGATTCGATCCGCACGGCGTCGGAGGACAGGAAGTCGACGACGATTTCAAGCTCGCCGGGGTTGCCGATCTCGACCAGCGCCTCACCTGCTTCGACCACACCCTCGCTTTCATGGAGAACCCGGAGCACACGCCCGCTGACCGGCGCGTGGATCGGAATGCACGGGCAGTTGCCGGTGCGGGTCCGGGCCTCACGCGGATCAAGCAGGCGGATCTTGGCGCCGGCGAGTTCGGACTGGCGCATCGCCAACGCCGCTTGCGCCGTCCCCACTGCGGCCTCGCGGGTCTTGAAACTGCGCTCGGCCTCGTCCAGCGCGCGGGCCGAGATTGTGTTCGAGGCTCGCAGGGTCCGCATCCGCTCAACGTCGGCGGCCACAAAGTCAAGCTCGGCGTGGGCCTCGGCCAATCCGGCGCGGGCGAGCGCGAGCGCTGCCTCGGCGGTGTTGACGGCGGCGCGAGCCTCGGCCTCGCTGCGCACATCCAGGAAGGAGGGATCGATTGGCTCGATTTCGGCGACCACCGTTTCATGGGCCACAACTTCGTCACCCTCCTCGATCTCGATCCGCAGAGCCCGGCCCCGGATCGGCGCGGAAAGAACGAAGATATCGGTAATCCGGGTCTCGCCCTCCTCGGCAACGGTTGCGACCAACGGGCCGCGCACCACCGGCGTGAGATCGACATCGATCGGTTGGGGCTGGAAAGCGTAGATCAGCGACAGCGTCAGAGCGAGAACCGGGATTCCCCAGAAGGCGAGCCGGCGGAATTGGGCGGTCATAACGACTACTCCCGTGTCTTGAGAACGGCGATGAGGTCGAGCCGGTCTAGGCGGCGGCGGACCAGGGCGGCGGAGACGACGCTCGCGGCAAGCACGATTAGCACCGCGATCGCATAAGTCGCGGGCACGACGACGAAAGGTAACCGGAAGAGCACGGTCTCGAACGCCCGGTCCATGATCCAAGCCAGGCCGGCTCCGAGAAGACAGCCGGTCGGCAAGGCAACCAAAATCAGCAATGCCACCTCGCCGAGCAAGATGTAGGAGATCTCCCAACGGGTGAAGCCGAGGACGCGCAGGGTTGCCAGTTCGCGGCCGCGCTCGGACAGTGTCACGCGCG
>Ga0307380_10009092_pt1 | contig 12646 bp, 17 predicted proteins | sample UN3MG_FD_202239 | JGI IMG/M metagenome (GOLD analysis project Ga0307380, IMG submission 202239) | Soil microbial communities from Risofladan, Vaasa, Finland - UN-3 | ecosystem: Environmental > Terrestrial > Soil > Coastal area > Acid sulfate soil | place: Finland: Risofladan, Vaasa | collected... | reverse complement strand
CTCCGAACTTGTTTTGATCCCCTCGAAAACGAATCCAGCCATCAAGCGCTGGCAGAATCCGCATGAGGAACAGCCTGAACCGAAACAACCGAAGGCACCGGATCAGCCCACTGGCAAAGCTCCGAAGCAAGCAGACCGTCCAGACTTCAAAGTGGGTGATAGAATAGCATTTCAAACAAAGGATCAGCACGGCTCATCCGATTTCACGTATGGCAAGATTCAGGAGGAATCGGACACGTTTTACGGCGTGATCGATGACAACGGCGATAAGCACTCACTTCCCAAGCAAGCCGCCAGGACTCCAAAACAAGCCACGGAATCGAAAGCACAGGAGAAAGAAGCCGCCCAGAAAGAGGGTCGAGAGGTTAAGACTTCCAGGGGATCAAAGGAAGTCGATATTAAAGCTGGTGATAGAGTTGAAAAAGGGCTGTTACTCGAAAACGGCGATTTGTGGCAAGCGGTCAATGTTGGTTCGTATGTTGATTATGTGAAATTAGGGAACGTCTATAACAACGCCACAGTAGCCATGAAGGTAGGTTCACACCTGGGCGTAGTGAATGAGGATGGTAAAAGTGATGTCATTCATAAAAGCGATGTGATCAATGTTGGGAAGGGTACCAACAGAGAGCAGGTCGATGAGTTCAATAAACGATTAGCAAAGCACCTCAAGCGATTAGAAAAGAAGCTTGATAAACTCCATCTTGACAATCAGTCGTTAAGAAAGCGAATCAAACAGGTCGCCGCCAAGAAAGGCACGACACCCGAAGCGGAAGAAAAGCTGAATCAGCAAATTGTCAAGGAGCGGGAGAAGCGGAAGGCAGTCGAACAGAAGTTGCATGATTTGACGATCAAACATGCACTCAAAGAAGAACGGCGATTGCGTGATTTAGCTTCATTGCAGGAACAATTAAGAGAACAAAAAAAGGCAAAGGTTACTACTGAAAAGACTGCAACCGAAGAAAAGAAAACTAAGTTAGACCGGATTATCAATAAGTACGAATCACAAATTAAAGACCTGGAAGATCGTCTTGAATTTCAAGCGAAGATGCAAAGAATAGATACTTACGACAAAGAAAAATTAATTGATATTGAAACAGGTCGAGTAGATTATAAAAAACAGTTAAAAGAATTCCAAAATGAAATGCAAAATCTTATTCATCAAGATTATGATTATGCTCTTGAGATGATGAATGAGAAGAAAGTCAAGAAAGCGAAGTACGACTTTTCCGCTCTTGATTTTCATAGCATAGACGCTCAACATGCAATAGATGTGATGTCTGCTAATTTGCCAGATAATCCAAGAAAGAATAAAAAGTCTCTACGATCAGAGTATGTAGATGAATGTAAAGAATTGTTTGCAAGTAATCCAGGGGCTTATTTTCAAAGAATGTTAAACAATGCGAAAAGGATTTATCCTGATTCAGATGATTTAACAGCATTGCAAAAGAGATTCGGTTCTAATTGGATGTTAAGCGCACCAACCGATGAAGACTGGGTCGGCAGGGTTCAAGTATTACAAGAAGGCGATGAAAATATTTATGACGCTTTTGGACCCGATGACAACGAGATCGAAAAAGAACTGGAAAGCCGCAACCAGCCAGTCATAAACAGAGCGATTGAAGATTTAGGACTGGATGACAAAAAACTGGCAGAAGTCAAGGCGGGATCCCCGGAGTACGACAAACTCGTTGACAAAATGACCGGATTGTTATTAGCCCACGGTCAAACCAGGGCAGAGTTAGCCAGTGAATATATGAAACCGAGAGCACTCGAAGGGGAACAACCGGAGGCGGATCGTCCTGAGACCGCACAGGAAGCCCCCGAAGCCCTGTACGATCCCGAAGAACCATATTACCCACAATCATCTGATTATGATTCATTACAGTGGCACGATGATGACGCTAACGAGTATATGGACTTGATGTCGAAAGACGAGGGCGAATTCTTTCACAATTTAGAACGAGATGAACAGGGCAATTTCAAGCCGGAATTTCTCTCAATGTTGGAAGATAGCGAGGAAATTACCGGGGATGATTTGCGGGAGATGGAGCCAATCTTGAATGCTGTTTATGCAGAAAGTAATAATGGCTATGAACAGGAACGAGTCGCCCAGGCGCACAGCGAGGTGATGGCAACGGCACAGATCATCTCCGATCGGATCATCAAAAAAGCCGGAATGAAGAACAAAGCCCAGGCAGAGGTTGAAAAACTAAAAGAAAAGGTTTCAACGAAAGAACGTGAATTTCTCGATAAATATTTGTACGGCATCAAGAAAGCGTTCACCTGGTTTGGACGCTTAATTACCATGCGGAAGTCTCAGCAAGCCCTTACTCTTGACGCTCCGGCAAAGATGCCACACTACGTGAGAGCAGTGGTATCCAGGAAGCCGTTACATCATATTGAACATAGTGGCAAAGCGTTACTTCCATCTCCGAAAAATCCTCTTGTTGATCGTTGGCAGTTGATTGACAAGAAAGAAAAAAAGGGCAAAACTTTGAACTTGTTTGATCAGCCGGAGAAAAAAGAAGTTGAAAAGCCCACTGATGATGAAATAGCAAGAAATCCCTTTTTATTAACTAAAGAGCAATATGGCAAATATCCAAGAAGCTTTCAGTGGATGTTTGCACGTATTTTTGGCATTAAGGAAAATGTCAGAGAGCGAACAGTACAACAAGAAAAGATTGCTCATAAATTAAGAACCACACCGGGAGGCGCAGGCGGAGATGCAGCGCCAGACAAATTTTTTGCAGATGGTAGAGATTTGCACAAGGAAATTGTAGAAAAAGCTATCGATGAAGGCAAGAAAGTCCCCAAAGAAGTCTTAGCCGATTACCCTGAGTTGCAGAAGAAGCAGCAAAAACTCTATCACGGAACCACCGAGAATTTCCGCCAACTCGATTCATCCAAAGCGGGCACTCATATTCCAGACTTCATGAGCTTATTGGGTACTCATTACACACCCAACAAAGAAGTCGCTCAACAGTTTGCAGGCAAACAGGGCAAGGTGATTGAATCCGATTTTAAACCGAAGAAACCGTTCAAAACAACCGAGAGTGACCTGGTAAGAAAAATTGCCACATTCGGAGTTGAGAACGGCATGATTGATCTGGATAGAGCAAAGGAATCCGCCGAGTTCCGAGATGTCAAGGCAAAGCTGGGATCGAAACAGGACTTACTCAAATTCATCAATAAAGCCGGCTACGAGGACTTGAGACGAGTGATCTATCCGCAGATCGACCGGAAGCAAGGGCAGAAAATCGTTGATGCCTACGCAGCGAGGCACTTGAAAGATTATGACAGCATTCAGTATCTCAATGAAGTCGAGAAGCCTGAAGAAAAGCGGTACGATTGGATTGAGTTGAAAAAATCCGTTGATCTCATCAAAGGTTATCGCATCCCGAAGAAGTACGAGTTCCAGGGCTTACCCATCTCCATCGAAACACCTAAAGGTAAGACCCGAAGCGGAGTTGATCCCGATGGCAATGAGTGGGAAACCACGATGAAATATGATTATGGCTATATCCGCCAGACCGAAGGTGTAGACAATGGGGATAAAATCGATTGCTATGTCGGACCCGATAAGAAGTCGGACACAGTTTACATTGTTCACCAAAACAATCCCGATACTCAAAAGTACGATGAGGACAAGGTATTTTTAGGCTTCAATTCAGCCGATCAGGTAAAGAAAGTGTTTTTACAGCATTATGACGATCCTGGTTTTTGGGGAAGTATGACCCAAATGCCAATGAAGGATTTCAAGAAGTTTCTCGATAAAAAGAAGAATAAAGGGGAACCAGTGGCATTCGATCCGAAGAATGTCGCACAGAAAGCCGTTATGTTTCATGGCAAAAAGTATATTTTAAAATCAACAGTACAATTCAAAGGTGAAAGTCCATACGATGCTATTATAAACCATCATGGATTAGATATTGTTGAGGAAGCCGAATTTATAGACTTTTTCACTAAAAAGGGATTGAATAAAGAATCAAGTTTGAAAGAACTTGAATCAGCTCTTAAACAGTGGCGTAAAAAGGCAGCGTAAAAGTTATGGAATCAGACCTAATCGAAATTAAGCGCAACGATCTTCAGTTGATCGTCTCTAAACTGGAGAACCAACTCGATTTGTGGAAATATGTCTCAAGGGAGTTACAGGAAATAGACGGCATACTTTACGACAAAGTGAAGCAACGCCAGCCGATCATCGAGACGGTTGAGATCATATCGAGTTTAAAGGCATGGCTATAATTTTCAACTAATTGAATATTTCGCTTGATTATTTGACAAAGATATATTATATTAGTAGTAAATTAGATTGATACTAATATAAGTTTGAGGGATTGAAATGGACGTGACAGAAATTGAGTTGGCAAAAAGAGTGATTCAGTTCTTACGGAATCAGCACTGGGAAGTTTACCAGGAAGTATCGCGGGGGTATGGCAAGCCTGTCATCGATATCGTTGCTAAGCAGGATAAAATAACCTGGGCGATTGAGACCAAAACATCTATATCCCTCGTTTTGTTAGAGCAGGCATATCGGAGTTTGCAGATTGCAAATTACGTCTCGATTGCAATCCCAAGTAGGAAAAGAAACGGAAGCCTGTTTTTTGAAAGAGCCTGTCGTCAATTTGGGATCGGCTGTTTACAAGTGTATGAAAATGATGTCAGAGAGACAGTGAGACCAAAGATTCAGCGCATTCCACAATGGGCAGACATTAGAAAGCATCTAACCGAGCAGCAGAAAACGTTTGCTGAGGCTGGAAACAACAAAGGGCAGAGATGGACGCCATTTCAGCAAACGGTTCAAAATATTTACGACTATCTCCATCAGCATCCAGGCGCAACGTTAAAGCAAGTGATCGACAATGTTGATCATCATTACCAGACATCCGCAACGGCAAAATCTTGTATTGCGTCGTGGATGAGAAAAGGGATTATTCAGGTGCGCCAGGAAAGAGAAGGCAAAACTTTTAAATTGTATGGAATTTAGGGACATGGATTATCGAAACAAACTGATTCAGCACGCACCGGAGGTTTTAAAAGGACTGCTTAGAAGTGACAAAGTACGAGGTTTTGAATGACTGCAAAAGCTGAAAAACTGCTTACAATTTTTTTAATTTTTGTCTGCGCCTATCACGTTTTATTTGGACTGATGGAAATAGCTATTCCTGGAGAAGCGTTTCGCTTTCAGCAGATTGCGGATAATTCAAGAAATTACAACAAAAAAACTATTGCCTGGTGGGATGAACACGTTCCGCACTGGAAAATCTATCAGTTGTTTAATTTTATTTATGTTTTTAGCATGTTTGCTGTTTTAATCTGGCAGGGTAGAAAAAAGCAATAAGGATACAGTATGCAAAAATTAGATTTGAAATGTCAGCCGTCAACATTAGAGACTATGGGTGTCAGAAAGAGGTATCTCAAGACATTGGATTTTGTCAATAGCATTCCCAATTCTGGAAACGTGCTTTCAATAGGCGGAGAATCAGTTGTTGATGTTAAAATAGCCCAGGAAGCGGCGTTAAAACATTACTATACAGAGGGTGATTTGGATCACCCTGGCTGGAAAGTAGCAGGGGAACACCCGGGGAGATTCGATAATGTATTTATTTTTGAAGTTATCGAACATCTCGTCAATCCGTTGTTAATGTTGGAGGAGTTGAAAAGGTATATTGATCGGGACACTCAAATTTTTATTAGTTATCCGAAGTCGTTTTTAGAAAAGTATATGTCACCCAAACATTTCCATGAAATGGATGTTGATAGGTTTGAATACATGATAGACAAAGCTGGCTATAAAATAGAGACAGCAACGTCTATCACGACTTATTTTGATAAGTGGTATTATCCCATTACCGGAATAAGACCGCTGTTGAAAACAATTACCTTTGATTGGTATTTCAAACATCATGTGAGACATTTTTTTCTGGTGAAATTGATATGAGTAAAGTAGACGACTATGGGCAAAGGAAACGGTTCAATAATACTGTAAAATTTATTGATGAAACAATAGAGCCAGTATTGTGTGTTTGCAAAGAACATCCATTTGATCGAGAACTTTGCGAAGAATTCAAAATTGAATATCGCCATATTAAAAATGATTTAGATTTTAATACTAATTATCATCAAGAGACTACTTTATTTTGTTTTGATGTTATAGAGTTTCTGATGAATCCTTTGAATTTTCTAATTAATCATTTGGGTTGTGAGGTAATTTACATTAGTTACCAATACAACCCATTTACTTTTTTCTGGTCGCCATTACATTTCGTTCAATATCCGAAACGATCCTTTGAGAAGTTGATCGAAAAGGCGGGGTATGAGATAGTTAAAAGTAAAAGAATCTGGTTTGAAAATTTCAGCCTTAAGGGAATCAGACCGATTCTAAAAGCATTAACCAGCAGCCGGTATTATTACAAGTTGAGGGTGATAAGAGATGAAGCCTAAAACAATTACAGTAATTCTGCCACAGTTCAATCATAGGGCATATCTCTATGAAGCCGTTCAGGGAATAATCAATCAGACTTATCCGCATTGGGAATTACTGATAATGAATGACGAGCCGGGACTGGATTTGAGTTGGTATGAATTGTTAGATAAGCGTATTCATGTTTATCATGCTGGTAAGCGCAAAGGACAAGCAGTCAGATTAAATGAGGGTATCGAATTGGCAGAGAGTGATTATATTGCCATCCATGATTGTGATGACGTGAGCATACCGCAGCGATTTGAATTGTCGGTAAAATATATTCAGGGTTATGATGCACTTTACGGCGATGGAATTATTATGCTTAAAGATGGAATTCAGAAATATGTTTCCAGTAATAAGCCATCCCTGGAAACATTAAAAACGGATTCATTCGGTTGTTTTGGCTCTACTTTTATCAAGACCGATTTAGCGAAAAAAACTCCATTCAGACCTATGAAATATGGCAATGACTGGGTATGGTGGATCAGAATAATGAAACAAAATCCAATGGTTGTAAGACTGCCACTGCCGCTGTATTTTATAAGATATTTCACATCAAATTACAGGATTAATCCTGTAAATAAATTCCAAGCGATTAAAGCCAGGATTTATAAAAAAATCAGGCTATGGGAATTGAAGAAAATAATAAAAGTTGAATTATGATTTCTATTATTTTAACGCAATACAAACATGAAGCGTATCTGCCCGAGGCGGTAGCTTCTATTCTCAATCAGACATATCAGGATTGGGAACTGCTGATAATGAACGATGATCCAGGGGCAGATTTATGGTATTATCAAGGTATCGATCCCCGTATATTTGTTTGTGAGTGCACTAAAAACGAAGGTCAGGGAGCGAAGATAAACGAAGGAATCAAGCTTGCAAAAGGTGAATTCATCGCTATGCAGGACGCTGATGATATAAGTTTTCCGTATCGATTAAAATTGTGTCTTGATTTTTTAACAGTTAATGATTTAGATTTAATTTATACCGATATGATAGCCCTGGATAACTATCAAAATCGTAGTTATGTCAGTGTGAATGATTGGAAGCTGGAAAACATCTTAAATTTCAGCGTTGGAGCTGAAGGAACTATGTTTTGGCGGAAGTCCCTGGATACTCCTATTTGGCGGGATTGTTATGGGCAGGGTGATCTCTGGCAGTTAGAATTGTATCATCGCAAAGCAAAGGTAGGAAGGTTGCCGTTAGCGACTTATATGTATCGAACTTATACGACAAGTCAAAACCTGCGCAAACGATTTAAGCTGCGTTGGAATCGGCATTTGCTTAGAAAAGAATTACAGGCATTGAACAGGAGATTGTCGAGTGAAAATATATAACCATGATTGGTTTGCGGACCGGATAATCAGAGAAAACCTGAAAGCAGCAGTGCCTTATTTGAAAGGTCGGTTACTTGATGCGGGTTGCGGACAGCAGCCGTACCGATCAATGTTGTCTTGCGATTGCTATATTGGAAGGGATGTTGCTGATGGTTTTGACATCACGGCGATGAAGTTTGAATATAGCGAGTTTGATTCAATACTCTGCACCCAGGTTTTAGAGCACGTTGACGATGTTGATGGAGCGTTCAGGGAATTGTACCGGGTATTGAAATCTGACGGTTATCTGTGTATTACCGTTCCGTTTATAGTGAGGCTCCATGGGATACCAGATGACTACTGGCGATTCTCTGAATATGGCATTGAGCTTTTGTTTAAGCAATTCGGTTTCAAGAAAGTGCTGATTGAATCTATGGGCGGATTTATGACCGCTCAGTGTTTTTTGTGGAATTATTTTCTCTATGAGAAGATTTTGAAATACAGTAAAATTATAAGCAGGTTATTTGCTTTAGTAATGAATCCGATATTTTGGATTATATTTAAATTGGATAAAGATAAATCAACGCCATTTAATTACATAGCGGTTGCCCAAAAATGAGAATTCTGTTAATATATCCCAATAGCACAAAACTGCCCTGGTTTTTCAAGTTTGTGATCGAGGATGATGTAAAAGAGACCTTGTCGCCACTGGGCATGTTTTACATCATTTCGAATTCAAAGTATAATATTAAATTTCTTGACAATCGGATCGAGAAATATGATAACGAAACCTTGTTTAATCTTGCCACTGCATTCGACATTGTGGGATTTGGCGGAACAATATTTGAAGTGCAGCAGGCGATTGAAGTCTCTAAGAAGCTAATGGAACGTGGGATCAAAACTGTTTATGGCGGCTCCAATGCGACGGTGAATTACAAACTTTATGAGAATGACTTTACCTGCATTGTGCGAGGAGAGGCGGAAAATTGGGACTGGCAGTTGACGAATAAGGTGATCACGTTACCACGAATAGAGAATCTGGACGTTTTGAAATTTCCAGAGCGTATCCATATAGAGGATTATCGTAGAAGCTATGAAACATATTTAATTGAAAAGCCGGTTGACACCATTGTGTCGAGTCGGGGATGTCCCTATAATTGCACTTTTTGCAGCTCTAAAATAATCTGGGAGCGAAACTACACCTGTCGCTCCGCCGATAGCGTACTGGCAGAAGTCAACTGGTTGCGAGCCAATTACGGCACCAACGCTGTCTATTTTCGAGAGGATAATTTCACAGTCAATTTGAGACGATTGAAAACTTTTTGCACTCTAATGAATCTTCCCTGGGTGTGCGAAGCCCGGGCGGACATGAGTGAAGATACTGTAAAAATGATGGCAGATGGCGGCTGCAGGGCGATCCTGTTTGGCATCGAGGCAACAACTAATGATGACCTGGCAAAGTTGAACAAAGGAATCACCATCGAACAGGTACAAAAAACAATCAGTTTTTGTAATAAACACGGTATTAAGCCAGTGGGAATGTTCATACTGGGCTTCCCCTGGGACACGGCAAGGTCTATGAAGGATCGCTTCAAAAGAGCGAGAAATATGGGATTGCACAACACGAGCATCGGTCGGTTGTTCATGTTTCCCGAATCGGAAATGTATCACCAGATAATTGCTGAAAATTTAGCTGAATATAGATATAAGGATTTGATCATTCCCCGGACGGAAGATATGAGTGCCTGGCGGGTGAATTGGCTATATTTTAATTTGTTAAAGAGGAATTATTTTATTAAAAAGATGATTGGATTATAATAAAAATAGATGCTTGATTTTGGATATTACAACATGGACTGCAACCAGGGAATGAAACAATTCCCTGACAAATATTTCGATCTGGCGATTGTTGATCCGCCGTATGGGATAGGTGAACAAGGCGGTAAATTTAGAGGCGGTGTAAACGAACATTTTATGAAGGGAAAAAACAATGGATATTAAAGAAAAGATACTGAGCGAAATGAACACCAATTTAACGGTGAATCAGGAAATTGGTGAGAAAACAATATTTTTTACAAGCATTATTGTATCAATAAAAAACAATAAAATCTTACCAATATTTACAACAATTACAAATGATGAATTAAAAGAAAAAATAAATATTTATGATTTTGATTATGCGCGATTCAATAAGGCAAAACAAGAATTTGCTGACGCCATTTCTAAAATCATTAAAAGTAAATATTCAGATTTGATGTTGACTTATGAAAAAACAATGGATGTAGAGACAATTCATGAATTGTCTCTACGGAATGTGAATGGGTGATTAATGGATTTTGGTTTTTATAATATGGACTGCATGGCAGGGATGCGAGAGTTCCCTGACAAATATTTCGATCTGGCGATTGTTGATCCGCCGTATGGGATCAATATAGGAAAAATGAATTTGGGCGCTGGAGGAGGATTATATTGACAGTCAAAAAATGATAGAACATTTAAATTTGGCAATTGGGATATTGACAAGCCGAAAAAGAATTATTTTAATTATTTATTTAAGATTTCAAAAAATCAAATTATTTGGGGCGGGAATTATTTTATAGAATTTTTATATAGTTCGCCTGGATGGATTTTTTGGGACAAAAATAAGGGTGATACTGATTTTGCTGATGGTGAATTGGCTTGGTCGTCATTCAATAAGTCATTAAAAAAAATAAAATATACTTGGTCTGGATTTATTCAAAATAATATGAAAAACAAAGAGATCAAAATCCATCCCACTCAAAAGCCAATCGCTCTCTATCGTTGGCTGTTGCAAACTACGCCAATCCAGGCGATGCCATTATCGATACTCATGTCGGGTCAGCGAGTTCATTGATCGCTTGCGAGATGGAAGGCTTTAAATATGTGGGATTTGAAAACGACAAGGACTATTATCACGATTCAACAAAGCGGTTAGAACAATGGCGCAAAGGTAGAACAATTGATATTTTTAAGAAAACTGAATTCAATAAAAACTATGAGCAAATGAAGATAGCAATATGATTGTACGATCCAGAACAAAGGAATTGATAGCTTACATTGCTGCTAATCTGAAGGGGAGATATGATTATGTCAGCATTTCTTATGGCGCATTTGATTGGATGTTAATTTTAATGCGATTACTTGGTAAAAGATGCGCCCGGGTCTGGATTGGAACGGATGTACTGAAAGTAAAGTTGTTTTGGGATTACCGAATCAGGGCAAAGATACTGGCATTGTTCAGTGACAACTTAACCGATACGCCCTGGTTTGTGGAAGATTTACAAAAACATGGAATTACAGCAAAGGCACTCAGCATTGAACATATTAGTTTACCGTCCACTCGGAAGCATGAAGCGAATTGATTTAGACTGGCTTTACGGTTGGGACATCATTCAGCAATTGATGGAGCGACATCCAGAATGGACGTTCCGAGTAGCAGATGGCACAAAGGATAATATTTGGCAGGACATCAACGTATTGTTAAGACCGAATCGACACGATGGATTATCGAGAATGGTTTTAGAGGCACAGGCATTGCACATTCCTGTTATTTGGAGTTATGAGACCGGGAAGTATGTTGAACCGAACATTGAGGATATAGAGAGGCGTTTAATTGAATCGGAAAAAAGTATTTGCTGATCAACTGTTTAGATACGACTTGGGACTTAGAATGTTTAATTTATTGCGTACTGTATTTATGTTGGTAGCAATGATTAATACATTTCTTATTATGTTTCGAGCAACAAAGATTGTTGTAATTTGTGCATACGTTATTTCCGTCTTATTTGCAACGGTTGGCATCTGGTTTGTTGGCTATGTCTTAGATAAAAAGAAGATGCAATATTTTCTCGATCAAGCCTATTTTGATCGGGGAAAAGCAAAGGAAAAATTTGAGGAGTTGAAACGTGAATAAATTATCAAAATGGTCGATTGTCGCGGTATGTATTTTCATGCTGGCGATAATCTTTTTTAATTTTGCAGTGGCAAATTAAATAGAATGGAGTCTAACATGACAACTTTTGAAACTCAAGAAGAACGCCAAGAGCGTCAGCGAAAGGAATGGGAAGAAGCTGAACGTAGGCTTGAGGAAAAACAGCGAGAAGCGATTCGTAGGATTGAAGAACAAAGAAAGAAAGAAGAAGAATCAAAGAAAAATTAGGGAAAGGACAAAGCGATGAAAAGACACTTATTATTATTACCAGTGATATTGGGATTTATGATCTCAGTTTATGCAACTATTGAATCTCGTTCACAGGAAAAGTGGGAGTATCCTCGACGAGAAATGGCATTTACCGTCAACAGTGAAAAGATCGACCAGGATTCAGTATTGGTACTTTTTTCGACCAGGGGATTGCTGGGGTTGCTGAAAGAGTACCAGGTGTATTGCGACACTGTGACAATCGATGTTATCAGGACATACAGTTCTACCTATGATTATCGTACCGGAAGAACTGTTTATGATTCTGTTAAGGTAAAACAAACAGGAATGTTCATGTCAGTCGAGGGATTAATGGACTGGCTCGAAAATGTGAAATTGAAATGATTGATCCAGTTTTAACTCGAATCATTGAGACGATAAAAGAATATGTCTCAATGAGCAAAACAGTGACACGTTGCAGGCAGCGACATTTTCACTACGCCTGTCAATCGTGCCGAGAATATAGTAACGCCATGTGTCCCACATATCGAAAGTATGTTGATGCGTGGATGGAATTGCAGAAGTTGGTTCCGAAAGAATTTAACGATTTGAAAGGATCGAATTGATGTTAGTCCGATTTGGAAATGTGATTTGCAACTGGGACTTAAGCAAGGGACAAATGGGACTATTTGGCGCACCAGG
>Ga0307380_10009087_pt1 | contig 12649 bp, 11 predicted proteins | sample UN3MG_FD_202239 | JGI IMG/M metagenome (GOLD analysis project Ga0307380, IMG submission 202239) | Soil microbial communities from Risofladan, Vaasa, Finland - UN-3 | ecosystem: Environmental > Terrestrial > Soil > Coastal area > Acid sulfate soil | place: Finland: Risofladan, Vaasa | collected... | reverse complement strand
CTGCCTGTCGGTGAGACGGAATTCGTGCAGGGAATTGCAGCTCAGAGCGCGAGCGGTCAATACGGGACAACTGAAGTCGCCGCCGGGATAGTAAGTCATGCCGACCTCACCCTGGGTACCGCGGTAGCAGCGGTGCTGGAGGCACACATAGCCGCCAGTATCAATCGATTTCGCGGGATTCGGCATTCAAGCGTCTGGGATGCGAGTACTGATATCAGGCCCTATATGAACTTTCCCAGGGGACTGCTACTGGATTCCAAGTTCCGGGAGGGGTTCGGATGCTTGCAGAAGTACGGCTTGAGTTTCGATGCATGGCTCTATCATCCACAATTGGCAGAGCTGGCGGACCTGGCAAGAGCCTTTCCGGATACTCCCATTATCGTGGACCACATTGGGGGGCTACTCGGTATCGGCCCATACGCCGGGAAGAGTGAGAGTGTGTTCCAGCAATGGAAGACTGGAATCGCTCAGCTATCGACCTGCCCCAACGTGTTTGTAAAGCTCGGTGGTCTCGGTATGCCGGTCTGCGGTTTCGGTTGGAATGAGCAAACAACTCCACCGAACTCAACCGAGTTGGCTGAGGCCATGGCACCGTACTACCACTGGTGCATTGAGCAGTTTGGGGTAGACCGATGTATGTTCGAGAGCAATTTCCCGGTCGATAAGGTGTCGTATTCGTACACTATCATGTGGAATGCCTTTAAGCGCATCACCGGGGACTTCTCTCCCGGAGACAAAGCCGCCCTGTTCCATGATACCGCCGCGAGAGTATATCGTCTTGAATCGGAATAACCCGTGGTTTCGCTACCATCCGCACAATATGGCTTCTCGTGTAACCAGGTGTCGTGGTCGAGACCCCGGTGTCACATTATGGCAGGATACTTGCCGCTACCCTCATTCCAGAGGATGGTGGGGAGGCAACCGGCCCGGTGCCAGGATTGCAGGAAAGACGACCTGGTGTTACCATGTGGTACCTACTGGAACTTGGCATAATAGGAGCCCTGTGTACCATCCGTTATCGCTGCGTGTGGGCTCGTGAGTTGCGTCGGGGGCACATATGAAGGTCTTCCCCAGGACAATAACACTGGCGCTGACTGTACTGGTCTCAGTCGTGGTGGTGACGGGGTGCACAGCGCTGACGGTTCAGAAGCCAACGGGTATGACTTTAGAGGACGCGCCTGCTGTGCTGGACCTATCCTCCGTGCTTCCCTCCGGTTTTGTGATGCTGGACGAGTGGCAGGCTCTTGCCCAGGGTCTGACCAAAGAAAACCTCGGCCTCGGGATTGATGCCAGTGAGCCACATGCATTCGCGTCTGAGAGTCCTTTCCAACTTGTCTACTGCTTCCTCAGGATAATTGAGGACGCAACGGAGCAGAGTGATACCGCCAGGACACTGTTCGATGAGAACGCCGCTCGTGATATGATAACGACCTTCCTTGATTTCGTGGCTGCAGAGCAGGGCTTCGACCTTCCCGAACCACGGATTGTAGTGAGTTATCCCGCTATTGGGGTTGGTGCTGCTCTTTCTGAGGGGGCTATCGAGACCCAGGATGGTACGCTCAGGTTTGACATGTTGTCGTTCAGGAGTGAGGACAAGAGGGTCTTCGGATTCGTGCATAGCTGGTACTTATCCGATGAGCAAGAGTCAGTAATCAAGCTCGGTCGTGAAATCGAAAAGCGAATCACGGCCTTCGACAGGTAGTGGACGTGTGTCTGTCGCCTGGCTATTCCGGGAAGGGAACCCGCAACAACACCAGTCCATGTTCACCAGGTGAATTGACAACAGACCTGCAAGAATTCCAGAATAGCCGTATCAGTCAGTAACGCTTGAAATAGTTGCTCAGGATATGAGGCAAAGGAGGAGTAGATGACGGCGTTAGAGGAACTGGTGGAATTGGCGGAGGCACCGTACAATGGTGCCGTCAAGGAGTGGAAGGAAAAGGGCGGCAAAGTAGTAGGCTTTACGTGCGCCTATATCCCTGAGGAGATTTTGCACGCCGGCGGTATATTGCCCTACCGGCTGAGCCCGACGGGCTGTACCGAGACCACTGAAGCCGACGCTCATATGTCTCATTTTAACTGCACCTTTGCCCGTTGCTGTCTGCAGCTTGCCCTGAAAGGTGATTACGATTTCCTTGACGGGGTAGTAATGATGAATAGCTGTGACCACATCCGCCGACTGTACGACAATTGGAAATACGCAGTGGGCTCTCCCTATATGTATTTTCTCAGCGTGCCGCATAGAGTAGACGAAGGCCCGGAGGGCTGGTACAAGGACGAGATCACTTATTTCAAGGAGAGTGTCGAGGGGGCTTTCGGTGTGAATATCACCGAGGAAACCTTAAACAGCTCTATCAGAGCATACAACAAGACCAGGGCCCTGCTCAGGAAGCTTTACGAGCTTGGGGAAAGGGACAAACCGCCCCTCAAGGGGAGTGAGATGATGAACGTCCTCCTGGCCGGTCTCCGCATGCCCAGGGAAGATTATAATCAGCTTCTGGAGCGTCTGCTGTCAGAGGTAGAGAAGAAGGAAGACGTATCCGACTACCAGGGCAGGCTGATGATAATGGGCGGGGCGTGTGACAACCCTGACTTTCTACATCTTATAGAGGACGCTGGCGGACTGGTAGTTGCCGATACCCTCTGCTTCGGGAGCAGGTATTTCTGGAGTGCGGTGGAGACCGAGGGTGATGCAATGACTGGCCTGGCCAAAGGCTACCTCAATCGTCCTTCCTGCTCCAGGATGACAGAAAGCCAGGACGAACGTCGGGATTTCGCCAGGCAGATGATTGAGAGGTTCAAGGTTGACGGTGTAATCTACCAGAGGATGAAGTGGTGTGACCTCTGGGGTGGAGAGGCTTTCTATGTGGGGGAGAGGATGAAGGAGATGGACCTCCCGTTGCTGGTCCTCGAAAGGGAATACTGGCTGAGCGGTTCGGAACAGCTAAAGACCAGGGTTCAAGCCCTGCTGGAAGTAATTGCGGGCAGAAGGAGGTAGAAATGGCAGAGCAGAAAAATCTACTAACGCTCATGGATTTCATTTTTACCGAGCAGATGGACAGTCTACCGGCTGAGTATGAATGGGGGCTCGCTGTACAAGCTAAATACTGGGGCAGGATAGCCGAAGCCTGGAGAAAGGGCGAACCCATCAACTGGAACTCTTTCGCCGGTACTCCTGAGATCTTTCTTGCCATGGACATTCCTTCAATTATGCAAGAGGCACTCTCGGTCGCGGTCTGCTCATTACCCGATAAGTCCAACGAGAGGTATATCGACATAGCACAGGAGAACCTTGTGGCTGACCATGTATGCTCCACGCAGAAGATAATGATCGGTGCAGCTATATCCGGGGACCTCCCACCACCAACGACAATAGTCCATCCCGCCCAGCCCTGCGATTCAACTGTGGTAACCTACCCTATTATCAGCGAGTATCTGGGAGTGCCCCATTTCTCTTTAGATATACCTACCTGGAAGGACGAGCGAGCAATCCAGTACGTTGCCGACGAGATAGAAAGGATGGTAGCCTTCCTGGAAGAACACACCGGGAAGAAGCTGGAATATGAGAGACTCAGGACGGTGATGGAGTACTCTAACGCTGCGCACGACTACAATCTTAAGATGAATGAGCTGACCAAGATGGTGCCCTGTCCCATCCGCCAGCTAATGGGAGCGGTGTTGATGTCAGCGGCGGGAACTCCAGAGTGTGTGGAGTTCTATAAGAGTCTCTATGAGAGGGCAAAATCCAGGGTTGAACAGGGGAGGGGACCTCTGCCCCAGGAGAAGGTCAGGCTGGCATGGTTCTCTACGTGGCTGGCCCATGACCTGGAGTTACTGAGGTGGCTGGAGGATGAGTTTGGGGCTATCGTGGTGAACACGTTGCTGGGTACCGACACCACGCCGCTGGCGGAGGACATCTCGAGCACCAGAAAGATAATGGAGGCCCTGGCCAGAAAGCTTCTGAACGCACCCATGGCCAGGGAATGCTGGGGAACGCTGGAGCACTGGTTCGACTATGCAATTCCGGCATGCCGGGACTGGAAGGTGGACGCAGCTATCCTGACGCTGCACATTGGCTGCAAGAATATGTGGGCAGTGAGCAAGCTGCTTAAGGACAAGCTGGCCGATGAGGTGGGAATCCCTACCATGGTCGTAGAAGCAGACTTCTGTGATGGGAGGGTCTTTTCATCTGATGGTGTCAGAGCTCAACTCAGTGATTTCTTTAACACCATGCTGGTATAAGCGAAATGATTAATAAGGGAGGTGGGAGAAATGCTGGAAGCAGCAGTTATAAGTGGGGTGGTGAAAGAACTGGAGAAGGTAGTAGGGAGTGAGTTTGTCTCGACCAACCAGGGAGACCTTTATATATACTCCCAGGACATGACACAGGCTGAGCCGAGCTGGCCGGATCTTGTAGTTCTACCCAAAACGGTGGAGGAGGTACAGGCGACTCTGCGGCTTGCCAACAAAGAAAAGGTGCCTGTTATTCCTTACATTGCCGGGGGAAACATCGGGGGGCTGACCATACCCCTTAAGGGTGGCATGGTGCTGGACCTGAAAAGGATGAACCGCATAATAGAAGTAAATGAAACGGACATGTATGCCATAATTGAGCCGGGAGTGTCGTTTGGTCATATGAAAGCGTACCTCGAGCGGCACCACCCCGGCCTGATGTATACCTATGCCTTTTCGCCACCCTCCACCAGTGTCATGGGTAATGCCCTCCTGCTGGGACTCGACAATCTATCGTTTAGATACGGGTCAGCATCACACTGGACCAGTGGAATGGAAGTAGTCCTTCCCACAGGAGAACTGGTGAGGATTGGCTCCTGTGCAGTTAGCGAGGGATGGCAGGACCGGGACCCTCTCCCTGACCTTGCCGGGCTTTTCCTGGGATGGCAGGGGGCTACTGGGGTGGTCACCAAGATAGCGGTGAGCGTCTGGCCCAAGCCGAAGCACACGGCAGCAATAAACTGCCTGACGATGGATATGGATAGCGCCTATCAACTCCTGAGGACGATATCCCGGACCCGGGTTCCGGACGATATAATCGGCCTCTCTTACACGTGGGCCAGGGCCACTCAGTCTGCCACGGAGACGAACGTGAAGATATCTTCCTATCCGGCACGGGCTACCAGTCCCGGAGAGCCCGAATTTGTGATAACAGCTGAGATTTCAGGAAATACCGAAAATGAGCTTAAGGCCAAGGTTGAGGTGATTGAAGAGGTGGTGAAGGAGGAGCTTGAGGGTATCAAGGTACTTGGTCCCCAGACTTCTCCCAGCACAACGGCACAGTATCCTATGCAGGTCCTGGGGTTGTTAAGCTCCGGAGGAGGCTTAACCTGGGTCGGAACGTACGGCCCCATGAGTAAATGGCTTGAGACGGTTAAAAAGGGGTGTGAAATCCAGGATAGACACGGCTTTACCCGAAGTTGCTACACGAGGGTCATGAGGGAGGGGCACTTTGTTGCCCTGAGGTGGCTGCTGCCTTTCAATAAGGAAGACCCGGATGAGATTAGAAGAATCCGTGAACTCTGCACGGAACAGTTGGACATGGTTATAGATATGGGTTTTATCCCTTACAAGACTCCGGTCTGGGCAATAAGAAAGCTTGAGGAACGGGCAGACCCCAACTGGGTAGAATTGCATAGAAGGGTCAAGGGAATGCTTGACCCCAACAACATCATGAACCCGGGGAGGTGGGGCGCACCACAGGAATAGATGGTGCTCAAACCAGGCGAAGGAGGAAAGGATGAGTCTTGAGGAAGTAAAGGAATGGCTATACGGATGCACACGGTGTGGCACCTGCAAGGAAGTGCTTAACATATCTGTACCGAGTTGCCCGGCCGGCGAAAGGTTTAAGCTTGAGTCCTACTTCCCGTCGGGAAAACTGTTCATCGGGAGAGCTGTGTTGGAAGGGGCGTTAACACTGGCCGATGATGACACGCTGGAGAGAATATACGCTTGCACTGGCTGCCGCTCGTGCGAACAGCAGTGCGGTGTCTATCACCACGAGCACATTTTCGAGTCTGTACAGGCTATTCGGACGGAAGCAGTTACCCAGGGGTTCCTGAATCCGGCCTACATGGTAATGGTCGACGGGCTGAGAAGAGATGATAATGTCTTCGGCAAACCGAAAGCGGAACGAGGGGCATGGGCTGAGGGCCTGGAGTTGAAGGATGCCACCCGGGAGAAAGTAGACGTGCTGTACCATGCCGGATGTATGCTCTCTTTTGAGCGTGAACTCTGGGAGGTGCCGAGAAGTGTAGTAGCGGTGCTGAAGGCGGCAGGGGTAGCTGTTGGTGTCATGGGCAGGGAGGAGTCCTGCTGCGGAGGTCGTGCTTATGAAATAGGATACCTGGGTGAATTCACCAAATACGCCCAGCATTCTATGGAAACGTTCAACGCCTTGGGTGTGAACCGGGTAGTGACGTCTTGCTCCGATGGGTATAGCACATTCAAAGCACTCTACCCGAAGGTCGAGGGGAAGATGAATTTCGAGGTGTTGCACATGGTAGAATACCTCGACCAGTTGATAAAGGAAGGGAGAATCAAATTCGGTAAACAACTATCGAAGAAAGTTACCTATCATGACCCCTGTCACCTGGGGCGGCATGTATCACCAGGCGTTTATGAACCTCCCCGGGACATACTGAAGAGCATACCGGGAGTAGAGCTGGTGGAGATGGAACGCATCAGGGAGAACTCGTGGTGCTGCGGTGCCGGTGGCGGGGTGAAAGAAGCCTGCCCGGAACTGGCGCTGTGGACGGCCGGGGAGAGAATCAGTGAGGCGATAGCTACCGGGGCTGACACCCTGGTGACGGCCTGCCCCTGGTGCGAAAGGAACTTCAAGGATGCGGTCGAGGAATCGGGAGCAAAGCTGGACATTCTGGATATAGCAGAACTGGCTGCCCAGGCAGTCTGAGCGGTTTCTGGTGCAGAGTTCGCTCTATCCGGGAACAATTGTGATGTGAGGTATCGGAATGGCAAAGGTAATTGCGGTAACCGGTAAGGGTGGTACCGGAAAAACCATGCTTGCTGCTTTGATGATTCGACTTCTCAGCAGCGAGGCAGGAGCCAGGGTTCTGGCAATAGACGCCGATTCAGCAATAAGTCTATCCTATGCCCTCGGTATGGAAGTTGGCAAGACCCTCTCTGAGATCAGGACAGAAATGATTGAAGACCCGATAGTGAGGAAGGGGGTAATGGATAGTCATGTGCGGACAGTAATAGCCGACATCGTGGGGCATGGTAACGGGTTTGACCTACTGGTGATGGGGCGGTCAGAGGGACCGGGCTGCTACTGTGGTATCAACGACCTTTTGAGGTACGGAATAGAGAGCCTGTCCGGCGAATACGATGTCATTGTGGTTGATGGCGAGGCGGGACCTGAGCAAATCAACAGGCGGGTACTTCAGAATATAGACACTCTGATAATTCTGACTGATACGTCCATCAGGGGTTTCCAGACAGCCGGCGTCATTGATGGAATTGCCGGGGCTGGTGGTGCCACCAGGCTGGGACAGAAGGGTCTGGTAATCAACAGACTGAAGGATAGTAGCAAGGCGGTAAATGAGGCTGCCCGGAAGACAGGATTAAAGGTGTTTGGACATATTCCGGAGGACGAAAGTATTACTGAATACGACCTGGGTGGCAAGCCGCTAATTGACCTTCCCGGCACATCCCCCGGTTTCGAGGCAGTTAGAGAGATACTGAAGGAAATAGAGGTCGGGGAAACCTAGCAGGGTAATGAAAAACCCTTTCGACCAACCCCCGTGCGGCCCATCTGGGCCGCCTTCCCTTTCCTGGCCAGGAAGAGCCTTCCTACCGAGGAAGGGGGGGAATATTATATCTGGGGGACACCGGCAGAATCTGGTTGCGGATTCTGCTAACGTCATTCTGTAAGAATGACGCCCAGACACCCCTGCCATAAGGGGCAGGCCCCTTCTGAGGGGCACCCCCTCTGGACTCCTTTTTTGAGCACCTTGCTAGAACAGGAATTCGGCTCGTGTCTTCTTGCTACCACGTGTGACTGATAGCATCATACGGACAAGCTTTATGGCAATTGTTTTCCTCGTTAATACACTTGCCGCCATATCCCGGACAGACATAGTGAATTGACTTGACCACGTCCTCTTTGACACGGGCAACGGCCTTATCATAATCATCAAGAGCTAGTTCGAAGACACCTCTGGAGCACACCCTGACACATTCCTCACAGCCATCGCATTTGTCGGTGTCAATGATGATATAGTATTCGCCTGATGCATCGGTATAACCGTAATGAGCAATCATTTTTAGCCGTTAGAGAACTCATCTGACTTGCTGCGAGATGATTTCGAAGGGCTGGTTATATCCTTCAAATTTGCCGCTCTCTCTGTAATATCTCCTCGGCGAAGAGGGCAGCACCCAGCGCCCCTACTATCTGAGGCTCATCGGCTATGCGGGGAGTTAAGCCTGTCTTATCGGTCAGACGTTTCACTATGCCGATATTCTTGGCAATCCCACCACTAATGACAAACTCCGATTCTATGCCTACCCTGTTCAACAGGCTATGAACCCTGGTAGCCAGTGCTTCACACACGCCAGCCAGAATATCGTTCCTGTGTTTTCCCCGGCGCAGGTGAGACAGAGCCTCAGATTTAGCAAAGACCACACAGGTGCTGCTGATAGGCACCTCAGCCGCCACTATTTCCAGCGAAAGTCCACCCAGCTCATCCAGTGGTAGCTGCAGTAATTCCGCCATTACCTCCATGGACCTCCCGGCGCCAGCGGCACATTTATCGTTCATGACAAAGTTGGTGACCTTACCGGCATCGTCACACCTTATTGCCTTGCAGTCCTGCCCGCCCATATCCAATATGGTCCTTGCCTGCGGAAAAAGCCAGTGTGCTCCCCTGGCGTGACAGGAGATTTCAGTGATGTTTCGCTGGGCGAAGGGTACTATTTGTCTGCCGTATCCCGTCGAAACAACGTAGTCGATGTTGCTTAGTGATAGCTGCGCTTTCTCCAGAGCCGCATCTATTGCTTTCCCGGCAGCTACAGTGCTATCCGCACCGGTAGGTAGCAGGCTCCACGATGCTATCTCGCTGTCCTTAAGTATCAGTGCCTTACCCGTCAGGGAACCGACATCCACACCGGCGGTTATCATCACCTACCTGTTCCTCTCCTCGGCGATGAGGGCTGCCCCTACAGCTCCCACAATCTGCGGATGCTCAGGAATAAGGAGTTCCTGGTTAATGAGACCCGCCAGGCTTGTGCTGAGCCCGATATTCTTCGCGCCCCCACCTATGAATGCAACGTCCCTGTTGATGCCCAGCCTGTTTGCCAGTCCATATATCCTGCTGGCGATGGACTTGTGAATACCGCCGAGAATGGAAGCTTTATCCGTACCTCTGGCAATCAGTCCCACAACCTCCGACTCGGCAAAGACAGCACAGGTTGCGGTTATCGTAATGTCCTCGTTGGCTTGCAGAGAGATTGGTCCCAGGTTTTCAACTGTTACTTCCAGCGCTTTGGCCATTGTATCGAGGAAGATTCCGGTGCCTGAGGCGCACTTGTCATTCAGACCGAAGTCCAGCACCCGCCCCGTCGCACCACATCTGATAACACGGACATTCTCAGCACCCATGTCGATGATTGTTCTGGCCGAGGGATAATAGAACAGAGTACCCCTGGCATCACACAGCAACTCGGTCGCCTGTTCATCGGCATATGGGGTCTCGCTCTTCCCTGCTCCGGTAGAGACAATTTTAGCAATGTCTCCAGTTTCCGCTCCGGCAAGCCTGATAGCGGCTTCCACTGCCCTGGCAGCAGCCTCGTGACTGCTGTCACCGGTAAGGACCATCTCGTGGGCAATAACCTTACCGCTACCTACAATTGCAGCTTTGGTGGTCAGAGAACCGATATCTATACCTGCTGTTAACATACACGTTTACTGCTTTCTATAGCGAGAAGGACACCCACGGGGTAAGTTTATTAAATCTCACAGTTTCAGTCAAGCAATTGTGTGCAGGCGACTGTGGAGATAATAGCTGGTTCTATATCGTGGACGCAACGCCGAGGAATTGAGCCATTCACCGCTCAGGAATTGAGCCACTCCTTGAAGTCCGGTAGTCTACTGGGAAACCAGCAGTTACCGGAGGAAAGGAATGCTTCGAATGGACATGGTCTACGTTATTCGCCACAAGGTGCTCGTGGAGCGCCGCAGTATCCGATCTGTCGCCCGTGAGCTGGGCGTAAGCCGTAACACGGTATCAAAATATCTTCAGACATCCGAGCCCATCCGTAAGGTAACCGGTCCCCGGCTACGGCCGGTGACAGATAAAATTGCACCGCGCATTGATGAAATCTTAAGCCAGTGGTCAGGGCGTCTCACGCCAAAGCAACGCCTTACCGGGAGCCGGATACACCGCCAGTTGGTCGAGGAAGGTTACCGGACCGGGATTACAGTTGTCCGGGACTATCTCTGTGAAAAACGCCGCCAGAAGGCGGAGGTATTTATCCCCCTGGTACACCGTCCGGGAGAAGAAGGGCAGTTCGATTTCTTCGATGTAAAGGTGGAAGAAGATGGCGACTTCCGTCGGGTCTGGAAGCTGGTGCTGCATTTGCCCTATTCGGGACGCGACTTCGTTCGGCTCTATGACTCCTGTGACCAGTTATCCTTCCTGGATGGTCATGTCAGGGCGGCTGTTCATTTTGGCGGCCTGCCGCAGCGGATAGTTTACGATAATCTGACAGCCGCCGTGAAGCGTAGAGTGGGTCTCGCCCCGGAGCTCACTGAGCGTTTCAAGGCGCTGGTCAGCCATTACCTGTTCGAGCCTTGTTTTGCCAGACCCGGTGAGGGACACGATAAGGGAAGTGTGGAAGCCCGTGGCAAGGGACTGAGGCTCCAGCATCTGACTCCCGTACCCCGTGGTAATAGCCTGTCGGAAATATCCACTACACTGCTGAACGAGGTCGAGGCGACGTGGCGGGAGCGGATACATCGGGACGGCCGCCGATGCTGGGACCTGTGGCAGGAGGAACAGGGGAAGTTACTACCCCTGCCGGAGAGGCCTTTTGAAGCACGGAAGACCGTGCTGGTATCGATATCCAGCAAGTCGACGGTGCAAATAGGGGCAGCCACCTATTCAGTATCCTCCATCTGGGCAAGACTAGAGGCCACCGCATACGTGGGTGTTGAGGATATCCGGCTGGTTTGCCGGGGTGAGACAGAAGTGGTGCCGCGGCAAAGACGCGGTGGAAAACGTATCAGTTACCGGCATTATCTCCCTGAACTGGCGAGGAAGCCGCAGGCGGTGCGTCAGGTGGCGCCCGAACTGGTGGCGGAATTAGGTGAGCCCTATGGCCGGCTCTGGTCTCTCTTGGTAGGCCGCTACGGCTCCAGAGAGGCGGCACGGGTGCTGTCCCGGGTACTCGGAGCAGTGGTAGACCATGGCTCACCAATGGTCGCAGAAGCCCTTGAGGCCGCTCTTGCGGTCGGACGGTGTGACCTCCTGGCCCTGGCAGGGAGGATTCAGCAATCTAATCCCATCGTTGAGGTGCCGGTGGCGCTGCGTGGCTATGAAATCGAGGCAGGATCACCCGCCGACTACGACGTGTTGCTCCAGGGAGGTGTGCGATGAGTGAGACTGCCATCCGTGAAGCTGTACTCAGCGAGCACCTACGCGGCTTGAAGATGCCGGGGGCGGCCAAGGAATACCAGGGACTGGCCCGCCAGGCGCGTGACGGCGGCTGGGATTATGAGGAATTCCTCCGTCATGTCCTGGAAGCTGAAATGCGGTCTCGACAGGAGCGTACTTCGGCCCGCCGATTACAGGAAGCACGCTTCCCCGATATCAAGACCCTCGACCAGATGGACTGGGAAGCGCTTAAAGGGATATCCCGCACCAAGCTGCTGGAACTGGCCAGTTGCGCCTATCTTAACCGTGCGGAAGATGTGATTCTGGCCGGTCCCATCGGGACCGGGAAAACCCACATCGCTATTGGACTCGGGGTAGAGGCTGCCCGCCGGCGTTTCCGGGTGAGCTTCACCCGGGCGGCAGAACTGGTACGCATGCTTCTTGAGGCGCGTGATGAGCGCTTGCTGGGACGGCTGCACCAGCGGCTGGAGCGGGCTGACCTATTGATTGTGGATGAACTGGGGTTTGTGCCGTTCGACCGCGCCGGTGGTGAACTGCTGTTTAACCTGCTGTCAGAACGGTATGAACGCCGGTCGACCTTGGTCACGACCAACCTGGCCTTTAGCGAATGGGTACAGGTCTTCGGCGATGCCAAGCTCACCACAGCCCTGCTGGACCGGTTAGGGCACCACTCCCATATCCTGACCACACGTGGCTCCTCCTACCGGAGCCGTAACCGGGAACGGGAAGAAATTACCCAGGTAGCAAAATCTGAAGAGAAGGAGGAAGGCAAGCCAACGGAAGTTGATTGAGTAAGTAAGAGCCGCTATACTAAACGCCGGAGTGGCTCAAAAACAAAACGGTGTTCTGCTCACTTTTAGAGCGTTGCCTCCAAGCAGGGCACTTTAAGTACTGCACACCCCGCACAATTTGTATTTGGCATTGCTGATGGTATAATTACTGTAGAGCGGCCGTGCGGGTGGGGGCAGATGGTGAAGGACTTCGAGCTCATGGAGCATACCGCC
>Ga0307380_10009081_pt1 | contig 12654 bp, 10 predicted proteins | sample UN3MG_FD_202239 | JGI IMG/M metagenome (GOLD analysis project Ga0307380, IMG submission 202239) | Soil microbial communities from Risofladan, Vaasa, Finland - UN-3 | ecosystem: Environmental > Terrestrial > Soil > Coastal area > Acid sulfate soil | place: Finland: Risofladan, Vaasa | collected... | reverse complement strand
CATACTTCAACATGACAACAAGCACAAAAACTAATGATGTTTACTACATAAATCAAGAATACATAGAAATTCCTGCAAACAATACATACAAAATCCACTATGAATATAATGAAGACCTTGGTTCAGTTTTTCATATGAGGATAGAATTTACACTTCATTTTTATGAACCAAATAAAATTGAAACGTTATCATATAGATCAATCCGTAATAAATTTATATATAGTTAAAGTCGAAAAACGAGAAACCCCATAGGCCTTCTTTCTATTTTTTACTCAATCTTTCCTTGACGAAGGCCTTCTCATATTTTCACCTCAGGATTTTTCCTCACCTGTTAATGAGTGTATACATCGCTTTATGTCGCTTTTTATAGAGGTTCCGATGAGTAAACGAGTAACGAAGGCGGAGCGAGATGAACGCCTCACCCGCATGATTTTTCTCAGGACTAAAAATTACACATTCAAAGAGGCGGTAAGGACCTCGACGTTAACCTCTCCAAGTAAAAGGTCTAGAGAGATTCAAAACGAGTCCGCCTAGGTGAATTTTATCGACGCCTTCATCCAGAGGCAACTCGTCGAGATAGAGAACCTTGCCCCCAAAAGAATTATAGAACCTAACTCTAATATAGAGTCGACCTCATCTAGGTATTATGTATAATTGTAAAAAAGTAACACTGGAGGCAGAAAGGTGAACAGCAAGTAGGTGATCAAGGTCGCTGAGGACCGGCGGGAGCCCGAGACCGAGGTCTCAGAGGCGTTTAAGGTTACTCCAGCTTAACCAAAGCCCCTCCCCCCGAACCAAATACTACTCCATCAATGTGAAGCTCGGTTTCTAACGGTGGCGTGAGGCGGTGATCGGCAAAACCGAGCTAACTATCTGCAAGTGACTTATCTGAGTTGATAAGAAAAACCAGAGTTTACAGAAGGTTAAACGCCACCAGCTTTATCGGTGGGTTGCCCCCATCTACAAGATACTTATACGGGCACCCAATGTCTTCCGAATACTCATTCTCTCTACATGATTCTTTATAAAGAGGGAGAAGGAAACCGCCTGTTGACAATAATCTTCACGTGGGCTTAGAAGTCGAAGACCTTGCTCGGGTTGAGGATATTCCGGGGGTCGAACGCCCTCTTGATCCCCCTCATAAGCTCCACCTGGACCTCCCCTACCTGGCCCACGAGGTAATCCTTCTTGGCGAGGCCCACACCGTGCTCCCCCGAGAGGGTACCCCCCAGCTCGAGGGCGAGTTCTATCAACTCCCCGATGACCAGGGGCAGGACACGATGCCACTCCTCGTCGTCAAGGTTGCCCTTCGCGATGATACTGTGGACGTTGCCGTCACCGGCGTGGCCTATGTTGGAGATGATGACCCCGTATCGCTCCTGAACCTCCTCGGCGCCCTCGATGTAGTCGGGTATCCGGCTCCGGGGCACGCAGGCGTCCACCTCGTCGATCTCCCAGAACGCTTTATAGGCGTCGAAGAGGCACTTCCGCCCCTCCCAGAGCTGCTGCTGGCGGGAAGCGGTGTCGGCGACGTAAGCGTCCTCCGCCCCCATCTCGATGCAGACCTCCCCCACCGTCTCCAGCTGAGACTCCACCTCCCCCTCACTGTTCCCCTCCACGGCGATCAGCAGGTAGGCGGGATGGCTGTTGTCCGGGAGCCTCCTACCGAGGTGGCGCTCGGCTGTCTCCACGGCGTGCTGGGGCATGAACTCCAGTGCGAAGGGCATCACCTTCCTCCTCACGATCTCGGAGACCGTCCTGGCGGCGTCCCTCGTCGAGTCGAAGGGGACGTAGACGAGGGCTGTGTGCCTCGGCTTCGGCACCAGCTTCAGCGTGGCCTTGGTGACTACGGCGAGAGTGCCCTCCGAGCCGATGATGAGGTCCATGAGGCTGTAGGCTGTGGAGTTCTTCACCACCTTGCCGCCGAGAGTTATGATCTCCCCGTCCGGCAGCACTGCCTCCAGCCCCTGAACGAAGTCCCGGGTCACCCCGTACTTGAGCCCCCGGACGCCCCCGGCGTTCGTCGATATGTTACCCCCGAGGCTCCCAGACTCCTGCCCCGGGTCCGGCGGGTAGAGGAGCCCCTGCTTCTCAGTCTCCGCGTGGAGGTCCATGATGAGGACGCCGGGCTCCACAACGGCCATCAGGTTCTCCGCGTCGACCTCCAGGATGCGGTTCATCCTCTCCAAGTTGAGCGCGATACCACCATAGACGGGATGGGAGCCACCGCTCAGCCCCGTCCTAGAACCCTGGGGAGTGACGGGGATCCTCTCAGAATAAGCCAGCCTCATGACGGCGGAGACCTCGTCCGTGTCCGCTGGGCTCACCACCACCTCCGGCGGGTGGGGAGGCTCCAAGCTCTCGTCAACGCTGTGCCTCTCGATGTCCTCGGGGGCGTCGGAGACGTACTTGGCGCCCACGATCTCCTCAAGCTTTCCGCGAGTCTCCTGCGTCACTTGACCGTACTCAGGCATCTCCCTTCCGCTTCCTGATCTTCTCGATGAGGATGGGTATGACCTCGTATAAGTCACCTACCGCACCGAGGGAGGAGACTTTGAAGATGGGGGCCTCCGGATCCTTGTTAATCGCTATGATGACGTCAGAGGTCTTCATTCCCGCAAGGTGCTGCACCGCCCCGGAGATGCCACACGCCATGTAGAGCTTCGGCCGCACCGTCCTCCCGCTGAGGCCCACCTGGTGCCGGTACCCCATCCAGCCCTCGTCGACCGTCGGCCTGCTCGCGCCGACGGCGCCACCGATAGCCCTCGCCAGCTCCCCGATGAGTTCGAAGCCCTTCGGCTCACCTAGGCCCTTCCCGCCCGAGACCACGATCTCGGCGTCCACGATGCTCACCTCCTCGGGGGTGGACTGGAAGTCCACGACCTTCACCCTGTCAGGCAGGGCCGCCATGTCCACAGGCCTCTTCACGATCTCCCCCTTCCTGGACTCGTCGACCACGGCCTCCATCATCACCTTGTACCTCACAGTCGCCATCTGGGGCCGGTGTTCGGGGCAGACGATGGTCGCCATGATGTTCCCGCCGTAGGCTGGGCGGGTCTGAAGAAGAAGCCTCGTCTCCAGGTCGATGTCGAGGCCCGTGCAGTCGGCCGTGAGCCCTGTCCCGAGGCAAGCGGCCAGCTTGGGCCCCAGGGAGCGGCCGACCAGCGTGGCGCCGATGAGGAAGATGCTGGGCTTCACCTCGTCCACGAGGTCCTTCAATATCTCGGAGTACGGGTCGTCCCGGACATCAGTCAAGTCCGGATGCTCATACGCGAAGACCCTGTCGGCGCCCCTCACCGCGAGCTCGTCCGCCCCGTCGTTGACGTCACCCCCTATGAACACGGCGTAGAGAGGCTCCCCGAGCGCGTCCGCGAGTTCCCTACCCTTGCCGAGTAGCTCGTAAGCGACCGGGTGGACGACCCCCCTCCTCTGCTCCGCGAAGACCATGACGCCACTGTAGTCAGCGACCTCGGCCTTCCTCTTCACCTCCTCTATGGTGATCGCCCCCTCGGGGCAGGCCTGGACGCACGCGCCGCAGAGCCTGCAGTCATCCTTGACCACAGGGTGCTCGTTGACCATCTCGATGGAGCCGAACGGGCAGGCGGTGACACACTCACCGCAGTTGCTACACTTATCCAGGTCAATGCCGATAGGAAGATCGCTCATCTCAGACCACCTTGCACTCCACCAGCTTCTCCAGGATCCTCTCCGCCAGCTCCTCCGGAGTCCCCGAGTAGACGTCCCCTGCTGCGGGAGGAGTAGGGGTGAATATCTCGACGACCCTCGTCGGGGAGCCGTCGAGCCCCAAGCTGCCGGGCGGGGCGTCGATGTCCTTGGAGGTTATCTGCCTGATCTCCGCCTTCCTCGCCCTCAGCCTGCCCCTGAGGGTGGCCAGCCTCGGCTGGTTGATCTCCTTTGTCACCGTGATGACAACGGGGAGGAGCGCCTCCAGGGTTTCCACGCCGTCGTCCACCGCCCTGGTGAGCCTGATCCTGCCGCCGGAGACGTCCAGTATACCGTTCACGTAGCAGACGTGGGGCAACCCCAGGTGCTGAGCGAGCTCGGGGCCCACCTGACCCGTGTCCCCGTCCGTCGTCTTAAGGCCGCAGACGATTATGTCATAGGGGGCGATCTTCTCGATGCAGAGGCCCAAGGTGTAGCTCGTTACCCAGGTGTCTGCCCCCGCGAAGGCTCTGTCTGTGGCGAGCCAGGCCTCGTCGCAGCCCAGCGCGATGGTCTCCCTGAGGGCCGACTCCGCCTGGGGTGGTCCCATGCTAATGACCTTGACGACTCCCCCGAACCTCTCCTTGAGCTTGAGGCCCTCCTCAACGGCGTACTCGTCGAAGGGGTTGATGACGGCAGCGACCCCCTCCCTCTTCAGGCGCCCCGTCTCCTCGTCGAACTCCACCTCTGTCGTCTCCGGGACCTGCTTGATGCAGACCACGACGTTCAGCGCTTCACTCATCATCATCCGTCCGACAGCGAATTCTCTAAGAAACGTTCATCATCATTGTTTAATATTTGGGTTAACTGCGACGGAGAAGCCTTATTTTTACTGCGTCCATCTCTTCCCCTGTGATGTTATGCCCGTCCACCCCATAGAGTTCAGGTACTCCTACCCCGAGATGTACGCCATCTTCACCGAGGAAGCGAAGCTCCAAGGATGGCTCACCGTCGAGGCCGCCCTCGCCTGGGCCCATGCCCAGCTCGGCACGATACCCCAGGAGGCCGCGGAGGAGATCGCCAGGAAGGCCACCGTCGACTACGTGAAGGTGGAGAGGGTGAAGGAGATCGAGGCCGAGACCCGCCACGACCTCCTCGCCATGGTCTACGCCCTCGACGAGGCCTGCGAAGGCGACGCCGGCAAGTACGTCCACCTGGGCGCCACCAGCTACGACACAGAGGACACCGCCCTCGCCCTCCAGCTCAGGAGGGCCCTCGCCATCATCGAGGGCGACCTCACCGCACTCCTCAGGGTTCTGCTGAAGTTGGCGGAGGAGCACAAGGCGACCATCTGCATCGGCAGGACCCACGGGCAACACGCCCTCCCCATGACCTACGGCCTCAAGTTCGCCCTCTGGGCCTCCGAGGTGACTCGCCACATGGACAGGCTGGGGGAGACGAGGGGCAGGATCCTCGTCGGCAAGATGAGCGGCGCCGTGGGCACTATGGCCAGCTTCGGTGAGAAGGGCTTCGAGGTCCAGAGACTCACAATGGAGCGCCTCGACCTGGAGCCCGCCCTCATCTCAAGCCAGATCATCCAGAGGGACCGCCACGCGGAGATGCAGTGCACCCTCGCCCTCATCGCCGGGACCCTTGACAAGATCGGCAGGGAGATCAGGAACCTACAGAGGACCGAGATCGCTGAGGTCTCCGAGCCCGTGAGGAGCCCGTCGTCGACGATGCCCCATAAGAGGAACCCAAACAGGACGGAGCGGATCTGCGGTTTAGCCAGGGTAATACGCGCCAGCACAGTCTCCGCGCTTGAGACCATCGCCCTCGAGCACGAACGGGACATCTCCAATTCCTCCCTGGAGCGTATCAACATCCCCGAGGGCTTCATCCTCACAGACTACATCCTCCGCCAGCTCACCTCCATTCTGGATGGGCTGGAGTTCGACCACAAGAACATCAAGCGAAACATCGACCTCACCCTCGGCCTCATCAACACCGAGAAGGTGATGATAGAGCTCGTCGAGAAGGGCGTCGGCAGGCAGGAGGCCCACGAGCTCCTCCGCCGCCTCGCCATGAAGTGCTGGAACGAGAAGCGCAGGCTCAGGGACGTCATGCTCGAAGACGACGAGGCGAGGAAGATGATCACCGCTGAAGAGCTCGACGACTGGCTCAACCCCGAGAACTACCTCGGCACCTCCGTCGAGCAGGTGGAGAGGGCCCTCAAGGCGCTGAAGCCCAGACTCGGCTAGTACTGAAGCTTTCTATCCACCTGGTTCACGGGGGGCCTCCCCTCGGCGACCCGCCTGATGTTCTCTATCATCACCATGAGGCTCGCGTCGGACCTCGTGTCAGAGGAGCCTATGTTGTGGGGGGTGGCTATCACGTTGGGGAGCTCCCAGAAGGGGTACCTCGAGGCGCCCCTCCCGTCGGGCACCCAGATGGGGTCCCACCAGTGGGGCACCCACCAGACATCCAGCGCCGCCCCAGCGATCCAGTCCTCCGTGAGCGCCCTATACAGCGGCTCCTCCTGGATTATCCCAGCCCGGGCAACGTTGACGAGGTAGGAGGTTGGCTTCATGGCCCTCAGCTCCTCCTCGCCGATCAACCCCCGGGTCTCCGGGGTCAGGGGGACGGTGACGACTACGAAGTCGGACTCGGAGAGGAACTTGTGGAGGTCCCCAGGCCCGCCGAGATATGAGAGGTCCAGCTGCGCCCTCAGCTCCTCGGAGGGGTTCCGCTTGATGCCCAGGACCTCCATCTCGAACGCCTTCAGCCTCCTCGCCACCTCGGTGCCGATGCTGCCGAGCCCCAGCACCCCGACCTTCTTCCCCCTCAGCTCGACGCCGGGGCCCCCCGACGGACCCTGGGGGAACGCGTTGTGGCGGGCAACGATCTTCTTGGCGAGTGCGAGGACAAGGGCGACCGCTCCCTCCGCAAGGGGCACCGGGTTCGACCCCGATGTGTTCGCTACGAGCACGCCCTCCCCCAGGGCCTCGAAGGGCATCGCATCGACGCCAGCTCCAGTCTTCTGGAGGAGCTTCAGCCTCTTCGCCGCCCTAGCGACGTCAGCGGACAGCCTCGTGCTCACTATGACCTCGGCGTCCCCCGCCAAGGCTACCATCTCCTCGTCTGTACCATGCTCAGGGTAGACGAACTCCACATCCTGCGGGAGCAGATCCCTCCTCTCAGACAGCCGCCTGGCCAGACCCTTAGACGCAACTAGTACCTTCATTGAATCTTCCCGGTCATCTATGGAACCTTACCATATCAACCTGACGTTTGACCCGTTTTTCATCAGAAAAATCCGCAAAGAACATAAGTCTCAGTCTCATTGTTTTGACAGCGTAACCGAGACAAGAGGTTCAGAATGTCCCCGAAGCCATCCGTGAAGAAGCTTGAGAAGAGGGTCACCGAGCTAGAGGCCCTCCTCGAGGATGAGAGGCGGAACTCGGGAAGGTACATGAGCCAACTCAAGTACGCCAAGGCGGACATGGAGAACCTGCAGAAGCAGACCCAGAGGCGCATCGAGGACACCATCTCCCGCGCCAACGGGAGGCTGCTGATGCAGCTACTCCCCGTCATCGACGAGCTGGAGCTCGCTATCGAGGCGTCGGGCGGCTCCGGCGACATCATCGAGGGCGTCAAGATGGTGAAGGGGAAGCTCAGCAAGCTGATGGAGGCCGAGGGCGTCCGCCCCATAAAGGCCCTCGGGGAGCCCTTCGACCCCCGATATCACGAGGCGGTCCTTGAGGTCGAGGCCCCGGAGCTGGAGAACGGCACGGTGGCCGAAGAGATGCGGCGGGGCTACATGTATGGTGAGAGGGTGCTCAGGGCGAGCATGGTGAAGGTGACGCGGAACCCGGGCTCGGATGAAGATAAAGGTGAGACTGAAGATGAGTGAAGAGAAGTATGAGAAGATACTCGGTATAGACCTCGGAACGACCAACTCGGCGGCGGCGGTGGTGATGGGCGGGAAGCCCTCGATCATACCCAGCGCCGAGGGGCCGACGGTGGCGGGGAAGATGTTCCCATCGATCGTCGCATTCACAAAGGAGGGGCAACTCCTCGTCGGAGAACCAGCCCGACGGCAGGCGGTAACCAACGCCGAGGGCACCGTGCGGGAGGCGAAGCGCCTCATGGGCACGGACAGGAAGATCACGCTCCACGGCAAGGAGTACACCCCCCAACAGATCTCTGCCTTCATACTACAGAAGATCCTGAGGGACGCCGAGACCTACCTGGGTGAGAAGATGAGTAAGGCGGTCATTACCGTCCCTGCGCACTTCAACGACAACCAGCGCCAAGCCACCATCGACGCAGGCGAGATCGCCGGGCTCAAGGTGACCAGGATCGTCAACGAGCCGACGGCGGCCGCCCTCGCCTACGGCATCGACAAGTCCGACCAGGAACTCAAGATCCTCGTGTTCAGCTTCGGCGGGGGCACCAACGACACTACCGTTATGGACTTCGGCGGCGGCGTCTTCGAGGTGCTCTCCACAAGCGGCGACACCCAGACGGGGGGCACCGACCTAGACAAGGCGGTGATGGACCACGTAGTCGCCGAGTTCAGGAGGGAGCACGGCGTCGACCTCTCCCAAGACATCAGGGCGATGGCCCGTATCAAGGAGGCCGCGGAGAGGGCGAAGATCGAGCTCTCGACGCTCTTCACCACCGACATCGACCTCCCCTACATCGAGATAAAGGACGGGCAGCCCCTGAACCTCCACATCACCCTGACGAGGACGAAGCTGGAGCAGCTCACCAGACCCATCGTCGAGAGGATCAGGCAGCCCATCATCCAGACCATCAGGGACGCCAAGCTGACCTCCCAGCAGATCGACAAGGTGATCGTGTTCGGCGGCCAGACGAAGATGCCCCTAGTGCAGCAGTTCATCGAGGAGGTCGTCGGCAAGAAGCCAGAGAGGGGGCTCGACCCCATGGAGTGCGTCGCCATGGGCGCGGCTATCCAGGGGGCGGTCCTCGCCGGGGAGATCTCGGACATCGTCCTGCTCGACGTGACGCCCCTCTCTCTCGGGGTCGAGACCCTGGGCAGCGTTATGACGAAGGTGATCGAGAGGAACACCACTATCCCAACGAAGCAGACCCAGACCTTCAGCACGGCGGCCGACTTCCAGACGGCGGTCACCATCCACGTGCTCCAGGGGGAGAGGACGATGGCGAAGGACAACATCGCCTTGGGCCGGTTCGACCTCACGGGCATCCCGCCTTCCCCCAGGGGCGTCCCCCAGATCGAGGTGACTTTCGACATAAACGCCGACGGCGTCCTCGACGTCACCGCCAAGGACCTGGGCACAGGGAAGGAGATGAGCATCACCATCACGGCGTCAACGAAGCTGAGCCAGAACGAGAAGGATAAGATGATCAACGAGGCGGAGCAGTACGCCGAGGCCGACAAGCAGCTGAAGGAGGAGGCGGAGGCCCGGAACATGGCCGACTCCCTCATCTACACCACCGAGAAGATGCTGAGCGACGTAGGCGACAAGCTCACAGAGGACCAGAAGTCCCAGATCCAGAGGAACGTCGACGACCTCAAGGAGGCGATGAAGTCGGGCACCACCGCGGACATCAACGCCAAGATCGAGACCCTCAGGAAGGTCGTCCAGGAGGCCGGCGCCTCAGTCTACCAGCAGGCGGCCGCCCAGCAGCAGGCCCAGCAACAGGCGGGTGCAGGACCCGCGGGGCAAGCACCTCCCCCACCGGGGGACGAGCCGACCAAGAAGACCGTTGACGCCGAGTACAAGGTCGTCGACGAAGAGAAGAAGAAGGAGTAGCCCCCCTTCTTCTACAGCCCTTTTCTTCAATGAAAAACGATATTGGGTAGACGGGCAACTCTACCTGATATTCATCATGTTGGACGACAGGTTTCTTGAGATGGAGAGGTCCCTGATTGGGGATATCTGGCAGAGCGGTGAGATCCGGGCGAACATGCTCCACATGGCAGACGAGATCGGCAGCAGGTTCGCGGGCACGGAGAGTGAGAAGAAAGCCCAGGAGTACATGGTGGAGAAGCTCCAGGAGTACGGGTACGAGGACGCCCGCGCCGAGCCATTCACCTACTACGGGTGGAGGAGGGGCGACGTCACCCTGGAGATGCTCGAACCCAGGCGCAGGGAGCTGACCGCCATCGCGTTAGCCCTCTCCCCCGGGGGAGTCGTGGAGGGAGAGGTCGCCTACATGGGCACCGGAAGCCCAGAGGAGTTCGAGGCGGTCGACCCCGCCGACGTCGAGGGGAAGATCGTCATGTGCTCCAGCGCCACGAGCCCCTCAAGCAGGAGGGTCCACAGGAGGACCAAGTACGGCTACGCCGTCGAGTACGGCGCCAAGGGCTTCATCTTCATGAACCACAACGCAGGGCAGCTCCCAGCCACGGGGAGCCTGAGGCCCTCCTACAGGATGCAGGCGGAGATACCGGGGGTCGGCGTCAGCCTCGAGACGGGCTCCCTCATGCTCAGGCTGGCGAAGGGGAAGACACTCAAGGTGAGGATCGAGGACAAGAGCGTGCCTGTTCCCAACACAGTCTCCGCGAACATCGTAGCGGAGCTTCCAGGGGGCTCCAAGGCCGACGAGTGGATCGTTGTTGGGGGCCACTATGACGGTCACGACATCGCCCACGGCGCTATGGACAACCTGTCCGGCACCGTCGTCACAATGGAGCTGGCGCGGGCCCTTAAGGTATATGAGGGGCAGTTCGACAGGAGCATCAGGTTCGTCTGCTTCGGATGCGAGGAGATCGGCGTTACGGGTTCAACATGTTACGTCGAGAGTCACGCTGACGAGATGAAGAACGTCGCGCTCATGATAAACTTGGAGCTCGGGGGCTTGGCGAACATGGACGGCACGAAGCACGCCGCCTTCACGGTCTACCAGCCGCGAGAGCTCAGCGGTAAGCTGGAGGAGTTCGGCGAGAAGATAGAGTACCTTATGAGGGTCTCGACCGGGACGTCGGCGGCGTCTGACCACTGGCCATTCTTCATGCAGGGAGTGCCCGCGATGGCCATGGGAGCCGAGCCCTCGCCACAGGCCCTCGTAGTTGGAAGGGGCTGGGGGCATACGACGGCCGACATGATGGACAAGGTCGATACCCGGAACCTCCAGGAGGGCGCCATGGTGATGTCGCGGCTACTCCTTAGGCTGGCAAACCAGGAGGAGAGCCTCGGGGAGCGCACACCGTTGGAGGATATTGTCAAACGCTTGGAGGCGTCGGGGATGAAGAAGACCCTGGAGATCCAGAGGAAATGGCACCCTGACAGCCTCAGATGACCCCTTTCCCCTTTTCCACTGATATTTTTCGTTTTCCTCCTGAGAAGTTACAGCAGACTTAATTTGATTACAGCCAACGAAATCACGGAATATTTTAATCCATAAATTATGAGGTGCGTCGAACGCGGGGCAGAGCAAACTCGATGCCATCGATCTAATTATCAGGGTGTTGAGGGAGCATGAGGAGAACCTCAACAACATCCTGAATAGGCTGGACATGCTGGTGGAGACCCTCTCCATGCTGATGATGCGCCTCGAGTACTACTATGAGACCTAGAGCAGGAGACGTAGGCGAGTTTACACACCAGATTCCACCAGCTCCATCTATTGTAAACATTTTTCAGCTAGGGTGACACTTTGAAGCTGGAATACCTACAGGGTGCATTTCTTGGCTGGAAAGCGGGATTATTACGAGGTTCTGGGCATCGAGAAGAGCGCCACCCAAGATGACATAAAGCGCGCTTTCCGGAAGCTTGCATTCCAATACCACCCGGACAGGAACAAGGAGCCGGAGGCCGAGGAGAAGTTCAAGGAGATCAGCGAGGCCTACGCGGTCCTCAGCGACGCCGAGAAGAAGCAGCAATACGACATGTTCGGCCACGCAGGCATCAGCGGCAGATACTCTACAGAGGACATCTTCAGGGGCGCCAACTTCCGAGACATCTTCACCGAGTTCGGGTTTGGAGACGACATCTTAAGCCGCATCTTCGGGGGCATCTTCGGGAGTGGTTTCGGCGGATTCCAGCAGCAGAGGAATGGCCCCCAGAGGGGGCACGACCTGGAGACCCGCATAGAGGTGACCCTGGAGCAGGCGGCCACTGGGACTGAGGTTGAGATCACCCTGAACAGGCTCAAGAAGTGCAGTAGATGCGACGGCTCGGGGGCAGAGCCGGGGAGCAACCTCAAGACGTGCCCCACCTGCAACGGCTCTGGCCGAATTCAGAGGAGGACCCAGTCCCTCTTCGGCCAGATGATCAGGGTCACGACGTGCAACCAATGCGAGGGGCGGGGAAAGATACCGGAGGTCGTCTGCAGGACCTGCGGCGGCAATGGCCTCGAGGAGGGGAGGACCCGCCTGAACGTGAGGGTGCCCCAGGGCATGGAGGATGGCACCCAGCTCATCCTGAGGGGGCAGGGGGAGGACGGACCCTACGGCGGGCCCGCCGGGGACCTCTACGTCTCCGTGAGGGTGAAGCCCCACCCGTACCTCATCAGGCGTGGCAGGGATATCATCTACGAGGCCGAGATCAACTTCGCCCAGGCGGCCCTGGGGACATCAATCACAGTCCCGACCCTCAACGGCGACAAGCCCCTCAAGGTCCCATCGGGAACCCAGAGCGGCGAGATTCTGAGGATGAGGGGAGACGGGATGCCCACCCGCTTAGGAAAGGGCGATCAGCTCGTTCACATCAACGTGGTCGTGCCAAAAAGGCTGAACCGAAAGCAACGGGAGCTGATAGAGAAACTGGGCGAGGAGTTCGGGTCGGGGGTTAAGAAGAGGGCCTGGTGGTGGCGCTGACCCCTATCTCCTGTCGACTATCTCCTTGACCCCGGGGCCGGTGCCGACCAGTGTGACCGGGAGACCGACCTCCTCCTCAACCTTCTCTATGAAGGCCTGAGCCTCGGCACCAAGCTCATCGTAGCTGCCGACACCCCTGCATTCAGGGTAAAGAATGTCCAGCTTCGTGACCGCAAGCT
>Ga0307380_10009080_pt1 | contig 12654 bp, 11 predicted proteins | sample UN3MG_FD_202239 | JGI IMG/M metagenome (GOLD analysis project Ga0307380, IMG submission 202239) | Soil microbial communities from Risofladan, Vaasa, Finland - UN-3 | ecosystem: Environmental > Terrestrial > Soil > Coastal area > Acid sulfate soil | place: Finland: Risofladan, Vaasa | collected... | reverse complement strand
TGTCTTCAGTGCTTCCGGATCTTGTCATGGCTCCTCCTTCTTGTTTTGCTGCCGGTATGTTTCTATTTCATATCCCTGAAGAAAATCCCATCAAAGACATGACTATTTTTCCCTCGGTATGACAGGTAGTATTATTTGCGAGGGATGTTCGTCATCGTGAAAGATGGTCTGTTTAGCGCACATCCATTCTGAATCTGTGCCGAATGGATGGCCTGTGTTGGGATTCCGGTCGATGAGAGGAAAAAAACTGCTGGTGATGGAGACCCTCAACTGATGCCCCTTTTTGAAGACATGGCTTGTGAACATCAGACCGATGGTGAATTTGTAAATGTGTCCCGGTGTCAGCAGTGAAGACTCGGAATCGCGATATCTTGCTCTAATCACTCCGGAGAGGGGAGGGGAGATATTCTGGGAGTTGCCATCTGGATGTACATCACTCACCTTTACGACAAAATCCGTGTCCTTCGCTGAGGAAGAGGCATATATTTGCGCGTTTATTGGGCCTGTAACTTCCATATCTTTTTCAAGAGGATCTGAGGTGTACACGAGGACGTCATTCCTCACCTCTATGGACTTTAGGTCTCGGGCTCCCGGCTCTTCGAAAAAATAGTCTGTGACCGGGTTTGAAGGATCATAAACAAAGCAGTCGGGCTCTTCTTCTTTCGGTTTTTCTATGCTCAAAAAGCCGCCTCCCCAATGGGAGTTTGCCGAACCGTCGCTGTGCAGATAGAACGGCGTGGACTCTGCCCGGGATAACGGCCATTCTTTTTCGTCTCTCCACTCATTATCTCCCATGACGAACAACCGAACAGGCGGTTCTTCCATGATCCCGTTATCCGTATCTTTCAGCCAGTAGTCGAACCATCGTAGAGCCAGCGCATCGATGTCGACTATCGCCTGTGGCCCAAAATCGAGATCCCCCGACTTTGAGGATTCACTGTTACAGTGTGTCCAGGGTCCGATAATCAGTTTCTGTCCTTTTCTTGCCGCCTCAGTCTTGCCGTTAGCCTTCATCCCGAGAAAATTGAAGATGGCTCCGGGCTGACCGTAGCCGTCATCGAACCATCCTGTCAGATTATATGCAGGAACACTCACATTCTTATGGGACTTTTCTATGTTTGCAAAATCCCAGAAAGAGCCGTCATCGGGGTGAGCGATCCATTCATAATAATAAGGGCAGAATTCTTTCAATAAAGGAAAATCGTTAAGGGGAAGATACTTCAGCCATCTCCATTTATTCGCTTCCCACGAGGGAAAATCCTCTTCGTGCGCGGTTGAATTATCATCCGGATTTCTGTGTCGCTTCAAGTCCGGCAACCTGTCATACAGCCAGCCAATCCAGGAGAGGTCAAAGGTCCCGCCAAAATAAAAAAAATGTCTGCCGTTGGAAAAAGTGCATTGGGGAAAAATCGCCCGTAAATGCGGCGGGTCAGCTATTGCTGCGAGCCATTGCACGGCTCCCAGGTAGGAACATCCGTACATCCCTACTTTTCCATCGACATACGGCAGATCCGCTGCCCATTCCACCGCATCATAACCGTCAGCTGTTTCCTGCATATAAGGGAGGAATTCGCCCTCAGAGGAATAACGGCCTCTCACGTCTTGGATGATGACCACATATCCCTTCTGGGCTGCGTGAACAGGGAAAGGGGAGTAATCCATGCCGTAACGGTCTTTGTTGTAGGGAGTTCTGATGAGTATAGCTGGAAATTTTCCTCCGGCATCAGGCCTATATATATTTGAAAAAAGCCTGATCCCGTCTCTCATGACATTGGGAACTCCTTTTTCAATGGTGACTTCATAAGGCAGATTTTCCGAATAGGCAATCCCGCTTAAAATTAAAAAACAGAAGAAGAATAAATGACAAAAATTCCTTAAACGAATTTCGCTCATTGGCAATCTCATAGTCATCCTCTCAGAAAAGATAAACCCGTTTTATGAACTGAATAAACCAAATATCTTATATCATATGCGGAAAGGTTTTCATTAAGAAATTTTTAAATACAAGACGGCCTAAGCCGTCCCGGCCGGGAGTTCGATGGCCAGGGCTTCTTTTTTTTCAGAAATTTTTAATAAGAGAGAAAAAATGAGACCTACAAATCCCAGGGAAGCGAACATGATCATTGTGTATGTGTAGTCCCCTCCGGAAATATCCGTGATCTTCCCGGCCAGCCATGGCACAGCAGTCATTCCGATATTCTGGAGCAAAGTCATCAAGCCAAAGGCCGTACCCAGACGTTTCTCCTCGATAATGAGAGGGATGGTAGGCCACAGGGCAGCTGGGACAAGAGAAAATGAAAATCCGAGCATCACCATTGAAACCGCCGGATGAAGTGAAGTAAGGCCGAGGAGGGCATGTGCGGGGACCAATAAAATCGATCCGAAAATCATCATCGTGGCTCTCTTCCCGAATTTATCCACGAGAAAACCGAATAAGGGAGTAAAAACCATCGATCCGATGACAATAAGGGATGTATAAAATCCTCCTTTGACAGCGCTGAATCCAAATTTTGTCTGTAAAAAAACTGTGGAGAATGCCGTAAACGGAAAAATAGCTGAATAAAAAGTCATGCTGAGAATGGAAATAAACCAAAAAGAAGATTTGAATCGGAAGATATCCTGAATAGCAAATTTTTCGCTGTTTTCCCCTCTTTCTCGCTCTCCAAAATCCTTCTCGGATTTTTTATCTATTCCGGTATAGACAAGAAACAGAGCAAAACTGATGAACATGATGACAGATGAAACCCATATGGAAAGCCGCCACGAACCGCTTAAAGCTTGGATGCGGGCAGAAGTGTTGTGCGCCGCGATCGTTCCGAGCCGGGCGATAGAAAGCGCCAGAGCAAAACCGAGCGCGAGTTCTTTTGCCTTGAACCACTTCGACAGAATCTTTGTCTTAGTGATGAGAAGCGACTCCGCCCCAAGACCGAAAACAAATCTTCCCAGGAGCATGATCGGGAAAGAAGGGGCAGCCGCAGTGAGCAGAACACCGGTCGCACAAAGAGCTGTGAACAGATTCCCGGCTTTTCTGATGCCGATTTTATCCAGAAGAATCCCTCCCACTAGGACCATGATGAGATTGGGTAGACTGTAATAGCTGAAAAGAAGCCCATACTGAGCTCGTGTGATCCCCATGTCACTGATGATATAGGAGGCTATGGGACTTAACGCATCAAACGCATAATAAGCGCCGAAAACCACTATGCCCATGACCAGCAGAACGGCCCACCTTAACTTGAACACAGTATCCTCTGCTCGATCGTTCATTGATAACCCATGATTACACAAAATTTCAGAGAATGCATGATATCATTTTGATGTTGGTGACACAATCATTCCAATAGGCAGAATTTCGTTTTCGGAATAACCGATTAGGGCAATCAGTTCGTTGCTCGTCTCGAATTTAAAGCAGTGAACTGCAATGATTCTATTGAAACGGGGACCTGTTGTGTGATACAGAATCTGCATAGATCGAAAAAGGAGAAGATCCGATGAAAATCCAGTATTTTAAGATGGAGCATGCCCAATCGCAATTGGAGAATGTTGTGGACTACAATCTTTCAGAAAGCGGAGTGGACTCGCTTTCATTCGATGAGCTTGTCCGGGAAGGAATTAACGAGCTCAATAGAGATAAAATATGATTGAGGAGGAAATATGAGACGAACGCCTATCTATCTGGTTGCTTTTTGTCTTCTCTCCTTGGCTCCGTTCTTATTGGCGATAGAACAGCCCGCAACTGTCCAGTTAAAAAAGGAGATAAGGGAAATTATTAACAAAAAAAGCGATATGCTTTTCGGCGTAAGCGATAAAATCTGGGATTATGCCGAAATCGCCTTGATGGAGCATGAATCCTCGAAACTTCTTGAGGAAATTCTCGTGAGCGAGGGTTTTGTGGTTGAGAAAGACGTTGCCGGCCTGCCAACCGCATTTGTCGCCACATATGGTTCCGGGACTCCGGTCATTGGTATATTGGCCGAATACGACGCTCTGCCGGGACTTTCCCAGGACAACAAACCTTTCAAGCAAGTGCTGTCGGAGGGAGGCGCCGGACATGGATGTGGCCATAACCTTTTCGGAGCTGGAAGCCTCGGAGCTGCTATCGGACTCAAATCAGTCATGGAAAAACATAGCCTGAAAGGCACCTTAAGGCTGTATGGATGTCCCGCAGAGGAAGATGTTGGAGGCAAGCTCTACATGGCCAGAGATGGTCTTTTTGATGACCTGGATGTGTGTTTGGCGTGGCATCCGAGTTACGAGACCTCCGTAGATGTGGATGGCAGTCAAGCCGTAGATGATTTAAAGGTTGAGTTTTTTGGCAAAACAGCCCATGCCGCCTTTGATCCCTGGATGGGAAAAAGCGCTTTGGATGCAGTGGAGATGATGACAACCGGCATCAACCTCCTCCGTGAACACGTAAAACCTTCTGTCCGTATCCATTATGTGATCACTGACGGAGGGAAAGTCCCCAATATCGTCCCCGAATATGCAAAAGTCTGGCTCTGGGTGAGGGACTCTGACAGAGAAGGAGTGAAAGAGGTTGTGCAAAAGGTGGAGAAAATCATAGAGGGATCAGCGCTTGCTACAGGTACGACATCCAAGATCAATTATCTGGGAAGTTACCACGAGATGTTAGTTAACATGAGGGGATCGGAGATCATGCAGAAAAACTTGGAGATGATCGATCCACTGACCTACACGGATGATGAAGTCGATTATGCCAGGAGGATTCAAAAAGAAGCAGGCGTTGAAGAGAAGGGGATGCGTTCCGAAATCGAGGAGTTGAAGGAACCGCCCAAAGATCCTGTTGGAGGGTCAACGGATGTTGCCGAGGTGAGCTGGATCGCACCCACACTCAATCTCTCCACAACATGTGCTCCTTACGGCATCCCCTGGCACAGCTGGGCCGTGGTCGCGTCCTGCAAACACCCCATAGGGTATAAGGGCATGATATTGGCAGCAAAGGTCATGGCAACGACAGGGCTCGAACTTCTTCTCGATCCTGAAACCTTGGCGGAGATAAAAAAGGAATTTAAAGAGAAAACCAAGGATTATACCTACAAAAGCGGGATTCCCCCTGATCAGAAGCCTCCTATCCCGGTTGAAAAAAAGAATTAACGAGCATCTCTTTGTTTAGACCGAACAATTCCTTTGCCCTCTGACGACTCCTTTTTCCTTCCATATATCAGGATTCAATCGATGCGATAATCTTGAGGAACTCTTCGCTCAATCCTTGCGGCAGGGGCTCAGGCTCATGCGTCTTGAGGATATGTCTAGCTCTCTCGCGAGCCCAATCCCGAGCATCGTCTTTTTTCTCGATCCACTCGCTGTATGGACGGCGGTCCATCAGTGTGGGAATCCAAAGCTCTCTCATGTGTTCTCGTGTGTGCCTCTGGGTAAGATACTGTCTTCCAGGTCCCACTTCGCGGATCGTGTCGAGGGCGAGAGTCTCTTTATTGACTGGTATGCCTTCCATCATTTTGTGGATGATATCGAAGATTTCACAGTCCATGATCATCTGCTCAAAAGACCAGATGAGGCTTCCATTCAAGAGGCCCACACCGAGGAGCATGTCGGACAGTGTGAGCGATGCCATCAATGTGGAAAGACTGTTCTCGATGCCTGCCTGCCAATTGGGCTTTTTTGCTCCCGTGGCGAAGGATCCCATAGAGAGAGGGATATTATAAAAATCTGCAAGGACATTGGAAGCTGCTCCAAAGAGAAAATCTTCAGGGCCTCCACCTGTATAGGCACCCGTCCGCAAGTCCATGGTGGTCTGGGCAGCCGCATAGAAGACAGGCGTTCCCGGATAGACGAGCTGGATCAATGCCAGAGCACTGAGAACCTCTGCGTTTCCCACAACCAAAGCTCCCGCGAGAGTGGCGGGCCCGGTCGAGGCACAGGAGACCATGGTCATAAACCCTACGGGCAAGCCGGCCGAAGCTGCAGCGAGTGCGGCTTCCAGGCTTCCGCCATCATGCGCAAGAGGAGAGATGGAACACTCCATGAATGACAGGAGGGGGCGCTGCCGGAGTGCCGTTGACCCTCCCGCAATAGCGGTGGCCATCTCTATGGCTGCTTTTGCTTCCCGCTCCGAATAGATGCTCTCTGTCTGGACGTGTTTGCTTGAATTCTCCCAAATTGCTTTTAGTTCATACAGGCTTCTCGTTTCGGGCGGGCGATCCTGAGCAGAAACAGGAACCCATTGGAAAGCGACTTGTTCAAGATAATCTGCCACACGAGCGATGTCTTCCACGTCTTTAAGGCAGGAACGCCGCAATTCAGCGGTTTGGATATCAATCATCTCCACACCGCAGCCATCTGTTCCCATGAAGACATGGTTTCCGTCTAATGGCAGATCCAGGGCAGCATCTCTTGCCGCGAGAGTGAAGGCAGGAGGGGCATGCTTGAGACCTTCTTCGATCATCTTTCCAGGGATTTTCACCACAGACGTTTCTCTGTTAACAAAAGCTCCCTGTTTATCCCAGATATCCAGCACTTTTGGAGACGGGAATTTAACGCCCACAGACTCGATGACATCCAAAGTTGCCGTGTGAATTTCGTGGATGTCCTCTGCACTAAGGATGTTCAGGCTCAAACGAGGACTTGTAATGGATTTAACATGTCCTTTCACTTTTTTTCTCCTTTCATGCGTTTCAGGTGGCCAGGCTCTTTTCGAATACTTGGATAAGTTCTCTAAATAATTCTTCAGGGATGTTGTCCAATCTTCTATTCCCTTGTCCTACAACAGATTCCGATAGACACAGAGAGCGAAGCACAGCTTCCGCGACGGACTCCAAACCAGCTCTGATCATCGTGCTGAGCGACGAGTCATCCGCCACCGTGTAATCGAAAACCTTGGGTCCGTCGTCCTTCAGGCTCATGGCGTTGGCGAGGGAGAAGAGCACGCAAGTGATTGAATCCGTGTTATTCTTGACGGTGTTAACACTCGGCAATGCCACAACGATACTTGTGCTGACTTTTTTAATTTGGTGGGGGAGGAGGGGCATATCTGTGGCGAGGACCATAGTTAAGGATCCCTTATTTTCGTACCTTCTTTGTTTATCGTCATTCAAGGCTTCTCCATCGGATAACTCTGAGGTGCCATGATTTGAAGCAACCAGAGCGCCGACGGTAAATGGGTTGCCGCTGATGGAGAACAATCGTGAAGAGGTCCCGATTCCCCCTTTCCAGTCGAATGCGTGCAAGCCCAAACCCACACCTACGGAGCCCTCTTGCACCGAATGATTCGAGGCGTTCCGGAGGAGTTGAATGACATCTTTATCCTCTACCACAGATCCCTTCTGGCCATTCAGGTAAGAATCATCGATACTCAGGAGAACCGGAGGCCAAATCTCGGTACGGCCCAGCTGAAAGCCAAAAGAGAGCACTGCGTTATAGGCAATACCAAGGTTATAAGAATTGGTGAGCACGATGGGAGAATTCAAATAGCAGAAATCTTCGGTGACGGCATATCCTGTGATTTCATGCATATTCCTAAAGGGAAAGCATCCGAAGAAATATCTGTTTTCTGTGTTCATATCCCCAGAAATAACCGCAGTCAATCCAGTTCTGACTATCTCAGTCAATCCCGATGTATCCTGAATGTCTTTCGAGACTGTGAGATGCCCGACCCTGATGTCTCCCACATCGACAATAGCATTCTTTCTGCCGTGAGGGTAGATCCAGGGAATATTCCCGATCAATTGGAGCTTTTTTGATTCATTCAAAATTGACATCCTTTAACCTGTAGTATTTTTTCATGATTCTCTTGACCTGGTCAAGGGGGAGACCGTATGCTGTGTTACCGTCTTTTCCCACAACGGTTTGAGCGGCCGTCAGAGCGTTGATGATGGCTTCTTGAGTTGCTTCAACCGTTCCCTGATACAGGGGGGATATCCAGAAATCATTCACCGACTTTATCTTATGGAAAAATCCTTCAGGGACGGCTGGAATCCTGTTGCCCGTCGAGAAGGCCAGGATAATGTCGCCGCTTCCGGTGTGCGATATAGCCCCTGTCTGCGCGAGGCCGAGAGCAACTCTCTTGGCGATTTTTTTCAATTGAAAGGGAAGCAGTGGAGCTGTGGTGGCTGCGATGAGGATGATTGATTTGGTCTTTCCCGCTTCAATTTCAAATCCTTGAATTTCCTTGCCCACAGGCGCACCATCGATACGCAGTTGATTGCGGCTTGCCGTGTTCGCCATGACGAGAACGCCCACAACGAATTTTTTGCCATCCAAAGCAACCATTCGAGAAGAGGTCCCGATCCCGCCCTTGAATCCGAAAGATACCATGCCTGTGCCTCCGCCGACACCGCCTTCCTCGACAGCCCCGGATCCGGCGTTTGCGATGGCTTTGAACACGTCTTCGTTCGTGATCGAGCGTTTCGGCGTATCACTCAAAAAGTCGTCAAAACACTCGGCAACGACAGGATGAAATATCCTCTTTGAATCAAACATATCCGAATCTCGTCTTCTTAGATATTCAACCGCCGCAGTATGTACGATCCCCACATTGTATGTTCCTGTGAGAAAGATCGGCGTTGTCAACTTTCCTGTTTCCTCGATGGGAGCGACACCTGTCATCTCTCCCCAGCCGTTCAAGCTGAAATAGGCGGAGTAGAGTTGTTCTTCCATTATCCTTCCACTGTTGGGAAGGATGACAGTCACCCCAGTTCGGACGGCACCTTTTCCATCTCCTACGGAAAGGGTGGTGTGACCGACTCTGACACCTACGACATCAGTGATGGCGTTCAGGGGGCCGGGTTCTAATTCACCTATGACGATCCCCATTTCCCTGGCTCTCAGTCTTCGATCTACAGAGGAGTGGCCTGGATGGATAGAGTCAGCCTGATTCCTCTGAAAGACGAGCTTTGAGGACAATAACGGAATCCCGCTCAAAGTGCTTTTGATAAAATTTCGTCGATTCATCGAGCTATCTCCTCATAAGGGTTGCGATATGCGCTGGGGCCGCTTTGGATAAACCCTCGAGGCTGTAGCCGCCCTCCAGGGCAGAGATGAGCCGTCCTTCAGCATGGTCATGGGCAATCTGAAGCAGAACATGAGTTAATCTTCGGTAACCTGCATCGGTAACCCTGAAACGTCCTAAAGGATCGCCAGTCCGTGAGTCAAACCCGGCAGAGATGAGAACGACATCGGGTTTGAATTCGTCTGCAGCGGGCCGCAGCTTGTTTTCAAAAGCATCGATCAGATCTTTGTCTCCGGACCCTGCCGGTAATGGCACATTAAGAGTCGTGCCTTTCCCTTCACCAATCCCGATCTCTTCAGCACTTCCTGTCCAAGGATACCAGGGCCATTGGTGGGTGCTGAAAAAGAAGACGCTGCCGTCTTTGAAAAAAATGTCCTGTGTGCCGTTTCCGTGATGCACGTCCCAGTCGACGATAAGCACTTTTTCCAGCTTGTGTTTTTTCTGGAGATACCTGGCGGCAATGGCCACGTTGTTGAACAGACAGTAACCCATTCCGCGGCTTTGAGAAGCATGATGCCCTGGTGGACGGATGGCACAGAAGGCATTCTTCGCTCTGCCGGACACAACCACATCGCACGCCGACAGTAAGCCGCCGACCGCCCAAAGCGCGACTTCATAGGAATCCTTGCAGATGACCGTGTTCCCGGATTGGGTGGAAAGATACTCTTCTCCGTTCTCCACATCCCGGCGGACGATGTCGATATAAGCGTCACTGTGAGCCTGGCGAACCCATTCCAGCGCAGCGGCCCGCGGATGCGTTTCCTGCAAAACCGGAAGAAGCCGGTTTTCGCGCAGCCCGTTCAGGATCGCGTTGAGGCGTTCAGGACTTTCTGAATGGAATGATCCCGTATCATGCTTGAAATACACGTCATGAAACACAAGGGATGTTCCGGAAGCGATCGTTTCATACGCAAAAAAAGACTTCGCAGGGAAAAAACTCAGCAAGGAGCCTCCCAAGCCGAGCAAAAATTCTCGTCTTTTCAAAACCGGTCTATCTTTGTTCATGATCGCTCCTTTTGATTTTGCGGCGCGGTGCGGAATGCATAAGATATCGCCAGAGTCATTTTGTGGCTCCTGCAGCACTGAGAATAGACACATTCTCCGGCATGTGGGCCGCCCTCAACAAGGCCGTTGTTCCGCGGTCATCTTGAGCATTGACGTCTGCGCCCGCATCGATCAGCATCTGCAGAACCTCAGGTTCACCGGCTGCAGCGAGCATCAAAGGCGTCACTCCACCGCTAATCCGGATATTCGGTGCGGCACCGGCTACAACAAGTGACTGAATTGTCGAAACAGGTATATCGTTTTCAGTCGTGAGCGCTTCGATCAGAACAGAGCGTCCGTCCAGATCTTGTGCGTTAACGTCTGCTCCTGCTTCGGTCAATCGATCTATGACTTCAGTTGAGCCGCATATGGCCGCGAACATCATTGCGGTCACACCATACGCGTCTCTGGCATTCACGTCAGCGCCTGCTTCGATCAAAGCCAATGCGACTTCGGAATGCCCCCTTCGTGAAGCTTCCAGAAGGGGAGGGAGGCCATCGTTTTTTTCATCGGGAGACATCCCAGCTGAGAGGAAGAGTCGAACAGCTTCGATATTTCCTTGAATAATACTATCGGCATAATTTTTTTCGTTAAACTCTATGCCCATCTCAGCCAATCGCTGTTTATATGAGTTCTTTGGTTCAGCACAGTTTGTGAATAATACGGAAACAATTGCTATCAAAGTTAAGACACGGCTCGCCATTTTGTTCTCCCATATGTGAAAATAAGGATCATTGAACCTTTAATAGATGAATAATCCAGGATAGTTCAACTCGAATCCAAAACATGTTTACATGATACCATGAAGCCATACAATCGAATAACATATATCTGAAGATGAAAGATGATTTTTCTTTAGGGAAGACACTTGACAAAATGGAGCACACCAGAAATAATTGTTTCATAATACGAAACGCAATTTTATAATGCGGAACAATAAAATTAAAGATAATAATGAGAAAGATCCCGGCTTTGTGAATTCCCTTGCTAGGGGACTTTCGATACTGGAATCTTTCGATGCCGCAAACCCTATCATGGGAATTGCTGAATTAGCCAGGAAGACCAGCCTCCCTAAAAGCACTGTCCATCGTCTGATCCAGACGTTGTGTGCTTTGAGATATGTTATCCCGGACGGCACTTCAAACAAGTACATGCTCGGACCTAAGGTCTTGGACCTAGGTTTTACTGTTCTGTCCAGCCTGGACATCAGGGATGTGGCGGCGCCATATCTGCGCATGCTTTCCAAATCATCGGGCGAGACTGTGAATCTGGCCATCCTTGACGGATGGCAACTGGTCTATGTCGAAAGAATGAAGACTCAGCAAATAGTCAATATCAATCTACACATAGGTTCACGTTTAGAGCTGTATAATACCTCGATGGGGCGCGTACTGGGCGCCTTTCGGAGTGAAGATTGGTTATCAGAATATCTGGAATATCTCAATAACATCCCAGAAGCCAGAAAATATATCCTGCAAGGCGGGAAAATTTTTCGTGAAATTCTTGCGGATGTCAAAAAGAAAGGCTACGCAATCAATAATGAAGAGCTTGCACCTGGTCTGAGGTCTGTGGCCGCTCCTGTTAAAAACAGGGAGGGAAAAGTTGTTGGAGCGGTCAATATTGCCGTGAGCTCGGGGTTTTTTTCGTTGGAGAGATTGAAAAAGGAATTGCTTCTGCCTCTTCTTGAAACAGCTCAAGCTATTTCAACTGCTTTTGGCTATCAAGAAGCAGGAGATTTGATTACATGACTGTGCAATATCCACAGGGGAATGTATTCTACCGGAACCTGCATCATTCATTCCCCATTATCACCCATGGTGAAGGGGCTTATCTGTATGACACCTCTGGCAATAGATATCTGGACGCCAGCGGGGGAGCGGCAGTGGTGAACATCGGGCATGGGACGAAAGAGATCGCCGCAGCCGTCTCTTCTCAGGCACAGAAAGCCGGCTACATCAATGGGACGCAGTTCAGTCATGTCCCAGTGGAAACTCTTGCGACACTTGTATCGGAGTTTCTTCCTTTCCCTGATGGAAAAGTCTATTTTCTGACGAGCGGCTCTGAAGCGGTCGAGGCTTCGATCAAACTGGCCCGGCAATACTGGGTGGAACGAGGACGGCCCTCCAAGCATCATGTGATCGCGCGAAAACCCAGCTATCACGGAAACACTTTGGCCGCTCTATCTTTGTCGGATAGAAGACACTACAAAGACATTTATGGCCCCATGCTGATGAAAACCAGTATGATCCCAGCTCCTTATTGCTACCGGTGTTTCTGTGGAGAGGGCTACCCCTCCTGCGGTATAAAATGTGCATTTGAACTGGAGAAACAGATACAGGTCATCGGGGAAGAGAATGTTTCGGCCTTTTTGACCGAAGTCATAGGCGGTTCATCCACAGGAGCAGCTGTGCCTCCTCCGGAGTATTTCTCAGCCATTCGGAAGATCTGTGATCGGAATGAAATCCTTTTGATTGTCGATGAGATCATGACTGGAATCGGCCGTACAGGTGAGTGGCTCGCCTGCCATCACTTTGATTTAAAACCTGATATCATAATCATGGGGAAAGGCCTAACCAGTGGATACATCCCTCTCAGTGCTGTCGCCGCTCCTGAAGAGATTGTCG
>Ga0307380_10009077_pt1 | contig 12657 bp, 20 predicted proteins | sample UN3MG_FD_202239 | JGI IMG/M metagenome (GOLD analysis project Ga0307380, IMG submission 202239) | Soil microbial communities from Risofladan, Vaasa, Finland - UN-3 | ecosystem: Environmental > Terrestrial > Soil > Coastal area > Acid sulfate soil | place: Finland: Risofladan, Vaasa | collected... | reverse complement strand
GTCAAATATTAATTGACAATCTTGAAGTTTCTGACTGGGTAAAACTCTCACACGCAGGAGAAAGATTTGAAGTAAAGATTGAAGAATCAGTTACAAAAGGAGAGGAATTTATAGGAACAGTTCGAAGCGATTTAACATTTAATCACCCATTTAAATTCGGTGACTTCATCTATTTTGAATCCAAAAACATTTTTGATTTACTTGGGTGGGCATCTGTAGAAACAAAGATGGCCAATCAAGTTTTCAAAGAAGCCGATAAAGGATAAGATTATGATAATTACTATTGATTTACGTAAAGTATTCTCTTTCATTGGTTTGCTACTGGCCGCTCTGTTTTTCATGTGGTCTTTTTCTGGATGGTATACTAACCGTCAAATACAAATGATCAATCATGAAAGAGCAATAAAGAATCATCAACAATATATCTCACCACCTGTTAAAAAGGGCGTTAAAAACTTTACTGAATGGGATGTTTAGATGGGATATTTTGTAAATGGTAAGAGAATAAAACTCGATCAGAGTAACTTTGTTGCAAAAGGTGGGGAAGGGAAAATCTTTCAGTTAGGAGGAGTATGTTATAAAGTATATGAAGATCCCAAAAGAATGATCCCCGAAGCTAAAATAAAAGAGCTACAAGTTTTCAATACACCCAACATTGTTGCGCCAAGAAATTTAATCTACGATGATAAGAATAAAATCATCGGATTCACAATGGATTGGTTGGGTGATAGAATGGTAGCTCTTTGTAAGTTATTCACTAATACTTTCAGAGATAACAACGGAGTTTCAAATGACCACATAATTGAATTGGTTGAAAATATCAAGAAGAATATCTCATTGATTCATTCATGCAAATGCTTAATTGTTGATGGTAATGAGTTAAATTATTTATCAGCAAACGATTGGATAACCCCTTATTTTATTGATATTAACGCATGGCAAACTCCATCGTTTCCAGCTACCGCAATAATGCCATCAATCAAGGACTGGTCTGCAAAAACGTTCAGCGAACTGTCAGATTGGTTCTCCTTTGCAATTGTTTCATTTCAACTATTCGTCGGAGTTCACCCATTTAAAGGACGAATTGATGGTTTCAAAAAAGGCGACTTTGAATCAAGGGTTAAGAAGAATATCTCTGTTTTAAATCCTAAAGTCAGAGTCCCTGCATCCACAAGAGACTTCTCACTTATACCAAGTCATTACATGGATTGGTATTTTAAACTCTTTGAATCAGGAGACCGAACTATTCCTCCAATGACACCAGGTACAGCATCTATTGTTCCTGTCCAAGTCATCCTTGTCCAGAGCACTAACAATTTTACAATTGAAGAGTTGAGAAAATTCAAGGAAAAAATTCTTTATCATTCTACTCTATATGGTGTTCAAATTATAAAAACCAAAAAGTATATGCACATTGATAGTCATGAATATAGAGTTAGTCCGGATGTTGAACTCCTCACTGTAATACCTGATATGATTCCGCTCTTTGTTAAAATTGAAGATGACAAAGTTCAATTCAAACCATTAACAAAAGACTATGAAGTCAGAGAATTAAGTCTTAAATGTAATGATAAGATGATCATAGATAATTGTCTTTTCTTAAAGAGTGAAGGCAAGTTTGTTCAAATATCCTTCAAGGTTTTTGGGCAGAAAATTATCCCGGCTGTCTCAAATGTTTGGACTATTGAACCATCATCTAGTCAGGTATTCAGTGGAGTTGTTTATCAAAGTGTAATGGGTAGAGCATATTTAGCAATACCAATAACTAATCAAACAGAAAAGAGTGCTCTTATAAAAGAGGCTATTCCTGAATTAGATGACTACAGAATCATAGACGCAAAATACATGAGTCATGTCTGTATTATCATCGGTCATAAGGATGGTATCTATAGTAGATTCGCTCTCATATTTGATTCTAAACACGATAAATATAAAATTCATATGGTTGAGGATATCGACTATGAACCTATCAACATGACAGTGCTTGATAACGGAATTTGTGTAACAATAACAAGCGATCGTGCTATCGAAATCTTTTCAAATAACTATAATAAAGATGATGTGAAAAGAATTGAAGATCCAGATATAGACTCAACAATGAAATTATGCAAAGATGGAACAAAGTTGAGATTCTTTAAGGGTAATAAACTCTTTAACATTAAAATGAAATGAGGTGACTATGGGACTTGGTGTAGTAGTTGGTCTTCTCATAGGTGTTACAGCATTTATGGGATATGATGCAGCATGTTATCGTCTAGTAAGACTCATTAAGGGTCCTAATCATAAAACCAGATACACAGGACATATACCTGGTTATTCAATATACTATTATCATAAATTTATCAAAAAAATGGAAAAGGAACAAAATGGTCAAGATGAGAATAATGACACCTGAGGAAGAAACCCTCTTACTATCCCAAATTAAAGAAGGAACAGCCAAGCAGGTTCATTTCGGTACCTGTAATTCCATTTTCAGACCCAGAGGTTCAATGATGAAAAACTCCGTTGGAGAATATATTCTGGGCAAATTAGCAAGCGAGTTTGAATCGTGGACAGACCCAAAATATGCAGACAACCCAGATCTAGAAATACTTATCCGTACTATGCATCAAAATTTAATGATGGAATGTATATCAGCATGGGAACAATTCATCAGATCAGATGAAGTAAAAATCGAGTTTGAAAAGGCTGGAGTGTGAGTGTAAAAGAATCCTTTAGGGATGGGTTTGTATTTGGGTTGAGTCTTGTACTTGGGTCTACGTTAGCAGGTGTAGTCTTGGCTGTTCTATTGTATTTAGCATTTAATACACATTATCTCGACAAGGTGTTGGGATGAAAGGAGTAATATTTTGACTGAGCTACAATTTCAAAAAATGGAGTACATCCAGAGGAACCGAAAATACATCAGGCGAACTGAGAAACTGGATGAAAATGGTATTAAAATTCCGGGGAGTGGTAAGAAAACCAAAGGGATCAAACGTGGAGTTCTTATTGCCGGAATCGATCCAAATGGTAAACTCATCATTGGATGGTCTCTATGTCACAAAAATGATCTCTATGATTACATCGGAGGCGAGTGGGTACCTCACATTGACAGAAAAGGATGTATATGTGGTTCAAGGTATGTCAATGGATATCAGACCGATGGTTTCGGAAAAGACCTCGCCATCAAACGGGCAGAAAAATGGGCGGATTATCATGACCTTCATATAAAGGGAAAAGCCCCACTTCTTGATGCACAGATTCATACCAAAGGTGTGGTTTGTGTACCTGCATCCCTTGAAAAACAACTGACTAAATTTGTCAATCAATGTGTCAAGTATTACAAGGGGAAAGCCATTCCAGCTTGGGTTTGTAAACTAGATTTAGATCCATTGGCAGTCTAAATGAACCTGAAAATAAGGGGGGAATAGTCCCCCTTATTTTTATAAGGGGTCTGTATGAAAACAGTAAAAGATAGAAACTATAGTTTCAATCATACAAAACAACGACTATTAGAAAGATATGATATTGATATATCCATGGAAGATTATAATTATCTATGTAAAAGAGTAGAATCTAATAGAGATGTACTTCTAGTTATGATAGAAAAACAAAAAGATGGTGACCAATATACATACGATTTAAACTTCAAATATAGAGGAGTTGTAAGAGTGGTATATAATAAAGAAAAGGGATATATAACTACTGCTCTAAGGAGGATCTGATCAATGGATAAAAGATTAAGAATGCTAATCCCTATGGAGGAACTTGAATGGAGTGCCCAGAATCAAATCTATGATGCTTTGAAACTGGAGTTCCTGCTTATATTAGCTGTAATGCCAGACTGCCACACAGGATACTCATTACCAATCGGTGGAGTTGCTCTTTTAGATAGTGTAATTTCACCAGGTTATGTAGGATATGATATTGGCTGTGGTATGTGCTTTGTTTTAACAAGAATCAAGGCTGCTGATTATTTCAAACGTACCAAGAGAAAAATTCAGATGTTTGAATCTATATATGACATAATACCAGTTGGATTCAATTCAAGAAACAAATCTCTGGAATATAAGAAATTTGAAAATGCATCTGGGTGGCAGGAGTTAGCTGATAAAGTAAATGCTAAACTATATATTCAACTTGGAACATTGGGTGGCGGTAATCATTTCATTGAAATCGGAGAAAATATGGAAGGTTATGTGACTATCACTGTTCATTCAGGTTCTAGAAATATTGGTCATTCAATTGCATCTTATTATATGAAACTATCAAATATTGTAGATGTCCATTTACCAAAAGGATTTCTTGATCTTATGAGTGAGTGTGGTCAACAATATTTACAGGATATGAACTTTGCTCTTGATTATGCTCTTGAAAATAGAAAAGTAATGATGAAAAAAGTATTAGAACTTTTTGGATACAGTAACAAAGAAATAAGTGAACTGATTCGTAATATGGTCAATGAAAATCACAACCATGCAATTGTCAACCCTGGTGATCATGTTCTACATAGAAAGGGTGCAACTCCTGCTGACGATGGTCAAATAGGAATTATCCCCGGTAGCATGAAATCTGGAGTCTATGTTACAGAAGGGCTTGGAAATCCACATTACTTATGTTCTGCTTCTCATGGAGCTGGTCGTAAAATGAGCAGAACACAAGCAAAAGAAAAAGTTACGATGGAGCGATTCAAATCACAAATGGAAGGAATAGTTGCTAAAGTAGGACATTCCACAAAAGATGAAGCTCCGGATGCATATAAAAACTTACATAATGTTATAAAAGAGCAAGAAGGTATAGTTATCAAAACGATCGACTATGCTAAACCATTAATTAATGTTAAAGGTTAGTTAAAGGAGGTGACGATTTTTATGACAAAAAGGAGGGAAAAAAGAAAGTGTCAGAAAAAGATTGGCCACAAATCCAAAGAAGATGCTCAGCGTGCTATAACGCATACTCTCAGAAAGCATTTTGTATTTCATCGAATGGAAGCATACCAGTGTAGTATCTGTGGGAAATGGCACATAGGGAGAACCAAAGGTATCTCATATAAGAGATTCGAACAATTAAAAACGAGGTGAATATGGCTTTTGTGCTTGGAAAACTAAAGTGTTATTTTTGTGGATCTAAGGGAGGGTTATTTCACTCTATCCACGACTATGGAATATATGGTGATGTAGGGAAAAGAATATTTTATCATCCAGAATGTTTAGAGATGGTAGAAACTGACCCTGAAAGGTTTGGACATATAATGGCTGATAAAGCACTCCACATAGGAGAATTACGAGAACGAAATATAAAAGGCTACAATGTCCATGTAGTTGTAAACTTCGAGAAAAAGATAGACACCATTCATAAGAATCATTTTGAGAGAATGATGCCCAAGAAAAGATAGCTGAAAGGTCACCTATATATTGGGTGGCCTTTCTTCTATATCTATAATTACAAAGTTAACTGGAGTGTATTTTTTACATTTTTTGTTTTCTTCTTCATCATATTCACAATCTACACATTCACCAACGTCAAGAGGTCTGTAATTATCTTTATCTTTTGGTCTTATAACTTGATGAAGACATCTTTTCATAACCTATTTTCCAATTTGTTTACAAATTCGTCGTAGTTTATATCAATTTTTATATCTTTTTGTTTATAAGCAAATGCTCTATCTGCATTAATTTTACCAAACTTTAAAGGAGTATTAATTACTTTCCTAACTATTTTTTTTGTCGATTTTAAATTTAAAAAGTCAAAGAGTTTAGGTAGGTAAACTTCTGGATTGGTTACTAACTCCTCATAAAGAATTGTTGTGCATCTTTTATTTGAATTTATAAAATCAATAACTTTCGGAATAGAACTTTTAATATATTTCAGTTCTTGCTCTCCAACTTGATTTCCATGCCCTGACATTGCTACATCAAGTGGGTGTCTTAATATATGTACAACTCTTCCGTCTTTAAAATACTTCAACCACTTCTTTGAAAAGTTAATTACTCTATGTCCTTTTATATCATTTTCTCTTAAAGCCCAAGGTATTTTTTCTCCCCAAGCATATTTCTTTAAATCTAGAACCTTTTTCTTCGCCAACATTAAAATCCATTCTTTAGGTTTATCAAATTCAATATATCCTTCTTCAAATTCAATCCAACCAACTTCCGGATGAGCTCTTAGGAGTTGCATTAACATTGTAGTTCCACTGTGTCTGAATCCAATAATTAATATTTTTGTCATTTCAAAACCTTTTATATTTTGTTCTTTTTTTCCGACGGAAAAAAGACCTGGGCCGTCGTGAGAAAAACCCAGGTCTTTTTTTGCTTGTCGGGCTATAACTTATGCACCGATAGTTAGAGCAGCAATACCATTCGAACGAATCAATGCTGTCGCGTAACGTGACAGGATTGTTAAGCTCGGTGTGAATCCTAATGGATATGGATGTAACACAGCTGGTACATACGGTGAGTAGATGTAAATTGCTTTTAACTCTTCAACCGGTTTGTAAACCATTAGCATTGTTCCTTGCGCAACAACCGCACTTGTCAGAACTTTCCATTTACCACCAGCAACTGTCGCTGAACGATAACCAAGGTCACCGTCAACTGAAGATGTGCCAGTATAATTAAATGTTTGTAGATCTTCAAGGATTGCAACATCTAGTGGGTTAGCCAGAATGGTGTTACCCGCTTCCATGTTTGTATCAGTGTAGATCTGTCCTGATAGTTGGTTCAGTACAGGAATAATGTTTTCATGCCAATACTTAGTTCCCCAAGTGTATGTTGTTGGTGGAGTTCTATTGAATGTTCCAGTATGACTGGCAGCATTCAGTCGAGTGTTGGCAGTTAAAAGAGCAGAGATAATTTCTCTGTCAATATCTAGAGCGATTTGCTGTCCTAGAATATTAACAATTTCTGCTTGCATAGAAACATCAAACAGAGCTCTCATATCTTGCTCCATGTTGATAGTCCAGTTTGCAGAAATCTGACGATCTCTAGCGTATAGACGAATTTTATCAACATTTAGTGTTACTGCTGGATTAATTCTGTTTTCTTCCAGTGATGTAGTCACTTGGAATCGAGCAAACAGAACTGTTCCTGTAGTACTGGAAATATCAACTGTACCTGCAAGGTAGTCGACTTTACCAGAAACTACATCAGCCACTCCACCAATAGAAACACTTGATGAGAAGTGACCTTCAACAGCTGGTGCGATGGCTACGTCAGTCCACGCTGTGCCATCTGTAGAAACGCCGGTAATTTCAAAGTCTCTTTCGAGATGCGCTTGAGTGCTTTTAAGTCCAATGACATTTAAAACGTCATATCCTGAACTTGGAACTGGCAGAGATGCAGAAACAGGTGTACCAACAGCCGCACCCTGAGAAATGTCCGGTGTGGTTACAGGGGCATTATACTGAGTAACACTGTTTGATGGTGCAAATGTTGCTTTGATAAACGCTTTAACAGTTTCTGGTTTGTCCATAGGTGAAACTGTTACAGCTTCCTTTGCAACAAGTTTGGGATAGAACACACGAAGAATTGGTAGGGTCAATGTTTCATAAGGGTTGATCTGAAACATTGAATTTTCTAACAGGTTAATACGTGTGTTTTCTGCTAATTGAATAAACTGAGAACGATCTCTCTTGTTCTCAATAGATTCGGCAAGTCCAGTTACATAAGCCTCAAATGCAGCATCGTCAACAAGAACGGCTTTTAAGTTACCAGGTTTGGACGGGTCTATACCACTAATTTTCTTAGTTGTTGCATAAACCTCTTGTAGTAATTCCTTCATAACTTTTATTCCTCCATTTTTTTAATTAACGTTAATTAATATTAATGCTACATGGGCATTTAAAGTATGTTCTATATATGTAGTTGTCAAGTAGTCTTCCTTTGGGAGGGTGTAGTATGAGTTCGTAACTCAAGTAGTGAGAAACGAACTTATCTAGAAAATCTTTTAGATATGGTTCGTAACGTGGACTTCAAGTGGTAATCTAGCTTCTCATTTGTTAACTTAGATGCAATCTTGAGTAAAATGATTGTTTCATTCTTTAATGAACCCTCATAAACAAGACCAGAGTTGACCATTTTTTCAATTCGGTCAATCAACTTGGCTACCTTTTTCTTTTTATTGTACCCGTCTATAAGAGTTTGAAGGCTATCTTTTTCAGATAATACAGAACTTCTTTTTGTTTTCAGAGTTTTTTGTAACTCATTAAGGTCTGATATCCTTGTGTTGTAAACTTCATCAAAAAGGGGATATACGTTTTGAATAATACTTTCAGCTAATACTATTTTTGATTCATCAATGTTCTCCGGTATCACATCCGGAATACTAGTTTCGATTATATTCAATTTATACCTCACTTCCAAGAGACTCTAGAAGTCTCATTTGCAATCTATTGTTACTATCATCTATTACTTCAATACGTTGAATCAAATCTTTTTTAATTTCAGATGATTGTTTTAATAATTCATCTTGTTTTGTGATTTTCTTTTTCATTTCCATGATTCTATCATCCACATTTTCCATTTCATTCTTAAGAGGAAAGTTGGAATCGTTTTTACAAATAGCAAAGATCCTATTTACTATTTGAGGGAGTTGTTCACTGGCATTCTTTTTTTGTCCTACAACTCTAATTTTCACTTTAGTCTCCTTTGTGTTGTTGCTTACTCAATTGTTTCAGTCTATTTTGCAAGAATATAATTTGTTGCTTAGATTTCTCCATCTTGCCCTTCAATTTTACTACACATTTTTCTGGAGCTTTTTTGACCTTATTACATTTACTCATTCCACCCTGAATTTTTGCAAGCTCTGCTTTTCTTCCAATAATTTTTGCGTTTAACATACACAGAGATTTATCCTGTGATCCTAAATCTTTACACCTACGAGCAGCTTTTGTAAAATATGTATTATATACCTTTACACCTATATTTAAAATTGATGCTGCATAGAATACACCTGTAACAATTGCCATAGTAGATAAAGGTTCCATCTCCTGTAGCTCATCCTCTTGGATCAGATCTAAATATAAGTCTAGATTTTCCATTTTATAATTGTCCCATTTTGGCCTTTTCTTTTGCAATTTTTGCTTGAAGTTTTGCTTTACATTCAACAGGATTTTTTGTCTTTGAACATTTTGATAATCCTGATTGGAAAGTCTTTACTTTGGCCGCTTGAGCTTGTTTTTTAAATTTATTTAAACAGTTAGTTTTTTCATTTCCCGACAGTCCTTTACAAGCCCTTCCTGCTTTGCTTATATACTTTTTATATGCTTTAACCGCTGCAACTGCAATTAAAGCAGAATACGCAACCACAGCAAGTCCACTACCGAATCCAGCACCAAATGCTATCTTCTCACCTGGATTGGCCCCAGGAAATAACATTGGATCCAGTTCTTTTATATATGTTATATCTTCTTCACTTAATTTATCTTTCACTTCCCCTGTTGCTAATAAAAATTTCACTTGGTCCATATCTGCATCTTTTACCCACTCCATAAGAGCAATTTTTTCTTCTCCAAGAAGATCATCATGCTCATCAATGTAAAACATTGTAAATATTTTTAATTCTGAATTATTCATTTTTATATCCACCTGTCAAAGAAAGTAATTGTTTTTCTTTCTATTAATTTGTCAAAATAGTCTGGCATAAAACATTTACCGCCAACACACATAAGGCCACTAGGACTTTCAAACAACATACTCTGCTCAAATTTCATCTCATTAAAGTCCACAACAGCAGATTTATGAGAAGGCATTGAAACTGCATCAAATGCTATAATTGTAAGAGGAGATTTAACAACATTATGATCTTGTAATCTTTCGAGTTCAGCAAGACCACGCATACTAAAACCAACACCACTTCTATCTCTCAGTAATCCCAAAAGGATTCCTCCATTTGGGGTGCTTGTAGTTTCCATCTCACCCATCAAATGTTTTCCATTGAAGTCATATGCTCTAACGATATGAGAAACTTCTTTTAAGGATACTGTAGTTTGTCTTATCCCATCAATTTGTTGGTTCCCTGTTGGCAATGGATGATCAAGTTCAGAATAGAAAGCTCTCCTTTTCATTCTAGAATCACAATTCCCCATTCCTTCCTCTAGCACAGGTCCAGGATACATTCTATTATTTTGATTAACCTCATCCACTGATTGAATGGGACAGCGGAAAATTGCTTTTGCCGGGGTCTCCTTGATCATCTTTGCTTCAGAGAATATACTTTGCTCAATAATTAATGATGAACTCATTTTATAAATCTCCTAATTTTTTCTTTTCCCTATTTATCTGATCTTGTACTTTTTTCTTGCATTTACCCACATTATTAGTTTTCTCACAATCTTTGACTGCTTTTTTCAGAACTTCTATTTTCTTTTGTGTAGCTTTCTTTTTATGTTTTATCATACATACTTCTTTTTCAATACCACGATTTCCTTTGCATGCTTTTGCTGCTTTAGTTAAATATTGTTTATAAACTTTATAAGAAATTGCTGTTGCAATAGATAGGAAAGCAGTATAACCCATTCCATTTTGTAATCCTATTCTATATCCCATCTGTCCAGTAAACCCAACTAGAAATGCCAATAGAAATTCATTTAAATCTTCTTGTTCATTGAGATCATCGCTCTGAATTTTATGTAGATATTCATTAATTTTATCCATTAGTCTTGCCTCGTTTTGTAGTATTTTTTAAGTATGTCAAATACTCCTTCTAAAAACTTGTAATACATTACAATTATATCATCCATCTTGTCTTTATACTGATCAATATTTGATGCTAAAATCTCAAACATTTCAATTGATTGTGAAACCAATGATCTTAGTTTTAGTAGTGCAGGTTCGGATGCATCTGATAAGTATGATTCGACAGATGTTAATCTTGCATAAATTTTCTTTAACTCATATATTCTCCCAAGTTCTTTTGGATCTTTCTTTTCTTCTTCTCCAGGCATGCCCATCCCGCTGACGGCACCCATATCGCCACCCACATCTCCGGCACCCATATCTCCCATATCACCGCTCATATCACCAGCATCTCCGCCCATATCTCCCATATCAGCTTCACCGCCAGCTTCATCCCCAGCACCAGCTGCTAATTCAGACGGATCGGGTACATCATCACTTGGCTCTTCTACTTCAGAAATCTTTCTCTTTAATTCTAAAGCTAAACGATTTCCTCTTGAAGAGTGTCCAGGTAAACCAATTGTTCTACTAGTTACATAGTCATCGTCGGCTGCTGCTACGTCAGGAACATCAATCTGATCATCATCTCCATCATCAGTATATCTTTTAGCATACTGACTACTAAATGATGCTGACGTAACTTCATCCTGAACTTGTAATTTATTGGCCTTTGAAAATACCTTTATCTGTAACTTATTAAAAACATCTACTGGATTAGTCATTATTCTTGACTCCGTTTTTGTTTTAGATCTTTTATCCTAGCTTCCTTCTCCTTTATTTTTGCTTCAGCTTTTATTATCTTTTCTTTAACCTTCTGTTCACACTTTGCCCGATCTTTTGAGTTTTTACATAGATGGATTTTTGATTTTAAAATCTCAATTCGTTTCTTTTCTTTCATTATCATAACTTCATTTTCACAAATTCTAGCTACTGTTGAACCATGTTTCATACTCTTACATCGTTTTGATTGTGATAGTTTAATGGCAGCTTTTGTCGCAAACCAAATAATTGCTGCAGCAGCAGCTATTCCAGCAACTGCTACTTCATTGTTTGTTAAACGTAAAAAAACACTACCAAATTCTGATCCAACATTTATCTCACTTAATTGAATAGTATCTAAATAATCATCTATTATTTTATCTGGATTCATAATCTTGTACCTTATCCTTTTAACTTAGAGATTTTTGCATCTGTGCTTTGCACCTTTTTCTGAAGTGATGCTTTGCATTTTGCAGGATTCTTATCTTTACCACATTTCCCCATAGATGATTGCAGAGCAGCTTTGGATGCCATAAGTCCTTTAACTTTAAATTGTTTCATACAACCTGTTTTCTCTGCACCAGATTTTCCCTTACATGCTCTAGCAGCTTGACTAAAGAACCTTTTGTATGCTTTATATGCAAGAGCTGCGCCACCCACTGCTACTGCTGCGGCTGCTGCATATTGAGCGCCTGGTTGGCCCATAACATCTTTGGCTTTACCTGCAAGTTCGCCAGCACCTTTAGCAATTTTTCCACCCATTTTTGAAGCGCCTTTAGCAACATCGCTAGCAACATCACCAGCTTTACCTGCAACATCACTAGCAGCTGAAGAAATAGCTTTCTTTGCCGCAGAGATTTTACCATCTAAAGCGGTTAATTGATTTTTCAGTTTTTCTGCTGCAGAAGTATTACCTTGACCTACAGCGCCTTTGATTCTATCCATCAATGTTCTCTTTAGACCTAAAAATCTCATTACGTCGCTCTTTAACTTTGCAACATCAACTTCTTGAACTACGACAACGTTTTCATATAGTAAGTCATTTGAAAAAAGCTCTTCTGCTTCTTGCATAAAATCTAAATAATCAAGATATAGATTCAGACGTTGTTCTTCAACAAATCTTTTTGGAGCAACCATATTTTTTAACTCTGATAAATAATTTTTTTCTTGATTTAATAATTTGTACATTACTTAAAATCCTCCCATATCAGCTCCGCCCATTCCTCCAAGACCTGTATCATCT
>Ga0307380_10009076_pt1 | contig 12658 bp, 9 predicted proteins | sample UN3MG_FD_202239 | JGI IMG/M metagenome (GOLD analysis project Ga0307380, IMG submission 202239) | Soil microbial communities from Risofladan, Vaasa, Finland - UN-3 | ecosystem: Environmental > Terrestrial > Soil > Coastal area > Acid sulfate soil | place: Finland: Risofladan, Vaasa | collected... | reverse complement strand
CCTCCTGCTAATTCCTGTCGGGGGAGTGACAGACGGCTTCGGGATTGGCATCTGGTCTTCGCTCAGCGAGACGAGTTTCAGGCGTTACTCTGACACCTACAGCGACGCCGATCAGAGCAAGATCGATCCGATGTTCGGCTACCTCGCCAACCGGCTGCCTGCCTACCAGGACACTCTCGACCTCAAGGCGGATGTTTTGCCCCAGGATGGCAACCAAAGGCCTCTGCTCCGGCTCTGGGACGAAGCGGCCAGTCATCCGCTCTATGTTGATCAGACTGAAGGCATCGATAGCGACCGATTGATCGCCCTGCTGGGCGAGATCATGCCCTGTTCTGGGCGCGCCTGACCTGGGCCGGGCAGGATTTGGTTCCGTTAGACCAATTTCCGCACTACGCTCGACCCGCCCGGAGGTTCGGGTTGAAGGGGCGCGTCTATGTCTGATCGCGGAACGGCTGATCAAGATCTGTTCCAAATCTGGCTGGCGAGCAGCCGGGCGTTCTTCGCCGCTGATCCCTCGAATTCACTGATAGCCGAGTCGCTGAAGGAGAAATGCGCCGCCCTTTTTGCCGCCTGGAACCGTTTCGCCCAGACCTATGCCGAGGCCAGTTCCACGGGGGCGCAGGGCGGTCCGTTTGATCCGGTCGGTTGGCTTGATGCGGCGGGGAGCAGTGGTTTCGGCGATCTTTGGCGCTGGTTTGGAGCCGCCGACGGCACCGATCTCTGGCGCGAGGAACGCGACGCGCTGACCGCCTCACGGCAATGGATCGCCTACGCCACAGCGCTGGAGCGCTATCGCACCGTGATAGGTGCGGCATGGCTGAAGGCGTTCAAGCGGTTCACCGAGGAAATGGCCCAAGACTACGGCCAACCTGGCCCCACCAGCGACGGGCTCCCCGGCTGGGAGGTGATCCAGACCCGGTGGCAGAGGGCGGCGAGCGCGGAGCTGGCAATGGCGCAGCGTTCCGACGAGTTCCTTGCCGCCCAGCGCGACCTGATCCGCACCCGGCTCGACTGCTCGGCATTTCTGCGTGGGCGGATTGGGCGGATTGCCGAGATGCTAGGATTGCCGACCCGAGCGGAAGTCGATGATCTGCACCAAACGATTCATGGTCTGAAGCGCGATCTCCGGGCGTTGCACACCCGGCTGGACGACGGCAAATGAGCGCCGGGCAAGATCGGTTCGGAATGCCCGAATTCGGCGCAACCGACCTGCGAGCAATCGCCGAGCGAGCGATCAAACTGGGCCAGCGTCTCGCCGCCACCAAAGGTGGCAGCACAATCGAGATCGCCACCACGCCCAAGGACGAGATCTGGCGTGACGGCAAGATCCGCCTCTATCGCTACCGTCCCATCGCAAGCGATGCTCTACCGCTGGGCCCGATGTTGATCATGCACGGGTTGATCGGGCGCCAAAGCATGACCGATCTTGAACCCGGCCGCTCGCTGGTCGCGCGCCTGCTCGGTGCGGGGATCGACCTCTATGTCATCGATTGGGGGAATCCGGGCCGGGCAGATCAGTTCAACGATTTCACCGACTATGCCGAGTTCCATCTTGGCGACGCGATCGCCGCTATCCGTACCACCAGCGGCGCGCGCAAGGTGGCGTTGTTTGGGATCTGCCAGGGGGGCGTCTTTGCGGCCTGCCACGCCGCGCGACATCCGGATACTGTCCTGGGTCTGGTCCTGACCGTGACGCCGATCGACTTCCACGCCGACATATTGGATCCGACGCCGGATCAAGGTCTGCTGAACGTCTGGGTCCGCAGCTTGCCGGCCCAGTTGCTCGCCGACCTGATCGACGAGTGCGGCAATCTCTCCGGCCAACTCACCGGGGCTCTTTTCCAACAGCTCACCCCGGCCCGGACCTTGGCGAAATACACCTCTGGCCTGGTCGATCTCGCCGACGATGCCGAGGCGCTGGAGACCTTTCTGCGTATGGAAAAGTGGCTTGCTGACCGCCCCGACCACCCAGGTGCCGCCGCAAAGGAATGGCTGATTGGGCTTTATCTGGAAAACCGTTTGGTTCGGGGCGAATTTCACGTCGCTGGCGAGGCTGTCGATTTGGCGGCAATCGAATGCCCGGTGCTAAATATCTTCGGCGCCGAGGATCACATCATCCCGCCGCCGTGCAGCCGGGCTTTGGGCGGCATCCTCGCCGGCCGCGATTATCAGGAGCTGGAGATCCCGACCGGCCACGTCGGAGTATTCGTCTCGCGCCGCGCCCAGCAAATGGTCGCGCCGGCTATATCAGCGTGGCTTGGCCGCATCGGTTGAACCGTTCTTGTTCACAGCTATATATTGGGCAATTGCATCCGGCCTACCGCAACCTCTAATGTGCCACAATGCGCAGGCATAATGTTCGAGACTGATCGGCGCTGCCCTTCAACGCCCGATCCTACCTTCATGGAGGCTGACTTGGCCGACAAACGTTCCACCCTGATCCCGGGCTTGACCTGGCGTGCACTGGCGCCGCTCGCGCTGTCAATTGCGTTGATGTTGCCCACGGCGATTCCAGCCTCCGCCCAAGGCCTTAACGGCATTGCAGGCCCCTATCTGGCGGCTGAAAGTGCCGCCCGTCGCGGTGATATCGCCGAGGCCGCCCGGCTCTATACCCAGGCGCTGACCCGCGATACCGCGAATGCCGACCTGATGGAGCGCACCGTCACGTATCAGATCGCCTCCGGTCAGATCGAACGCGCAATCCCGGTGGCACGGCGGCTCGACGCGCTCCGGCCAGGGCATCATCTTGGAGTTCTGCTCGAGGCAGCCGACGCGCTCAAGCGCAACGATCCGCTCCAGGCGCGCAGTCTCCTCGCTACCAGGACCACCGATGCCGGGCCATTCGTCGGCCAGCTGATCGATGTTTGGGCAGCCTTCGACGAAGGCGAAATCGACACAGCGCGGGATCTGCTGACCGCGCTGGAAACTGCCGGAACCGGCGGCTCAGCCGGTGAGATAGTCGTTGCTTTTCATCTTGGCCTGTTGGAATCCGCATCAGGCCGTGACGCCGAAGCCATCGTCGCCATCGACCGAGCAACCGAACGCTCCGGCAACGCCACCCTGCGGCTCACTCGCATTCGTGCCGGTGTGCTGGCACGGCTCGATCGGATCGACGAGGCGCGCGCCGCGCTGGCCGAGCGATTGGCGCAAACCTATGGCGACCGGCGGCTTGAGTTGCTTGCGCGTGACCTTGAGGCCGGCAAGATCCCGGGACCGGTTGTCAAGACCGGAACCGAGGGAGCCGCTGAATCGCTTTACGGCGTCGCCGGCTACCTGGCACGCGGCGCAAATTGGCAGATCGGTCTGGCCTATGCCCAACTCGCGACCTACCTCAATCCGGATTTGATCGAGGCGCGGCTCCTGGTCGCCGGGATCATGCAATCCCAAAAGCAGTACGACCTTGCAATTTCCGCCTACGAGGCAATTCCGGCTGACCAACCCGAGGCCCTCGAGGCCGAAATCGCCCGGGCCGAGTCAATGCAAGCGGCCGGGCGCGTCGATGAGGGTATCGCCGCATTGCAGGATACCGTCTTGGCTCATCCACGCTGGATCGAGGGGCACACCTCGCTCGGCGACATGTTGCGCCAGAACGAACAGTTTGCCGAGGCGGGTGCGGCTTATGATGGTGCCCTTGCACTGGTCTCCCACCCCGAACGCCGCCACTGGCCGTTATTCTATCAGCGTGCCATCGCGTTCGAGCGGTCCAAGCAGTGGCCGCGGGCCGAGGCCGATTTTCTCAAGGCGTTGGAGCTCGAACCCGATCAGCCATTGGTGCTGAACTATCTCGGCTATAGCTGGGTCGAGATGGGGACAAATCTCGTCGAGGCCCAGGCCATGATCGAGAAGGCCGTCGAGCAGCGTTCTGATGACGGCTACATCGTCGATAGCCTGGGGTGGGTCCTTTACCGCCTTGGCGACTACGCCGGTGCCGTCGAACATCTCGAGAAGGCCGTCCAATTGAAGCCGGTCGATCCGGTGATCAACGACCACTTCGGTGACGCCCTTTGGATGATCGGGCGGCATCTCGAGGCTCAGTTCCAGTGGAAACGCTCGCTTTCTTTCAAGCCTGAGGAAACCGAAGCCATCCGGATTCGTCATAAGCTTGAGGAAGGTCTTGACACCGTGCTGGCCGAGGAGGCCGCGTCAAACAATCCGTCTCTGATCCAGAGCGAGGGGGCGACGACCAAGGTCAAACCCAACGGCGGCTGATCTGGCGCCTCCGGAACGCGCGCACCCGAAGTTCGCAGACGCGGAAGCGGCCAGAACCGAATCGGCGCCAGCAAAGGTTAACCTCTACCTGCATTTGCGCGGCCGCCAATCGGATGGATACCACCTGTTGGATAGCCTCGCGGTCTTCCCGGCCATCGGCGACCGGCTGTCAACCGCTCCGGGGCGGGGGTTATCTCTGAACATCGTTGGTTTCTTCAGTGCGGGGCTTTCCACTGAGCCGGACAATCTGGTCCTGCGTGCCGCCCGCGCACTGGCGACGGCGCATGGGCTGACGCCGAACGCCGCCCTCCGGCTGGAGAAGAACCTGCCTGTCGCCTCCGGTATCGGCGGCGGGTCGAGCGACGCGGCGGCGGCGCTGCGGCTACTGTCGCGGCTATGGGGTGTCGCCATACCCCATGGGCTTGCCCTGACGCTCGGTGCCGATGTGCCGGTTTGCCTGGACGCGCCACAACCTCGCCTGATGGCGGGCATTGGCGATCGATTGAGCCCGGCGCCGCCGATGCCAAATTTCTGGATGGTGCTGGTCAATCCGGGGGTCGGCGTCGCGACCGGAACGGTGTTCGCCGCCGTCGAGCAGCGTGACAACGCGCCCGGCCCGCCGCCGCCAGCAGGATTGCGGGGCTTCGCGGCACTGATCGAGTGGCTCGCCCGCCAGCGCAACGATCTTCAGGCCGCGGCCGTCTCGATCTGCCCGGTTATTGCCGAGGTGCTGACAGCACTTGGCGACGCCCCCATTGCCCGGATGTCCGGCTCCGGCGCGACTTGTTTCGCGCTCCACGACAGGCAGGCAACCGCCGTGGCACAAGCCGAGCGCCTTCGCCGCGCCCGCCCCGGCTGGTGGATCGTCGCAGCCCCGGTTGCGGCTACACCCGCTCGATAATCGTCGCCGCACCCATGCCGGAGGCGACACACAGCGTGATCAACGCGGTCTCCTTGCCCGAGCGTTCCAATTCGTCCAGCGCGGTGCCCAGGATCATCGCACCCGTAGCGCCCAGCGGATGCCCCATGGCGATAGCGCCGCCATTGGGGTTGACCTTGCCGTGATCGGCGTCGAACTCTGCCATGAACATCAGCACCACCGAAGCGAAGGCCTCGTTGACCTCGAACAGATCAATATCACCAATCGCCATCCCTGCCGCCGCCAGGATCTTGCGGGTGGCGGGTACCGGCCCGGTCAGCATGATTGTCGGATCGGTGCCGATCTTGGTGGTCGCCCGGATCCGGGCGCGCGGCTTTAGCCCCAGCCGCTGGCCCGCTTCCTTCGATCCGACCAGCACCGCCGCCGCCCCATCGACGATACCGCTTGAGTTGCCGGCGTGATGCACATGATTGATCCGCTCAAGATGTGGGTATTTCAGGATCGCCACCTTGTCGAAACCCGGCATCCCCTCGCCCATTTCCTTGAAGCTCGCCTTCAGCGCCCCCAAGGTCTGCATGTCAGTGCCCGGACGCATATACTCATCTCGGTTCAGGATCGGGATGCCGTTCTGGTCGCTCACCGTCACAACCGAACCGGCGAACCGTCCCGCGCCCCAGGCCATCGCGGCGCGCTTTTGGCTTTCCACCGCGTAAGCGTCCACATCGTCGCGTGAAAACCCGTATTCGGTGGCGATGATGTCGGCCGAGATGCCCTGCGGCACGAAATAGGTCTTCATCGCCAGATAGGGGTCGATGGCGATGGCGAACCCGTCCGAGCCCATCGGCACCCGCGACATCATCTCGACCCCCCCGGCGACATAGAGATCACCGGCGCCGCCGCGCACCTGATTGGCCGCCAGGTTCACCGCCTCCAGGCCGCTGGCGCAGAAGCGGTTGATATGCAGCCCCGGCACGCCCTCGTCCCACCCGGCATACAGCACTGCCGAGCGGGCAATCTCGCCGCCCTGTTCGCCGACCGGCGTGACGCAACCCCAGATCACGTCCTCGACCTGCGAAGTGTCCAGCTCATTGCGGTCGCGCAACGCATTCAGCACCCCGGCCGACAGCGCCAGCGAGGTCACCTCATGCAGGCTGCCATCCGCCTTGCCCTTGCCACGCGGCGTCCGCACGGCGTCGAAGATATAGGCCTCGGTCATGCGCGTCTCCGTTGTCTCAGTTCTTGCCAGGCATCAAATCATAAGGCGGCTTCCAGCGCGGCATCGCCCGGATGCGTTCCTTCCAGGCTGTAATGGCGGGAAACTCACGCGCCCAATCGAAGGGGAACTCATGCTCGTAGAACATATAGCCCGCGCAGGAGAGATCGGCGATGGTCATCTTGTTTCCGACAATCCAATCGCGGCCAGCCAGATGCGCCTCCAGAACGCCCATCGCCGCCCGCCCGCCCGCCTCCATAAAGCCGACCACGTCGGCGCTGCGCTTGTCCTCAGGCACAAAGTTGATCATGAACCGCCAGGTGGCGTTGTACGAGGTGAACTTGTGGTTGTCCCACAGGATCCAGCGCAGGATCTCGCGCCGCTCGGCGGCGTCCGTCGCGCCGAACTTGCCGAGCTTTTCCGCCAGATAATCCAGGATCGCGCCAGACTGGCTCAGAACCAGCCCGTCATGCTCCAGCACCGGCGCCTCCCCCATCTCGTTGATCGCCTTGAATTCCGGCGACCGGCTGGCGCCGTCGAAGTAGTCAACAAAAACCGGTTCCCAGTCCGCCCCAGCCAGCGCCAGCATCAACGCCGGCTTGTAGGAGTTGCCCGACTGGGCGAAGCAGTGCAGGCGGTATTTGGTCATGGAATTTCCTTTCCGCAGGGTGCGCATTCTGCGCACCGTCCTACCGCACCGACGTTCGAATGGTGCGCAAATTGCGCACACTACAACTCTAAAACGCCTCCGCCGGCATATCCATCACCGGCTCCGCCCCGGTCTCGATCCGCGCCAGCCGCAGTGCTGTTTCCGGTAGCACCCGGCTCATATAATAGCGCCCGGTTGCCAGCTTGGCGTTGTAATAGTCGGGGTCGTCCGTCCCATGCTGCAGCGCCACCGAGGCCGCTTTGGCCATCTTGGTCCAGCTTAACCCCATCGCGACCAGTCCGAACAGGTGCAGGAAATCGACCGACCCCGCCAGCGCCGCATTGGGGTTCTTCATCCCTGCCTGCATGAAGAACACCGCCGCTGACTGAAGGTCCTTCGAGGCTTTCTTCAGTGGCTCGAGGAAGTGCTTCGCCAACGTCAGGTCGTCCTCGTTGGCCTTGATGTAGCCCTTGACGTATTCGAAGAACGTCATCATCGGCTTGCCCATCTTCAGGGGCAGCTTGCGGCCCACCAGGTCAAGCGCCTGCACCCCGGTCGCGCCCTCGTAGATCATGGTGATCCGGGCATCGCGGACGAACTGCGACATGCCGGTCTCCTCGATATAGCCATGGCCGCCGAAGACCTGCTGGGCTTGACCGGCCATCCGATAGCCCTCCTCGGTCAGGAAGCCCTTCACCACCGGGGTCAGCAGCGCCACCATGTCGCCGGCCTTCTCGCGCATCGCCGGGTCGGTGTGGCGCTTCTCGGCGTCTATCAACATCGCAACCCAGCTCAGCATCCCGCGACCGCCATCGACGAAGCTTTTCTGGTCCAGCAGCAGCCGGCGCACATCCGCATGCACGATCAGCGGGTCGGCCGGGCCGTCCGGATTGGCAATGCCGGTCACCGCGCGCCCCTGCAACCGCTCCTTCGCGTATGCCGCCGCCGCCTGATAGGCGGCCGAGGCCACCGCCAACCCCTGCATCCCTACCAGCAGACGCGCCTCGTTCATCATCGTGAACATGGCGCGCAGACCCTTGTGCTCCGCGCCGACCAGCCAACCGGCGGCGCCGTCATAATCCATCGCACAGGTCGAATTGCCATGGATGCCCATCTTCTCCTCGACCTTCGAGCAAACTACCCCGTTTCGATCCCCCAGCGAGCCGTCGTCATTCACCAGGAACTTCGGCACCACGAACAGCGAGATGCCCTTGATCCCCTCCGGTGCTCCGGTGATCCGGGCCAACACCAGATGGACGATATTCTCGGCCAGGTCATGCTCGCCCGCCGAGATGAAGATCTTCGAGCCGGTGATCTTGTAGGAACCATCGGCCTGCGGCTCGGCCCTGGTGCGCAGCATCCCCAGATCGGTGCCGCATTGCGGCTCGGTCAGGTTCATCGTGCCGGTCCAGTCGCCGGAGACCAGCTTCGGCAAGTATTTCGCCTTCAACTCGTCGGTGCCATGGCTGTGGATTGCCAAATAGGCGCCGTGGGTCAGGCCGGAATACATCATGAAGGCCATGTTGGCCGCCGATTGCATGGTGCCGACGCACAAATTGAGCAGCGTCGGCATGCCCTGGCCACCATAATCAGGGTCGCACTCCATCCCCGGCCAGCCGCCGTCGCGCATCAACGCAAAGGCATCGCGAAATCCGTCCGGCGTGCGCACAGCGCCGTTCTCGAGCCGGCAGCCCTGGCGATCGCCGATCTGGTTCAGCGGCGCCAACACCTCGGCGGCGATCTTGCCGGCCTCACCCAGCACCGCACCGGTGAAGTCCTCGGTCAGATCGGCGTAGCCTTCGATCGCGGTCTCGTCCTGGACCTTCAGGGCCTCGTGCAGAATGAAACGATAGTCGCGCAACGGGGGCTCGTAGTTGGGCATTTGGGTCTCCAGGCAGAGGGGTGGCGGCTGAAGGGACGGCGGTCATGCAGTCCCGACATTGGCAGAAATGTCAATTGGATCATAAGGTGTTGGCAGACTACATAACGGTCAACCACAAACTTTCAATTACCGCCCGAACCGGCTCGGTTTTGAGGCAGGCATCGACAGAGCCCGGCCCCAGGCGCTAGGACGGGGCGCTAGGATGGGGCACCAGGACAGGCGCGGGGCGGAGGGCGGCGATATGACAGCCAAAGATGACACCAATGGGGAAGGCAGCGGGTTAAGCCGCTTCTATGAACGCTACGGTCTGGCCCCGGCGCCAGACGGCAAGGGCGCCCTGATGACCCGTCTGCCGTTCAGCTTTGAGATCGACATGCGCCTGCATGAAGCCGAGAACGGCGTTGCCGTCCTCTCGGTGCCCTACGACAAGCGCCTGGTCGGCGACCCGGAGACCGGAGTGCTCCATGGCGGGGTGATAACGGCCTTGCTCGACACCGCCTGCGGCTGGGCCGTGATGGTCGCCCCGGTGGCGTTGCGCTCGACCGCGACGCTGGACCTGCGGATCGACTACATGCGCCCGGCGACGGCGGGCGAGGCGGTGTTCTCGCGGGCCGAATGTTACCGCCTGACCCGCTCGATCGGCTTTGCCCGGGCGGTGGCCTATCACACCGACCCGGACGACCCGGTGGCGACAGCGCAGGGTACCTTCATCCTTGAGCGCCCGACACCGCCGGGGGCCGCCCAATGATCGAGGACATGCCTGCTCCGGGCTCCGGCCAATCCAGCCAGTCACGCCGCCAGATCGACCGCGATGCCGCCCTTAAGGCGCTGACCGGCTCGGTGCCCTATAACTGCCTGCTCGGCGTGCGATTCGACCGGCTGGGCGACGAGCTGACCGGGCGCTTGCCCTACAAGGATATACTGATCGGCAACCCGGTGCTGCCAGCGCTGCACGGCGGCGTGACCGGCTCGTTCCTCGAGATCACGGCACTTATGCAGCTCGCCTGGGATCAGGTTCTGGCGCAGATGGAGGCGGGCGGCGAGGCAGCCGCGCAGATCGCCGCTGGCCGCTTTCCGCCCTACCCGAAGACCATCGGCATCACCATCGACTACCTGCGCCCTGGCCTGCCGCGCGAGACCTTCGCCCGCGCGACGGTCCAAAAGGCCGGTCGCCGTGTCGCCAACCTCCATGTCGAGGCCTGGCAGGACAGTCGCTCGCGGCCAATCGCCATGCTGCGCGGCAATTTCCTGATGCCGGGCGACGGAGTGGCGAGATAGGGCGGGCCAATCCAAAGGATTGCGTTCATCTGGACCGGGCTATGCGCCGACCGCTAGACGAGCCGGGCTACTGCATGTGAGATGGGCGATCGTCGCGCCGAGTTCGTCCGGCTCGAACGGTTTGCTGAGATAGGCATCCATGCCCGCCGCCAGGCATTTCTCTCGATCTCCGTCCAACGCGTGCGCCGTCAGGCCGATGATCGGCAGGTGTTGATGTGCTCGTCGGCCAACTGCCGCCGCCTCGCTCGACCGGATGGCGCGGGTAGCGTCCAAACCATTCATCACCGGCATTGAAACATCCATCAGCACAACATCCGGCTGGTTGATCGCGAGGTAGTCTAGCGCCTCCTGGCCGTTTGATGCCACGCTATATTCGTGCCCGAGGAAGACGATGATTTCCCCGGCGACGAGCTGGTTGACAACATTGTCCTCGACGATCAGCACATGCAGTCCAGACGGTTGCTGGGTGTCGTCACGCGCCTTCGCCGTCTTGACGAGCGGGTTCTTTGCAGCGCGCGCGATCGGGTTGTTTGCCAGCACACTGACCATCGTCTCGAACAACGCGTCGGAGAGCACCGGTTTCATTACAATTCCCTGAAACGCACCTGTATCGACCCCCTTGTTGAACGCGGTCATTTCGATCGAACTCAACAGGATAACCGGAGTGTCGGCAATAGCGTCGTCGCCGCGGATCGCCTTCGAGACTGCTCCGCCGTCCATGCCTGGCATAACAGCATCCAGCAGGACCAGATCGAACCGGTCACCGGCAGCGGCTGCATCGCCCAATATCTTCAGCGCCTCGCGCCCAGATCCAGCGGTTGATGCAGCGAGCTGCCACGCCTTGAGTTGCTCCACCAGCATTGTGCGATTGGGTGCTCGATTGTCCACGATCAGCACTTTTGAGCTGCGCATCGACGGCGGCACAATCTTGTGCTGCGACACTGATTGTTCGAGCGGCAGCGTCAACGTGAACCAGAATGTCGATCCCTCGTTTGGCGTACTCTCGACGCCGATCTCGCCGCCCATCGCATTGACAAGCATCCGGCAGATGGTCAGGCCCAACCCGGTGCCCTCGAATTGCCGGGTCGATGAGCCATCAACCTGACTGAATTTGTCAAAGATGGTGTCGATTTTTTCGGGTGGAATGCCAATTCCGGTATCTACCACCTTAACTCGCAGCCGAAGTTTCTTGCCTACGACATCGCCGCTCAAGTCGATCAGAATATGCCCATTCCTGGTGAATTTGACCGCGTTTCCGGCGAGGTTGGTCAGGATCTGGCGGATCCGCCCGTCGTCGCCGCTGACCATATCGGGCAATCCCGGCTGGATGCGCACGATGACTTCGACGACCAGGTCTTCGACCCGCATCGACATCATCGTGGCGACGTCGTCGACCGTCGTCCGGAGATTGAATGGTTTCTCCGCGAACGTGATGTGGCCGGCATCCAGCTTCGAGAAATCGAGAATGTCGTTTATGATATTCATTAACGAGGCGCCGGAACTCAGGATCACATCGACAAAGGACCTCTGCCGCTGGTCCAGATCGGTCTTCGCCAATAGTTGCGCCAGCCCCAGAACGCCGTTCATTGGCGTCCGTATCTCATGGCTCATGTTGGCGAGGAATTCTGACTTCGCCTGATCTGCGCCCTCGGCCCGCACCAGCGCCTTGGCAAGCCCGGCGGTACGCTCGGCCACGGTTTGCTCGAGCCCGGCATTGGTCTGTGCGAGGTTGTCCTGCGCCACAGATATCCGGCGCTCCATCGGCAGCAGAATCCCGAACAGGCTTCCGGCCACTGCCGACAGGATTGTCAGCACCGAGATTGCACCCAGGATGATCAGCCGCTCGAATATCCGGTTGCTTTCAAGTTCGAGTTTGGCGCTCGCACGGTTCAGTTGTGGGCTGATTCTGAGCACCGAAAGGATTTCGATCTCCCGCCCTGCGTCCATCAACGCGTCCAGGGTCATCGCACCGGGATCAAGCAGGCGGACGCCAAGCGCGATGAGCTGCGCGATCTGTTCCCTCGGACTCGGATTGTCCATTGCCGCATCGTTCGCACTTGTCAGCTCCGCGGGGCTGAACCACGCCATGTGCACCAGAGCGTCTTTGCGATCCGCCGCAAAATACTCCGGTAGTGGCGCCGCCCGGTACTCTATCTCTGCCTCCGAACGCATTTCTTCCAATTCGCTGGCGGCGTTGTCCCCGGATTCAGCCTCAGCTTCCGGTTCGTCCTCCTCGATCGCTGGAATATCCGGAAGGCCGTCCGCCGATCCGGAGAGATTGATGTAGAGCAGTGAAAGCTGGCCCAAGGCGATGTGCAAGATTCCGCGTGCCTCGTCCCGCTCATCCGGGTCCGGGTCATAGGCGACGCGAAACCCCGAGGATCCGACCAGGTTCGCGTACTGCCCAACGCTGTAGAAGGCGGCGGAGCTACGCGCATGGGACCTTATTTCGGCGATCTGCCACCAGGCGAGCGCCGCTACTGCCGCGACAATGCAAATGAGAACGAAGTTCGCTGCGGTAAACCTCCAGCGCATATATGATCGGAA
>Ga0307380_10009073_pt1 | contig 12661 bp, 9 predicted proteins | sample UN3MG_FD_202239 | JGI IMG/M metagenome (GOLD analysis project Ga0307380, IMG submission 202239) | Soil microbial communities from Risofladan, Vaasa, Finland - UN-3 | ecosystem: Environmental > Terrestrial > Soil > Coastal area > Acid sulfate soil | place: Finland: Risofladan, Vaasa | collected... | reverse complement strand
GCGACCGCCAAGGTCCGGGTCGTCGCCCTCCAGGACGTAACGCTCAGCCTCGAGGACGGCGTTTTCGCGGCGGTGACGGGCGCTTCCGGCTCCGGAAAATCCACTTTTCTCAACCTGCTCGGCGGCCTGGATACGCCGACGGCGGGGATGATCGAGGTCGGAGGCCGTAAGATCTCGGAGATGAACCGGGAGGAGCTGGCGCTCTACCGGCGCTCGGGCGTCGGCATGATCTTCCAGTCGTTCAACCTCATTCCCGGCCGGGACGCGCTCGAGAACGTGGCCCTGCCGCTGATCTTCGCCGGGATTCCCAAGAGGGAGCGCCGGAAGCGGTCCGCCGAGATGCTGGCCCGGGTCGGTCTCGGAGAGAGAATGCGGCACCGGCCCTCCGAGCTTTCCGGGGGCGAGCAGCAGCGGGTGGCCATCGCCCGGGCCCTGATCAACAATCCCCGGGTCCTACTGGCCGACGAGCCGACCGGCAACCTGGACAGTCGCACGGCCCGGGAAATCATCACCCTCCTGGCCGGCCTCAACCGGGACCAGGGCTTGACCGTCGTCCTGGTCACTCATGAAGAGGCGCTGGCCGGGGAATTCGCCCACCGCGGCGTCCGGCTCCACGACGGCCGGGTTGAGACCCAGGAAAAATGGCGATGAAGCTTAGCGACCATATCGAGCTCGCCTTTTCCAACCTCCGGAAGAGAAAGCTGCGGGCCTTTCTCACCGCCTTCGGGGTGACCATCGGCATCGGGGCGCTCGTTTCCATGGTCTCTTTCGGCAAAGGGATGCAGAAGAACGTGACCGAGAGCTTCCGCTCGCTCGACCTCTTCAACTCCATCGCCGTCTTCGCCGAAGACTTCATGACGCGGGAGCGGTTCGACCCCGACGAGAGGCCGCCGGCCGCTGTTCCCTCCGGGGCCGGCCGGGTGACGCTCGATGACGCTGCCATGGAGAAGATCGCGGCGCTCAAGGGAGTGGAAACGGTCTTTCCGGAAATCCGCATCCCGGCCATTGTCCGGTTCAACGAAAAGGAGGAATTCCGGCTGGTCCAAGTCATTCCCGCCAAGGTGGTATCATCGAAGGCCTTCCGGTTCAGCGCCGGCCGCGGATACGGGTCGGACGATGAAAATTCCCTGGTCTTGTCCAAATCGTTCCTCCGCCGGCTGGGCGTCGACGACCCGGAGACCGCAGTCGGGAAGATGGTGACGATCTCCTCAATCGCCTTCGATTTTTCCCGCCTCAATCCCCTTGATTTGGCGGCGGCCCTGGGCGGAGAGAAGCTTCCCTTCCGGATGGAAGACTACGATCTGACCGTCGTCGGCGTTACCGAGAGCATGACCTTTGCCGGACCGATGCCCATCCAGAGCGATATCTTCATCCCGCCCGGGACCTCAGAGCGAATGAAAAAGCTTCCTTTCAGCAACATCTGGGACATTTTCAGGGCGAGGGAGGGCCGGCTCGGCTATTCGGCGCTCAACGTCCGCCTCTCCTCGCCGGCCTATGTCGAGCCGGTCAAGCGGGAGGTCTCCGAAATGGGATTTCAGAGCTTCGCCCTGGCCGACCAGTTCGAGGAAGTCCAGCGCGGCTTCCTGGTCATGGATATGATCCTAGCGGCCGTGGGCATGATCGCCATCGTCGTCGCCTCGCTCGGGATCGTCAACACCATGGTCATGTCCATCCTGGAACGCTATTCCGAAATCGGCATCATGAAAGCGGTCGGGGCGAGCGACCGGGACATCCGCCGGATCTTCTTTTTTGAATCGAGCATCATCGGATCCCTGGGGGGCGTCTTCGGCCTGGCGCTCGGCTGGGTGGTGAGCGGGATCATCAACCGCGTCGTCAACTACTTCCTGGCCAGGCAGGGCGTTCCTTTTATCCACTATTTCAGCTTTCCCGTCTGGTTGTGTCTGGGGGCGGTCGTCTTTGCCGTAGCGGTGAGCCTAGCGGCGGGTATCTACCCGGCTATGCGGGCCGCCCGGGTCGACCCGGTACGCGCCCTCCGCCACGACTGAAGAGGTTGCCGGGATTATCCGATGTATTAGTGTATGTTTTTCGCCCGCAGATAGAACAAGGGGACCAGGATGATCAGGAAGTTGAGGGCGACCAGGGCGTTGTGTGTATAGAATCGAAATAGCTCCCGGCCCCAGACTTCGATGAGACTTGTGGAGACGGCCAGGAAATTGACGATCAGGATGATCCTCAAAGCGGGCGGCAGCCGGCGCCAACCGGCGATGACGATCATGACGACGGGTATAGAATAAAGGTAGTTGTAATTCCAGCCTAGAGGGGAGAAAAGGGGGATCAGGATGAGGAGAAAGGCGCTCTCGAGAACTTCAGGATTTTGCGGGGCGGCTGGCTCTTGCCCCTTCTTGATCATCCAGAGGACGGCGAGAGCCAGCGCCAGGAAGATCGTCAGGAAGATGGCCCCTGTGGCTTGTTTCGAAAGGAAAGAGAACGTCTTCAGCAGAAAGCCATAGAGGGAAGCATTATCATAGCTGGCTAGAAGCCCGGAGGTCGATTTGGAGAGGGTCGCCGGCCATTCCCGGAGGACGGCCAGGTTGCCCCGGACTCCGTAGAAGATCGCCGGAAGCAATAGTCCAATGAGAGCGGTGGCCAGCCCGGCGACGAGCGTCCGGAATTTCCTCTTGATGAGGAAATAGGGCAGGAAAACGAGTGCATAGGGCTTGAAAAAGAGCGAACTCCCCCATAGAAACCCTGCGGCAATATCTTTCTTCCAGAGGAGGAGATAAAGCATCGAGGTCAGGAGGAAGAGGATGAAGAGGTTGACCTGACCGAGTTCTATCTCACGGGCGAAGAACTTGAGCTCGATGAGGAAGGTCCAGGCAAGAGTCGACGCCGCTCTTTTTCCCGCGATCGGGAGGATCTTGAAGAAGAGGAGAAAAATTCCGGCCAAAAAAGCGAATTCCAGGATATACCAGATGACCTTGGCCGCGCCAAAGGGGAGGAGCGCCAGAGGCGCGAAAAAAAGGGCCGAAGTCGGTGAATACTTGTATTGAAGATGCCCATCCGCGTCCCGGTAGAGCGTTTCTCCCTGGACGATTCGCTGACCGCCTTGGTAACAGACTCCGAAATCCGACATGTCCCGGCCGATATGAAGGAGGTAGACGCCGGCCAGGAGGGCGGCCGCCGTGAGGATGAGGGCGAGGCCAACGGCCCTTTTTCTTCGCTCTTCGGGAAGGCTGCGCATCGATCGGCCAAGGCGGCTCGGCTAAGCATAACAGAGGCAGAGGAGAAGGGTCAATAAAGTGAGTACGGTCTTTTTTTTCACCCTCTCCCTCCACCCTCTCCCGTCAAGGGAGAGGGAGTTTTTCTTAAGGACCGTCCATATTTTTCATTCGTTCAGTCCCCATTTGTCACTCCATTTTCGTGTCGGCCGCTTGTTTAATGAGAAAGCGGGACGGACTGTGATACAATAAGGACCCTCCAATGAGAGTGCCGCGCAGGAGATTTCCCCCTTTCTTCAACTGAAAGGAATATCATGTCGCGAAAAAAAATCCATCTTTCGGTCCTCTTTTGCCTGACTGTTTTCATGTTATTCCTGGCATCTTGCCGGCCGGAGCTCGCCGAGGAGGACCTGGCGATCAAGGCCCGCCGGATTCATGACCGTGTCCTGACCGTGGACACGCACTGCGATACCGCCTCCCGCCTCCCGGGCGGCAGCTGGGATATCGGCGTCCGGCACGAGCCCGGCGACCGGGCCGGCGGCAGGGTCGACCTGCCCCGGATGGCCGAGGGCGGGCTGGACGCGGAATTCTTCGCCGTCTTCGTCGGCCAGGGCGAGCGCACTGAACCGGGGTTCACCCGGGCGAAAGAACGGGCCCTCAAAACGCTCGACGCCATCCACGCCATGTGTGAAAGATACCCGGACCTCGTCGGCCTGGCCCTGACTCCCGATGACGCCTACCGGCTCGAGAAACAGGGATTGCGGGCGGCCTTCATCGGTATGGAGAACGGCTATCCCGTGGGCAAGAGCCTGGAAAACCTGGAAGAATATTATAAGAGGGGAGTGCGCTACCTCACCCTCTGTCACTCCCGGGACAACGACATCTGCGATTCCTCCACCGACCGGCAGGACCCCGGAGACCGCGGTCTCAGCGACTTCGGCCGGGAAGTGGTGGCCGCCTGCAACCGCCTGGGCATGATGGTGGATGTCTCGCATATCTCGGATAAATCCTTTTATGATGTCCTCGCGGTGACTCAGGCTCCCGTCATCGCCTCCCACTCTTCCTGCCGCGCTCTCTGTGACAGCCCGAGGAACCTTTCGGACGAGATGATCCGCGCCCTGGCCCGGAATGGAGGCGTCGTCCAAATCTGTTTCCTCTCGAGCTATCTTCGCACGCCAAAGCCCAATCCGGAACGGGACCAGGCCCTCAAGGGCCTTCGGGAGAAGTACGGATCGATGAGGGATATCCAGGACGAAGCCGTCCGCAAGAGGGCCCGGGAGGAGTTCGAAGCCATCAACGCAAATTATCCCGGCGAGAGGGCCAATGTTGCGGATGTCATCGACCACATCGAGCACGTGATCGAGGTTGCCGGCGTTGACTTTGTCGGGATCGGCACCGACTTCGACGGCGGCGGAGGTGTCGAGGGTTGCGACGACGTCAGCCAGATGTTCCGGGTGACCGAGGAGCTCGTCCGCCGCGGCCACTCGGAAGAGAAGATCGGCAAGATCTGGGGCGGCAATGTGATGCGCGTCTTCCGCCGGGTCATGGCCCTCTCCAACGAACTCAGCCGTTGACGCAGCGCCCTTTTCGATATTTCTATATCATCGGCATTCTCTGGGATTGCGGCTGTCCGAGATCACTCTTGTCTTTCTAGACTTGGCCGAGTACCGTAAAAGGACAATGCCCGATACTTATTACTCAAGCAAACTGGCAGCGGAGCGATTGGCGCGGTGCTATGATATCGCTCCTCCCCGGGTCCAGCAGTATCTCAGGGCTGAGATCGACTTTGCCCTTGACCATATCTTCCAGGGGGATGTTGTCCTGGATATGGGATGCGGCTATGGACGGGCAATCCCCCCGCTGGCCCGGAAGGCCGGGCTGGTCATCGGGATCGACATCTCCCTTCCCAGTTTACGGTTCGGAAAGCCATTCCTCCAGGGCCTTTTTAATTGTTTTTTGCTGGAGATGGACGCCGCCTGGATGGGTTTTCGCGAGGGGTCCTTCGATGCCGTCCTCTGCATCCAGAACGGGATATCCGCGTTCCGGATGGACCCCCTTCTATTGATCTCAGAAGGCCTTCGGGTGATCAGGGAAAACGGGCTTTTTTTGATTTCCTCGTATTCCGAGAAGTTCTGGGAACATCGTCTGGAGTGGTTCGAGTTGCAGGCCGCGGAGGGTTTGGTCGGTGAGATCGATCGCCAAAAGACGGGAAACGGGACTATCGTCTGCCAGGACGGCTTCCGGGCAACCACGTTTACGGCTCATCAGTTCCTGGCCCTGGCCTCGAAACTCGACATCAATGCCAACATTACTGAGGTTGACGAGTCGAGTCTTTTTTGTGTCATCAGAAAAACGGCGAAGGATCTATTGAAAAAAAGACAAGGCCGACCGCCCCGTTGACAGAGCGGCCTGGTTATAATAAGAGGAAAAGAAACCTAATCGAGGGATGAGCAGTAGATACTATAAGAAGGCGATGATTTCTATGCTCCAAGGAAAGACGATTGTCATGCGCCGGGCGAGGGCGTTCATAAAAAATTCTTCCTGGGCTGTTCTAGGCATCGCCATTCTCACCCCGGCCGGCTTTATTACGGTTCAGTCATCCAGCCGCTCGCTCCAAACCATGATCGAGGCCGAGCACGCCTTCTCCCGTTTGTCCGAAGAAAAAGGGATAAGGGAGGCTTTCCTTTCTTATCTGGCGGACGACTCCGTTGTCTTTATGCCGCGGCCCGTCCCCGGGAGGAAGGCTTATGAGGAAGCGCCGGCCGATTCTCCGACCCTCCTGACTTGGGAACCCGCCTACGCGGAGGTCTCGCCGGCCGGCGACCTCGGTTACACGACGGGGCCTTATCAGGCCAGGAACAGAAGCAACGCTGCCGCTCCCCCCCGTTTTGGACACTACGTTTCTCTCTGGCAGAAGCAGCCCACCGGCCTTTGGAAGGTCGTCCTGGACGTCGGCATCCGCCATCCCCAGTCCGGCTTCAAGCCGCTGGAGGTCATGACCAGGAAGGACGCTCGCCGGCCGAAGAGGCTGATCAAGGTCGATAAGTTCAGGGAGTTGAATTTTCTCCTCAAGATCGAGGCCGAGTTCGCCGCCAAGGCGGCCGCCGAAGGGATTCTCGCCGCCTATCTCGCTTATGCAGATGAAGAGTTCCGGATCTATCGTGACGGCGCGCTGCCGAGTGCGGGAACGGACGCTCTGCGCCGGGAGTTCTCGAGCCGGCCCGGAAGCCAGACCTGGGAGCCCGTGGACGGAGATGTTTCCAGGTATGGAGCTGTGGGCTTCATATTTGGGACAGCGGAGGCAAGAAGCGGCGATCCTGCAGACCCGCCGGCGGCCTCGAGCTACCTCCGGATCTGGAGGAAGAATCCCGAGGGTCTTTGGAAGATCGCCCTCGACCTGGCCATTCCCATTCCTCCGGAACCGGCGGAGCGGAATTAGCAACACAGCGTGACATCGGGCGCATAAAAAAAAGAGTGACAAAGCAGGGATGAGATAAAATATGTTCCCAATCCTCAGACGAATGTGCTTTCGGGCTGGCGGGATACTCCCGACGGTCTTTTTATTGGCGTTGATAACGCCCCCAACCGGATTCCGGCTCCCGGCTGCAGGGCCGGTTGGATTTTCACCCCAGGTGCCGGCAGAGGAGGGAACGGAGCTTCCCCTCGTCACTCATTATGATCTTCGGTTCCACCTTTTCCCAAAAGAGAACAATCTCGAGGCGGAAGCCTCGATGACGGTCCGGAATACGACTCCCGCTCCCTTGATTGAGATCCCCTTTATCCTCTACCGGCTGTTCGACGTCCGGGAGGTCACTGACGGAAAGGGGAGCCCCCTTTCTTCAACCCGGAGGGTCGTCAAGTTCTCCGATGAGAAAAGCCTCCAGGTCAGCTTTATTTCTGTCCGCTTGGGCCGCCCTCTTTCTCCCGGGGAAAGTGATGTTGTGCGTCTGAAATATGCCGGTGCCCTGTGGGGATATCCGGAAGTGATGGCCTATGTCCGGGACCGGATCGACGAAAATTACAGCCTCCTCCGGCCCGATTCGCTGGCCTACCCGATGCTCTCCTTGCCCTCTTTTCAGAGCATGATGGCCGCCTTCCGCTCGCAATTCACCTACCGGGCGGAGGTCGAGGTCCCGGATGGGTTGGTCGTGGCCTGCGGGGGACGCCCTATCGAGACCGTGCGAAAGTCGGGGAATGCAACCTTCATATTCGAAAGCTTCAAGCCGACCTGGCGTGTCGACGTAGCCGCTGCCAAGTTCAAGGTCATCGAAGAGGGCGGCATCCGCGTCTATGCCATCCCCGGGGATGAGGCCGAAGCGCCGCGGATCCTCGAGGCGGCCAGGAAGTCATTCCTCTTTTTCACCGGGCTGTTCGGCGAGGTCGGCGATTTCCCGGGATTCACGATTATCGAGGTCCCGGAGGGCTGGGGCTCGCAGGCGGCCGATTTCTACATCCTGCAAACCGCAGCGGCCTTCCGGGACAAGGAGAAGGCATCCGAGCTCTACCACGAGATCGCCCACAACTGGAACGTCCGGGTCAAACCCGCCGTCCAGCGCTGCCGCTACTTCGATGAGGCCTTTGCCTCCTATTTCCAGGGGCTGGCGATCAGGGAGTTCGAAGGAGAAGACGCTTTCGAGGACTATATGGGAATGCGCCGCGACCGGTTCCTGAAGTCCTGCGAGAGGGACGAAAAAAATTGCTCCACGCCTATAGTCGACTACTGGAAAGAAGAGAGAGGCGAAAATTCCTACACAAAGGGAGCCTGGTCCCTTTATGTTCTCCATCAAGCCGTCGGCGACGAAACATTCCGGTCGCTCGTCACGGGTTTCCTCCGGGAATACCGGGTCCGGCCGTCCGATTTCCAGGACTTCCAGGTGTTTGCCGAAAAGACCGTCGGCCGGAGCCTGGATGCGTTTTTCAAGGAATGGATCTACGGGACCGAGTCCTCCCGGCAGCTCCGAGAGAAGGTCGATGCCGGCCGGATCGCGGCGCGATATCGATGAACAAAGCGATGTACCGCCGCCAATTCGGTGGTTTTCGAGATCACCAGGGTTTGGGAAGGATAGCAGGGCCGCAAGTTCAGCGGGTCTGGGACACCAGGAATACTCCCAGCATGATCAGGAATGCGCCCAGCCAGCGGAGGCCCGAGATATGCTCCTTGAAAATGACCGCCGAGGCGATGACGATCAGGACGTACATGAAACTGACCATGAGGTTGGAGTAGCTCAACTCGAAGCGGGAAAGAACGACCAGCCAAAGCAGCGCGCCGGCCGCGGAAAGGAGTGTCCCTGTCAATACCGGCCAGGAACCGAGCGCACGGAGGAAGAAGCGGAGGTCGACTTTCTGGCCGGCAAACGCGGTCAGACCCCACTTGAGCAGAACCTGGGCGGACGTCCAGAGGGCGATGACGAGCAGAAAGAGGCCGATTTCCTTCATCTGTGCGCTCCTCATGTCTTCTCGAGTTCCTTCTTCCGCCGTCTCTTCCGGATGAGCTTAATGATGGTGATTTTTTCTACGGATTCTTCAAGAAGTGTGAGCCAATATATCGCGCGTATCTGTAAAAGTCAAATGCCGGGCGCAGGAGGCCGCCCTCTGCCCCCGCACCCCGGGGAACCAGTCCCGTCGGTTCCCCCCGTCAGGAAACTGGTCTTGGAAGGGGGTCCAGGGGGATATCTCTCCCTGGCCGCAGGACGCGGCAGCGGCCGAGGAGGGGAGGCACGGAGCGAAGCGAAGGTTGGAAGGGGGAAGGCGAAGCGGATTCCCCCTCCAAGCAACGCGGGTCCCCCTTCCGCTACGGGGGCTTCAGGGCGGCCTCCTACGCCCAGCCTGAAAATCACCTGTTCTCAGTGATTCCGCGCGATCATGATTTGCGATTCGTTAGCTGTTGCGCTATAAACAGGAAGCAAGAGAATGAAAGCGCCCGCAGACCGCCGCTCCGTCCGGACCTGGATCGAAGTGGACCGTAGCGCGCTCGAGCATAACCTGATCGTCTTCCGCAGCCTTCTGCCTCCCGGCTGCCGGCTCATGGCCATCTGCAAGTCAAACGCCTACGGGCACGGGCTTTATGACCTTGCGCCGGTCCTGGAAGAAATGGGAGCAGACTGGTTCGGGGTGGATTCGATCGTCGAAGCCGTGACGCTGAGGAAGAAGGGAATCCGGAAGCCAATCCTCGTCCTGGGCTATACACTCCCCGGCCGGTTCGGGGACGCCGAGAAATACCGGGTCAGCCTGACCGTTTCCAGTCCCGAAAACCTGCGCGTCCTGGCCGCTTTTCCAAACCCGCGCCCCACTTGCATCCATCTTAAGCTTGACACGGGGATGCATCGCCAAGGGTTCCTGCCTTCTCAATGGGAGGCCGCCCGGGCCCTCCTCTCAAAGAACCGCGGGCGCATCCAGGTCGAAGGGATCTATACTCACTTCGCCTCCGCCAAGGACCCGGCGAATAGAGGCTATACGAACGGCCAGATCAAGGAGTTCGAGAAAGCCGTCGCTTTTTTTGGGGCCTCCGCGAACAGGCCGATCCGGCATGCCTCCGCCACGGCCGGGGCGATGAACTATCCGGTAGCGGCCTATGATCTGGCCCGGATCGGGATCGGGCTCATGGGCCATTGGCCGTCCGTGGAGACGAAACGGGCCTGGGACAAGAAGATCGTCCTGAAGCCGGTGCTGACCTGGCGGACGATCATCTCCGAGGTCAAGACGCTCAAAAAAGGCCTCGGCGTCGGGTATGACCTGACCGAAACCTTGAAGCGCGATTCCAGGGTCGGCGTCTGTCCGATCGGCTACTGGCATGGCTTCCCGCGGAGCCTTTCTCTCGTCGGTGAGGTCCTGGTCAGAGGACGGAGAGCCAAGGTCCTGGGGACCATCTCTATGGACATGATCGTCATCGATCTGACAGATGCCGGCGGCGCCCGCGTCGGCGATGGCGTCACGGTCATCGGCCGCGACGGCCGGGAAGAGGTCACCGCCTATGAGGTCGCCCGGCGAGCCGGTGTTTCCCACTATGAACTTCTCACCCGCCTCAATCCATTGATCCAAAAATACTATACGGATTGACAGTCTCCCCGGATGGAGCCTGAGAAACTCTTGTAAATAAAATTTACAAGGGGTTGATGGCCAGCCCGCCTATTCGTGTTTAAAAATATACATATCAATCATTTAGGTCAAAAACAATCTGGCATAAATCTTGCTCAATTTGCAATCCGATGCGTTCTTTTCTATCATGAGGAAAAGCCCGATGTCAGTCCTCAGGTGCCGAGCCGCCCTGTTCCTTTTTTTTATCCCGGTCGTACTTGTCCTGGCCTTCCAGAGCCGTGCAGTGCGGTCCCAGGCCGTGAAGCCGCGTCCCGGTGGAACGCTGCGCCTGCGGACGTTCACTCTCAATCCTTTTCAGCCGCAATTCGACCCGGCCGGCGGGGCCAACGTGTTCATCCTGAATCAGATCTTTGACGGCCTCGTCGGACTGGACAAGAATTTGAGCGTCGTCGGCGTCCTGGCGGATTATTGGATGATCTCAGACGACGGTAGGACGTACACCTTTTTCCTGCGGAAAGGGGTGAAATTCCACCACGGCCGGGAGCTCGAGGCCGCTGACATCAAGTTCTCGCTGGAACGATTGGTCAGCGCGGAGACGGAAGGTCCCCACTATCAATTCTTCACCTCCAAGGTCGTCGGCGCCCAGGAATACAGAGAAGGGAAAGCCTCCGAAGTAGAAGGATTCAAGGTCCGCGACAGACACACCTTCGAGATCCAGTGGAAAAATCCCTATGTCTCGGCCCTCTATCTCCTGAGCATGGATTTCTGCAAGATCCTTCCCCGCGACCTCGTCCAGCGCCAAGGCCGCGGGTTCTTTCAAAGGCCGTCCGGAACCGGCCCTTTCAAGTTCGCCAACTGGCTGCGCAACTCGAGGCTGGATATCGTCGGCGTAAGGCTGGAGCGAAACAACGCCTACTTTCTCAGGAAGCCCTATCTCGAGGCAGTCGAATTCAATCCTTATTACACGCCGGAGCAGTTCCTGGCGGAGGATGTCGATATCATCCCTTACTCTTCAGACCGCCTGTCGGGCCGGGATATTCAGGTGTTGGAAGGGGAAACCTTCGCCACGGCCTTCCTGATGATGAGCTGCCATCGGCCGCCCCTGGACAAGGCCTCCGTCCGCCGGGCCATCTCCCTGGCCATCGATAAAAAGGAGATTGCCAAGGCTTCCTTCCGGCTGGACTCGGAGCCCCGGGTGACCAACAATTTTATCCCTCCCAGGCTGCCGGGATTCTATCCGGTCGATGAGGAAGGGTTCGATCCCGAAGCAGCGAAAAGAATCCTCCTCGAGGAAGGCTTCTCCGACGAGCAAGCTTTTCCCCGGATCAACCTGTTCCTCCACGAGGAGCAGAGGAACGGAGACACCAGGGTCTCCGAGGTTCTTAAGGATCAGCTGGCTGCAATCGGAATCAACCTCAGGATAAGAACGTACCGTACCTATGACGAGGTCAGGTCCTCGAAGGAGCCCTATCTGTTGCTCCTCCACTGGAGTCTGGATTTTCCGGATCCCGAGAACATCATCATGCCCCTTTTTTACTCGAGCGCGGTCTTGAACCAGAACATCCTGCAATACTCCAATCCAGGGCTTGATGAGTTGGCCCAGGCGACCGAGATTGAACAGAGCCGCAAAGCCCGGATCGCCCTCTTTCACAAGATCGAACAGCTGCTGATGGCCGACCTGCCGGCCATCCCCCTTTACTCCAGGCAACATCGTCTGGCCGTTCAGCCCTATGTGCGCGGGGTCAAGGTCCCGCCTCTCGGGTTTTTTTATCTCGATGCGAGGGAGATCTGGCTGGACAAATGAGACTCGGCAGGGCACGCCTCAAGATATCTCTTTACACCCGGTTCATGATTGCCATCACCTTCATCCTGATCTTCCTCGTCGGCTCCATCCTCTTCCTGGTCGAGCGGCGAGAGGTCCGGACCATCTTCGAGCAATCGAAAACCCGCGGGATCCTGACCGCTCAGAACATCGCCAACCTCAACCTGGAAAGCCTGAAATTCTGGGATTCGACAGGAGTCAAGGCCAACGTCGACCGGGAGCTGGATGACAACCTGATCTATGTCGTCATCTTCGACCGGTTCCGGCAGCTCTTCGTCTCCAGCAACCGGGTCGAAGATGACGAGGATATCAAGGTCAGCCGGCTCCCGGCGAAGGTCAGTGAAGATCTATCGGTCAGCCGGAGGCTGAACTTCGGGCCGGACGGCAAGTCCGTGCCCATCATCGAGATCGAGATCCCCGTCTTTGCCGGAGGGTCGCCCGGGCCTGACTACTGGGGGTCGGTCAAGGTCGGACTCTCGCTCGAGGGAATCCACAAGGAGATCCGCCGGACTCGGCTGATGCTGATCCTGATCGGCTGCGGCGGGTTCCTCCTGGGACTGGTGGGGGCAGGCCTGCTGGCCAGGCGGATCACCGAACCGTTGAAGACGCTGGTGGAAGGGACCCA
>Ga0307380_10009072_pt1 | contig 12661 bp, 11 predicted proteins | sample UN3MG_FD_202239 | JGI IMG/M metagenome (GOLD analysis project Ga0307380, IMG submission 202239) | Soil microbial communities from Risofladan, Vaasa, Finland - UN-3 | ecosystem: Environmental > Terrestrial > Soil > Coastal area > Acid sulfate soil | place: Finland: Risofladan, Vaasa | collected... | reverse complement strand
CCAGGTCGTCGGAGATTGTCTGCACGGCGGCGTTGTCGTTGGACATGGCCGTTGCAACGTCCTCGGCGGTACAGTCCTTACCGTTCTGGCCGGCCAGGCCCTGGGGACCTTCAGAGCCGCTGCAGCCTGTAATAAAGACGCTCAGCAAAAAGACGTTAAAAACCGCTTTCATCGGGGTATCCCTCCGCTTTGTTTGATGCCGAAAGACTCTGCCAAGAATCGGGGGTTAGATCAACATTTCTTGGAATCCGGCAAGATCTTTCTCAAACCCTTTTTCAACTATGCGGTCGGACGAAGACAAAACCGACTTGCAGAGGCTGGGGAAAATGATTATCCTGAATACGGGTGAGACTTATGCGTTTTGGCTCGCGCACGGTGCGTGTGAGGCCGCAATACCCTGGGCCTTAGCTGGCCCGCGGGGTACTGCCAAAGCGCTGAGTCTCACCCTAGACCAGTGACGCGGCCGCCTTGCGGGCCTTTTTTATGCCCGCCGCCGGCGGCGACAAGAGATGGGCGGATAGATCCATCAAGGGGGTGGACGATGAGTTGCCCACGGCGGTTCTTGTTGGTCAGATATCATGCCGGCGCCGCGGCGACCTCCGAGGCCGAGGCCGTCCAGGATCACCTGGCCGGCTGCAAGCGGTGCCGGAAAATCTTCGAAGGCATGGAACGACAACGGAGAAAGTTTCTGGAAAAACACCCGGCCGAAAAGGTCGTGCCCGAACTGCTGGAGCGGGCCGGGGCGCTGAAGAGGAAAAAGTAATTGGTTCGAAATGGTTGAAGATTTTGAAAAGCGCCTAAGTGCTTGATCACTGGTGAATGGTAAAGGTCGGGTTGATCGCGTCGGCGACATCCTGGGGGCTCCTGTGGATTCGTTTCAGAAAAAAAATAGCTTCGAAGGGACATGATTGAATCCGGAGCGATTAGAAGCCGCGACAACAAAAGCAGGGTGGGTGGGCAGCGACAACCGCCAGTCAATCAATGAAGGAGCAGCACCAACACCGGCGTAGACGGTGTGAATTAGGCGCAGGGATAATGAAAGGAGCGGCAAATACTCGGAGACGCCCAGGGCGATCTGTGAATACGAGTTGTATTTCAGATCACGCCGGCTTCGGAGTCCGACCAGTATCCTTCGTCGGTTACGATGATGCTGTCGAGGACGCGGATCTTGAGAAGCTCGCCGGCGTCGACGAGTATCTTGTTCACTTGTTGATAGAACACGCCCGGTTCATGGCGCCTTGCCAAGAGCTGCGGTCAACGACGGGGTCGGAATAATAATTGAGAGGGCAGTGCTTGATCTGATTCAAGCACTGCCCTCTGCTACTTCTCACAGACGCTCCTGGCAAAGTAGATCTTTATATGAGGAGTTTACAGCCAGTTCGTGAGAAATACAAGGTCAAATACTTTGATCGGAGACAGCGGAACAGAGGATGTGGTCGGCTACACCCATCAGGGCACAGCCACATCGATCGAGTTTCCAAGAATGAGGTCGACTGCCTTCTGGGCCTGGGAGGCCGCGATAACCACCATGCGGGGATCGTTCTTCAAGGCGCGTATCCAGCTCTTGATGTAGGCGGCCGTGTTCTCGGTGAGACCATCAGTCACGATTCCGGCCTCGGACGCCAGGAAGACCGCTCCCATTTCGGCCACCAACTCCTCGCGGCTGTAAGACTCGCTGCCGAACTTTGCCCACGTGTCGGCGCTGGACCTGCCCAGCCGGCGGGGATGGCCTGTCGAATGCGTTACCTCGTGAAAGAAGGTGTTGTAAAATGCCTCGGACGAATCGAAGCGGTCACGATCCGGCATCATGATCTGGTCGGTGCCGGGTACGTATGCCGCCCGGTCGCCGCCGGTCGTAAGAAGCGGGCGGTTCTCGTAGCCGTCCCAGATCGCCTCCGCCGCCTCGATCGGGTCAACCTGGACATCTCGTTTAATCAACTTGTCTACCCAGGCAGGCTCCTCGATGCCCTCGGTCTGGCAGATGCTGAAGACCGTGTAGTAACGGCAGAACGGAAAGCTCTTTCCGCTGGTCTCGTCGTCGTCTTCGTTCTTCCGCTCCATCCACTTCCAAAGCACGACGGGAACGCCCTTGGCGCCTTTCTTGACGGAGCCGCCTGCCTTCTTCGCCTGGTTGTAGGTGATCCAGCAGCCTCGAAGGCCTCGGAAGCCGGCTTCCGCCGAAAGCAGGAGCTGGTTGATGCCTCGGTAGGAACGCCCCGCGTAGCTTCTCGATGCAGGTCCGTCGATCCAGGGCTTGCGCCAGGGGACCGTTCCTTGCTCCAGAAGCTCGATGATCCGTTTGGTGATGACCTCGTATGCCTTGTTTGCTGCTGCCATTTTATTGCTCCTTTCCTGTTTTTGGTTCGGCCTCTCGTAAGAGATCGGAGGCCGAACGAAGACAGGAAAAGCCCGGCGGCAAGCGGAGCGCGGCAGTGAGGACGGCAAACGGCGTGACACCCCACTCAATAGAGGGGGTGGCGCGGCGCTTGTTGAGGACGAGTAGCGCTGAGCGCGGTCCGCCGGGCTTGGGGCTTACGAGATGGCAGCAGCAAACGGGTGAAGAACCGGATCAGGACCGTCGAGTTCTGGATAAAGGCGACGGGTGACTCCGGCTTGGCGCAAGGCCGGGACGGGCCAACTCGCGTCCGGGGGCGTGTCTTATGCTACGAAAGAATGCGGAGTGGAAGAGGGGTAGGGAATCAAGAGTTCGCCCGGGCGCCAGCGCGATAATGGTGCAGGTGACAATCGTGGTCAAAGATCTATTGGCGTGGTTGCTGCGGAGCTGGTTAGGAAAAAGAAAAACCTGGCTGATAAGGACGGGGGTTGCATGCTTACCCCCAAACTACGAGGACCGCCGTGTTTCTCAACGGCCCTCGACTGGGGGCAAACAACGCGGGGTGCCGGCACCACTGCAAACCGGGTGCCACACCCTTGGGTGTCAACGGTGCCCTCGGGCCCAGCCCCAACACCAACGTCACCTCTAATCCCAGCATTTTCAGGCCAGGTTGTCCCTTCGCGCCGAGTCCAGATCAGCGACGTGCCGCAGCTCCTCCCGGATGATCCTATCCAGCACTTTCTCGGCCTCGTCATCGGCGATGTACTGCCGCAGACCGGAGTAGAACGTAACGGAATCCTTCTCCATCTGGACGGCTACTCCCAGGATAGCGGCGAAGGTCCCCGATCTCGCGACCGCGGAAGCGGCTCGTGTGTCCCTGTCGAAAACATCGCCTTTCAGCCAGGCTGACAGAAAGCTCGATACGACGGCGTCGGCCTCCGGATCGGCATGGCCGGCGCCGCCTGCCAGACGCTCCTTCATCGCGATAAGTGCAGCTCCATGCTCGCGCTCCATGGCCGCCAGACCGTTCAGCAGAAGCCTTGTTGCGGTATTTGATGCGCTCCTGGCTGCAAGCTCGTAGAATTCTGCGCCGTTTGTCTCCATTTGTATTGCCAGGTCGAGCACGTCATCCAGTTGAAACCCGATCACATCCATGGTCGCTCCTCTCGGAGTATCTTGGCCCTCTTCCAAATCGCAATTCTTAAAGACTCATGCCGCCTTCAAACCCTATCGCTTACTACCTTCTTTGTCCTCGTCCAGCGCCTCGCGAACCTTACGCGTCAGATCGGGGGCCGAGAAGGGCTTGCTGATGAAGCGCGTGCCGGGGTCGAGCACTCCATGATGTACGATGGCATTGTCCGTGTAGCCCGACATGTAGAGCACGCGCAGCTCGGGACGGATCTTGGTAAGCCGCTCGGCGAGTTGCCGCCCGCCCATCTGCGGCATGACGACGTCGGTCAGGAGGAGATGCAGCTCGCCCTTGTGCTGCTCGCATATCAGCAGTGCCTCGCCGCCGTTCGCAGCGGTCAGTACCTTGTACCCGGCAACTCTCAGGATCCGATCGGCCAGCTTGCGAACGGCGTCCTCGTCCTCCACGACCAGCACCGTCTCGTTGCCGGTGGCCATTACGGACGGCGGCCTGCGCCTGACATCGGTCGCGGGGGCGTCCACCCGGGGCATGTAGACCTTGAAGGTCGTGCCGTGTTCGGGTTCGCTGTAGACCCAGATATTTCCGCCGCTCTGCTTGACGATGCCGTAGACGGTGGAGAGCCCCAGGCCGGTCCCCTTGCCCATCTCCTTGGAAGTAAAGAACGGCTCGAAGATCCGGGCGCGCGTCGCGGCGTCCATGCCGCAGCCCGTGTCGGTGACCGAGAGGACGACGTATTGCCCGGGATTGACGGCGACGTGCTGCTGTTGGTACTCCCCGTCGAGCTCGATGTTGGCGGTCTCGATGGTGAGCTTTCCGCCCCGCGGCATGGCGTCCCGGGCATTGACCGCCAGGTTCATGACCACCTGCTCGATCTGACCGGGATCCGCTTCGATACTGCCGAGGTCCCCGGCGACGTGCACGGTGAGTTCGACGTCCTCGCCCAGCAATCGCTGGAGCATCTTCTCGAGTTCCAGGACGATCTTGTTCAGATCGAGCACTGCCGGCTCGAGCACTTGCCTGCGGCTGAAGGCCAGAAGCTGGCGGGTCAGTGACGCCGCCCGCTGGCCGGCATTCCGTATCTCCACGATGTCGGACATCAGGGGATCGGACTCACGCAGCGATTCCACCGCGAAGTCGGCGTAGCTTATGATCACGGACAGCAGGTTGTTGAAGTCGTGCGCCACGCCGCCGGCCAGACGGCCGACGGCCTCCATCTTCTGGGACATCCGGAGCTGTTCCTCCATTCCCTTCTGCTTGCTCATGTCGATCAGCACGCCGGTCACGCCGGCGGGACGGCCGTCCGCGATCACGGCCCGGCTCGAAGCACGCACGAACCGCACCTCGCCCTTCTCGTCGATTGTCCTGAACTCGAAGGGCTCTGAGTCTCCGGCCAGGGTCCGGGCGAAGCTCTCCTCGACGCCCGCAAGGTCGTCGGGATGCACGAGCCGGCTGAAGCGCGACCCGATCAGCTCCCCGGAAGAGTAACCGAAATTTCGCGCGGCGGAGCTTATGAATTTGACCCTGCCTTCGGGGTCCAGCGAGAAGACGACGTCCTCCATGTCCTCGACCAGCGAGCGGTATTGCCTCTCGGACTCTTGCAACGCCGCCTGCGCATTCTTCATCTCGCTGACGTCCTTGACGACGTGAACGAGCGCCTCCAGCTTGCGTTCGGGGCCGAAGATGGGCCAGGCGATCAGCTCCAAGCTGCGGCCGTCCTGCTCGTGGAAGCCTGTGCCCGGCTCGAGGGTTTGCGCCGTACGCGTGCAGGGGCAGGCCGGTATCGGGGCATCGGTGCCGTGCACGAGCTCGAAGCACTTGCGGCCGATGATCTCTTCCTTGGACATCCCCAATGCTTCTGAACCGGCCTTGTTGATCTCGATGAACTCGTGGTTCGTCGAAAGAACGCAGACGATGTCCGTGATCGCGTCGAATGTTGCGCTCCATTTGGCGGCGGAAGCGCGAACCTCCTCCACCGCGCGGGCTCGCTCGGCCTCGATCTCGATACCCCTGAGGGCAAAGGCGACGTCTCCCGCCACTTCCCGCAGCAGGGAAATCTCCTCCTGGTCCGAGGCCACGCCGGATGCCAGCGACACGAGCATCGCGCCGAGTAGTGATCCATCGCTCTCCAGCCTGATCGCCACCGCGTCGCGTTCGTCCGGGAAGTCAGCGCCGACCGGGCAGCCGGCGCAGGACTCGGCCGGGTTCCGGCGCACGACCAGGTCGGCCTCGCTGATGACGCGCTTGACGCAGTCCGGCATGTCGCCGGCCGCAAGCATGATCCGCAGGGCCCGGCGCCCAAGCTGCACACCGGCATCGGCCACGAACTTTACACGGTCGTCGTCGCAGACGATGATGCAGCAAGTGTCGAATTCGCTCGACTCGACCAGGAGATCACATGCCTTCTGGATCAGCGCCTGCGGGTCGTGTTCACGGATGATCAGCTGGTTCACATTACGAATGCCGCGCAACGCCGCGTTGAGATGTTGAATCCTCGATTCGTTGTTCTTCGCCGCTATTTGCCCGCGGAGAGTCTGTATTCCGTGGCCGAGGTCTTCTGCGAGCTCCTTGAGGAGATCCGTCTCGCCGACGTCGAAGGCGTCGGTCTCGGCGGAGTAGATATTCAGCGCGCCGGCAATCTCTCCGTCGATGCGAAACGGAAGGGCAATAGACGAGGCGAAGCCGTGCGCCAGGGCTGACTTTCTCCAGGGTTCGAAGTCCCTCTCGGTCTCGATGAAGCGGACAATGGCGATCTCGCCGGAGCGAATCGCACGACCGGTGGGTCCTCGCCCCTGGGCCGAGTCGTCCCAGGTGATCTGCAAACCGTTAATATACTCTTTATTATTTCCCGCGTGCGCTGCAACTCGAACCGATTTCGACTCGTCATTCTCCTTGACGCCTATCCAGGCCAGCAGGTACCCACCGGCTTCGACGGCGATCCTGCAGACGTCTTGCAAGAACTGCTGCTCGTCCGTTGCGCGAACCAGGGTATGGTTGCATTCGCTGAGTGTGGCGAGCGCGCGGTTGGTTCGCAATAATGCCTTCTCCATGCGCTTGCGCGCGGTGATATCCATCGAGAAAATGCAGACGCCCTCGGGCACCGGCTCGAACATGAGATCGAACGAGCCCTTCGAACCGTCCGGGAATGTGAATTCATTATCCATTTGATGGTGTGAACGATCCTGCATGCATCTCTGGAGGGTTGAGAACAGGGGTGTTTCCTCGATGCCGGGGTAGGTCTCCATCATGGTACGGCCGAGAAGCCGCTCCTTGGTCGTGCGGCTGTGACTTACGGCTGCGTCGTTTACGTACAGGTACCGGTAGTCCGGGCTGATGACCTGGCAACCTTCCGTGATATTTTCCAGGACGTCGAGCGGGATGTTCTCCGGGTTAGTATCGCAACTGTCTGAAACGTTGCCTCCGCCATCAGGCTCAGTCATTTGCGCACCTCCCATTGCGTTTCTTTGGTAAACGGCATGTGCCGATAATCGATCATGGTTTACACCGTGGTTATGGCAAACTCGGACAAGTTGCAATTTTTTATTTTTTCCAGATGGCACTGTGCCCGAAATGACTTCTTGGACCTCATCTCTTCCAGAAGCGACGTGAAGAACGATTTGAAGTTCGGCATCGGGATGTGCTCACAGACGTCGCTCCGGGGTCGGAAGCTATACCACTTGAGATGGCACGATCTTCACAGTTGACAGCTTCACGACTAATCTCGAAGTCATCATTCGCATCTCACGGCACGTCTTGCGGCGCACCTGAAGGTACCATAGACACCATGGAAGTGAAGCCTTGCCCCGGGGTATGCCGCGCTTTCCGCGTTTCCCAGCCACGGTTTTTGTGGCACCTGCCGCGGTGTGTGCGGCCCCCGCAGGCTGGGGGTTTCGCAATGGCGCCGTGTTTCCGATGTTTTCTATCGCGCCCCTGGGTGTCAATGGTGCCCTCGGGTGCGGCCCCAGACGTTTGGGGGTTGCGGGGCTTGGAACCCCCAGCAGTCGGGGGCCGCCGTTCTTCACATCGGTCCTCGCAAGAGGGCAAAATGCGCGGACAACACGGAACTACTCGGAACACAGTGGATGGAAGGTCGCGTTGTAGCTCTTGCACCAGGACTTCACGGCGTATTCATAGGCATAAAAGGAAGAGCTGATGTCGGAGGGCTTTCCGGTGTTCTTCTTGGAATCGTACGGGCCGATGCTGGAGCCGATTCGGGGCGCGAAGTAATCCGTCGTGATCACGCCGTGCATGTGGACATAGTAAGAACCGGGATGCTCAAGATCCCAGTCGTAGCACACCACCTCGTACCGGCCGGGCTCGACCGCGACGTCTTTGGTCCAAAGTGGGGTCTCGAACGACTGGCTGAAGACCTGGCGCTCGTGAAGCTCCATGTGTCCGACGACGACGGGTTCTTTCCTGTACATGTCCTGCCTCCATTCTTTGCGTGGGGTTGCCATCTCACCCGAAGTGGATGGCAACCCCACGGAAGGGAAGGGACAAGCAGAAGGGAGAAAATCGGTACCTGGTGCAATGTTCCGAGCTCCAGGTTGGGAAGAAAGCCCTTAATCTCAGGGAACTCTTTACGAAGATCAACATCCTTCCTCGCTCTGCATTAAGATTTCGCGCCTAACAACAGACAGGCGACCTCGCCGGTAACAGGCGCTGGTAATACGTTATGCAAGACACAAAAACACCCCGGCGCCGGTCCCTCAAAATTCGAGGGCGGTAAAAAACACCGGCGCCGGGGTGCCGGTTCTGCTAATCCTCCTTCTTCTCGATTGTGCGAAGCTGGGCCTTGCCGTCGACCGGGTAGCAGTTCATCACCAGGTTGATGCTGCCGTCCCGGTTCTGGAAGCCGACGCCGATCTCCGTCCAGGCTGCTTTCTTTCCCTCGCCACGATCCCTGACGTTGAAGATCCTGTAAGTCGGGGTGTTGTTTGAGTTTGCCATTTGCTTCTCCTTTTCTTTCGTTGGGGTTTGACTTCTCACAAAGAGCGGGGAGTCAAACCAGGGAAAGAAAGCGCAGCGAACAGGGTTCTTGCGGCCGCGAGGACGGCAGGGGGCGTGACACCCGATGGCTGGGTGGCGCGAACCATGAAAAGGACGAGTAGTAAGAAGCCTGAGAAGCGGAGCGCAGGGAGAAAAAACGGCAAATCAAAAACACGACTACAGGTACGGAAAACATCACCAGGGAGCGAAAGGGAATTCCCACGGGAGTGGGGGGCTGGACTGTGGGGCGTCGGTGGCCCCTCAAAATTCGAGGACGGTAAAAGACACCGCCGTGCGGGACGGCCAAAAGCATCTTCCAGGTGGAGATGGGGCAGGGAAAGGCAAGGGCCGTTTTTGCTGATGTGATCGAGAACAAGGAGGATTGGACGGAAAGTGAAATCCAGGGGGCGGTTCGGTGACGGCTGGCAATCCTGGGCGGTGGGGCAAAAGCAAGGCTCCGGTAGAGCCGGGAGATCATGCGACTGGGCTTTCAGGTTGAATTTCAGATCATGCTGGCGCCGGAAGCCGACCAGAAATCGTTGTCGGTGACGATGATGGCGTCCAGGAGTTTGATGCCGAGGATCTTGCCGGCGTCTGCCAGCGTCTTCGTGACCTGCCTGTCGAGGGTGGAAGGCAGAGCCTCGCCCGAGGGATGTTATGCCGTGTGCGAGTTTATGCCGCGCGATATCTTTTGACCCGTGACCTTGTAGGAACTGGATCGGATTAGCGCGGCATAATCAGCGGTGTGTACTGTTACCTCTTTGCGGCGTTCTGCCGCCAAGGAGGTAACAATGGATCGGCCGAGATTAGTAAAGACTGCGTACTCGCTGGCTCCCCACCTCGCGGGGTATTCTGATGAGCTTTCGCGCATGGGCTACTCGCCCGTCACGGTCGGCTCTCATCTCTGTATGGCCGCGGACCTAGGGCGCTGGCTCAACGGCAGGAACCTCAAACTCCGCGACCTCAACGCACAACGCATCGCCGCCTTTCTGCGACATCGCCGTCGCCTGCCCCGGGTGTTTCTGGCATCGCAGCGTGGTATGGGGCCGCTACTCGAGTTTCTCCGCCGCAAGGGCGCTGTGCCACCGGCCGAAGTTGACGCTTCGCCTACGGGGCGCTTCCTTGCCGACTACAGAACTTATCTCGTGGGTGAGCGCGGACTCGCTGCGACCACAGTCCAGGTCTACACGTTCTTCGCGCGGCAGTTCATCGCCGAGGAGCACCCCCAACTAGATTGGCGAGATATGACCCCTGCCGATGTCTCGCGCTTCGTATTGCGAACCGCCCGCCGGCTTACACCCCCAGGCTCAAAGTTCATCGTGACGTGCCTTCGGGCACTGCTGCGCTTCCTTCACGTTCGCGCGATGACAGCCCAGGACCTATCCTCGGCCGTCCCCGCGGTGGCGAGCTGGCGTCTTTCCGGTATCCCGAAGGCGATCGATGCCAGTCAGGTGGCCCAGATATTCGCGTCCTTCGATCGCTCACCCGTCGGATTACGAGACGCTGCCATCGTGCGGCTGGCGATCCGGCTCGGGCTCAGAGCTGGAGAGATCGCAGCGTTGGATCTTGATGACATCGACTGGCGCAATGGCGAGATGGTTGTTCGCGGGAAGAACCGATACGAAAGCCGCCTCCCTCTGCCACCCGATGTGGGTCGAACACTGGCCATCTACCTGCGACGGAGTCGTCCCCAGAGCAATACTCGGGCGCTGTTCCTGAGGAGCCGAGCACCGCTTACCCGCCTAGCGCCGACTGGCGTCTGTTCGGTCGCGCGGAGAGCACTCGCAGTCGTCGGCGTTCGCGGAGGTGCGCACTGGTTCCGACACACCGCAGCGACCCAGCTGCTACAACACGGCGCGGATCTCTCCGAGATCGGTCACGTCCTGCGCCACAGCAGCACGAACACGACAGCGATCTACGCAAAGGTAGACCTCGCCACACTCGGCGCGGTTGTCCGCCCATGGCAAGGAGGTGCTCTATGAGCGCCCCGGATCTACTCCGCACCGCACGTGAGTATCTCTCAATGCGACGTGCCCTCGGGTTCAAGCTTTCAAACGAGAGCTACTATCTTCCCAACTTCGTCAAATTTCTCGCTGATCACGGCTCTTCTGTCATCACGAAAGACCTGGCTCTGGCCTGGGCACAGCAGAGCGCCGACAGGTCCCCAAACACCTGGTCGAAACGACTGACCTCCATTCGCGGCTTCGCCAACTACGTGCGCATTCTCGACTCACGCACAGCCTTGCTCCCTCGATATCTCGTGGCGTGGCGTAAGCAACGGCCGCAGCCGCATATCTACTCGGGGCAGGAGATCTTCGCGTTGATGCGTGTTTCACGCCAGCTCTCTCTACCGCTTCTACGCGCGACCTACTTCACGCTCATTGGGCTTCTGGCTGCTACTGGAATGCGTCTGGGCGAAGCGCTCGCACTTGAGGACCGCGATGTAGACTGGAGTCGGTCTGTGCTGCTTGTGAGGCGCACGAAGTTCCAGAAGACGCGGCTCATACCCGTACACGCCTCGACGCTCATGGCCCTGAGACGTTACCGTGCCTCACGCAACCGAGCCTTCCCCCGATGCCGCGACGCAACTTTATTCGTCTCAAGCGTCGGGAAACGCCTCCATAGAAGCGTCGTGGAGGAGACCTTCGTTCGGCTGCTTCGGCTCGCGGGGATCGGCCGAGGCCTTACGCGTCGACCGCGACTCCACGACTTGAGGCACACCTTCGCGGTTATGACTCTACGCGATTGGTATCGCGCGGGGGTCGACGTGGAGCACAGATTACCGGCCCTTTCGACCTATCTCGGCCACGTCAACCCAAGCACCACGTACTGGTACCTTACGGCGATCCCCGAGCTGCTTGTACTTGCCGGTAAACGACTCTCGAAGGCTTGGGAGGTGCAGCCATGACACTCCTCGCTCCCATCCTGCAGTCCTTCTTCTCGGAGCGGCTGCAGCACCAACAGCAGGTCAGCCCTCACACGATCTTGGCTTACAGGGACGCGTTCCGCCTTCTTCTCACTTACGCAGAAGGCCAGCTCGGCAAGGCACCTTCCGCTATTCTGCTGGAAGACATCAACGCGCCCTTCGTTGGCGCGTTCCTTGAGCACCTCGAGAAAGAGCGCAACAACAGCGCACGAACGCGCAACGCCCGTCTCGCCGCGATCCATTCTCTCTTTCGTTACGCTGCCGGTCGGGAACCTGCGCACGCTGACCTCATCCAGCGTGTGCTTGCGATTCCCCAGAAGCGCTTCGCGCGACGGTTGATGCCGTTCCTCAACTGCGCAGAGACTAACGCTTTGCTTGCGGCACCGGACAAATGCACCCACCTCGGCCGCCGCGACTACACCATCATGCTCCTCGCAGTCCAAACCGGCCTTCGACTCTCGGAACTGACAGCCCTGCGAGTCGACGATCTCGAATTGGGGGCCGGTGCGCATCTACGGTGTAGAGGCAAAGGGCGCAAGGATCGGTGCACGCCCCTCACCAAGTCGACGGTGCGGGCACTTCGTTCTTGGATCGCCGAGACCAGGTCCGCCGGCGCCGATTTCCTCTTCCGCACGAAACGTCGCTCTCGACTCAGCTCTGATGCCGTCGAAGGCCTCGTGCGCAAGTACGCAGGACTCGCCAAGGCCTCATGCCCAACCCTGGCGCGTAAGAACATCACCCCACATGTGCTTCGGCACACCGCTGCCATGCGGCTCCTTGAAGCGGGCGTTGATCGATCCGTTATCGCACTTTGGTTAGGCCACGAGCATCTTGAGACCACCCAGATCTACGTGCACGCAGATCTTACCGTGAAGGAGCGCGCCCTTGCCCGCATGGTAACACCGGCAGCGCGGGTGAAAAGGTACAAGCCTCCAGACGAACTGATCGCCTTCCTGCAGAACCTGTGATTATGCCGCATCGACAACGGAAGGCTCGGCGGGCGACTGGTCGATCCCACGCGCACGCGGCATAAACTCGCACACGGCATAACACCCTTTATTCCGACATCGGCATAAGGGATGGTTGTGGGCCACGATGATGGCCTTGACGCCCTTCATGACGGCGAGACGAAAGACCTCACGCGGCTCGCACAATGTCATGTCGAGAGTGCCCAGGCTGACGAGATCTATGTAGCGGATGACGTTGGACGTGGAGAGACCGAGAACCCAGATGTGTTCCTTGTCACGGTCGATTTCGGATTCCG
>Ga0307380_10009071_pt1 | contig 12661 bp, 11 predicted proteins | sample UN3MG_FD_202239 | JGI IMG/M metagenome (GOLD analysis project Ga0307380, IMG submission 202239) | Soil microbial communities from Risofladan, Vaasa, Finland - UN-3 | ecosystem: Environmental > Terrestrial > Soil > Coastal area > Acid sulfate soil | place: Finland: Risofladan, Vaasa | collected... | reverse complement strand
CTCTTCTTGCCAATATTGTACACGCCAATCTCTTGCAATGTTTTAGTCATGTCGCGCTCAATTGTTTTTAGGCCTAAAGTTTTGGCTACTAGGTGAGCATGGTCGTGATTGACGGGTGCACTATCACGCTCTGGCAAAAGTACAGCAAGAACTTTTCCTGCCCCCAAAGCTTTTTCCAAAAAGTAGGCACATACCGAGGAATCCAAACCGCCACTCAAACCGATAATGGCTCCGTCTCTATGGAGTTTCTTTATGGTTGTTTGAATAAATTCGATAATGCAAGCTTCTTCTTTTTGGCAGTCAATTTCCAAATCTTTTTTTAATTCATCGATAAGTTGCTGATTCATTTTACTCACCTCCTCAAATTTTCTTCAGCTATTCTTCGATAAGTTGGGGATAATTTTTAAACGAACATTTAACTTTCTATTAATTTTGATATTACTCTCCACTCTTCCTTCGTTTGTAACTGGAAAATTGGTACCTTATTGATAGTTTTTCAAGCTCATTTTTACCAATAAGATTTTTTTAAAATTGGATTATTAACCTGTTGCCTTAATAAGATAATATAGCTATTTTTTCAGATAAAAAATGTGCTTATTTATTTTTTAGCCACTATTTTAAATATACTAATCAACTTATTTAAAATCCTTCTTTTTATATGAAAATATTTATAAAATAAAGAAGCCCTTCAGCAAATGCCAAAGGGCTGGAATTAGCAAGCTCCCCCTATTGGAAACGTTTAGAACTTTTAAGGGAAATATGACAATGGAAAATAATAGATTAAATCAGTTAATTAACATTCCTGTAAGTATAATAAATCATATTTAAATACTAATTTTCCTTTATTTACAAATAAGTACCTTCCCTACGCTTATTCTAAGTATATGTTATAAATCTTAGAGAAAAAAGTGAGGTTTAATATGATAAAGTATAAACATTTCTTGGTTGATTAAATATTTTTAATTATAAAGAGAAATTTTTAAAAATATAGTATAATATTTGACAAATGTTCAAATTATTGGATAAATTTTTCAATAGCTAAATATCTTTTTGTTCGACAAGCTCTTGACGCATCAAGACATCAAAATAATAACCCCCTTTGGGCATCTTTGCACAGGGAGGAGCTGAGGTATCCCCCTGTGGATAGATGTATATATTTCCTTTATCATCCTTTTTAATGATGAATTTCTCAGGTACCATTACCTTGGTGTCATCAAACAACCTCCAAGATTTCCAATTTTCATTTTTAAAGCTAAATGCAGTAGTAGGAAGCCATAAACCTATAGTATCTATTCCCAACTTTTCTATTATCTCTGGCTCAACCTTGGCAAGCATTTGAAAAGAATCAATTATCTTTATTGCTTGATCTTTTAAGCCAAGTGCTTTCCTTAATTTCGCATAAGCGCTTGCCTAAATGCCAGTCACCGTAGTTGAACCCAAATCAAGGGGAATGCGATCAGTCTTTCGATGGTTTATGTCTTCTCTTACCCTTTCCCGAGATGTCATTGGTAAATACCCCCTTCCTTTTTTTAAAATTTAAAACCCTTTATTTTTTTCACTTATACTATTTTGGCACTATATTTTTTTATGGCGTCTTCGTTGATCTCAATTCCCAAACCCGGTTTTTGCGGCACCTGTGCAAAACCGTCCTTTACCAATATCTCTTCGGAAATATCTTTTCGAATCGGTGTATCGGCTACACAATATTCTAAAAGACAGCCATTGGGAATTGATGCAATTAAATGTAGCGAAGCCGCTTCTACAATCCCACTGCTCCAACAATGGGGGACTACTGTTAAATGGTGAGCCTGAGCCAGGATGGCGATACGTTTAGCCTCCGACAATCCTCCGCAACGGGTCACATCAGGTTGTAACACATCGACCTTGGCTACTTCGATTAATTCTTTAAAACCATATCTGGTGCTTTCATTTTCACCGCAGGCGATACGCGTATCCACCGCTTCGACCAATTTGCGGTAACCTTCAAGGTCATCAGGATAGAGCGGTTCTTCAATCCAATATGGTTTATATTGTTCAATTTCTTTAGTTAACATTATTCTAGTTACTGCATCAATCGGATAATCGTAAGAGGGTATAAATCCAATATCAAACATTAAATCCACATCAGGACCGGCAGCCTCACGCGCTGCAGCCACCAGCGCCACATCCTGTTTGAGGCTTTTCCCGAATCCTCCCCATCCCAGTTTGATAGCGGTATATTTCTGTTCACATAATTTCCGGGTTTCCTCAAAACATTCTTCAGGGGATTCCGGCATTAAAATACTGGCGTAAGCCCGGACTCTGAGGCGAAAATTACCACCTAAAAGCTTATATATAGGTTTGTTTAAAGCCTTGCCGATAATATCTAAAACAGCAATATCAATACCGCTGATCGCCTGAACCGCAGCACCGCGCCGTCCATAAAAAGTGCTCACAAAATACATCTTTTCCCATATTTTATCAATTTCAAAAGGATCCTCGCCAATAATGGCCTGTCCCAATCCCTGACATAACCGGTGGGATATGGGGGCATCGATGATTGCTTTAATTACGGTAGGAGATGAGTCAACCTCTCCATAACCGGTAATTCCCTCGTCCGTATGTACTTTAATAATGATCCCGTCCTGAGCGCTGTCATTAATCAGCTTAATCTTATTTGACTGACGAATCGGTATTGCTTCAACCCGAGTTATTTTCATATTATTTAAACCTCCTTAATTAAGTAAGTAAATTTAAATCTTAATGCTAACTTCCAATTAGGAAGTTAATATTATTCAAGTATCTGGAGTCCTCCCGCCGGAAAAATACCTGCACGGGCGCCATCCCCATGATAATTTCTTAGTATTGTCAAGACCTCTTTCCAGGTAGTGCAGAGTTTTGTTCCATTCGATTAACAATTATCGTAAAAGGTTACTACCTGATCTTACGCCGGTATGTTCGCCTTTGTAAATTGCAGGTTTACCGTTGACCAACACATATTCTACACCCTTGACATAGGCTAATGGCTTTTCCACCGTGGAAACCGTGTCAAGTACTTCGAAATCAAATACCACCACATCTCCAAAATTCCCTTTGCGCAATAACCCTCTATCGTGTAACCTGAAGTGAGTTGCAGGCATGCTGGTCATCTTACGGATAGCCTCCTCAAGTGAAAGGGTATGTATCTCTCTGACATGATGTGTTAGAAAGTAAGTCATACCCATAAAGTGTAACGGATAGGCCGTTTCTTCTGCCAATTTACCATCAATACGGGTACTATAGCCATCCATGACCAGCATATACAAGGGATGACTGATGGTCTCACGCAGATGCTCATCTGTAAAAAGTCGACCCACTAAGCCAACACCATCCATTTTACTACCCGCTGCGGCTAGTATATCAAAATAACAGTCCCATGGATCCTTATTCCACCTGCGGGATATCTCCGGAAAACTCAATCCATTGATTTCAGGAAAGGCCGGATTTGTCTGCATGTACACCCTATCCCATTCTCCCCGGTGTATAAAACGCCAATATCGGTCACAATCGGTCCTTAGTCGCGACCGTACTTCCGGAGCTTTTAACATCTCCACCGCTTTTTCAATGCCTTCATTTCTAATCCAAGGTGGAAGAATAGCCGCCGCCTGACCAATACCGTGGTTTAAAGGTGTCATATCAGTTAACACATCAAATCCTTCGTCACGCGCATCTTCAATTTTTTCTAGGACCTTCTGCAATGCACCTTCCGGTGCCCCGGTATTATAACGAATATTCATATGGGAAATCTCGCCACGGATATCATAAGCCTTGATCACATCCATAAACTCGTCTACTGCCTCCAACACCATATCGGCACGGTTTCTGATATGGCTGGTATAAATGGCATCATAGTCTTTGACTATTTTTGCAAGACGCATGACTTCCTGAGGTAAACAGATACGACCAGGTTCAAATTCCAGACCGGTACTCATACCGACCGCTCCGGTCTCCATGGCTTCACGTAGGATTTGTTCCATAGCTTTCATCTGTTCTTCGGTAGGGTTCTGTCCGCTGACACCGGCTACGGAACGGATGGAATTGTGACCTACAAGCCAAGCGATGTTGTTGGAGGTTCCCATGTCTTTAATCGCTTCAAGGAATTCACCGAAAGTATAGTCGGTACGTTCACCAAGACTAACTGAGCCCATGCTCTCTGAATCTTTTGTCATAGGTACAATACTACCACCACAATTACCGACTATCTCAGTAGTTACCCCTTGTCTTATCGTACTTTCAGCAGTGGGATTTGCCAATATAGTCCTATCTGTATGGCTGTGAGCATCTATTAATCCTGGACAAACAATTTTACCAGTAGCATCGATATCAAGTATTGCCTGTACTTTTCCAAGTTTTCCTACTTCCACAATCCTGTCACTTTTAATGCCGACATCACCTCTGTATTTTGGGTTACCGCTTCCGTCCACAAGCCAACCGTTACGTATGACGACATCCAGCATTTTATCATCCGTATTTTTATTATCTAATAAATCCTTAAGTTGCCTATCCATTTATAAATTTCTCCATTTTTTTAGTCTTTGTATACTCAATATCTGTTCAACTATATCTTATACTACCACCTCCCCTCGTTATTTTAATATAATAATCCAACTTGTTGATATTTAAATATTCTGTCTTTCTGTTTTGTAACAAATTATATTTCAATAAATAATTATACTATAACTTTCTAAAAAATAATTTAAATTCTTAATAAATTTAGAATTCGAAATTTTATAATAAATGACAAGCAGCAAAATGTTTGTTACCGTATTCCTTAAATTCTGGTTCTTTTTGGCTGCATATATCCATCGCTTTAGGACAACGTGGATGAAAGCGACATCCTGATGGTGGATTAACTGGATTAGGTACATCCCCTTCAAGAATAATCCTTTCCTTTTTGTAGGTAGGATCAGGAATTGGAATCGCGGAAAGAAGCGATTGGCTATAAGGATGAATGGGATACACATAGAATTCTTTTTTATCAGCCATCTCTACAATTTTACCCAGATACATAACCGATACCCGGTCACTAATATGTTTGATAACACTCAAGTTATGAGCAATAAACAGATACGATAGGCCAAATTCATCTTGTAGTTCTTTTAACAGATTTATTATCTGGGACTGGATTGAAACATCAAGAGCGGAAACCGGTTCATCAGCTATAATTAGCTTTGGATTTAATGCTAAAGCTCTGGCTATCCCAATCCTTTGCCTTTGACCACCGCTAAATTCATGAGGATAATGTTTTATATACTCTTTACCCAGTCCTACTTTACTCAAAAGGTCCTTAACCTTTTCACTTCTTTCTTTTTTATTTTTAACCAGTCCGTAAATCTCCAACGGTTCTCCAATAATATCGACAGCTGTCATTCTCGGGTTTAATGAAGAATAAGGATCCTGAAAGATAATTTGCATTTTCTGTCTTATCTCCCTGAGTTCCCTTCTTTTTAAGGAAAACACATCCTTCCCTTCAAAAATAACCTTGCCAGCAGTAGCCTTCTCTAGCCGGAGAATAACTGCCGCAGTCGTCGATTTGCCACAGCCCGACTCTCCTACAATCCCCAGGGTCTCACCTTCATTTATATAAAAGCTGATATCATCTACGGCCTTGACATAATCGACCGTTCTCATGAATACTCCTGCCTTGACAGGAAAATATTTTTTTAAATTTTTTACTGTCAGCAATACCTTCTTCTTAACCGACATCTCTTTCATCTCCTGTTTATTACTACAGTTTTAAATTTTTTTCAGCTCCTCTAACTTATCAATATGCCAGCACTTTACCTTATGGCCTTCATCTACTTCTTTTATCTCCGGCTCTTCTGTAAAACATTTATCATCGGCCAGCAGACACCTGGTATTGAACCCACAACAATTACAACCTTTAGAAAAATCAAATAAGTTTGGTACTATCCCTGGAATGGTATATAAACTCTCCACATCCTTATCTATACGAGGAATGGATTTCATCAGCCCCCAGGTATAAGGATGTTTGGGATTAGCAAAAAGGGTCTTTACATCAGCATATTCGACTATCTTACCGGTATACATGACTGCAACCCGATCCGCTATCTCTGCAATTACCCCCAGGTCATGGGTAATCATCATAATTGCCATATTAAATCTATCCTTCAGGCCATTTATTAAATTAAGGATCTGGGCCTGAGTGGTCACATCTAGCGCAGTTGTCGGCTCATCGGCAATTAAAAGTTGTGGGGTACAGGAAATGGCCATTGCTATCATTACCCTCTGATTCATCCCACCGCTCATTTGATGAGGATATTCATTTATTCTCTTCTCCGGAAGAGGGATACCTACTTTTCTCAGTATCTCTACAGTCTGCTCAATGGCTTCCTTATGTTTGATATCTTTATGGTTTAGAATCGCTTCCGAGATTTGATTTCCAACCGTAAAAACCGGATTTAGAGAGGTCATGGGTTCCTGAAAGATCATGGAAATATCATTACCCCGGATCTTTCTCATCTCTTCCGGTTCCAACTTAAGGAGGTTCTTTCCTTTAAAGTATATCTCTCCGTCGACAATTTTCCCGGGAGGTTCGGGTAGCAGACGCATGATAGATAATGCAGTAACGCTCTTCCCGCAGCCCGATTCACCAGCGATACCGAGGGTCTCACCGGGGTAGATCTCAAAATCAACTCCATCAACTGCCTTTACTATTCCCTCCTCTATATAAAAATAGGTCTTTAAGTTCTTTAACTCGACTAACTTCTCTCTTACCACTTATTTCACCTGCTTTAATTTAATTAATCATCTCTAGTATTCACAATATCCTTCTCTGCTATCCGACTAATACTAGATTACTCCAGCTTCTCTTTCATGTTAACTTAACAGATCCTCAAAATACTATTACAATAACAAATACCTCTATTTGCATTTTAAAACATTACCCTTTATCTTTTTATTATATTCTCCCTGACTAACTACTAATTCTTTTTCAACAAATACATATTCAACACCCGCAAGGTACCTCTTTAATTGTTCAATTTTACCTAATTCTAGGATAGGTATGTATTATAAAGCGAATTTATTTAGTCACTAAATAAGTATTTGATTATCGATTTGTTTTGGGGTCCAGCACCTCACGTAAGAAATCGCCAACAATATTAAGACACATAACAAAACCAAAGATAGTCAAACCAGGAAAAATCAACAGCCAAGGCGCTTGGTTCATAAAATGGCTTGCTTCTGACATAACATTGCCCCAACTGGGTTCCGGTGGTGGGGCTCCAGCTCCAAGAAAACTCAATGAAGTCTCTGCTAAAATTATTGTAGCAAATATGAAGGTTGACTGAATCAGCATGACTGGTAATACATTTGGAAGTAAATGACGCCACGCGATTCTAAAGAACCCTGCCCCCATAGATTCTGCTGCTCGAATATATAGTTTTTCCCGTTCTTCAATAACTTTACTATGAACTACCCGTGCATTTCTGGGGATATAAACCAACGTTAAAGCAATGGTTACAGTCCACTTGGAAGGTCCTAATATCCCCACCAACATTAGAGCAAGAAATATTCCCGGAAAAGACATTAATACATCAATAACTCTCATAATGATTATTTCTGTTCTTCCTCGGAAATAACCTGCGCAGATAGCAAAAATCGTACCAATAAACATGGATACAAAAACAGCTATACCGCTCACCTCAAGAGATAAACGGCTACCATAAATTATTCTACTTAGCACATCTCTACCATACCTATCTGTTCCAAACCAGTATGATGAATTAGGTTTTTTAAGGTTATCAATAAAGTGCATTTCTAATGGATCATAAGGTGCAATATAAGGTGCAAACAAAGCAATAAAGATATATATAACTACAAGTACAGATGCAAATAGTCCTAATTTATAATATTTAAACAAATATTTAAGGTTCATATCACTTTGCCTCTCACTCCACCTCCAATATCTCGATATGGTACTTTTAAATGTAGCTTATACGAGGGTCAACCACTGCATATAAAATATCAGTTACCAGATTAACAAGTGAATAAATTATCCCAACAAATAAAATTAAGGATTGTATGACAGGATAATCTCTAGCCAACACAGCTTCATACATTAACCGTCCAATACCAGGAACAACAAAAATGGTCTCAGAAATAATAGTACCTCCAAGCAAGCCCCCAAAGGTTATACCAAGACTTGAAATAATTGTAATAGAGGCTGGTTTTAACATATGTTTTAAAATGACTATTTTTTCCTTTAAACCTTTAGCCCTCGCGGTCGTAATAAAATCTTTATTCATAATCTCCAGCATAGCAGAACGGGTTATTCGAGCTAAATAAGCTAAGGACATGGAGCTAATAGATAATGCAGGTAAAAATAATCCTTTTATATTACCAATCAAATCTTTAAAGGGGGATACATACCCTCCGGCAACAGGAAACCATCCTAGCCTAACAGCGAAAATAAACATCAAACTTAATGCAAGAACAAAAATAGGAATTGATAAAAACGATGTGCATATAATTATAATCACCTTATCTAAGATTGTATTGTGGTTAATTGCAGCTAATATTCCCATCGGAATACCTATAGATACTGTAATGAGCAAAGCCCAAATTGCTAACCAGAATGTTCGGGGAAATCTTTGGGCCAAGATCTTATTAACATCCTCTCTCATAAAATATGATTTCCCAAAATTACCATGTAGTATATCCTTAACCCAAAGAACAAATTGAACATGGATAGGTAGATCAAATTTTAATTCATGTATTACTTCTTCAATACTCTCTGGCGTCGCACTTTCACCTAGCATAATAGTTACAGGATTTCCCGGGATTATATGCATAAATAAAAAGCTAATACCTGCTATCAAACAAATCAAACCGATTTGAATAATAATTCTACGTGTTATATAGCTAAGCATTTTCTAAAATTCTCTCCTTTTTATCCGCAATAGAGACTTAGAGAAAAAGGAAATTACTATACACTTAAGTTAAGGGCCAGAAAAGAGATAAACTAATTCTTCTCTAGCCCTTAACTTTAGTACTTTTAATATCTATTTACAGACTTTTTATTCTTTCCATACATCCCAGAATCTTGATAAATACCAGTTGCCTAAATTACCTTTTAGATTGTTAGAATAAGCATTCCACCTGAACTCATCTCCTGTTATGAAACCAGGTAAATCGTTCCAAATAAAAAGCTGGATAGATTTATAAGCTTCCATTCTCCGATCAACTTCTAAATATGTCGCCTGTTCATCTATCATTGCATCCAGCATGGGATTAGAGTAATTCCATATAGTTTTTGCTGTATCACCATAATAGAATAATCGCATAGAAGAAGGATCAAAAACAGATTGGGTGGCTCCACCCATAAAGAGATTCCATTCTCCTTGCTCTCTTCTATTTACAGCTGTTGCCCAATCATATGTTTCTACTTTAGCATTAATGCCTACTTTTTTTAACTGTTGCTGCATAACTAATGCACTAGGTTCAACAGCTTTACTAGAAGCAATAATAATGAACTCTTCACCCTGATAATCAGCTAATTCAAGCAGTTTCTTTACAGAATCAAGATGTACTTCGTTTTCATTTTTATTATATACCACGGCTATCTCACCAGCAGGGTACCACCAGGGAGATTCTTTAGCAAAGATACTGGAATCAAGACGATAGAGATCTTTGACTCCCATCATTTGCGTGCTCATAATTTCATCCATATTCAGAGCCATAACAACAGCTCGCCTAAATGCAACTGAATCTGTCGGAGTTTTTGTGATATTGAATGAATCGAAATCTTTGACCAAAGTCGCTTTATCCTGAACTCCAAATCTATCATCGTCCTTAAGTGTTTTAAATTCAATATTAGGTGGTAACATTATAAAATCATACTGACCTGTCCGGAGTCCGGAAATTCTGGTATTTTCATCTGCTACGATATGAACATTGATGGTATCAAAATAGGCCGTCCTTTTGCCCCCCATACCACTAGGACCATCAAAAGCATTGTTAGGAGTATAATCTTTAAATTTCTTATAGACATACATCTCACGCGGTAACCATTGCTCTAATTCGAAAGGACCCGTTCCAACGACCTGATCAATTTCCAATTCTCTGATAGGTATTTTTGCCAGATCTTTCGGCATAATAGCTGCAAAACCGAGAGGAGTAGCAAGCAAAGGTAAGAATATACCACTGGGATTTTTAAGTGTAATTTTTATAGTGTAATCATCGATTACTTCAAGATTATCTACATTTTTAAAATCAGATTTTCTAACTCCATCTATAAAAAATCTATCCAGAGACGTTTTTACATCTGCTGCTGTTAATTCTCCATAACCTTTTTGAAATTGTACACCTTTCCTCAATTTAAAAGTATATACTGTGTTATTATCGGTTACTTCATATGATTCTGCCAACTGGGGAATAATCTCAAACTTCTCATTATAGCAAACCAAACCTTCCCATATATGCCATCCTACTTGTCTTAAAGTACTGTCTGTTGTTCCTTGCCAATCAAGTGTAACAATAGTGTCAGGAGTAGCAACCTCTAATGTACCACCAGATTTTTGTTCTGCTTGTGCAACGCCGGTAACAAAAATCAAACCAGAAATTACGATAAATAAAACTAACATCTTAGTAATTTTCATAATTTTAATTTCCTTCCTTAAATTTTTTTTACTTCACTCTTCTGCTAAACCAATATCTATTTAACTATATCTTATACCACCCCCTCCCTATTATTTAATACTTAAGTGTTCGTAATTTACTTTCTCTATGTAAATATATTTAAAATGCCTTCTCCGGTCATTCCCGCAATTTAAGCATTCATATCTCGGCATTCCCTCGATCCCCCTCTATCCTCTTCTTTAACTCCTTCTTTCTGGCCTCGTAGAATTGATGCAGTTCCTTATTTAAAGTTTCCTGACCAATGCCCAGAATTTCGGTAATCTTTTTAGTCTGGCCCTCGGAAGGGATGAGTCCCCCGGTCTCAAACTGGGAAATATAGACTTGAGAGACTCCCACCAGGAGAGCCAGGTCCACCTGGGTTAACACCTTCTCTTCTCTCCTCTTTTTAATCGGATTAATTATCATTTTTCCTCTTTGCTTCCTAATAAAAAAAGGCCTGACTTCTAACAGGAGCCAAGCCTTCTATTGTTTTTTCCTTTTATGTGATATAACAAATAAGGAGCTCGAGGAAAAATAAGGTCTTCGGCTCTTTTTCTTTTATGATGGAAAGAAAAAGTTTCTCCTGTTACCTTCTTACAGGTTACGATATTTAATTTAATAAAGTATTATACAAAATCCTTTTTTATTTTAAAGCATGAATATTAATTTAAAGTATCTTTATTTACTATATACTACGTTTATTTCAAAAATCCTTCTTTTTATATAAAATAATTCATAAAAAAAAATAAAAAAAGCCCTTCAGCAAAATGCCAAAGGGCTTATAGCAGAAAGTCTTTTCTAAAATATACATAACTATTTCTTCATATTCCATTTTGGATTCTAAAATAGAATTTATCTGAAATCTTCGGAGTTAATCGCCATATTGATCTTATAAATTCCTTCGGTGGGCAACTCGCCTGCAACCTTCGATGCTTTGGTAAGGACCTGACGTATAGATTCAACATCTTTTGCATCATATTCACAATATAATTTACCCTCCTCCTGTACATACCAAGATCTTATCCAATAAGCATCAACGGTGTGATTTGCCTTTGCTGCTTTTGCAAAAGGTGTACCGGACTCTGCAGTAAATTCCTTACCAACTGGGTGAACAGCTAAATACTTAGCCATTTTTTATCACCTTCTTTATTTCGATACTTCCGAATAATCACTTTTTCTATTAGAACAGGTCAAACTGAACATGAAACTATCGCTATTTCCGATTGTATGAACGCAAATGAAGATTGGAGAGCCTTTTAACGTAACTGTAGATTAACTGTTGATGGGATAAATAATTATATATTTTACAGCATGCTTGCTATAATATAACTGTTTCTTTGTTTATATTATACTACAAAATTTTCCTAAATCCTTCTTTTAGCGGAAAATATTTTATAAAAAATAGAAAAGCCCTTCAACAAATGCCAAAGGGCGGGAAATGTCAGGCTCCCCCAACAGAACGATTTTCGAACTTTTTATATGAGTGATGAGACTGGAAAGGTGTATCATAAGCTAGAAGAAGTAGTTAGTCTATATTAAAAATTGAAAATAGGAATTTATTTAATATTTATTTTTAAGGAATCCGAACTACTTTACTTATATTATACCACTATTTAGAATAATTAACTTTTTATAAAATAACAGATCTAGATGCTCTTTCAGCCCGTCTTTATCAATTTATTAATCGCTTAGTTTTTCGATAAAGCAATACATATAGAAATAATTAGAAAAAATATATAAATATCTTTCTGAGTACTAAAATGCATCACCTTTTGTCTTGATTAAAGAATCCTTTTGGCCTGATTGCGACCCCAATAAAGAAGAGCGGATAGGATTAAAAGAAGACAGGTTGGTATCGCAACAAACCAGGTTGCTCCAGTATATTCCTGCGCAATCCAACTGTATAATAACCCTAAACCAGAGAGTAAATGGGCTAAGGCTAAGGATGTCACAAAGATATTCTGTTTTTCAGGTTTACTAAAGACCATTAGAGTGCCAATCG
>Ga0307380_10009070_pt1 | contig 12661 bp, 10 predicted proteins | sample UN3MG_FD_202239 | JGI IMG/M metagenome (GOLD analysis project Ga0307380, IMG submission 202239) | Soil microbial communities from Risofladan, Vaasa, Finland - UN-3 | ecosystem: Environmental > Terrestrial > Soil > Coastal area > Acid sulfate soil | place: Finland: Risofladan, Vaasa | collected... | reverse complement strand
ATGCTGGTCAGTGTAATGATTCCTATTCTCTGGCAGTGATTGCTCTAAAATTAAAAGAAGTATTCGGTTTAGATGATATAAACAAACTTCCTATCTCCTACAATATAGCCTGGTATGAGCAAAAAGCGGTAATAGTCTTATTAGCTCTACTCTATCTGGGAGTAAAGAATATTCATTTGGGACCAACCTTACCGGCATTTTTATCCCCCAACGTGGTCAAAGTTCTGGTAGAGAAGTTCGCTATCGCCGGAATAACCGATGTAGAAAATGACCTTAAAATATTCTTAGGCGAATAATTAAAAAATAGAAAATAAGCAATGGCATGAAAAAAAAGGGGGCTACTTTTTTACCTATAAAAAGGTCGCACCCCTTTTTTCTTTTCCATGTTCCTTATTAAATTATCTTCATTATATCCAAATTATTATATATTTACCCATAAAATCTTCCTAAAAACATCCTAAAAACATTGACAAAAAATAAATTATTGTGTATACTTGCCTTTAATAATAGGTCATAATAGCAGTTAGTAAACAAAATCAGCAATTTATATAGTATGAGAAACTTTATTTTTTATAAATAAAGAATTATTTAAGGAAGGTAACATGATTTATTCAAAAATAATTGGCACAGGTGCTTATGTCCCCCAGAGAACTGTAAAAAATAATGAGCTTTCAAAAATGGTAGAGACTAATGACGAATGGATTACCTCTCGAACAGGCATAAAGCAAAGAAGAGTTTCCTCCGGAGAAAAGACATATCAGATGGCGGCAAAAGCAGCGAAAGAAGCAATTAAAAGTGCTGGTATAGAAAAAGAAGAGATTGATATGATCATATTAGCTACAATAAGCCCTGATTTTTTTATGCCTTCAACTGCTAATCTTGTCCAGGCAGAATTAGGGTTAGATGATATCCCCAGCTTTGATGTAACAGCGGGCTGTACTGGTTTTGTATATGGATTACAGATAGCCGACCAATTTATTAAATCGAAACAAAGCAAGACAATTCTGGTAATAGGAGTAGAAGTTTTATCAAAAGTCGTTGATTGGTCTGATCGGAATACTTGTGTGCTTTTTGGAGATGGTGCCGGGGCAGTAATTTTAAAGAGTTCCAGTCAAGAGGGTATTATTTGTACTTATACCGGTTCTCAAGGAGATTTGAAAGAACTTCTTACTCTTCCGGCAGTTCCCTTAAAAAATCCTTTTTTGAATATTCCTAATGATAATGGGGGATCCAGAAATATATCTATGAATGGAAAAGAAATATTTCAATTTGCTATCAGGATAATGATAAAAAGTATTTCTCAGATCTTAAATAAGTCTAATCTTTCTATGGATGATATTAATTATATTGTTCCCCATCAAGCAAATATCCGCATTATTGATTATGTGTCTCGGAAATTAAAGATTGAGCGAGAAAAATTCATTATTAATTTAGACCGTTTTGGAAACACCTCTTCTGCCAGTATCCCGCTTGCTTTAGATGAGGCACATAAGAAAAAAATGTTTTGCCCGGGGGATCGAATTATAATAGTTGCTTTTGGCGGTGGATTAACCTGGGGATCCGCATTATTAAACTGGACAATATAAGGAGATGCATTAGTGTTTAAGTCTATTATATGTAAGCTTTTAGGAATAAAATACCCGCTTATTCAGGGAGGGATGGCTTGGATTGCCGATGCTGAACTTGCCTCAGCAGTATCCAATGCCGGTGCTCTTGGAGTTATTGCGTCCGGTTATGCTCCTGGTGAATGGGTTAGAGAAGAGATTCGTAAAACAAAGATACTAACTGAAAAACCCTTTGGGCTTAATATTATGCTCTTAAATCCCAATGCTGATGAAATTGCCCGCATAGCTGTCGAAGAAGGAATTAAAGTAGTAATTACTGGTGCAGGTAATCCTGGCAAATATATAAAAATGTGGAAAGAAAATAATGTTTTAGTATTTCCGGTAATTCCTTCGGTTGCTCTGGCTGTACGAATGGAAAGATCTGGGGCAGATGCAGTGATTGCAGAAGGCGGTGAAGCCGGAGGACATGTGGGAGAATTAACTACCATGTCTCTTATTCCCCAGGTAGCAGATGCGATAAATATTCCCCTTTTAGCTGCCGGCGGAATTGCCGATGGCCGCGGCCTGGCAGCTGCCTGGATGTTAGGGGCTTTAGGATTTCAGATAGGTACAAGATTTCTGGTGGCCCTTGAATGTAATGTTCATAAGAATTATAAACAAAAGATTCTTACTGCCAGAGATACCAGTACAATAGTTACCGGAAGAGCAACCGGTCACCCGGTTAGGATAATAAAAAATAGGCTGGCAAGGGATTTCCAGCAGCTGGAAAAAAGAAATGCATCTTTAGAAGAATATGAAGAATTAGGGAAAAATTCGCTTTATCGAGCAGTTCGAGAAGGTGATATGGATTATGGTTCGATAATGGCCGGGCAATCAGCCGGTCTGGTGAAAAAAGAGCAAACCTGTAAAGAAATAATTGAAGAAATATTTTTAGAAGCGAAAAAAATAATTGTAGAAAAAAGTAAATTAATTTAGTCTATATTTTATCGATATTAAGGAGAACGATATAGGCAAGGAACGCGGTATTGATTTTATTAGATCATTATTTGTAAGGGAGCTAAATAGATGAATTTCAAAAAAATTCCCAAATTAAAAATAGGTAACTTAGAGGCGAAAATTCCTATTATTCAAGGGGGGATGGCTGTGGGAATCTCTTTATCAGGTTTAGCGTCTGCTGTGGCAAATGCAGGGGGTATCGGAGTTATCGGAACTGCCGGGATAGGCATGCTTGAACCCGACTTTGCCAAAAATTTTACCGAGGCGAACAAACGGGCTTTACGTAAAGTAATAAGAAAAGCCAAGAAGATGACCAAGGGCATTATCGGGGTAAATATAATGGCTGCTCTTTCGGATTTTTATGATATGGTCAAGATTGTAGTAGAGGAAAAGGCAGATTTAATATTTATTGGAGCAGGTTTACCCTTAAGAGGTCTTGAAGCGCTGGTGCCTGATAAATTAAAAAAAATTAAAACTAAAATTGTTCCTATAGTATCATCTTCGCGGGCTGCAAAAATTATATTTCAATACTGGCAAAAAAATTATAATTACGTGCCCGATGCTGTTGTCGTTGAAGGACCATTAGCCGGCGGACACCTGGGTTTTAAAAAAGAGCAGATTAATAACCCGGATTTTACTTTAGAGAAAATATTGCCTGAAGTGATTTCGGTAATAAAACCTTACGAAGATGAATTTGATAAAAATATTCCGGTAATTGCCGCAGGAGGTATATATACCGGTGCAGATATTTACAAATATATTCAGTTAGGAACTCAGGGGGTACAGATGGCTACCAGGTTTGTGGCCACTTATGAGTGCGATGCTTCTATCAAATTTAAAGAGACTTATCTGAAATGCCAAAAAGATGATTTAATGATAATTGATAGTCCGGTTGGATTACCGGGAAGGGCAGTAAAGAACAAGTTCCTGGAAGAGGTTTCATTCGGGGTTAGAAAACCTTTTAAATGTCCCTGGAAGTGTTTAAAGACTTGTAATTTTAAAAAAGCACCTTACTGTATCGCCCTTGCCCTAACTAATGCCCAACAAGGAAAACTTGAAGATGGATTTGCTTTTGCAGGAAGCAATGCTTATCGCGTGGATAAGATTATTTCAGTTAAGGAACTTATTGCAAATCTATCAGAAGAATATGAAAAAGCTTCATCTAATAATTATTGATTATGTCAAGGGGACGGCAGACCATGTGACACTTGGGAAGATAAAATAAATATAAAACAAACTTAAAAATAAATGTGTCAAGAGATAGCTTTATGACCTGCCTCTTGACACATTTATTATAGATTATAGAGGATAGAATTATAAAAATTGAAAAGATAATACGTTCAAAGAGAAAAAGTATTGCTATGTATATAAATAATGATGCCGCATTAATAGTAAAGGCACCTTTTAATACCAGTGCAGAAGTTATAAATAAAGTTGTTTTAAAACATAAGGAAAGATTGGAGAAAACACAAAAAGAAGTTCAATTAAGGAATTTGAAATTTAAGAAAAAAGAATTTGTTAATGGAGAAAGATTTCTTTATCTGGGGGATTATTACAATTTAAAGTTAGTAGATAATCGAGAAATTCTACTGGATTTTAAAGACGAATTTTTACTTTCAAAAAAATATTTATCATACGCGAAGAATATTTTTATTATTTGGTATAAGAGAAGAGCATATGAAACAATATCCCAGAGGGTTAGATTATATGCGCAAAAAAGAGGATTCGAATATAATAAAATAAATATCACTAATGCACAAAAGAGATGGGGTTCTTGCTCTTACCAAGGCAATCTAAGTTTTGCCTGGAGATTAATTATGGCTCCTTTGCCTATCGTAGATTCTGTTGTTGTTCATGAGCTCGTGCATCTTGAAGCGAAAAATCATTCAAAAGCATTTTGGAATAAAGTGGGAAGCTTAGACCCGGAATATAAAGAGCATATAGATTGGCTAAAAAATAATGGGTATTTATTGAGGGTGAGATAAGAAGCGGATGCAGAATATGAAGGTCATGGAAATTCGATGAGTAAGCAAAGGAGATAGTAGATGTTTTTACCCACCACTAGAGAAGAGATGAAAAAATTATCTTGGGATAAACTGGATGTAATTATTGTAACCGGGGATAGTTATATAGACAGTCCTTACATCGGAGCAGCGGTTATAGGAAGGGTGCTTCAGGCAGCAGGATATAAGGTAGGTATTATTGCTCAGCCAGATATAGAGAGTGAGAAAGATATCACCAGACTGGGAGAGCCTGCTCTCTTTTGGGGAATTACCGCCGGGTCGGTAGATTCGATGGTGGCCAATTATACTGCTCTTAAAAAGAGAAGAAGAAAAGATGATTTTACTCCCGGAGGCAAAAATACCAACAGGCCTGACCGGGCAACTATAGTCTATTCTAATCTGATAAGAAAATATTTTAAAAATACCAAACCGATTGTCCTGGGAGGAATAGAAGCGAGTCTGCGCCGAATAGCTCATTATGATTATTGGGATGACAAGATAAGAAGAGCGGTACTTTTTGATGCCAAGGCCGATATTTTAGTTTATGGTATGGGAGAAAAGTCTGTTTTGAAGTTAGCCCGTAATTTAAAGATCGGCAAGGACTGGAAAGATGTAAGAGGGATATGCTATATCTCTCCTCACCCTAAAGAAGAACATACAGTACTCCCTTCTTATCAGGAAGTTAAAGGAGATAAGAAAAAATTTATCTCCATGTTCCAGGCTTTTTATGTAAATAATGACCCTATTACTGCTAAAGGATTATGTCAGCAGCAGGATAGCAGATATTTAATTCAAAATCCGCCCAGCTATCCTCTTGTCCAAAAGGAATTGGATAAGGTTCATGATTTGCCCTACGAAAGGGAAGTCCACCCCTATTATAGAAAAGAGGGAGAAGTAAAAGCCCTAAAGACCATAAAATTCTCTATTACTACTCACCGTGGTTGTTATGGGGAGTGTAATTTTTGCTCCATAACCGTCCATCAGGGTAAGGTTATCCAGGGAAGGAGCGAAAAGTCGATTTTAAGAGAAGCAAAATTATTGACTAGATTAAAAGATTTTAAAGGATATATTTTAGATGTGGGCGGACCTACAGCCAATATGTACGGAATAGAGTGCCAGAAGAAATTAAAGTCGGGAAGCTGTGCTGATAAAAGGTGTTTGTATCCACAGTTTTGCCCGAGCCTAAAGATAAATCATAAAAGACAGATGGAAATTTTAAAGAAGATAAGACAGATTGAGGGAGTAAAAAAGGTTTTTGTCGCTTCAGGGATACGCTATGATATATTATTGCGTGACCAAAAATATGGAGAAAAGTATTTACACGAATTAGTTAAGTATCACATCTCAGGTCAGCTTAAAATAGCCCCTGAACATACGGAAAATAATGTATTGGAAAAGATGGGCAAACCCGGCCAGGGATATTTAAAAAGATTTAGAGATAAATTTTTTCAGATAAATAAAGAACAGAAAAAGAAACAATTTTTAACCTATTATTTAATTGCCGCTCATCCGGGATGCAGGGAAGAAGATATGTATAGATTAAAAGAATATACCTCTAAAGAGCTAAAGCTCAATCCGGAACAAGTCCAGATATTTACTCCCACTCCTTCCACCTATTCTACTTTAATGTATTATACTGAAATAGACCCTTTTACCGGAAAAGCAATTTATGTGGAGAAGAAATTAAAAAAGAAAGGACGACAGAAAAAAATTGTGGTAAAATATATAAATAAGAGTTTGTAAATTTTAAATTAATTTTAGTGAAGTGAAATTATAAAAAAGAAATATAAATTATTTTTAAAAGAAAGAAATATAGACATACTGAGAATAAATTGCACAGTATTTTAAGGCAAAGGTGGGAAGAAGCAGCACAATTAACAGAAAAATAGTATAAAAATAATATTATAAAAATTTTATTAGTGTGCATTTTAGTGGGGTAATAAAAAAGGGAAAAGAATATTTATTGCTTTTGTTTTCTTATTTTCTTTCATCTCTAGTTCTTTTTTTCACGCGATACGCGATACGCGAAACTAGATACTAGATATAAATTGGCTCAATAATTGCTTTAATATATAAGTGGATATGACTTAAAGACAAAATATGAAAATATTAAAAATATATAATAGAGAGGTGTGTTGCTTTGTGATTAAAAATATAGTAAAAGGTACAATGTTATTTCTGGCTATATTTTTTATTATTTCCGGTGGATTGTTCGCTGCAGAACCGGTAGAAATAAATCTCAGTCAGGCAATTAATTTAGCTTTAGAAAATAATTTAAATTTAAAGATAGCCAATTTAGATTTGGAAAATGCTCAAATAGATTATGAAAAAACTAAAGCAAACAACCTGCTCACTGAATCGCGCTATATAGAATTACAGGGAGATTTGGGTTTGCTTCAGGCAAAGGATAATTATAACCAGACTAAGAATGAGGTAATTATTGATGTGGCACAAAAATATCTTCAACTAAATCAAGCTAAAAAAAATATTACTGCTAAGAGTAAAGAAGCTGAATTAGAGAAAAATTTATTGGAGGAAGTTAAAGCACAGGTTAAAGCAGGGCACAAGGGAAATTTAGATCTTCTTCAGCAGGAAAACAAATACGATAACGCTGTCTTTGAGTTAGAAAAAGCCAATGATGACTACCATCAATTTTTTAGAGAGTTTAAATTAGAATTAGGATTAAATAATCAAGAGGGAGAAGAATTTAATTTAGTCGAGGTAGATTACCCTGAAGTTTGGCAGATAGATGAAGAAGAGGCCCTAAAAAAAGCCATTGAAAATAGTTTTATTTTGGAATTAGGGAAAAGGCAGATAGAATTGGCTAAAGTTGATTTAGAAAGGGCTGAAGTAGCCGCGAGTCCGGAATTAGATTTGCGAAAACTTAGAAATAATATTGAATTAGCTAATATAAATTATAATAAAACTCAAAAAGAATTAGCTAATTCAATTAGAAAACAGTTCTACGCTTACAAGCAGACTATTAATAGTTTAGATTTAAGCCGACAAAACCTGAATCAGGCTCAGGAAAGTAATGGTATTATAATCGATCAGGTAAAAGCGGGTCTTAAAACTAAAAATGATCTTTTATCAGCAGAAATAAGTTTATTGCAAGCAGAGTATAATTTAAATTCAACCATCCTCAATTACTATACGACTAAATTAACCTTGCAGAAATTGATAGGGCAGAAGATTGAAGAGGGAGAGATTGAATGAGCCGAATTAGAAAAAATAATTCAATTTTTATTTTATTTTTAATAATATTTACAAGTTTTATCTTTACCGGGACGAATGTCCAAGCCAAAGATATTTCTTTAGAAGAAGCTCTTGATTGGGGGATTGAAAATAATTCTTCAATTAAAGAAATAAAAGACAATATTGAGTCCATAGAAAGAAGTTTAAATTTAATTGATACCGAATACGGTTTTAAAACACAGCTTAGCGCTAATCCGATTATTGCCGGTGGCTTCGAAGAGCAGACTGACGATAACTCAAATGGTGTTGATGGGGAAGATACCAGTTCCGAAAGCAGTAGTAGCCCTAAAATCAGTTTAAAAACTACAAAGTTATTTCCTAATGGATTAATCCTTCAATCGGGAATTTCCTTAAAAGAGGAAGACTTATTAGATCTGGAAAAGCTTTTGGAAGGACCTACCAGCACTTTTAGTGCAACTAAAAACCTTTATCCGGTGCTTCCCATAAAATCAGAACAGGAAAAATATTTAGCTTCTAATAACTTAATTAAAGCCAGGGAAAATCTAACCTGGCAGCAAGAATACAAAAAAATAGAATTTTTAGAATCTTATTTTAATCTTATACGTCTGCAGGAAGGATTGACTTTAGCTAAAACCAATTTTCAGTATGCTCAAGATGATTTAGATAAGGTATTAAAGAAAATTGAGATTGGTGAAGCAGGAGAAAGACAGGAAATAGAAGCAAAGATCGCTTTAAAAAAAGCAGAGATAGATTTTTTACAAGCTCAAAATACTTTTCTTCAACAAAAGAACGGATGGTATTTGAATCTGAATTTACCGGAAGAAACCGAAGTGCCTTTGGTGGAAGATTTGCCCTTTTTAGAAGAGATTATAAAATGGGCTGAATCTTTAGAATTAAATTTAAAAGAAGAAGGATTAATAGAATTAGCAGTAGAGAACTACTATAGAATTAGAAACATTCTCCTGGATCAAGATAGTTCTCAAAAAGAAGCAGAATGGAATTTGACTAAAAATAAGCCTCAGGTCGATTTATATGGCGCATATAGCAGCAAGGATAATACTTGGGGAGTGGAAGTTGAATTAAGTTACGATATCTTCGACGGAGGGAAACAAAAGATAGAAGATGAAGGATATCAAGCGAAATTAGAAAATTTAAAAGATGATTATCTGCAGATAGTTTCTGAGTTAAAATTAGAATTATCTGGTCTAATTAATCAGCAGGAAATAAGTAATTTAAACTTGGAAGAAAAATTGATGTCCTGGGAAAAAGCTAAATTAGAAGAGGAATCTTATCAAATACAACTTAAACAGGGTCTGATTAGTGATAGTGAATATCAGTACAAAATGCTTGGGTGGCAGGAATCAGAAATAAATCTAAAATCTGCTAAAGATGAAATTTTAATAAATCAGTTACGTATAGCTCATTTTTTAGGAATTAAAAAATAGCGGTTAAAGTTAGGGAGTGAAAAAAAAGATGAAAAAGAAATGGTTGATTATCGGAGTAATTATTATTGTAGTAATTATTGCTCTTTTTATCGGGAGTAAGTTTTTAAATAAAACAGATGAGGGGGAATTAACCGAAAAAAGTGTTAATATCAAGATTACTCCTCAGATGATTACATCTGTAGAGCGAGGAGATCTTAAAAAGACGGTTTCTACCAGTGGTTACCTGCAGCCAGCTGATGAAAAGGTTCTTACTTTTAGTCTGAACGGAGAAATTGAAGAAGTTTTAATCAGTGAGGGTAAGAGAGTTACAGAGGAAGAAGCACTGGTGCGATTAGAAAAAAGTCAGCAAGAATTAAATTATTTAAAAGCAAAAAATACCTATGAATTAATTAAGACTAGTGGTTCAGAAAGCGAAATAAATGAACAAGAGCTAAATTTTCAAATCACTAAGAAGAATTTAGAAGATACCACTATTAAAGCCCCATTTTCCGGTTTGATTACTGATGTTTCCGTTAAACCGGGTGATTACATTGGTTCAGGAAGTGAAGTAGCTTATATAATTGATGACAGCAGTTATGAAATAGAAGTTGCAGTTAATGAGATTGATAGTTTGGAGATAGAAGTAGGGCAGGAGGTAATTATTATCCTGGATGCCTTCCCTGGGAGAGAATTTTCAGGTAGAGTAGAGGAGATTCATAATTACACTCAAAATGTAAACGGAGTAGTTACTCTTCCGGTTACAGTGCAATTAGATAAGGCGGATAAGCAGTTTAAGCCCGGTTTTTCCGCTTTAGTGGAAATTATTATTGGTAGAGCGGAAGGCGAATTATTAGTTCCTATTAGCGCACTCCTTGACCGAAAAGGGCAGCAAACGGTAGTTAAAGTGGTGGATAATAAGCCAGTGTTTACCCCGGTAAAGGCCGGATTTAGCGATGGAGTTTATACCGCAATCGAAGAGGGATTGGCTGAGGGTGAAGAGATAGTAATAAATGTTTATGAGTTTGCTAAGGCCGGTTCTAATAATAATAGTACGCAAGGTACCCCAGGGATGGGTGGATTTATGGCGCCACACAGATAAAGAGTAGGAAAATAATACAAAGGTAATATCTAAATGCTAAAGATAAAAGAAATAAAAAAAATATACCAGATGGGAAAAGTTAAGGTAGAGGCCTTAAGGGGAGTTTCTTTTTATATTAATAAAGGAGAATTTGTAGCTATCATGGGTCCTTCCGGTTCCGGTAAATCTACTTTGATGCATATTATCGGTTGTCTTGATCAACCTACAGAGGGTAGTTTTATAATCGGAGGAAAAGACGTGAGTAAATTGAATGACGATAGACTGGCCGAGATTCGCAATAAAAGCATTGGTTTTGTTTTCCAGCAATTTAACCTCTTGTCTCGAACCAGTATTTTACATAATGTGGAAATTCCTCTTATCTATGCAGGGCTAAAGACTAAACAGAGAAGAGAAATGGCCAAACAAGCATTAGAGAGTGTGGGCTTAGGTGACAGGGTAAAACATAAACCTAACGAGATATCGGGCGGAGAAAAACAAAGAGCTGCTATTGCCCGAGCTTTAGTTAATAATCCTCTGATTATTTTAGCTGATGAACCAACCGGGAATTTAGATACTAAAACCGGAGAAGAGATTATGAAAATCTTTTATAAATTACACCAACAAGGAAATACTGTTATTATGGTAACTCATGAAGCAGAAGTTGCCAGACATGCCCGAAGGATTATTCATTTACGCGATGGTTTAATTGAAAAGGATGAAGTAAAGACATGATTTTTGAAATTATAAAATTAGCAATTGAGAGTTTAAGAGCAAATAAACTACGTACCTTTCTTTCTATGCTGGGAATAATTATCGGGGTGGGAGCGGTTATTGCTATCGTTTCTATCGGTTCCGGAGCTCGAGAGCAGATTACTGCTCAAATTTCTGATTTAGGCTCTAATGTCATAAATATTTTTCCTGGTACCAGTAGAGGATGGGGAGGTAGAGTTAGTAGAAGTTCAGCCGATGTATTTACTATAGAATTAGCTGATTATATCGAGAAACTAAGTCCCTCGGTAAAGAGAGTAGTACCTATTTCCCAGGGCTCAGGCTTATTGATAAAAGAGAATTTTAATATTCAAGCTACCATTATCGGAACAAATGCTGATTATCAGGAGATAAATAATTATAATCTGTCTATGGGGCAATTTATAAATGAAGGTGATCTTGACACCAGCCGAAATATTATAGTGTTAGGTTCGGATTTAACTGAAGAACTATTTGGCAATAATAATCCCCTGGGAGAGAAAATTAAATTGTCCTATGAGAAAAGAGATTATCTTTTTACGGTAATTGGGGTAATGGAAGAAAAAGGAAGCGGATTAGCCGGCAACCTTAATGAACAGGCTTATATACCTATTACCACTTTTATGAAAAAACTTTCTAATTCCCGATTTGTTTCCTATTATACGGCTCAGGCAAACTCCGGTGATGAAGCCCCGGCTGCAGTGGGGGAAATAGAATATTTTTTAACTAAATATCTGGAAGATGAGGAACAAGAAAAGTTTAACCTGTTTAGTCAAGATGAAATTTTAGACACCATTAGTTCAGTTACCGCCTCTCTAAGTTTAATGTTAGGAGGAATTGCTGCTATATCCCTGCTGGTAGGAGGGATTGGAATTATGAATATTATGCTGGTATCGGTAACTGAGAGGACCAGAGAGATAGGAATTCGTAAAGCTTTAGGAGCAAAAAATAAGAATATTATGAGCCAGTTTCTTATCGAAGCCTTGAGTTTGAGTGGAATGGGAGGACTAATTGGTATTTGTTTAGGTTGGTTGGGAGCTTATGCTATTGCGCAAGCTGGAAAATGGCCCCTTGTAGTTGCTCCTATCTCTGTTCTACTGGCTTTTGGTTTTGCTGTAATTATCGGTCTTTTCTTCGGTCTATACCCCGCTATGAAGGCCGCCAAAATGGATCCCGTCGACGCCCTCCGATACGAATAAAACATACCAGGGGACGGTCCTTTGGCAGGTTTTATCACCTTCGTTAACTTGCAAAAACCTGCCAAAGGACCGTCCCCTGGTATGTTTTTAAAAAAAAATAAAAATATTTTAAATAAAAAAAAGGATTTTTAAGATGCTCTATCGAATATAGGAAAAAATATAGAAAATGTGACCGGGAATAATCCTTGGTCACAAAAATAAAAAAAATATAAAAGGAGGATTCTGAAAATGAAAAGACAGTTTAAAGTACTATCAATTTTACTGACCTTGACCTTAGTTTTTGGCTTACTTTTCTCGTATGTTTTCGCCGCAGATACTACAACCATTACTATTCTAGGAACTGCAGATTTACATGGACGCATTTACCCCTATGAATATGCTATTGATTCGTATGACGATGACACCGGATTAGCCAAAATTGGAACTCTGGTAA
>Ga0307380_10009066_pt1 | contig 12663 bp, 21 predicted proteins | sample UN3MG_FD_202239 | JGI IMG/M metagenome (GOLD analysis project Ga0307380, IMG submission 202239) | Soil microbial communities from Risofladan, Vaasa, Finland - UN-3 | ecosystem: Environmental > Terrestrial > Soil > Coastal area > Acid sulfate soil | place: Finland: Risofladan, Vaasa | collected... | reverse complement strand
GTCTAAAATTTGACCCAGAGCAATGGGAGAATCTAGATCAGAAAATATTAATAAAAATAGATAAAAAGTTAGGATTAAAACCCGACTGGGGCGAGTGGTAAGAAGTTTCTCTTTTTGCCGAAAATCCATAAAAGCCTTTATTTATAAGGGTTATAGCGATTTATGTCGATGCACCACAAGTGCCCAAAAGGCATTTTTCGGGATAATTTTTCGCTGAATCGATGTAATGCTTTATTTATAAGGGTTTCAATAATTTTGAAGAGTTGCACACGAGCCCTCCTGTGCGATTATTTGGGAGGGGCTGGTATCATTGGCTATGGCCAGGCTAAAGAGGGGGCTTAAAAGCGAAATTTGAAGGCCGAAATTTTTCCGAACTGCCTAATTAAGAGAAAATAAGCGGAATGATAAAATATTCGGAAAACACTGAAAAATATGGGATTTTATCAATAAAAGACTTGACAAATGACTATGCAAACGCTTATAATGTAATTGGAAATAAAGGAATCGAGAAAGAGATGGCTGGAAAAATTTAATCCTAAAAATAGGTGGTAAATGCATGAGAATGACGGAAGAGACAGAGCAGATGCTAATCAAAAAGATAACAGAAATTTTTGAAGGACTTCCCGAGCATGACGGAAGGGTTCACGGTAATATTTCCATAACGATTGAAGGAGATCTCATTATAAGTTTCAATGACCCTATAAAAAGAGAATTATTCGAATTGTTTAAGAAACAATATATTTCCACTAAAGAATGTTTAAAATTAAAAGAATAATTGGAGGTGTTTATAATGCCAAAGGCAATCTGTAAAAAATGTGGGAAAGTCTGGCATGGCTGGACCTTGAAATACAAGGTTTGTTTTTGTGATTGTGGAGAGAAACTAGAAATAATTAAGGAGGTGATCTAAAAATGGAAAGAACTAAAAAATCACAAAAGTTTATCGATAAATTTGCGAAAAAAGCCTTCGGCAGATCCCAGACCAAGGCCGAAGAAAAACAAGACTGTGTTTTCTTGGCAAAGAAATCAAAATGTCTGGCTTCCGGGATGAGCCATCTAAGAGAGAGTGTAAAATCTCGGGCATTTGTCAAAAAGTTTTTAGGATAAAACTTTTTAGAAAATATAAAAAAAAAGGAGGAACCTTAATGGATAATAATAAGAAAAAATTCGATATTAGTAGATATAGTGAGATTAAAGATGTAACCAGTGTAGTAAAGTTACCGATGGCAGAAGAGAAAATTAGATTGGGAGAAAAAAGGACATCATCTAAAACCGGTGAGGAATATCCTGTTGAGTTAGACTACTTCGTTTGTCCAAAAGAAATCAGAGAGGTATTTGGGGATGAGCCTACCGAAATTACCGTGTTCTTTCCAATAGCTGATCGAAAAAAGGTTTTTCAACAGTCTTATGAAAAATATGGGGGTAATAAGGCCCTGCTATGCTGGGGAGACGGAGTTAGCGCACAACGAAAAAATCTCGAAGATGGAAGTTGGGAAGATAGAAAATGTCCTTGTGAATATTTAGGAAAAAGTTGTGATAAGAGGGGGCATCTGCGTTTTATGATCCCCTCAGTTTCCATAGGAAAATTCTATGAATGTCAAGTTGGGGGAACGGTTTCTTTCCAGGAACTCAATAGCGCTTTTTTTCTCGCCGAAAGAACCACTGGAGGTCGCTGGGCTATGGTCCCCTTTAAGATGCGGAGGGTACAAAAAAGATTGAAGATACCGGGAACGGCTAAAATGAAGACACATTGGGTGGTTACTTTAGAGCTCATAGCTACTCTAGAACAAGTAAGTAGGGTTGCTGCAGGGGAAATATTATATCTGGGCCAAGGCAAAAAATATGAGCTTGAAATCCCTGATCTATCAGAACAAAAAGACGAGAGTAGAAAAGTTTATACCCCGGAGGAGCTGGAAAAAGAAGAACTAAAAGAAGCAGAGGCTAGAGGGATAACTGTGGAGGAATTAAGAGAATCAAAAGAAATAGAAGAGGCAGCAACAGAACGAACAGAGAGAGAGAACTCAAAAAAAGATTTTGAGGAATCGAAAGACCATGAGGCCAAATTACAAGAAGAGATAGCTGAAGGTAAACATAAAGTCAAATCATATCAGGAGAGTAAAGCCATTTCCCAAAAGGAAAAAGAAGAGGAGGCTCAAGTTATCGAAGAGGTGCTGAAAAAGGCCTCTGAGGTCGGTCTTAAAAATTGGGGACAGATTGTAAATTTTGCAATAAAGGAAAAAGTGCTACAGACTACACTTTCCGAAACCTCGATCAAGAAGGTCTTGACCACCAATAAGGATATGTATAATCGTTTAATGAAGGCCCTGGAGCCAACTGAATCTGGGGAAGAGAAAGGAAAGTTAGATAAAATATTTGCGATCTTTAAAAAAGCAGGGATACCTACCTGGAGAGAAATAGCCTATTTTGCCTGCAAGGCTGATTTAAAAGAACCGGGAAGTCCGATTGAAGAACTGCAACGAACTTTACTCGATAATCCAGAGGCGGTAGAAAAAATAATAGAGATGGTAAAAACCGAGAGAGAAAGGGAGCAATGATAATGCCGAAAGATTATAAGGCTATATTAAAATCTGCTTCAGACCACTGGTCAAGAGAATATTTATATGGTTACATTAGGTGCTTACATACCTGTAATCACATCAATATGAAAGAAGCAATGGAATTGATCGACTATGCAGAAGTCTTATCTTTAAAAAATAAGGGGTAAAATAGAATGAAAATTTATGCAAATAAATTATATTCGATCCCGGATGCAGCCAAAAAGGCTGGGATTCCTGAAATTGCGATAGTAACTATGATAGTAGAAAAATTTATAAATAGAAAGAAGATCCAGAAAATGTCTCAAACTTATTTCATTGAAGGAAGAGATATCCCAGGACTTAAAGGTAAATGGGTAGAATACCAGAGGATACTTAATATAGGGAAAGGCGGAAAGAAAAAGAAGCTAAAAAAGACACCGGTTACTATTCTAAGAATGGATAAAGGGGATTGACAGAAATAAAAGGAGGAGAAAAAAAAGAAAATGAAGCCTGAAGAATTTATTAAATTAATGTGGAAAAGGGCACTAGAACGCCCGCGGAATAAAGACCAAAAAGAGGTCGATGAAATTATAAATAAAATTTCACAAAATTTATATATAGGTACACAACATGGCATGCTCCGCAGGTTAACAGTGCAGAGATTAAAAGAAATACTTAGTACTCTTCCCGAAAATCCTACCGAAGAAGACATAGATATAACAACTAAACTTATTGAATCTATAATTCTAACGGTTATATCCAGCATTTTAGGTGAAGGGCAAATATTAACTATAACCCCGAGTAAAGATAAGGATAAAAAAACAATTGATAAATTAAAGATTTTTATAAAAAGAGGAGGAAAACAGTGAAATTTCTACATTTAGCTGATGTCCATCTGGGTATGGAAAATTATGGGCGGATAGATCCTTCGACTGGTTTGCATACTAGGCTAAAGGATTTTATAAAATGTTTTAGCTTCGCTATCGATATTGCTCTGGAGGAAAAGGTAGATCTGGTAATATTCGCCGGTGATGCTTATAAAAATAGTAATCCCAATCCTACTCACCAGCGTGAATTTGCCCGGCAAATCTATAGATTAAGTGAAGCAGGAATCCCAACAGTATTGATAAATGGGAACCACGATAACCCTATATCTTTCGGCAAGGCTACTTCCCTGGATATCTTCGGCACTTTAAAGGTACCAAAAGCGAGGATAGTGACCGAACCGGAGATATTAAACATCGAGACTAAGGCGGGACCAGTTCAAGTCTTCGGACTGCCCTGGCCTACCAAAAATCTCTTTCTTAGAAAAGAAGAATATAAAGATTTTACCGATGAGGAAATTACTGAAGAGATTCAGAAGAGAGCGAGTAAAAAGATTAGGGAATTTGCCCAAATGATGAAGCCAAATATTCCGGCCATCTTCGCTGCTCACCTGGCGGTGGCAGAAGCAACTTATTCCGGTTCGGAGAGGTCAGTGATCATAGGCAATGACCCGGTATTTTCAACTCAAATGTTAGCACAAAAGGAATTTAATTATGTAGCCCTGGGACATATCCATAAATATCAGGATCTTAATCTGGGTAACAATATCCCGGTGGTTTATCCGGGAAGTATCGAGAGGATAAACTTCGGCGAAGAAAAAGACGATAAGGGGTTCTGCTTAGTAAATATAGAAGGGGGTAAAACCTCTTATGAGTTTATTCCTGTCCCGGCACGAAGATTTATCACTATAGATATTACTATTCTCCAGGAGCAGGACCCTACCACTACACTACTCCATGAAATCGAAAAGCACGATCTATCCGAAGCAATAGTAAGAATCTTCTACACTATGCCGGCAGAGGGAGTAAATTCGCTGGACTTTAATAAGATAAATTTTGCTTTAGAGGAGGCTTTTTTAGTAGTGACCATTGCTGAAAAATCCAAACCTATAGAGCGGACTCAGCGGGCAGAGATTTCAGAGGACTTGGGGATGCTGGAAGCCTTGGATAAATATATTCAGGCCAATCCCGAACTGGTCCCTCTGACCGATGAATTAAAGGCTCGAGCACAGAAACTGGAAGAAAAATTAGAAAATAGGGAAGGAGGATATAAAATTGATACCGGTAAAATTAAACCTTAAGAATTTTTTGAGCTATGGCGAGGATGTGCCTCCGCTTGACTTTACCCAGTTTCATGTAGCCTGTCTTTCCGGAACTAACGGACAGGGCAAGTCTGCACTACTGGATGCCCTGACCTGGTCAGTCTGGGGAGAAGGAAGAAAAGGGAGTCAGGAGAAAAAGGCAGACAACAGTCTGCTCCGGATGGGTCAGGAAGATATGCGGGTTGAGTTCATATTTGACTTAGAAGGGGATAGATACCGCATCATTAGAAGTTTTTCCCGTGCCGGAAAAAGTTCTCGAGCTAGTTTGGAGTTTCAAGTTTATGATCAAAAAGAAAATAAATATATTTCTCTTTCTTGCCCTTCCACCCGCGAGACTCAAGAAAGGATCATCAAGACTCTACGGTTGGATTACCATACTTTTATTAATTCTGCCTTTATTCTACAAGGTAGGACGAATGAGTTTAGCAAGAAGACTGCCCGGGAAAGAAAGGAAGTCTTATCTGAAATCTTGGGACTTTCTCGCTATGATGAACTGGCCGACTTGGCCAAATCCTATCTTAAAGAAGTCAATAATATCATCATCTCCAAAGATAATAGGTTAGAATATATCGCTCAGGAATTGGCCCAGGTTGATTTTTATAAAAAAAAGATAAAAGAATTATCAGAGGAGCATGCCCGGATTTCACAAAAGATAAAAGAAAAAGAAGAACGGATAAATAAATTGAAGGAACGAGTAAACTTCTTGCAGCATAAAAGTGAGGAATTCGATGAATTAATAAGGAGAATAGAACAGCTGGGACAGGAGATTGTACGAGGAGAAAAAGAGATTGAATTAAAAAAGAAGGAGATAACATCTTGTGAAGAGATAATTTCCCAGAGAGAGGCCATTTTAACTAAATTTGAAGATTACCAGAAATTTAATGCCGAAAATAATGAACTTACCTTAAAACTACAGAAGATCAGAAAGGTAGAGGAAGAAAAAATCCTCATCGAAAGAAAGATAGAAAGTGGAAGGGCCGATCTAATAATAGAAATCAAGAATAAACAGGGTAGACATAAAGATTTGCAGGTTAAGGCCGAACAGAAAGAAAAAAATAAAACCGAGCTTTTAGAATTGGAGAAGAAGATAAAAGATATAAAACTTCTTGAAGAGGAGAGCGAGGAGGTCCGGGAGAAAGGTAATAAGCTTAATGTGAGGTTAAATAGCATTAAAAATAAGATAGAGGGATTAAAAAAGGATATTGGAAATAATGAAGAAAAAGTGCGTCTATTAAGAGAGAATCCGGAGGGAGAGTGCCCTTTATGTGAGACCAAATTAAATGCCGATAGAAAGAAGAAGATTGAAGATAAGCTGGATGGAGAAATAAAATTAAGCCGTACCGAGATAGAGAAATTTAAGAGAGAAGAGGAAGCAGCAGATAGAGAAAGGGAGAGGTTGGTAATTAGGTGGAAAGAGATCAAAGAAAATATAAAAGATAAAGATATCTGGCAGCAACGATTCAGCAAGATGCAGTTTGAGTATAAAGAATCTGAGCGAGCAATAAAGATGATAATTGGCCTGCAAGAGGAGATTAAAAAAACTGAAAAAATAGTAGAAGATAAGAATTATGCCTTAGAGGAACAGAAAGAATTAAAAGGACTTGAAGAACAAATCAAAAATATCGATTATGACGAAGAAAGGCATAGTCAGTTTAATCGTAAGATTGAAGAACTGCATAATGCTCCTGTGGAGAGAGCCAGACTGGAAGAGGCAGAAAAGAAGGTTGATCCGTTAAGGACCACACTTGCTGAGTGGCAAGAAAATTACCGACAGAAAGATTTAAATTTTAAGGACTCGGAAAAAAAGATAGAGAAAATAAAAATAGAATTAAAGGAATTGCCTTCATTGAAAGAACGGTTAGTACCAGAAGAACAATTATTGAAATCTGATCTCACCCTTAAGGAGGAGATTTTAGAGGAAAAAGGTGGATATCAGAGCAAATTTGAGCAGTGCCTTAAACTAGAAAAAGAGAAAAAAGAAATGGAGGAAGAATTAGAAAAAAGCCGGCGGGAGAAAGATATATATGAAAAATTAATTGTGGCCTTCGGAAAGAACGGGATTCAAGCCCTGATTATCGAAAATGCTCTACCTGAAATTGAAGAAGAGGCTAATAAATTGTTGGCTAAATTAACTAGCAATAGCACCCAGATAACCATGGAATCTCTCCGAGATCTGAAGAGCGGAAGATTAAAAGAGACTTTAGAGATAAAGATAAGTGATGAGATGGGTGTCCGGGACTATGAACTGTACAGCGGAGGAGAGGCCTTCCGGATAGATTTTTCTCTAAGAATCGCTCTATCTAAACTACTGGCCAGAAGAGCCGGGACCAGATTGAGGACCTTAGTTATAGATGAAGGTTTTGGGACCCAGGATGAGGAGGGTCTGGATAACATCGTAGAGGCCATTCAGTCTATAAGTGATGACTTCGATAAGATCTTGGTTATTACCCATCTGGAATCGTTAAAAAATACTTTTCCGGTGAGGATTGAGGTGACTAAACTTCCGGAGATTGGATCCCGGTTTAAAATTATAAAAGATTAGATTAACAGGATTTGCCTGTCCTGTGACGTTCTGGGAAAATGTTGAAATAAAAAGGCTGGGCAAAATTGGGAGAGATAAGTTAAAAATGAATAGCTATGTGCAATTAAATAGTCTCCTGGATAGCGAAGTGGCCACTTTGATAGCCGCAATTTGTTTTATGATAATAATTTTCGCTATGGGATTCTGTCTGGGAAGATTTATGAGGGTAAAAAAATTAGAAAATGAATGGAATAAGGAACTTATGAAAACTCAGAAAGCTATCAATGAAATTTTAGAAAAGGCAGGAATATCTAAAGAGATAAGTTTAAAGAGGGGGGGGACAATAAACCTTGAAGAAGGAATCATTTGAATTCTCAAATATTTTTTCACCAATTGCCGAGGATTTTGAAGAGCGAAAAAATAGGATTGGGGAAAAGAAAGGAGGAAAAGATATGGCTTTCAATGAAGAGTATCACTTAGAAGGACGCCCAGAGTGGATATGTGATTTATATCTTGAGCTCGATAAATATATTATGGCTTTAAAACCTGACATAAAAAAGGAGCATCTGCAAACATACATCAAGTATAGTTTTTCGGGATTACTATTTGCCTACATTATTATCAGAAAAAGAGGAGAAATTTTAAAAATCTGGGCCAAAGTTCCATATTCAAATTTGAAAGGCCCTGTTCCACTGTTCGTCCGTGATTATGAAGATACCTCACGACGGCCTGGTGTGATGATAACCTTCGATGACCAAAGAGATTATCTCTCGGGAAAGTCAGCAATGCTTTCTACCACTTTTGAGGTACTGGAAAGCGCATTTAAAAGTCTAACTGGGAAAAGGGTCACTAAACCTAAAGAACCAATTGCAGTATTCAAAACATCATCAGTAACCTTGTCTGTGGATAATGATGGCTATATCGAAGTCAATTTCAAAATCCATAAAAGCCAGAAGATATTATTGGAGAAAATCCTACAAGATACCATCTACAAATAAATATAAAAAAAGAGGAGTCTCTAAATGATTCCCCTTAATGAAAAGGAGAATTAATCAAAATGGATTTAGTTGAATATGTTCTTAATCATGTTGAGAAAGGACCTTGCCAATGTGGTAGATGCGCCGATGCCATTAAAAATCCAGAAAGTAAACAGCCGAAGGGTCATACTGCAGACCTAACCTTCTTTAAGGTTAGCAAGACCAACAACCCCAATGCTAAAGAATTTAGAATGTTAATAGAGCAAGAATTCCCGCATTGGCTTGACGGCAAAGAACATTCTTATCTGGAAACCGGTGGGGATATCGGAGACCAAGGCCTGGCCTTAATGGCGATGGGTTTAGGAGAACTGCTGGGAATATGGGAATTAATGACCCCGAATAGCATGGTCCCGTTCTTGGATAAAGAAATAAGAATGAAGATAGCTGGGACAGGGTATATAACCATAAAAGCAAAATTGGAGGAGTGAAAAACATGACTAAAACAATTCAGATATTTAAGGGAATGTTCAATTTTATGATTGAGATTCTCGATAATTTTGGTCGAGGATGCAAACTGCGGTGGTGATAATGGTTAAGAAAATAATCATTATGATAGAACTTATAATATTGTTTTCTCTATTAGCCCTGTCTAATAATCCTAGCGTTATTGAGGCGGGAGTCAATGGTAATGAGATTGATGAACAAGAGAAGAACATGGGAGTGGAAGATATATATATTTCCAAAAAATATTATTATATGACCGCTACAGCGTATAGCAATGACTCCCGCTGCATTGCCAAAAAATGGCGTGATGGCAAAACTGCTATGGGGACTCCAATTAGAGAAGGAGTTTGTGCCATTAACGTGGATTTGATTAACGGAGAATGGAAGATAAGAAGCCCTTTGAAACTGGGGCAAAAAATTTATATCGAAGGTATGGGGCGATTTTCGATAGAAGATACCGGATATTTCACTGAAAAGGATCTTAATTTTGATTTTTGGAATATCGATGTATATAAAAAAGATTATGAGCAGGCCAGAAAGTGGGGGATTAAAAGAGTGAAAGTCGAGGTGTTGGAATAGAAAGAAGGATAAGAATTATAGAAAAAAAATAAATATTTGTTGAATATTATAGAAATTTAACTGAGGTAAACGAAAAAATCGTGATTTCAAAAAAAGCCTGCTGTTAGCGGGTGTACCTCCACGGTTTTTATTAGTTTGCCTTGATTTGTTGGATATCTAGATAATAAAGAGAATTAGATAACTAAGATGCATAATATGATTTATAAGGTGGATATGGTTCGAATCCTGTCCCAGCAGGAGACCTGAATTAAAAAAAAGAGGTAAATTTATGGATGCAATAGAAACAGTAAAAAAATTTATGAAGGCTTGGAAGGATCGAGAATGGTCTGAAATGTTTAGATATACCCAGAAGACCTGGAGAAGTAAAGAAAATAATAATAGTGAACTGCTAAAGAACTGGTTTTATCTAAAGGATCTCCTTACTTGGAAGATATTAAAAATAAATCAAATAAGTGAATCTTGTGTGGATGTTCTTCTCGGGATAAGATATGTATTCGGTGATTCAAAACTAAAAGAAACGAAGATTAGGGCCCGGGTAATTTGTGAGACTGAGCCTTATAAGCCTGATCCAGAAGGGACGTGGGGTATCAATCCGATTAGTATTTTAAGAGAATTTTGAACTTAAATAAAGAGATAGTGACCGTGAAAAATATAAAAGAAAGAATTAAAAATAAAATAAATAGGCAAATAAAGGCCAGGTGTCTCCACGGGTCTATTGTGTCATGGCAATAGATTATCTCCTACATCTGGTTTTTTATTTGCTGATTTTATTCGAGGCAATAATATATGATCCCGAAAGAATCAACTCCTATAAAGAATGAAATATTGATAGATATTTTTGCCAAAGGATTGCTTAATAAAGATGAAATGCGAATTATATTTTATATTATCCGGTGGTCCTGGGGCTTCGATGAGGAAGAAAGGAGACAAGACTGGACTAGAAAATTAAAAAAGAGAAAAATGGCTGATGATATAGAGATGGATGAAAGTCACTTTAATAGGAATATTAATAAGATGATTATTGAAAATAAAATAATTATAAAGGATAGCCGTTATCAATTTAATGAGCATTATGAGAGATGGAAAAACTTGCCAAATAGTCCATTTTTAAAGGGTAAAAAACTTACCAAAAAGTCCAGTAAAACTTACCAAAAAGTCCAGTTTAACATACCAAAAAGTCCAGTAAAACTTACCAAAAAGTCCAGTTTAGGCATGCCTAAAAATCAAGGAGAAGATATAAAAAATAAGGATGTCAAGGGAGGCGAACATTTGTCTAAAGAAACTCTTAAAAAAACTAAAAAAGAAAATAAAGAGATGCTACGCCTTCAGATCATAAAATACTTGAATAAAATAACTGGGGCAAAATATAAAATCAATACCCCAGAAACAATTAAGCATATAAACGAAAGATTAAAAGAAGGCTTTACCTTGGAGGATTTTAAATATGTTATTGAGGTTAAGTGGAATGAATGGAAAGGTAAATTTACAAAAGATGGTAAAAATATGGAAGATTGGATGAGACCCATGACCCTATTCAGTACAAAATTTGAAGGCTACCTTAATCAGTCTAAGCCTGATCCTTATCAAAAATACTACAAAAGGGAATAGATTAATTATGAAAGATACAGGAAAAATATTAGATGAAAGGTCTAAAAAAGAGGAATGCGCTGTTATAGCGAATACTATGTTTAAACTACTAAAATCTGAGAAGATTACCTTAAAAGAATATCTGGAGAGGTGTGCTTATTGGGCACTAAAAAATTTAGATGATATATATTTTAGGTCCTTACCCAGCAAACCACTAGCAGTCTTTGAGTATGAGCAATTATCTAATTACAAAAGACGAAAATTAACCCAGGAGTTTTTTGTAGATAATCCGGGGATAATGAGATATTACGAAGAGCGAGATAGGATCATTTTAAAAAACAATTATAATTTATGGAGATTAAAAATCCATAAAAAATATATACCTGAAAGTGACCTAGAAAGTCATGAGAAATTAGACCAAAAAATATTGGATTTTAAAATGAAGATGGAGGGAATATGAAAAAAATAGGTGGAGGAGCAAGAAAGTACGGCCAGAATAAGGAAAAGTGCCAAAGATATAAGGGAGCAGATCGGAAGGAAGAGAATAAAATCAGGAAATGAAAAAAATTAATTAAGAAATTATCTCCGGATAATGACATGAGAATACAGTTGGAAAAACGGATTAAAGAGGTTGAAGGATGAGAAAGCTTGAGAATCTATTAATCGTATTTATAGTCATAATGCTTTTAGTAGGATTGTGGGTCTTGTATTTGAACTTTAAAATAGACAAGAATGAACTTCTAATTAAGATTTTGATCAGCCGGGATGGGACCAACGTAGAGCTAATTGGAGCGATACAGGACAGGCTGGAGAGGCTGGAAAAAAGAGATAATGATTTTGAAGAAGGCAGAGGATTGCAACTATTGAAAGGGTATCCTTGACTAATGTATTGAGCAGATAAGAAGCAGAAAATTAAATTAGAGAGGAAGGCGGTATGCAGAAAGCGATTAGAAAGTATCTCAGGAAAGAGTCTGAAAAGATAAATACTAGCATGGGCAAAAATTATATCAATCAGACCTTCGATATGCTCGATTCTGAAATTGATAAGGCAAAAAGAAGGGAGATTAAAAGGGCCAGAAGGAAGAAGTTAGGAGAATTGAAGCGAATAGAGAAAATGAATTGCGGGCATAATAATAGAAAAAGAGGAAAAAAAATTAAAAAAAACTGTGAGGAAATAGTAATGTTTCCCACCATAAAAACTTACTATGAGCAGGTGAAAAAGAACAGTGAATTCGATGAATTTTCTAAGAAGCTTAAAAAGAATATTGAAAAATTAGTTATAAGGGATAAAAAATATTCCTGGGAAGACGAGGCCGACATAATTTTTAGAAAGGCTGTGGTGAAAGGAAATGAAAAATAAAATCGGGTGGTGCAACCTCACATTTAACCCGGCGTGGGGCTGCAGAAATAAATGTCCTTACTGTTATGCGAGGAGAATAGCAAATTTCCGCTATAACCGAATGGCCGACAAGGAATATAGCTATATGAAATCCCAAGGTATAACTATATTTCAAGGCGAAATTGCTAACAGATTAAGACACTTTGTCCCCACGTTTATAGAATCTAACTTTTATAAAAGATTACCCAGGAAACCTCAATTAGTAGCAATATGTGAATTATATGGAATTGACTGGAAACAATATGATGATGGCGTAAGAACGAATATAGGATAGGGAAGAGGAATGATTTATGTGTAATTGTGTAAATATAAAGATAGGCAGTTATGATAATCAAGTAGTATTGTCAAGACCTAAATGTATGATTGATAGAACTGAGGGAACAACCAGCAATATGATATGTATTGATAGATGTATA
>Ga0307380_10009062_pt1 | contig 12665 bp, 13 predicted proteins | sample UN3MG_FD_202239 | JGI IMG/M metagenome (GOLD analysis project Ga0307380, IMG submission 202239) | Soil microbial communities from Risofladan, Vaasa, Finland - UN-3 | ecosystem: Environmental > Terrestrial > Soil > Coastal area > Acid sulfate soil | place: Finland: Risofladan, Vaasa | collected... | reverse complement strand
TGACCCAAAGAAATGCAGCGCACTGAAGCTTAAACGCCACAACCTAGTCCGCGTGGTTCACCGAATAAGAGAGCTGCCTCGAGGAGCAGTCATCCTAGACCCTTTCACGCCAAAAGCTTTCTCTCCCGCAGACCGAAAGATAATGGAGAAAAGAGGCTTAGCCGCATTGGACTGCAGCTGGGTACACGCCAAAGAAGTTTTTGAAGTTTCTGCCAACTGGACCCCCCGTTGCCTGCCCTATTTGGTGGCGGCGAATCCCGTAAATTATGGGGTTCCAACTAAACTCAGCACTGTGGAGGCGTTGGCTGCGGCTCTTTACATTGCTGGCTTCAGTGGACAGGCAGAAGAGCTTTTATCCAAGTTTAAGTGGGGACCCCAATTCATCGCCTTGAACGAAGAGCTTCTGGAAGGCTACGCCCAAGCGAAAGATAGTACAGGGGTTGTTGAGGTGCAAAAAGAGTACGTTAACCAAAACGGCACAGCTTGAGAGATTTAGTGAAACAACATTTGAAGCGAATTTTACTTGCTTAAGAGTTGCTAAAATGACTGTCTAGTAGAAGAAAAAGTAAAAAGGGCTTGGTTTAAGGATTTAACGCGATTTTCAGGAAAAACAAGAGAGATAATGTTTGGTGCTTTAATTTAGGATGTCTGGTCTGTCGCTTGCAATGCCGTCAACGCCTTTTTTCCTGTACTCAGCAACCTCTTCCTCGTTGTTGATGGTCCAGACGATCACCTTTAAGCCCTTTTCGTGAGCCTTCTTGACGTTTGCCGAGTGAGTAAAACGATACAGGGGAAGCAGATACTCGGCTTTCAGATCTAAGGCTGCTTGTATGGGGTTCTTGTGTCTCACATAAATCAAGCCAGTCGCCACCCCATCAGCTAACTCCCTAACTTTCCTGAGTGCATCTTCATGAAAAGAAATGAGTATCACGCTATCAATCAGCCCTCTCTTGCGAATCAAACCCAGAACCTGTTCTTCAATGCCGGGTTCCTTGAGCTCCACAAGAACCTTAACTCGCCTGCCCACAGAATCCAGCACCTCCTCCAAGGTAGGTATTTTTTCGCCCTTCTCAGTAACGAACCGTTTTATCTCATCTAAGGTAAGCTCGTTAACTGCGCCTCTGCCATTCGTGGTCTTATTCACATCAGCGTTATGGATGACAACAAGTTCATTGTCCCTTGTTTTTCGGACATCCAATTCCACCGCGTCAACCCCAAGCTCCATGGCACGTCTGAAGCTGCGGAGGGTGTTCTCTGGCTCGTAAGCTCTCGCTCCCCTATGCCCAATCTTCAACACTGAAGTCACAACCAGACCAGAACGATAATATGGTCAGGGAAAGTAAATGAAATTTGCTACGCTCCCAGATTTCCTGATCAACGCCGTATCCCCACCATTCAATTCAATGAAATTCTCGTTGTTGTCTGCCAAGAGCCATGCAGGTCCCCTAGTGACCGTCAACTCCACAACTGAATCTTCCGGAACCACGAAGCTCCGTATCTTCTTGTTGTGCAGGTTGTTGAAGGAGATGCCTATACCCTTCTCGAAACTTTCTCCACCTGTTGCTTTGTAGTATCCTGTGGAGCCGAAGGAAGTAGCAACAATAACACCGTCGCCAATCAGGTCACTGTACTCTTTTCCGTTAGCAGAGAGAGAGAATCTCACAGCGTAAATCGGCAATTTAAGGTGAACCTGAATCTCATTTAATCCAACAAGCCTCTCGCCCTTAGCCTGTGTCTCCAACTTCATCTCGGCATGAATCTGGTAGTTGCCCGCCTTAATCTTGGACAGAAGCTCCTTAAGGTCATTCAGGGCGTAATCGTACATTCTGCAGGCTCTTGAAGTTTTGATTATAAGCTTCGGAACCTCAGGAAACTTTCTTTCACCGAACAGGACAGTTCCGTCTCCACCATAACAGACAACAAAATCTGGATTCCTCTCAACAACCTCGAAACCCTCCGCAGCCAAAACACTCTTGACCTTCGAAGGGTCACGCCGAAAAACCACCAGAACCTTTTCCATCTTCTTTGGCGCCCCTGACAATTTGCCAACCATGATTCCACGGTCCACCTTAACGAGTCTACACATAGAGACTAAAAACTGTAATCACTACGTAAAAATGTTTACGGACAAGCTTTATTCCCTAAGAATTGCTGGCAGTCTCCTACGCAAAACTAGGGCGATGGGAATTCCAACAAGTCCTCCTATGGCGATTTGCGCTATGTTAGCTGGAACTTCTGCCAATGCTCCGCCCAATCCCCACAGAAACAACTCAACCAAAAAATAGCCGACAACCATCTCGGCTCCAGCCACAACTACGGCAAGAACATCACGGTAAACGTTTTTCTTGTTTTTAATCAAGCCTGCAAGTAAACCCTCTAAACCTTTGATGACCAACGTTGGAAGGGCAAACACTGGAAATCCAATAATGTCTGCAATGGCTGAGCCTAACCCTCCTGCAACTCCGCCTATAAGCGGGTTGAAAGTTAGAGCAGCAACAAAAATCATGACATCTCCAACGTTAAAGTATCCACCCATGGGATTGGGAATACGGACGATTAGAGTCCCCACCGCAACCAGCGCGGACATAACCGCCATCAAAGAAATCTGGATTACGGCTTTTTGTTGCTTAACCATTCGATCCACTCAGATAGTATAGTTACAATGATGCTATTAAAAAGTTGATTCGAAATACTCGATTAGAAACTGGCGACTCCCTTTTTCTCTGAGGAATCAAACCATTTCCAGAGTTCCTTGATCGCTTTCTCAGAACATCCACGCCGCTTCAACAGCACTTCAAAAGATTGGCCCACTTTCATTTTGGAACTCTTCTCTCACGTTTTTATGCATAATATAATTAAAAGCTTCTGAATTCCGAATCCGTTTTTGTAGACAAGTACAACAGAACTACAGTTACATGCCCCAATCGCCACCAACAATACTTGCAACAAGCACGTCTACTTCTTCAACAAGGAGTCGTTGCTATACACCATAAATCAGGTTGACCGGCTACATCTCTCAAGAAAAGTTTCCGCTGCTGTTCTCAGACGTTCCCGTGGACTATCAAGACATGCTTCGACAAAGGAGATCACTCTTTCTTTCTGGTCAATTCTGTCAAAAAACAAGTCCAGACTTTTGATGGTTTGCTGAGCTATGACCCTCTTGCATTCTTCTGTCAGATGAGGACCAGTGGAAATGTCTTGGACTTTCAGCAGTTCGTCCGTAATCTTAGGTATGAGATAGGGTTTTGCATGGGCAATCTTGCCTGAATTGCCAACAACATTAGCCACCGTAACCATGTAATCGTTATCTAAAAAGCTGTAGTACTTGCCAAAAACGGCGTCGAACCTCTTTTCTGCGTCAACTCGGGTCAGATTCGCAATAATAGCCAAAGCATTCCACGTCAGGATTCGATATTTGCTGTCCAGCAGATCAATGAACGAATCCATGTAGGGATACAGTTTCTCCGGATGTTCTTCGCTTAAATCCATCAACACTTTCGCGCAACCGTATCTAACAGCAGCTTTCTGAGAACCGACACCCGTAAGCAGCAAAGGAATCAGGCTAAAGTCTTCCTTAACCCTCTTGAGCAGCTCTTCTTTTGTCATTGTCTTGTCCACAAGAGCCTGAGCCAACTCAGAAAAGTCATCTTTTTTACCCATATCCCCTTCCTCCTATTTGTTGGAGTTCTATAGATTAATGAAAAAAGTGAAAATGCGTATATAACAATTTCAGCCAAGAAACGGCTGCTGAACAATCGTTTCATTGGTTGAGCTTATTATTACCGTTGAGTTTTCGTTCCATTGAATCGAAATGTACCTTCCATAGGCTGACCAGTAGCTGCAATTATGTTTCTCTGCCGATGTTTTATACATCATATCTTGAAATGCCAAATAAAATTCATTAGCGTCGTCCTTGGAGTCCCAAACAATATTCCACGTGAAGAGGAAATCGTCATCTTTTTCGTAGTAGTTGATGATGTCTCCGCCCCAGCCTGCCGCCGCCCCCTCAGCATCGCTTTCAGAAAGCCAATTATCCAACATAACAAAGATGAAGTATTCCCCGAATCGGTCAGTTTTCTTTAGATTCCAATCGCCAGTTACTGAGGGCGCCTCAACAGTTTGGGCATCCTCTTGGGCGAAGTATTTGTCGGGGTGCATTATCTGCTCAGTCGTGGTTGGGGGATTCTCGTACGCTTCGTTAACCGCTTCCCAGCCGCCCTTCTGCTTATACAACTCTTTAACGAATTCTACGCCATAGTGGTATGGAAACCTGTTGAGGTCATCAATGGTAGGCGGAAGACTTGGCTGAATCTCATTTGAGAAGAGCACCATGGGCACAGAAAGACTCTGTTCACCGTCAGGAGTTACTGAATAAGAAACGGGTACAACTCCATGGTTTTTGAAGATGTCCGCCATGAAAGTGGCGTCTCCCTCCTTCAGGGAAGTTAGGGCTTTGGCTCCATCAAATGTTGTTCTTTCGGGAAGAGAATAGGTCTCTTGCATGATATGGGTTAATTCATGAACAAAAGTTGACGTAGCAGCATCCTCGTTAGTCACATCAAACTTTTCTTCGACAACGTAGATTTTGCCCTGCCACTTCGCAGCTCGAAACATTCCGGTCCACTCAAGCTGCACATCAGTCAAATTGGCGTCCTGAGAAATCAGGAACAACGCCTTGTAGATGTTTTCTTCCATAGTTATCTCTTCTAGGTCGATATAGGCTACGCCCCAGTTTTCAACAACCCAGCTTTGGTTAACAACCTCAAGAGTTACATTCTGGACAGAAACGCCTCTAATCTTCTCGAACTCTTCCCTCGCCTCGCTCAACAGCCGCTCAGCTATAGCCTTGTATTCTTCACCTTGAGGACGCTCGATGCTCAAAAGCTCCCTTACGCCGAATACGCTTACAATAAGAATCACAATGAGGCAAACAACAAAAACCGATTTTTTCTTTTCCAGATTCAACGCCTCTCCTACTAATACAAAGTGAACGCTTCTATCTAAACTTTAAATTTTCTAAGTAATCTCACGCAAGCTCGGTGTAAGGCATACCAATGAATAGAAAAAAATATCGTGTTTATGTTGTGGAGCTGGGGATGGGAATTGAACCCATATAGAGCAGCTCTGCAGGCTGCCGCCTGAACCATTCAGCCACCCCAGCAGGCTAAACTTCATTGTACAAAAACTAATAACCTTATCGATGTTCAAGTTGCGTGGGCGCTACTACGCATTACCTGATTCTTTGGATGTGGGTAGCTGCTTGTTTATGCTTTGAGGTACTTTTGAGGATTCTCTTCGAAGGCTATCTTGCATCCGGGAGCGCAGAAATAGTAGGTTTTTCCCTTGTAAACCGTCTTGTGCTTCGCCGTTTTCTCGTCCACCTTCATCTTACAAACTGGATCAATCGCCAATCAATTTCACCTCCATTTCTAGTTTTGATTTTCCAATTTTGGCTTAAATCTCCTCAGGAGCGAAGCATTAGTAACTACAGACACGGAACTGAAAGCCATCGCCGCAGCCCCAAAGACGGGATCAAGCAAAACACCCATGAATGGATAGAGGATACCTGCTGCTACGGGAATAAGGGCAGTGTTGTAGGCGAATGCCCAGAACAGTCCCTGCTTAATCTTGCTCATCGTGGCTCTGCTAAGCTGTATGCTGATGACCACATCTCGCAGGTCATTTTTGACCAGCACAATGTCGCCAGTCTCCATGGCTACGTCGGTTCCGCTTCCAACAGCTATGCCAATGTTTGCCTGCGCCAAAGCCGGAGCATCATTTATGCCATCCCCAACCATAGCCACTATCTTGCCTTCATCCTGCAACCGCTTAATCTCAGAAGCCTTGTCTCCCGGAAGCACCTCCGCCAATACTCTATCAACGCCCACCTGCCGCGCAATAGCCTTCGCTGTTCTTTCATTGTCTCCGGTAATCATAATCACTTCAAGACCCATCTTCTGGAGAGTCTTCACCGCCTCCACAGAATACTCCATCAAAGTATCAGCAACAGCAATCAAACCAGCAGCCTCGCCATCCACTGCCACAAGCATAGCAGTCTTGCCATCCGCCTCCAGCATCTTCATCTTCTCTTCAAGATGCACAATGTTTACTTTGTTTTGTTCCATTAACTTCCTGTTACCCAACAAGACCGTCTTGCCATCATACCTCACTTCCACGCCGTATCCGGGGATTGCATTAAAGAATTCTGAGTCAACAACCTCAAGGTGCCTCTCCCTCGCCCTCCTCACTATAGCCTCTCCGAGAGGATGCTCCGAATTTTTTTCGGCAATCGCGGCAAGCCTTAACAGCTCCTCTTCACCAAGTTTTTTGGCTTCTTTGGCAGCTGATGAAGTTCCAGTTAAGGACGCGAAAGTGACGATGTCCGTGACTTCAGGCTCTCCTTTAGTCAAGGTCCCAGTCTTGTCAAACACTATCGCCTCAAGTTTGTGTGCTGTCTCCAGCGCCTCTCCGCTTTTGATTAAGACTCCATTCTCTGCTCCCTTTCCGACGCCTACCATGATGGCGGTGGGAGTGGCTAAGCCCATGGCACATGGACAAGCAATAATCAAGACTGCGATGAAGACTGTGAGAGAGAATGTGAAGCTCATTCCTGTAAGGTACCAGACAAGAAATGCGGCTGTTGCGATTATCATTACTGCGGGGACAAAGTAGCTGCTCACAACATCCACCATCCGCTGGATGGGTGCCTTGGACCCCAGCGCGTTCTCAACCATCTGTATAATCTGGGCTAATACGGTGTCGGCGCCGACCTTTGTTGCCTTGAACTTCAGCATTCCAGTCTTGTTTATGGTTGCTCCAACAACCTGATCGCCTATCTTCTTTTCGACGGGTATGCTTTCTCCGGTTATCACCTTTTCATCAACTCCGGAGTAGCCGTCAGTCACCACGCCATCAACTGGTATCTTCTCTCCGGGTCTAACAACCACAAGGTCGCCGACTTGAACGTCTTCTACGGGTACTTCCATTTCGTTGCCGTCTCGTATAATCCGGGCTGTCTTGGCTCGAAGCCCCATAAGTTTTCGTATTGCCGCGGATGTTCTGCCTTTAGCCGTAGCCTCTAATAGTCTGCCCAGAATGAGGAACGCCATGAGCATTACTGCAGTGGAGTAATACAGGTTTCCCCCGCCAAAGAATGTGACGTAGACGCTGTAGAAGTATGCTGCAGAGGTGCTCATTGCTACGAGTACATCCATGTTTGGGTTTCTGTTTCTTAGCGCCTTGTATGCGCCTACAAAGAAGTCGCGTCCAACAATGAATTGGACTGGCGTGGCAAGGAAGAACAGGATGAGAGGAATGTAAGCGTCAATAGGGGGTAAAGTTAAGGAAAGCATCTTCCAGTTACTGAAAAATTCTACAATTACGGCGACTATAGCTGAGAAAGCCAACTTGATTTTTAGTGACCGTGTTTCTCGGTCTCTTTCTTTTTGTTCTGCGTCCTCAGCGCCCCCCTCGGGCTCGATGACATCGTATCCTACGTCGCGTATGACTTTTTTGATTCCCTCTAAGCTAAGCTGTTCTTGATTATATTCGACATTCACGGTTTCTAGTGCAAAGTTGGCGACTGCCTTGTATATGCCCTCTTTTTGGTTTAGTGCCTTCTCTATTGTCTGGGCGCAGACAGCACAGTGCATTCCGCTGATCTTCAGAGTAACGTTCTGATGGATTACCCTGTAGCCTACTTCGGCGATGGCGTCCTCGATTGCTTTCTGATCAACCAAGTTTGGGTCGTAATCTATTATTGCCTTCTCTGCCGCAAAATTGATTGTAGCATAGATTACTCCCTTCAGTTTGGGCAACCGTTTTTCTATTGTCTGGGCACAAGTAACGCAGCTCATTCCCCCAATGTCCAGAACAATCCGTTTTTTCTCTTCTTTAACCATTTTTATGCCCCTTCTCCTCTACGACCAAGCCGCTAGCAGAGCATCAAAGTCTCTTGTTTGATTTTCAGTTGAACGATAACCAGTTACATGAACTCGCTTGACACGTGCTATTCTATAGTATTGGATGTTTTCGACAATATTTAATGATTCCTTTTTGTAACAAATCTCCAAAAAGATAACATACTATCTACCTTCCGGGTCAGTGAACAAAAAACCATAATGTTTTAATGACGCCCCTCAACTGAAAAGCTAAAGAAAAAAATACGTTTTGGGAGGTGACCGCCGCAATGGAAGATAAAGAGCTTGAAAAAATAAAAGAAGAAAAGATAAAGAAAATGTTGGACCAAACGAAGGCAGACGTAACTAAATTGAATTCCTCATCTTTTGACAACTTCCTAAAAACCGATTTACCCGTTCTGGTTGACTTCTGGGCTGACTGGTGCATGCCCTGCAGAATGATGGCCCCCGTAATGGAGGAACTTGCACAAGCATATGCAGGAAGAGCCCAGTTCGGAAAAGTCAATGTTGACGAGAATCCTCAGATTGCCAGCCGCTATGGAATCATGAGCATACCCCACTTCCTAATCTTCAAAAACGGCACCCGTGTCGAGAAGATAGTCGGCGCCGTGGGTCGCGACCCTCTAGAAAATGCCCTGAAGAAATACCTCTAAAAGACTATTACATACTCGCCAACAGAAAGGCGACAGACGCTAGAATAGGGAATGAGTTTCCTTGCCAACGAAAGTCCTCAAAGATGATTCAAAGAAAAAAGTCGGGTTCATCGTTAACCCCATCGCAGGCATGGGCGGAGCAGTTGGGCTAAAGGGCACCGACGGAAAAGAAATCCTAGAAAAAGCGGTTACTCTCGGGGCAACGCCAGTGGCTCCAGCACGGGCAGAAACTTTTCTCTCCCAACTAAAGACGGCTAAAGAGGACATCCGCCTCATGGTCGGAGCAGGATGGATGGGAGAAAACGAAGCAAAAAACCAAAGTTTTGACTACAAAGTTTTTGGTGAACAAAAAAAAGACACACGCCCAGAAGACACTGTTGCTACCGCAAAAAGCATCGCATCTGAAGGTGTTGAGCTTCTCATTTTCTGTGGCGGAGACGGCACAGCCCGAGATGTGCTGAACGCTGTTGACAAGCAAATTCCCGTTTTGGGTGTTCCAACCGGAGTTAAGATGCACAGTGCAGTTTTTGCTGTTGACCCCAAGGCTGCGGCAAGGATTGCCCTAAGGTTCCTGAGAAAACAACTACCACTCTGGGAGGCTGAGGTGATGGACATAGATGAGGAGGCTTTCCGGCAGGGCAGAGTTTCTGCGAGGCTGCATGGTTACTTGCTTAGTCCCTATGAGCCAAGTTTGATTCAGGGAGCCAAGATGGCGTCTCCCATGACGGAGAGTGAGTTGCGTAACCAAGCGGCGATAGCAGTCTACGTCATAGAAGGCATGAAGAAGGATGTTGTTTATGTTGTTTCTGCGGGAACAACCACCCGCACCATAGGAGACCTCTTGAATGAGAAAAAGACGCTTCTTGGAGTTGACCTTTTCTGTAACAAGAAACTGGTAGCCAAGGACGTGAATGAGAAGCAGATTCTGGAGGCGATTGAGGGAAAGAAGGCTAAGATTGTTGTTACTCCGATTGGTGGTCAGGGCTTCATTTTCGGTAGGGGAAACCAGCAGATAAGCCCAGAGGTAATCAGGAAAGTAGGCAGAGACAACATAGTCGTGATTGCGACAGAGAACAAAATGAAGAACCTGAAAAGATTGAAAGTTGACACTGGCGACACAGAACTTGATGCAGCTTTCCGTGGAACAATCAAGGTTTTGACTGACTACAAAGTTGAGCAGACAGTGCCAATTGAATAAGTATAAATTCTGTGAAGCAATCTGTTTTTGTAAGATTGGAAGTGACATAGATGAAGAGACTAGTCACCATGGGTAGAGGAGGCAGCGGCAAAACAACCTTCGTTGCCCTCATGACCAAATACTTCATTGAAAAAGGTGAAACTCCCATACTTCTTATCGACGCGGACCCAGATCAGAACCTGTCAGAAATGGTTGGAGTAGACCTCAAAGAAGAGGGAAGAAAAACAGTCTCCGAACTGCTTGTCGAAACCTTCCTGGAGGGAGGAGGCACCACCGTTGGCGTTCCTCCATCAAAGAGGATTGAAAGCAAAATCTGGGAACTTGGACTCTACGAGGGAAAATCCTTCGACTTCATGGCTATTGGAACAAAATTCATTGAGGGCTGTTACTGTCTCCCCAACACCGCCCTCAAGAACGCCTTGGAGGGCTTAACGAAAGCGTACAAGTATGTGCTTATTGACTCTCCAGGCGGACTGGAACACCTAAACAGACGAATCGCCTCTAAGGTCGACGACATATTCGACATTATTGACCCATCCCAGAAATCATTCCATCACGTGGAAAGAGCATACAAAGTCGCCAAGGAAGTAAAAATAGAATTCAACAACTTCTACGTAGTAGGAGGCAACCGGGTACCAGAACAACTGGAAGCAGAAGTCGGAAAAAGAACAAAACTGGAATACTTGGGAAAAATCAGCTACGACAAGGAAGTAGAAAACTTTGTTCTTTATGGGAAGCCCCTACTTGACCTGCCCGAATCGTCTCTAGCATACAACTCGGTGAAGAAGATACTGCAGAAGGCGGGCTATTAGGCTCCTAATAACAGCGGTATGTTGAAAACAGTACTTTTTCGGAAATTTTGCTTCCATAACCTTCGGCTTTTTTAAGTGGAGGGCTGAGGTATTCCGAAGGCTTTATCATAAATTTTTGGTCAAGAAACCTTTACAAAAAATCTTTTATGATATGTTCCCCAAATAATGTATTGTTGGAGCATCAAACATGAACAAATATGTATTGATACTTCCATTAGTAGTATTGTCAGTTTTCTTGGGCTACTATGGTTCAACCTTACAAATGGAACACGTTTACGCGATGGCCACTGCAACAACAGTTTTTGTGGCAACGTCCGGATTGTTGCTGTTCCTTAAGCACCAAAAGGTGGGTGACAGCAAACGAGCAAGAAAACGGTTCTAGCAACAGCATTTACTACAATACTTTTGTTCTCAGCACTGACTGGAACACAATTAGTAAAATTGGCAACTGCGATTCCGGTTCCAGCTTATTTGCTTACGATGCCTGAAGAATACATCAACTACACAATTTGTCAGGTTAACGGAAGCTTATGGGCAAAAGTGGACGGAACCTACCATCTAACCAAATCGGGTATTGAATGCCAAGACCAATCAGGTGGAATCAGCGACACGTGGTTTACGTTTGATGGTGATGCCCTGCCGATGGTTTATCCTACGCCTCCAGGCACAACCAACATCTCATTAAAAGTGGATGAAACAGAACTCAGCTGGAGCAACTACACCCAAAGCGTTCCGAACGTCGTGCATTACACGGCTATTGGTGACTGGCCAATGATTTCGTGTACACTCTATCCTGTTCTGGACCAGTTTACGCTGAAAATCCATTACGAACATCCGATTATGCTGATAAACGGGAGCTACACGTTCCTGTATGACCTGAACATAAACCCATACTTGTCGCCGTGGAGCAACAAATCCACAGCCCACTTCAACATAAAATTCGAAACAGGCATCACAGACCTTCAAGTGAATACAATAGCAACTGACGGCACATTGAATCCAGTAGAGTATACGGTCACAAAAGAGGGGACGGCAGAAACAGTGACGCTTCAAGTTGTTTCCGAGTACTCTAAACAACTTCCAGGAGACCTGCTGATATCCTTCACTGAAAGCAAGGAGACGAAACAAAACTCTGGTTTCTTAGGCACAAGTTATCCGACAGAGTATGGTTACGTTCTTGCAGCTTTATTAGTGGTAGCAGTAGTTGCTATTGTTGGCTACCTTTACTTGAAACACAAAAAGCGGGATAATGGTGATTAATAGGAGACAAGCGTTGATAATACCATCCAGTTACAAACGTAGCCTCATAAAACAGAAGATTGGAAAAAGATAAAAACGAGCCTCAACAAATAAGCATCATCGGTGAGTCTTATGAAAGAGTGGCAGGTCACACTTGGTGGAGCACTTGTTATGTTCGTAGCTGGGCTTGGCATGTTTTTGTGGGCAAACAGCTTGGAGCAGCCAGCAACGTTACTTGGAAAAATTCTGATGGTTAACCAATACTTTGTAACATTCCTAGCAGGCGTACTCTTCACAGGGTTCGGCGGCGGATTTCTAATTTGTACACTACTGATTTACCAGCTAGAGAAGAAGCTAGAATCCAAGTCACCAGACACGCAGACAGCAAGCAAAGAGAAAACTGAACAGTTCATATATTGAACAGACCATAATTAATATGCCATCGAGATGAGTGGCTTGAAGGCTTCGGAAGCCTCAAAAAACGCGCTAGAAAACGTTCTCGAAGCCAGCAGCGGCGAAAGAATACTCATAGTCTGTGACAAAGAAAAAACTGAGGTTGGAGAAGCCTTCGCAAACGGCGCTTTTTCCCTCGGATTATGGACAAGACTCGTAGCGCTTCAAGAACCCAAAGAACCGCGAACAGAAATCCCAGATAGTCTCCAGAAGATTCTAACCCAGAAACCAGACATTTACATCAACCTATTACGGGGTAACCGTGAAGAGACGCCATTCCGAATAAAACTCATAAAAACAGAAACGCACGACCACAAAGCACGTCTGGGACACTGCCCCGGAGTAACATTAGATATGCTCACTGAAGGCGCCCTAGCCCTTACGCCAGAAG
>Ga0307380_10009061_pt1 | contig 12665 bp, 9 predicted proteins | sample UN3MG_FD_202239 | JGI IMG/M metagenome (GOLD analysis project Ga0307380, IMG submission 202239) | Soil microbial communities from Risofladan, Vaasa, Finland - UN-3 | ecosystem: Environmental > Terrestrial > Soil > Coastal area > Acid sulfate soil | place: Finland: Risofladan, Vaasa | collected... | reverse complement strand
AACTACGACCTCCCGAACGAGCCGGAGGCGTACGTCCACCGGATCGGCCGCACCGGCCGGGCGGGCGCGTCGGGTATAGCGATCTCCTTCTGCGGCTTCGAGGAACGCCCGCTGCTCGCCGAGATCGAGCGCCTGATGAGCAAGCACTTAACCGTCGAAACGGACCACCCGTTCGCCTCTCCTGCGAGGCCCGCGCCCCCGACGGTTTTCCACACGGGCAGGACGCCGTCGAAACCGCGGCCGTTCATGATCTCCGTGGACGCCGCGTTCCTCTCGGCGGGGCGACCCGCCTCGTCGTCTCCTCCGGAGCGGGTTTCCCGCCACACCGGAAACGAGGCGCGCCCGACCTCCGGCCCCGGCGGCCGGAAGAGCGGGCACCGGGACCAGTTATCTTCCCGGGGCCGCTCCCGGAGATAACCTCCGGACAACTCTTCCCGATCGGAACGTTCCCCAGGAACCACCCGTATTCACTGGATGCGGAAATCCACCCTGCTGTCGGATAGCTTCTCCTTCTTTTCCGGGGCGAGCGACTTCGGCTCCACCAGGAAAACCCTGCCCGGTTCGACCTTTCCGCCGACGATCACCTGCTCGCGTACGCGCGACGCCCGCTCCAGGGCGAGTTGACGGAGTTCGTCGTTCCCGACCCGGATGTTCGTCAGCATCAACTTCTCCATCTCGGGGACGGGAAGGTCCTTCGCCATCCCGAGGAAGTTGCGCGGCTTGGGGAACTTCTCTTCCTTGTAGGCGAGCGTCAGGAACCTCGGGTACTCCGAGGCGTCCACACGGACGTTGTCCGCCGCCGGCACGCTCTGCCCGGATTTCACCAGGCTTTTCACCTTCTGCGTCGTCACTTTTCCGCGGAAGATCCCCTGCCGCAACGCTTCCTTGTCCCGGTCGGGATCGACGTGCCCCTCGATCTCGAGTTTCAACGCCGGTCGTTCGGTGAGAACCTTCACCAGGTTCCCGAGCTTGGCGGTACCCGATGGGGGGATAACGGAGGACCCCGGGTCGAACTCGAGGTATGAAAGTTCCTCGCCTCCCCCGAAAACCGCCCCGAGCAGCGCGAACGGCGAGGTCGCCGCCTTGACCAGCAGGTTTTTGACGATCTGCCAGACAACCCCCAGGACGCTGAACTCCGGGTCGTCGATCGACCCCGTGACGGGGAGGTCGAGGTGGATCTCCCCGTTCCGATCCTTCAGGAGCGCCACCGCGAACCGCACCGGGAGCTTCGTTGCGTCGGGGCTGTCCACCGCATCGCCGAAGGTGAACTGGTCGAGGAAAACCTTGTTCTCCGAATCCAGCTTCCTTTTCTCGATGTGGTACTTGAGGCTCAGGGTGAGCTTCCCTTTCTGGATCCCGTACCCCGCGTACTTCCCTGAGTAGGGGGAAAGGGAGGAAAGGTCCATGTCCCGGAAGTCCACCTTGAAATCGAGAAAGAGGTCCTTCGCCAGGGGATTGATCTTTCCGACGATCTCCAGCGGCGTCGCGTTCCCCAGCTTCCCGCGCAGGTCGACATCCGCGAGCTGGCTCTCCTCGGAGGAGAGGCCGGAGACGCGTCCTCCGATCTCCACGAGGTTCGCGGAGTAGTTCGGCTTGATATATCTGTCGCTGAAGTTCACGGCGCCGCCGAGCAGCGTCACCGCATCGATCCGGACGGGGACCCCGGGCGCCTGCGCCGCGTTGTCCGCGGGTGCCGCCGCCGTCTTCAGGGCCGCGTTGTCCCGCCCCGCACCTTCCTTCGCCACGATCCCCTGGACGTTCAGGGTGCCGTCGGGATGCACGATGATGCGGGAATAGAAGTCCGTCAGGGCGATCTCCCGGATGGCGACGCTCGTCGGGTTGACTCCCACATCCACGCCGCCGAAGTGGAGGGTCGCGAACCTCAGGAACTCCTCCTCGAGGGCCTTGTCCAGGGAGGAGAAGTCGTTCACGGACATCTCACCCCGGAATCCCGCCCGCACCGGCTTCCCCTTCGGTGCATCCACCGAGACGTTCCCCTGGGCCGAGATCGATCCCCCCGTCAGGAGGATCTTCACCTTCTCCGCGTAATACGGTTGCATGAGGCCGATCGGAAGGGCTTTCGCCTGCAGCCTGGCGTTCATCGAAGGGGGATCGACCGTGAACGTACCGCCCAGGGAGACGCTCCCCTGGCGGTTATAGCCGGTGGCGAAGGTGAATTTCCCATGCTGTTTTCCACCGGTGGCGATGTTCTCCACCTTCAGCCGGAGCCGGTCCAGGTCGATCTCCACCGGCGGATCCGTGGTGCGATCCTGGAAGCTCACGGAGTACCGGTCGACGATGGTTTCCTTGACGGTGATTCCCCACGGTTTCTCCGTCGGCTTTTCCTCATCGGGTCCCATCCGTGCTCCAATTGCGCCGGCCGGCCCCGTCGATTGCACACCGGCCGGCAGAAGGCGCGTGACATTCGTTTCACCGCCCGCGGAACGGCGCACGGAAACGGATCCTTTCGCCGTGGAGACCTGGCCGATCGTGATCTCCTTTTTGCCGAGATCGACTTCACCCTCCTTCATGGAGAACCCGGGGATTACGAGAAACTCCTCCTTCTCTTCCCGTTTGCGCAGCCGAAGGTTCGATATGGACGCTCCCAACCCGGAGAGCCGGAAATCCGTTCCGCCTTCCCCTTTGGCGAAACTGTAGCCCGATCGCGCGTCGAGGGACCCGGCGTCGACGTCGAAGCGGACGGCGTCGCTGTAATACGGGGCATATTTCTTCAGGACCCCCTTCGCGATGGATGCGGTTCCTTCCGATCCGAGGGGGGAGAGGGAAAGGTCCCCCTTCAGCTCGACGGTCTCCCCCGCTTCGGTCGAAAAGGAGACCAGGACGTCGGCCTTCGTCCCCTTCGCAGTGCCCAGGCCGTTCACGTCGATCCGGAGTCCTCCCAACACGGTCTTGAACGGCGATCCGAGCGAGGCGTCAGAGAAGCGCACGTTCCCTCCGGTCAAGCGGATGGAATCGACGGTGAATTTTTCCTCTTTTGCGCCCGACTCCTCTTTCGGGGCGCTGTTGCCCTCCGTTTTCCCAACCTCACTTTCCTTTTGTTTTTCAGGAATTAAAGATAAAAGATTCAACTTTCGATTGCGATCTATGGAAACGTCGAGTTCGGGGTCCCGCACCTCCAGGGAGGCCAGGTGGAAATCGCGTGCGGCGAGGTCCGAGGGGAAGATCACCGCCTTCACCATGGGGAGGTGTACCATCGGGCTCCTGTCCTTCCCCGAAACGCGTACTTCCTTCAGGATCACGTCCCCTTTCGCCGTGAGAGTCGGGGGCCGGTTCCTGTGCTGCGTGAAGGAGATGATAACCTTCACGTCCAGCAAGGCGGAAGGGATCTCGTAATCCCTCTGCAACGGGACATACTGGAGATAATGCGGGATGTCGAGGTCGGAGATATTCAGATCGAAGGTCGTTTCCATAGACTCGCTGAAAGGCTTGGTCTTTCCTATTACCGAGATCTCGTTGCCGTTCACCACGGCCGCGAAGGAAGGTTGCACGTACCGGTTGACGTAATACCGGAGGTTCGAAATGAACGGAACGGCGATCTGAATACCACGGATCTCGTGACGGGTCTTCCTCGGCCCGTCGTCGAAGTCGATGCTCCCGCCATCCATCTGGATATTATTAAAGGAATACTTTAAAGAACCGCTTCTTTCTTTCTGTCTTTTCTTGGAATCCTCTATCAAATCCGTGAAGTTGTAGGATCCATCCGGATGCCGAACGATGTTCGCGTAGGGCCGGGAGAGCCGGACCTCGCTGAGCACTGCGCCCCAACGGATCACCGACGCAAGCTGAAGGTTCGCGAAGATCTCTTCCACGGAAACCCAGGTTCCAGGAGCGTCCCGCTCCGAGATCGTAAGCCCCCGGACGGAGATGGAGAGCTCAAGCGGGTTCACCCGGATTTCTCGGATCTCCACCTTCCTGTGGAGGACTTCGGAGAGATTCTTCGAAAGGACGGATTTGAGGATGGGCGGGAGGGCGAGAAATCCGAAGAGGATGTAGAAGAGAACGGCACCCCCCAGCGCGATGAGGCCCTTCCGGAACATCGGCTTCGAGCGGACGCCTTCCAGCCATTTCCTCACGGGTCCCACCTCGCGCGCGGTCTCCTACCCGATGATACATCGATCCAGGGGAATGGGGTACTTCTAGGCAGTCTCCATGGCCGGAGAATATTTCCCAAAGCGGGCTGCCCCGTTCAGTTTCGACCGGTGGAAGAACGCCTCCATCGCCGCCGGGACATTATCCGCCTTCCCTCTCCACGCTTTCAACACCGGATCCTGCAGCGCCCTCCCGTAGGAGAAACTCAGTTCCCACGGGTGCTTCCCCATCGCGTTCATGGCGCTAAGATTCTCCGTGGCCTGACGCGGGGTCTGGCCCCCGGAGAGGAAGACGATCCCATGGACCGCCGGCGGGACGACGCGGGAGAGGGTTCGAACCGTCGCTTCCGCCACCTGCGCCGCTCCCGCCTGGGTCGGGCATCCCTTTCCCGCGATCACCATGTTGGGCTTGAGCAGCGTTCCTTCGAGCGCCACGCGATGCGCCGTCAATTCCGCGTAGACCAGCGAGAGCACTTCGGTGGTCACCTCCTCGCACCGCTCGATCGTGTGGGCCCCGTCCATCAGCACCTCCGGCTCCACGATGGGGACGATCCCCGCTTCCTGGCACAGTGCGGCGTATCGAGCCAGCGCGTGGGCGTTGGCCTGGATGCAATATCGCGTCGGGATTCCGGTCCCGATGTCGATCACCGCCCGCCACTTCGCGAAACGCGCGCCCAGCGCCCGATATTCCGGCAGGCGTCCCCGCAGCCCGTCCAGCCCCCCGGTGATCTTCTCCCCGGGAAACCCGACCAGCGCCTTCGCCCCTTCGTCGACCTTGATTCCAGGCACGATCCCCTGCCGTTCCAGTACCTTCGTGAACGGGGTCCCGTCGGCGGAGCGTTGCCGGATCGTCTCGTCGTAAAGGATCACTCCGCTGATGAACTCCGATACGCCCGGGGCAGTGAAGAGGAGTTCCCGGTACGCCCGCCGATTTTCCTCGGTGGACGGTACGTCGATCGCCTTGAACCGTTTCTCGATGGTCGGGCCGCTTTCGTCCGCGGCGAGGATCCCCCTGCCGGGGGCGACGAGGGACCGCGCGACCGATTCCAGTTCGCCGAGGTTCATCTTCATACCCTCCAAGTGGATTTCCGTTCCAGTTAGAGGATTCCCTCCGGGACACCGGGGTTTCGCACTCCCTCCGGGGCAGGAGGCCCGTTCGCCACCCCTCCTATTCCTGATATATTCCAACGAAAGGATGGAATCCACCGCTCGGAGGGTGCGACGTGTCGGGACGGCGGGACGATCCGGTGATGGTCTACTCGACGGAGCGGGGACTCGTATGCCCGAAGTGCCGCGTTCCCATGGCGAAATGCCGCTGCGGGAAAGAGGAACCGGCACCTGCGGGGGACGGGATCGTACGCGTCCGCCGGGAAACGAAGGGCCGCGGGGGGAAAACGGTGACCGCCGTGGCGGACGTCCCGCTCGGGGGGGAAGCGCTCCGGGACCTCGCTTCGGACCTGAAGCGCCGGTGCGGGACCGGAGGAACGGTGAAGGACGGGGTGATCGAGATCCAGGGGGACCACAGGGAGACGGTCGTTGCGGAACTGTCCCGCCGCGGCTTCACCGTAAAATTGGCGGGAGGATGAGAGTTTCCGGTACCGAATGAAGGTAGTCGGCAAGGAGCACGGCCACTTTCCTCGACAGGAGCAGTCCGACGTGGGAAGCATGAACCGTGACCGTTCGCGCTCCCTCGACGCGCGTTTCTTCGACACGGATGACGCCGTCGTGGGGTTTCTTCAGACCGAGGAGAAGCCCCGACCCCAACGGGATGTCGCCGGCGATGACGAGAAGCTCCCTTCCCCCCGGCCACTCCGGCGCATGTTCGACGATCCCCTCCCGGATCACGCCGCCCACGAGCCATCGCCCGACCCGGCGCCCGGACATGATCCTCGCCGCGGCGCTCCCTCCCATCGGAGACCCGAGCATCGCCACGCGACCCTGCCGCGATAACGGGGCCTCCCCCAGCATCTTTGCGATCACGATCCCGCCCAGGCTGTGCCCGACGAGGTGCAACCGTTCCGCATCCGTCGACTCGACGAAGTCCCGGAGCCCGCGCGCCGCCAGGGCGAGGCCGCCCCTCCAGGAGTGGTACCGGAAGTAGCGCACGCGGAAACCCGACTCCTCCAGGCGGCCGCCGAGGACGCGCATCTCCCTCCCCGTCATCCAGAGTCCGTGGACGAGGACGATCGTTTCGCTCTTCTCCGTTTCCACAAGATTCCCGTCCAAGACGTCCTCCCGGCCGGGATTATATCCCATCGGTTGATGGTAGACTGTGCCGGTGAGTTCCCACGTAACCCTCCCGGTGTGGGTTGTGGCCGTCCTCGCCCTGCTGGCGGCCCTCGGCGTAGTGGATCGCCTCCTTCTTCCCGGCGTCCGCTGGTTCCTTCAACGCCGCGTGAACATCGTCCTCGACGAGATCGGAAAACGGCTTAATCTCGAGATCCGCCCCTTCACGCTGACCAAGCGCCAGGTCCTCATCGATCGCCTGATGTACGACCCGAAAGTTCTCGAGGCGGCCGGGGCGAACGCGATCGAACGCGGAATCCCGAGAGAGGTCGTCATGGCGGACGTCGAACGGTACGCCCGGGAGATCGTCCCCGCCTTCAACGCCTACGTCTACTTCCGGATGGGGTACTGGATCGCCCGCCGGACCGCGAGTCTGCTGTACCGTGTACGGGTCGGCTTCACCGACGAGGAGGGTCTCTCCCGCATCGACCCCAGGTCGACCGTCGTCTTCGTGATGAACCACCGCAGCAACATGGATTACGTCCTCGTGGCGTACCTGGCCGCCACCCGCACGGCGCTGTCGTACGCGGTCGGGGAGTGGGCCCGGATCTGGCCGCTGCAGACCCTCGTCAGGACGATGGGCGCCTACTTCATCCGGAGGGATTCGAAGGACCCGCTCTACCGGCTCGTTCTCGAGCGCTATGTGGCGATGGCGACGGAGGGCGGCGTCGTCCAGGCGATCTACCCGGAAGGCGGGCTTACGAAGGACGGGGCGCTGCGCACGCCCCGGCTCGGCCTGCTCGACTACATGACCCGGTCGTTCGACCCGAAGGGGGACCGGGACATCGTCTTCATCCCGGTGGGGATCAACTACGACCGGACGCTCGAGGATCGCAGCCAGGTGCTCGCGCTCGAACCGAAGGCGGCGCGACGCGGGGCCGGTTTCGCCGCCGCGACATTCCTCGGGTTCCTCGCGCGGAACCTTCTCCTCATGCTTCGGGGCCGCTGGTACCGGTTCGGGTACGCGTGCGTCAACTTCGGGTCGCCGCTGTCGATGCGGGCATACAGCCGGGAACGCGGCATCGACCTCCGCGCCCTCCCAAGGGAGGAACGGTTCCTGGAGATGGAAAAGCTCGCGGCCGTGCTGATGCACTCCGTGGGGCGGGTGGTCCCGGTCCTGCCCGTCTCCCTCGTGGCGACGGTTCTCCTGCGCCTTCCGGAGGGAGGCTGCAGCGAACTGGAGCTGAAAGCCGAGGTCCTCCGGGTACTCGGGGAACTGTCCGGGGCGGGTGCGCACATCTACATCCCGCGCGCGGACCAGGACTACGCCGTCACGGTGGGGCTGCGGATGCTCACCCTCCGGAAACTCGTCTCGGAGAAAGACGGCCTCTACTCTCCCCTTCCGGAAGAGCTTCCCCTGCTTCGGTACTACGCGAACTCCATCCGCCACCTGTTCACGGAAACGACCGTCAACGGCTAGGCAGATTTCGGCCCCCGCCGAATCTTCTGTACACAGTATACGAAGGTTGTGGTATAGTCCCGGGCAATGAAATCCGTTCGGCCCAACCCCACACCCCTAAGGAGGCAGCCATGGCAAGGAAGAAGATTGCTCTCATCGGCGGCGGTCAGATCGGCGGCGTACTGGCCCAGCTGTGCGCCCAACGCGAACTCGGTGACGTCGTGCTGTTCGACATCGTCGAAGGGTTGCCCCAGGGGAAATGCCTCGACATCGCGGAAGTCGGCCCGGTGGAAGGGTTCGACGTCTCCCTGAAGGGGACCAACAACTACGCGGACATCGCCGGCTCCGACATCGTGATCGTCACCGCGGGGCTCCCCCGCAAGCCCGGGATGAGCCGCGACGACCTGATCGGCGTCAACTCGAAGATCATGTCGCAGGTCGCCGAGGGGATCAAGACGTACGCCCCGAACTCCTTCATCATCGTCATCTCCAACCCGCTCGACGCGATGGTCACTCTCTGCCAGAAGATCACCGGGTTCCCCAACAACCGGATCATCGGGCAGGCCGGCGTCCTCGATTCGGCCCGCTTCGCCTCCTTCATCGCCTGGGAGCTCGGCGTCTCCGTCCGGGACGTGACGGCGATGACCCTGGGCGGTCACGGCGACGACATGGTCCCCCTCATCCGGTTTACCTCCGTGGCCGGGATCCCCGTCATGGAACTGCTGGAGAAGAAATACGGCAACGCCGCCAAGGCGAAGGAAGTCATGGACGCGCTGGTGAACCGGACCCGGAAGGCCGGCGGTGAAGTGGTCGCCCTCCTGAAGACCGGCTCCGCCTTCTTCTCCCCGGCGTCGGCGGCGATCGCGATGGTCGAGTCGATCCTGAAAGACCAGAAGAGGGTCCTGCCGAGCTGCGTCTACCTGAACGGCGAGTTCGGCGTGAAGGGGTACTTCGTCGGCGTGCCGACCGTGCTGGGTGCCGGCGGCGTCGAGAAGATCGTGGAGTTCAAGCTCAACGCCGAGGAGCAGGCGATGATGGACAAGTCGGTCGCCGCCGTCAAGGAGCTGGTCGGCACCCTCAAGTAGACGATTACCGCATCGATCGATCCACGCCGGCCGGGACGGGGTCTCCCCTCCCGGCCGGCGCCGTTTTCACCCCACGCCAAGCGGCTGATCATTCGGCCTGGAGAACACAGCCCAGAACGACCGTAACGTTGTCGTGCCCTCCGGCGTCGCACGCATCCCGGACGAGGCGGTCTGCCTTCTCCCCGAGGGGGAGATCGGACGCGAGCCTCTCCTCGATGAGGAGATCCCCGATCATGTCGGAGAGACCGTCCGAACAGAGGAGGAAAAGATCGCCCGGGTGCGTTTTCCCGGCGACGAGGTCGACGGCCAGCTCGTCATCGATACCCAACGCCCGAAGGATCACGTGTCTCAATGCGTGAACCCGCGCCTCCCCGGGAGCGAGAAACCCCTGGTCGACCTGCTCCTGGACGAGCGAGTGGTCCTTCGTCAACTGCCGAAGCCGACCTCCCCGGAGCAGGTAGACGCGGCTGTCCCCCACATGCCCCACCACGTATCGATCGCCGGTGAAGACAACCATCTCCCCCGTGCAGCCCATCCCCCTGTGCTCCGGTTCCAGGGCGGCAAGTTCCCGGATTCGCCGATTGGCGAGGAGGAATGCTTTCCGGACGAGTTCCTCGGCCTCCTTGACGGCGGACGGCGGCCCGGCGGAAAACAGTTCCAGCACAGTGCCCGCAAAGATGCCGCTGGCCACCTCGCCGGAAGCGGCCCCTCCCATCCCGTCCGCCAGGGCCAGAAGCCCCCGTTCGGGAGAGGACACGAAAGCGTCCTCGTTACTGGAACGGCGCAGCCCGACATCCGTCCTGCCACACGATTCGATCCGGATCATGCCCATCCTTTTTCGCCAACCGGAGCGGGGGTTCCATTCGTACATCTTCACGATATGTCAGGACAAGATCCTCCTCAAGCGGCTTTCTCCCGCTGATCCATCCATGCGAATCTCACGGATCCCCGCATCCGATCATTGACACTCCACGGGGGGGGAAGGTTATATATGAGATGGGTTCCACACCGGGAATCCCGAGGGGGACGAAGATTGAGGAACACCGTGACGACCGTTGTCCTGCTGGGCGCCCTGTGCCTCCTGGCCGTAGCCGGCACGGCCGCCGCCGCAGAGACGATCGGCGTGGTGCGAACCACGTCGGGCGACGCCACCGTCACCCGCGGGGAAAAGACGCTCCCTGCCGTCCCGGGAATGAAGATCCTGGTCGGGGACACCCTCGGCACCGGTCCGGGCGGATCGCTCGGCATCATCCTCCGGGACGACTCCTCCCTCTCCATCGGACCGGGAAGCCGTCTCGTCCTCCGGAGCTTCCAGTTCTCGCCCTCGAAGGAAAAATTCAACCTGGTGGCCCGCATCACCCGGGGGACGATGGCCTACCTCTCGGGCCTGATCGGCAAACTGGCCCCGGAAAAAGCCCGCTTCGAAACCCCCACGGCCACGATCGGCATCCGGGGAACGCGCTTTGCCGTGAAGGTGGGGGCCCCCCCCTCCCGATGAACGCGATCGCGTCCCGGATACGGTTCCCCGCGTGACCCGGCGATCTCTCGTCCTTCCGGTCGCGGTCCTCCTGCTCTTCGCCGCATGCGCCATGCAGTCGAAGCCTCCTCCCCCGGCGTCGCGCGACATCATCGTTCTCCTTCCCGACGACCAGGGGAAGACCGGAGCCATCGTGGTCTCGAGCGCGGGGGTCGAGCGACGCCTGGACCGGCCGGGAGAAACGGTGATGGTCGAGTCGGGCTCCCCTCCCGGGATCCCCACCGTGGTCCCCGGGCCGGAGGCGCGCGCGATCGCGGGCCCCGCCCTCGCGGCTCTCCCGAAGCCGCCGGCGCGGTTCATCCTCTACTTCAAACACGACTCCGTCGAACTCACGGAGGAGTCGCGGGCGATTCTGAAAAATGTGCTGGTGACGATCCGTGAACGGGCACCCGTGGACGTCAGCGTGGTGGGTCACACCGACACGGTCGGCAAGAAGGGGTACAACTACGCCCTCTCCCTGAAACGCGCCAAGGCGGTGGCCTCCATCCTGCTCGGGAAAGGGATCGATCCGTCCGTCCTCGACATCACGTCCCACGGGAAGGACAACCCTCTCGTCCCTACCGGCGACCAGGTTTCCGAACCGCGGAACCGCCGTGTGGAGATCACGGTCCGGTAGCCGGCGCCTTGAGAGGTCCATCCCACTACCCCACGCTTCCAACGATCCTCGCCGGCGTCATCCTCACCGTCCTCGGGGGCGCCCTCTCCGTCTGGTCTCCGCCCCTGGCCGATTCGATCGAGGGGAAGATCTACGACACTTTCCTCCGGTCCGCGCCGAGGCATTCCGCCCCTGGTCCGATCACGATCGTGGATCTCGACGAGGCGAGCCTCGAACGACTGGGCCAATGGCCATGGCCGCGGTATCGGATCGCCCGCCTCCTGGAACGGATTCGCGAGGACGGCGCGACGGCGGCGGGGCTCGACATGGTGTTCGCCGAGCCCGACCGGACGTCGCTCAAGCCCCTCTCCGCGGAGATCCTCAAGGACCTCGGAACCCGGATCGACCTCGCGGGTTTCCCGAGGGAGGCGCTGGATACCGATCTTGCCCTCGCGACGACCCTCGCCCAAGGTCCCTTCGTCCTCGGCTACCAGTTCGACTTCGAATCGGTACGGGGGAACGCATGTGTCCTCCACCCGCTTCGCGCGGCGGTTCTCTCCGGCAGGGGAACCGGAGGGGCCGACGGTCTCTTCGACGCCAGGGGGGTCGTCTGCAACCTTCCCGCGCTGGCGACGGCGGCCGGCTCCTCCGGTTTTTTCAACGTCACTCCCGACCCGGACGGAGTCCTGCGGCGCGTTCCCCTGGTGATCCGCCACAAGGGGGCGCTCTACCCGAACCTCGCCCTGGCCCTTTACCTGCGCGCTCGCGGCGGCGACGCCGTCCTCGAAACGGGACCGGAGGGGATCGAGGCGCTGCGTCTCGACGGGAGGCGGATTCCACTGGATCGTCACGGGAATATGCTGGTGAACTTTCGCGGGCCCCACCGGACATTTCCCCACCTCTCCGCCTCCGCGGTCCTCGAGGGGACCGCGGACCCGACCCGGTTGAAGGGAAGGATCGTCCTCCTCGGTACCACCGCCGCCGGCCTCAAGGAGATCCGAACCACTCCCCTCGACGCCGCCCAACCCGGAGTCGAAATCCACGCCAACGTCCTCGACAACCTGCTTTCGGGAGACCCCATCGCGGAACCTCGATGGGCGCGGGCGGTGAGGGTCCTCCTCGTCCTGATTCCCGGATTCCTCCTGACAGGCCTTCTGGCGCGATCCAGCGCCGCATGGGGGCTAGCGCTGATCGTACCGTCCGCGACGGGGATCTGGCTCGGGTCCTGGGGACTCCTCGCGTACCGGCAGGTCTTCCTCCCCCCGCTCCTGCCGGTGGTCACGTTGGCGGTCGTCTTCACGGTCCTCTCCTCCATGCGGTTCCTGCGGGCCGACCGGCAGGTACGCGAGCGAACCCGCAAACTCGCCCTGACGCAGGACGCGATCATCCAGAGCCTGGCCGCCTTGACGGAGACCCGGCACCACGAAACCGGGGGCCACATCCAGCGTACCCGGCACTACATCCGGGTCCTTGCCGGACGCCTGCAGGCGCGTCCGGAGTTCCGGGCCCTGCTCGACGACGCCACCGTGGATCTCCTCTTTCGCCTCGCCCCCCTCCACGACATCGGCAAGGTCGGCGTGCGCGACCGGATCCTGCTGAAGCCGGACCGGTTGACGCCGGAAGAGTACGAGGAGATGAAGCGGCACACGGTATA
>Ga0307380_10009060_pt1 | contig 12665 bp, 12 predicted proteins | sample UN3MG_FD_202239 | JGI IMG/M metagenome (GOLD analysis project Ga0307380, IMG submission 202239) | Soil microbial communities from Risofladan, Vaasa, Finland - UN-3 | ecosystem: Environmental > Terrestrial > Soil > Coastal area > Acid sulfate soil | place: Finland: Risofladan, Vaasa | collected... | reverse complement strand
CAGCAAATCACAGTGCTTCCGCCTGGGAGAATTACATCATGCCCTGGATAAAGGTACAATAACACGAGATGACGACATAATTGAACTGGGTGAGTTGACCAGCGGAAGACGTTCCGGTCGCCAGGATGAGAAAGAAATCACCATTTGTGACCTGACCGGCGTTGGTGTCCAGGATACAACCATCGCCTTGCTGACCTATCAGAAAGCCCGTGCTCTTGGGCTGGGAATGGATATTGCTGTTTGACTAAGGAGAAAACACTATGAAAATTGAAAAATTCGAGATGGAACGGATGCAAGGTCTGTATGAGAACGAGGTAGAGCTCAACCTCTCGGAAAGCGGTGTTCTGCCACTGAAGGTTTTCGAACTCCTAGATGGGGAAGAGGACGCTGAGCGATTCCTGGCAAACGGACTCTCGTATGATGCAACGGATGGTTCTGAATTGTTACGCGAGCGAATTGCACAGTTCTATGTGGGTTGCAAACCGGAGAATGTCACAGTTACTAACGGTGGATCCGAGGCAAACTACGTTACATTATGGACACTGCTTGAACCAAGTGGACGCCTGGCTTTTATGATTCCCAATTATATGCAAGCCTTGGGATTGGGACGTGCATACGTGGAGGGGGTTGATACTTTCCAGCTTAAGCTCCAAAAAGATAACGGTCAATACCGTTGGGCGCTTGATGTGGAGAGTTTGAAGCGTGCCGTTACGCCAAAGACGAATGTCATTATGCTCACTAATCCCAACAATCCCACGGGTGCAGTGCTGAATGAAGCCGAGATGGATACTGTTGTGGATATTGCACAGAGGGCTGGAGCCTGGTTAGTGGTGGACGAAATCTATCGCGGCGGTGAGGTTCAAGGTGACACGTCGCCAACTTTTTTGAGCCGATATGAAAAAACTGTTATTACGTCAGGATTGTCAAAGGCATTTGGCTTACCTGGGCTACGCATAGGTTGGGTAGTGGCACCTCAGCAATTGATCGAAGAATTGTGGATCCGTCACGACTATCTAACTCTAAGTCCCAGTCTATTGAGTGATTATCTGGGAGCAATTGCCATGGAACCACAGCAGCGAGAGGCCCTCCTTGCTCGCACACGACAAATTATCTGCAATAATTTGCCTCCTGTAGAGGAGTGGTTCCTGAAACGTGGCGACATTTTTACCTATGTACGGCCACGAGCCGGAGCCATCATGTATTGTAAATACAACCTTCCCATCAAGTCAACGGAATTGATTGAGCGCTTACGTATGGAGCAGTCTGTCCTGCTCGTTCCTGGTGACCAGTTTGGACTTGGCAGGGGCATCCGCATCGGCTATGGTTACGATGTCGGGGAAACGATCAAGGGGCTGGACCGGACCGACGCCTTGATACGCACGCTGAAATAGTCCAGTCCACAAATAAACGACAAGCGTGGGTTACTTACGTATTAATGCTTTCCTCTGGAAGGTTCTCCATGCCATGTTTTCTCGCCTCTCTTTTCATTAACTGGACAAGCTCTTTGTCTAGCGCCGGACTTAGAGGTGTTGGTCTATGACTGCTCAAGATTCTAGCTACTTCCTGGTGAGCCTTTTGTTCAGCAGAGGTGCTTCCCTTCTTGGCCCAGATGTCACGGTTGTTTCTATCTATGACAACTCCCGGGTAGAAGAACTCTTCCCTGCACCACTTCACGGTTGTCGGTGAAGCGAGGAAGTGGGTGCCAGCATAGATGTTCCCTTGTAGCAAGTCTTCGGCCAAAGTCTTGGTGCGAGGCGTAATCCCTGCAATCAATCGCTTGACCATGCCGCAGATTTCGTTGTCAATCATCAGTTTTTCCACGCTCTGGCAGCTTTCAAAAAGGTGCATGCCAGGTCCAGCTACCAGATTCGCTCCACACAGGGCTGCTAACATTGCCCCCATGCCGGACTCAAGTCCAGCTTGAGCGTCGAGTAACTTGGAGTCGCTCATCCCCATATAGGCTTGAGTAGGTAAACCTAAATGCCTGCCAATCTGCATATCAGCACCATCCATCATCATGGTCTCAATTGCTCCCATTGGTGTGGTGCCTGTGCGCATATCAAAAGCCGCAGGCGAACCACCCCAAATCAGCGGTGCACCCGGTTGAGCCAATTGACCGACTACTACGCCACTCAGTGTCTCGGCAGTGTGCTGCACTATAGCTCCGGCTAAGGTGATGGGAGCCGAGGCACCGGTTAATGGCATGGAAATGAATTCCACCGGGATGTAGGCGCGGGCACAATGGATAAGGTCGTGGCAGGTCAAGTTGCTCCATTTGAGTGGGGGCGAGGGACAAGCAGAAAAGATAGCCAGTGGTTTTTCCTTCAGAGCTCGCTCGTCGCCACGGATGGCTACGAGCATTTCCTTCATGACATCAAAACCATCCAGGCTGAAAGTTCCAGTGACCACCGCCTTGGTCGAGTTTCTCAGGACCAGAAAAAGGCGGTAGCGGTCGGCAATGGCGGCAGCAACATCGCCAGGAATCAGGGCAGTGCTCTGGGCATCAATATTGGGAAGTGCATCAGCTACTTTTACAAAATCCACGAGGTCTTTTGTTTTTGGCTCTCGAGCTTGCTTCGACTCGTAGTCGAACACATAAGGTGCTGAAGACCCTGGGTCAAAATACACTTTGTCGCTACCCTTTTCCAAGGTGATGACCGACTTATCATTCCCATCCCTGTCATAAAGCTTGACTGAAGAAGGCACAGGCTTCAGACTTTTCTCTACCAAGCTGCGGGTAATAGAGATGACTACTCCCTTTCCGTCTCGCCCCAAAATCTTCATTCCAGCATCTTCGAGTAGTTTGGCGCCCTCTTTATTTTCCATCAATACCCCGGTTCTTTCCAGCACCTCGAACGCCTCATCAATTATCTGTTCCATAAGTTTTTGCTCTAAGAACTCCAGATAAGGAACCAGTCTGTTTGGTGACATGTTACCCTCCAACCTCGTTTTATTGATGTAGCTCTAATTTTTTGGATTGTAGATTATAGAGTAGCCCAACTAGTTTAGCAATTTTAAACCAAAGTAATGCACAGCCACTTTGGCTATAGCTTTCCGCATTAGCTTGCTTGAGCGAATAGTTTTGCTACTGGATACACAGGAATAATTTCTCTATGCTTGTTATAATACTTTCTGCGAGCAACTAGGGTTTTCAAAGCAAACGGCAAACTGTAAAAAAATCTTGAGACGTTGCGCCATTGTTTGGGAGACATACAAGATGCGGATAGAAATTCCATTCATAAAGGGGCACATGGGAGGCAATGAGATAGTGCTATTGTGGGGTGATATACCTGGTGATAAGGAACTCCAGATAGCGCTGGCTGCGCTCCGCCCTCCCTACAACCTGGGGCAGGAGTTGGGTTTGCTTCGTAAAACAGACAGGGAAAATGTGCTTGAAGTCAATATGACCTGGCGGTTTGATGATGGATATATTGAAATGTGTGGTGGCCTGACTCAAGTCCTTGGTAGGGCACTGGTGGATGTCCCTCAGTTAGCAGCTTATTTCGGTATTCAGGTCGTTGAACCAGCGTTTACAATTACTCTGGAAACAAAGGTAGGGCTTATCCCCATCACTGTGGAGATAGAGCAAGGCGAAGTCAAACGAGTGCTGACTGACATGACTTACTATGGCGAACAATGTTATCGCGAAGGCGTGAGAGAAGTCCACGTTGCTGGTGTGCCAGGGATGAAGGTGGGGCAATATTTGGTAATGAAGGCCGACGAGATAATGAACAAATACCCGACTGTAAATTTGGAACGGATGGACAAAAATACTTTGGCAATCCTGGAGCACTTACAGGAGGAGTGGCAAAAAAAGTATTTCCCTGCAGAGCTTGGTTTTACCATATATGACCTGCACCCCAAAGACAAAGGTCAGGCTCGAGCTACTTTCCCACACAACGCTGCGAACACCTATATAGAGCCTAGCTGTGGTACGGGCACAGTTGCTGCCGGCATCGCTATGCTGGAGCAGGGAGAAATAAAAACTCAAAATGGTGAGGCAAGGATATCGTTCGAAACTGGTGGTGAACCTACTTTGGGCGGCCCTGAATTGTCCGACCTGATATTGAAGGTTGCCGATAAGAAAGTGGTAAAGGCTGAGTTCAGTCACAGCCTGATACAATCCCTGGCCACAGGAATAATCTGGTTCAGATATTGAAAGATACAAAATGCTGGACCACGCTTGTGCAGGGAGAACGCTAGGATAGGAGAAAATGGCTACTACCGAAGAAGTGGTTGACGGATATATAACATATTCGGAACTAAGTGCCGTTTTGCGGGATATATAAAAGAACAGCGACAGAGTCAAGATTGATGTTGTGGGCAAATCTGCTGGAGGGCGTAATATATATCTGCTTGCCATTTCAGACCGTTCCACGCTGGAACGGTTAGACGATTACATAGCTCTGGCATCATTTATTGCTGATAATCCGTATGAAGCTCTAGTGATGTTGGATGAGGGTCAACTTGATTACAGAGTTCCCATCTACATTCAAGGGAACATACATAGAAGTGAACGAGGAGGAACTGATGCGTGCCTGAACCTTAAAAATAGGGGCATTCTTTCGCCCGGCTATTATGGCCAACGTAACCTGTTTTAACCCACAAACGGTGAGGGATACCACAACATTTGAAGCTCCTACCTCTCAGCCAGAGGGCATTGTCCATATGTTGGTAAACGGTGTGCCAGTGATGAAGGATAGCCAGTTCATGCATCGTTTGCCGGGAAGACCGCTGAAACCAGGGACCTGAGGCATTCCGAGTGTAGAGGTGTAAGGCAAGAGAACCTGCTTGGCGCAATACTGACTCCTGGGTTAAGCCGGACAGTAATTCTGGTCTTGTTGTGCGGTGTCCAAAGATTTATTTTGACACCGCACAACAAGGTATTGTCAAGAACTCACGAGTAGGATAAAATCTTTCCGGCAGTGATTTGTGCGAAAACGACTGAATCAATATACTTCTATCACTGAAGACGCTGAAAAACACAACACGGGCAGATTGTCTTGCCGTAGGCGGGGAATACATTAACTGACAGCAAACCTTACCAATACGCAGAAAGAAGGCAGGAGTAACATGAAAGTTCTGGTTATTGGTGCGGGCAAAGTGGGTGCTGCAAGTGCCTGGGATTTAGTCAAAAATAGTGAGGTGGAAGCAGTAGGAATTGTAGGTAGGCGGAAAAGCAACCTTGAGAGGGTGCAAACATGGATAAATAGTAACAAGCTCATAGTGCATGTTCTTGATGTCAGTAATACCGAGGATACCAAAATATTAATGAAAGAATACGATGTCGGCATTATTTCGCTACCTGATAGAAAAACAAGTTATACGACTGTTGCAGTTGCGATTGAGGCCGGATTAAATATTGTTGACATACTCGAAGAGTATCACAGAAGACCAGACCCTTGTGAGACCGAGGGTTTAAATATTCCAAATAAAATGACCCTGGAAGAATACGGGGAATGGCTCCATAAGAGAGCCATAGAGAATGACGTGACATTCCTGGACGGATTAGGCTTTGCTCCCGGTTTAAGTAACATCACAATTGGTGAAGCTATTAGAAAAATGGACAAAGTGGAGTCGGCGATAGCAAGAGTCGGGGGCATTCCTGCGAAGGAAACTAGCGGGAAATACCCCCTGAAATACATGATTACCTGGACATTCGAGCATGTTTTAAGAGAATATATGATTCAAGTGGAAGTGATTAAGGACGGTAAGATTGTGGAGGTACCGGCACTGAGTGACCGTGAAAAATTCAGATTTACCAAACTTAACAGGAACGAGGAATTGGAGTGTGCTGTTACCCCGGGCATGCCTTCTTTTATTTATACGAGACCACAGCTTAATGAATTTGCTGAGAAAACCATCAGATGGCCAGGCCATTACGAAGGGGTAGATACGCTGAAGGAATGCGGCATGCTTGACCTTACACCTGTTGACCTTATGGGGGTGGAGATAGCACCTCGCGATTTCTTATTAGCTGTTATTGGCCCCAAGCTTAAGGCATTAGAGGGTGATACAGACGTATGCGTTATGTGGAACACGGTGACTGGAACAAAAAACGGGCAGAAAATGAGAATCGATTACTATATGTGGGAGGAGACGGATACAGAGAATGGGATTTCCGCTATGGGGAGAGCTACCGGATTCCCTGCGGCTATAGGTGCCAAGCTGATAGGGAGAGGAGAAATAGAAAAGAAAGGCATAGTGGCTCCCGAGGACGCTATAGAAGGAAAAGTTTACCAAAAATTCATGGAGGAACTAGGAAAAAAGAACATAACCATACTCGAGGTTCCCGAAACAAGTTAATCGAGGATGCCATAGGCATTTGCTGAAGATGCTGTGGACTAGTAGCAATGCTAAATGAAAGAAATAACAAATGCAATAACGGGAGCTTTGCACAATTTCATAAACTGGAAGGCATCCCTATGGTAAGGTATTATCTTTCTGGGAACGAGGCAATCGCTGAGGGTGCCATTAGGGCGGGATGTCGTTATTACGCAGGCTATCCCATTACTCCCTCATCCGAAATCATGGAAAGGATTTCAGTCAGGTTTAATGAGATTGGGGGTGTATTCACACAAATGGAGGATGAGATTGCCTCTATCTGCTCAGTTATTGGGGCATCGTGGGCGGGTGCAAAAGCCATGACCGCCACATCGGGACCTGGCTTCACCTTGATGCAGGAGGGAATTGGATATGCTGCTATGACAGAAACACCAATCGTGGTCGTGGATGTTCAACGGGCAGGTCCCAGCATAGGGCAGGCTACACGGGTGGCAGACGGAGACATAATGCAGGCCAAGTGGGGTTCGAGCGGAGATTATCAGGTTATCGTCATCTGTCCCTGGTCAGTACAGGAGGCATATGAACAAACGATTAATGCCTTTAATCTTGCTGAGAAATACCGGGTTCCCGTTCTATTGCTCACTGAGGAAGCAATAGGGCACCTGCGAGAGAGGATAGACATAGTGAAAGACATTGAGATATTCAACCGCAGGAAGAAAGCAGGGGCAGCTCCCTTCGGTACTGAGGAAAGGGATGGCGTGCCGCCCATGCCCACTTTCGGTGAGGGAGAGAAGCTGCTGGTGACTGCCTCGACGCATGACAGTTATGGTTTCAGAAAAACTGACGACCCTCTGGTTCAGGACAGATTGGTTTCAAGGCTAAATGAGAAAATAATAAACAACAGGGAAAAAATTATTGACTACGAGAATTACTATTTGGAAGACGCCAGGGTGGTTGTTATCAGTTATGGCTTTACGGCAAGGAGTTCGCTATTTGCCGTTGAGGCGCTGCGGACAGAGGGGAGAAAAATCGGGATGCTCAGGCTCAAGACCCTGTGGCCCTTTCCCGATGGCTTGACAAGGGATATCGGAGCAAGGGCTAAGGTGTTATTTGTTCCTGAGATGAACAGAGGACAGGTTGCTGGAGAGGTAAGGAAATATGTCTCTTGCCAGGTAGTATCATTTACTCAAACAAATGGGGAAGTCATATACCCAAATACCATTATAGAGCAATTGAGGAGGCACTTGTAATGCCCAGGGACATGGAACAATATTTGCGACCAGGACTAACTTCAACACCCTTCTGCCCCGGTTGCGGTCATGGAATTTTGATGGGGTTGATTTTCAGAGCAATCGATGAGCTTGAGTTAAACATGGATGAGATGTTATTCGTCTCCGGTATAGGTTGTGCTGGCTGGATACCAAGCCCCCACTTTAATGCTGATACTCTTCATACGCTGCATGGCAGGGCTATTCCCGCTGCGACAGGAGCTAAGATGTTTAACCCAAAATTGAGGGTAATGGTTATCAGTGGGGATGGTGATTTAGCGGATATTGGGGGAAATCACCTTATTCATGCCGCACGTAGAAATATAGACCTGACTGTCATCTGTGCCAACAACATGGTGTATGGGATGACCGGAGGTCAAGTCTGCTCTACCACACCAGCAGGTGCCTTTACACCAACAACAACTCAAGGAAATCCCTATCAGCCATTTGACCTGTGCAAGCTTGTTGTTGCCGCCGGTGCCACTTATGCAGCCAGATATTCGGTAACTCAGCCCTTTGCCCTGAAAGCCAGCATCAAGAAGGCATTACAAATTAATGGTTTTTGCTTCATCGAAGTTCTGTCACCTTGCCCAACCCAATTTGGCAGACACAACCAACTTGATACTCCTGTAGATATGATCAAGGAGCTAATGGACAAGTGCATCACTAGGAAGAAGGCTAAGAACTTACCACCAAAAGAACTGAAGGGTAAGATAATAACCGGAGAGTTCACTAATGGCGCCGATTAAGCAAGTTATACTGTGTGGTTTTGGAGGACAGGGTATTGTCCTGGCTGGCACCATGCTGAGTCAAGCAGCTTTCAATGATGGAAAATGGGTTAGCAGCACGAATTCCTATGGCGCAGCAGCTAGAGGCGGAGCTTGTCTAGCCGAAGTGGTGATATCGGGTAAGCCAACAATCTTTCCCTACGTCATTGCGGCTGATATGTTGATTGCTATGTACCAGACCGCTTATAACAAATATGTTGGACGGGTCAAACCTGGTGAGGGAGTCGTCATTTATGACGAGCGTTTTGCTCCTAAGGAAATGGAAGGCTTGAAATATGTAGGGATTCCTGCTACCAGGGCAGCAATTGAGGAACTCAATAAAGGAATAGCTGCCAATGTAATCATTTTGAGCGCAGCCGTAGAAATGACCGGCGTGGTTACTAGAAAGGCGCTAAAATCTGCAATAGAGGAAATTATTCCAGAAAGGCTGAGACAGCTGAATTTAAAAGCTGTGGATATCGGATTTAGGCTAGGCAGAATGAAGTCCAATCAAATACACCAGGGATAAATAAGGAAAGGCGATAGGCTAACACCGATGGAAGGAAGAACACATATACCAATAGTAGACCAGGAGAGGTGTCGTATGTGTGATCTCTGCCGACTGCTTTGCCCTGACTTAGCCATAACAAAGAAGGGCAATAAGAATCAGATTGAGATTGATTATAACTATTGCAAAGGATGCGGTATTTGTACTGCGGCATGTCCCAAAGGCGCTATTACAATGATACTGGAGGAAAGTGTTGGCTAACCTTCCAACTCCAACCTTCTGATTAAGGGATATCCTATTCTCTGGCTCTCAACTCTCTATAGCGGAGAGCTTATCTAGTTCAGATAGATTAGTGACATCTTGTATGTTTAACATTAGGTAGTAATCTTCCGTGTCATTGCCTCACGAGATTGCGGAGACTGCCGTAGTCGGATTGAGGAATCTCGCTCCACGCAATAATAAATACAGAAGTGTCACTAAGGTACTGAACGAGGGCGGTAAATGTGGCCAGATATCTGCGCACCGCCCTGAACATTTACTATGCTACTCGCATCTGCTATACCAGCCTATCAGACACTTGCACCATTATTGCCACGCCTTGATGGATCGAGGCTCGCAATGGACAAAATAAAAAATGACAAATCAAAATTCAAAAATGGAAGGTGTTGGGATCGAGTCACAGACGATGTGGCAAGAGGGTGTTTAAGAATGTGGTATGAGGCTTCAGCCTGGAGCTGCTGGATTTCTTCGTTCGGATAGACCGGGACTCAGAACGACAAAAACACAGGACTCTGAAGAGTCGCACTACTGGAGCCTGGAGTCAATCTACTCTCCGGTGTTGTCGACCCGGACGCGGCTTGCTGCTGAGCAGCAATATGATACAATGAGGAGGAATGCCCTGGAGGCGGCTAAGATATTCAACTGGGAGACAGAATCCAGGAAGCTACTGGAGATTTACCGGAGGTTGAGCCATTGTTTCCATGATAGAACAACTTAAAAACATCTGGCAGAAACGAGAACTGTTGTACTATATAGTCAAGCTCCAGATGAAGGCTGAGAGAAAGAACAAGGTTCTCGGCTTTGCCTGGAGTTTCCTCGACCCTTTACTATTGCTCCTCGTCTATATGGTCCTAGTGCACTATATCTTCGGGCGGGGCGGCCCCCAGTTCCCGGTCCTGCTTTTTATCGCCCTGCTATCCTGGAGATGGTTTACGTCTTCGCTGAACCGTTCAGTTACCTCCATAACTTCAAAAGTGGGGCTGATACAGAGCGTGCGCTTTCCACTGGCTATACTGCCGCTGTCCGGGATTATTATCGGCTTTTTTGACTGGCTTTTCGGCTTCGTCATCCTGTTGCCTATGCTCTTTATATTCGAGGCATCATTTACGGTGAACATACTCTGGGTGCCGCTGCTCTTGCTGATTCAGTTGATAGGCACCATCGGAGCCTGCCTGATAGTCGCTGTCGTGGGCACTTACCTCTCGGACCTGGGCAATATCATCCAGTTCCTCATCAGACTGGGTTTCTATTTGTCTCCCATTTTATATTCAGTCGGGGACACGGTCCCAGAAAGGCTTTACATGCTGTATATGTTGGGTAATCCCTTTGCCGGGCTGATGGAATCATACAAGAACGTGGTTATCCACGGGGTGCCGCCCAATGAGTATGCCCTGTGGGGCGCTGCAGTCGCTGTTATGGCATTCTTGGCGGGGTTGTGGTACTTTTCCCGCGATGAATACAAGCTGGTGAAGTCAGTATAGAATGATAAACGTCAGTGACCTGGGAATCAAGTTCAACATGGAGAAACGCCGGCGCTTCAGGGCGTTCACCTTTCTTTTCGAAAGGTCACACAACCGGCAGCGCTCGCCCGGCGAATTCTGGGCGCTCAGGCACGTGAGCTTCGCCGTAGAGCGTGGGGAAACCGTGGGAATTATCGGCAGGAACGGCTCGGGCAAGAGCACTTTGCTGCGGGTGATAGCCGGGATTTATCCCCCCGACGAGGGCAAAGTCTCCGTTGGTGGCGAGGTCTCCACCCTCTTCTCACTGGGCACCGGGTTTAATGCGGAGCTTTCCGGGCGGGACAACATCTATCTTGACGGCATCATGATAGGTCTGACGAAGGAGCAAATAGATGGAATAATCGACGCCATAATAAAGTTTGCCGAACTGGGTGATTTCATCGATATGCCGGTAAGGATTTATTCATCCGGTATGCGTTCGCGACTGGGCTTCGCCATTGCCATGCACAGCGATAAGGACATCATGTTGATTGACGAAATTATGAGTGCCGGCGATGCCGCGTTTCGCCAGAAGGCCGATGCTGAGATGAACCGGATTATGGGCCAAAAGACGGTTCTAATGGTGAGCCACGCCATGGGCACTATCGAGAAGTTTGCCACCAGGGTAATCTGGCTCAACAGGGGTGTCGTGGCTGCCATGGGGGAACCCAAAGAGGTAATAAAGCAATACCTGGCGGAGTCCAAGGTAAAGAAACCGCCTCCTGACGAGGACTAGGTGTTGTCTGGCAACGTCAACTGTAAGCCGGATAATTAGCCGAAGACTTTGATTCGTTTTTTGCTATTACGGGAGCCTGGTAATGAACATGCGTCGCCCTCTTCCTACGCATAGTAAGCTTTGGCTGCCTGCAATATCCTCATACTGAGTGCAGTCCCCCGATTCTGGTATATTTATGCCCGCCCTCATGTCTTAAGCAACCCTTTAATCCCTCTTCCAACATCTGGTCCTTCCTTTTGCCTGACAAGAAGTATTACGAATGAAATAAACTGGAACAGCACCAGCAGGGGAAACAGGATGGTAACCACGTTGAATAGTGGTGCCACAAAGAAAGTTCCAAAGCCTTCCTCTTGAGGAGAATAGTATGAGCGAACCTTCGGGAAGATTGTCTTGTAGTGGGGTTGCCGGATGAATATCCCTATGGCAACCACGATAATATAATGAGCAGCAACGATGCCGGCACCTGTAAGCCAGTCGCCTGCCAGGTAATACTGGCTATACCATAATCCAATGTACATGGCGAGGTTGCCCAGGGCGCCGAGATAGTAATCCAGCTTTTCACCTAATTCTGATGTTCTGCCGGTAAGTCTAGCCCATTTCCCATCGAGACCATCAACGATGAAATAGCCCAGATAGCAAAATGCACCAATCAGGAGCTTGTCACAAAAAAGGAAGTAGGCTGCGGCAAGGATGGGGATGAAACTGGCAAGAGTGATGACATTGGGGTGGGTTTTCAGGTGCAATTTTTGCATTAACCTTAGTAGTGGTATGCTAAACGGATGCCCAAATACTAGAGGTGCCCAGTTATCTTTCTCCTTCAGGAAATGCTCGTTAGGTCTCTCAGTGTAAATATTTCTAATCCTGTTTAGCATTAATCAAGCCTTGGTTTTAACCGAAAATCGATTGTGCTCGTCTATAATCCTCTTCAGTATCTATTTCAATCCATTTCAAGCCGGAAACATTACAGATATAAATGAGATGCTTGTCTAGTCTCCTGGCAAGCACGGGTCGTGATAGATATGGGTGTAGCCCTTCTCAACATCTTCACTGAGCCAGGAGGCGAGCTTAGTTCCCAGCTCTGGCGAAATCTTTATCATGCCCGCAGACTTATACTTCCCCGGGAAGGTAGATATTTCGTGAATAATCTCGACTCGAGTTATTCTAGCTGTGTCGGCAGCAGTGAGCATCGCTCCAACAAAATCTTTGAAGTTGTCCGCTGCCCAGCAGTCCTCCGCACCCTTCAAAAGGCGCTGCAAAACACGCTGCTCAAAGAAAATGTCTCCATTGAGGAAAACAAACCCCTGGTAAAGGTATTGGCGAGCT
>Ga0307380_10009059_pt1 | contig 12665 bp, 10 predicted proteins | sample UN3MG_FD_202239 | JGI IMG/M metagenome (GOLD analysis project Ga0307380, IMG submission 202239) | Soil microbial communities from Risofladan, Vaasa, Finland - UN-3 | ecosystem: Environmental > Terrestrial > Soil > Coastal area > Acid sulfate soil | place: Finland: Risofladan, Vaasa | collected... | reverse complement strand
CCTCCTGATCACCCTATTATTAGCATGCGGTTGTAGTGCCGCAGAGCAGGAATCTGATCCGGCGCGGGAATCCCAGTTGATCGCGCTGGTGGGGGGAACCGTGATCGACGGCACCGGCGCAGAGCCGCTGGCTGACGCCGCTGTGATCATTCAGGATGACAGAATCGTCGCCGTGGTTGCGCGTGATGAGATCGAGATACCAGCCAAGGCACGGATCGTCGACGTCAGCGGCTGCACAGTGCTGCCGGGCTTCATCAACACCCACGTGCACGCGGCCCTGAATGATACAAGGCTGCGCCGGTGGGCCAACGAGGGAGTCACAACCGTCAGGGACATCGGCTGCAATGCCGATGAGCTGGCCGCATTTCTGAAAACGCACAACGACAAGCCGCGCTTCGCACGCCTGGTTGCGGCGGGCCCGTTGATCACCGCGGTCGGCGGTTATCCGATCGCCGCCTGGAATAACCGTCGCGTGGCACTGGAGGTGAGCTCACCAGAGGAGGCGCGCATTGAGGTCGAGCGCCTGCTCGACAGCGGCGCAAAGGTAATCAAGATCGTTATAGAGCGAGGCGATCTCTGGTACCCGAACACCCCATACCCGATCCTCAGCCCGGAAGTGGCGCGGATGATTGTACGGACAGCCCACGGCCGCGGGACGATTGTCTCAGCGCACATCACCTCGCGCAGGGATATCGATCTCGCGCTCGCGGCGGGCGTCGACGACCTCGCCCACATGGCCACCGACGGCAACCTCACCACTCCGCAGGCCAGGCGCGTGGCCGACAACGGCACCTACTGGGTGCCGACGCTCGAGCTGTGGCATGTTGTCCCAAGCAACTCCGGAAGCATCGCCAAGGCTAACCTGCGCCGCTTCGTCGAAGTTGGGGGCCTGGTTGCGCTCGGGACCGATTTCGCCGGCTACAATGCCGAATTCGACCTTGGAATGCCGATGCGCGAGATCCGGTGGATGCGCGAGGCTGGGATGACGCCGATGCAGATCATCGTCGCGGCAACCAAACATGCCGCGCACATCTGCAACCTCGGGCATCAGATAGGGACACTGGAAAAGGGAAAAATCGCCGATATTCTCGTCGTCAGGGGCGATCCGCTCTCCGATCCGGAGGTGCTGGCCGATGTCAGGCTTGTAATGCGCGCGGGAGTGATCATCCGGGACGAATAAACAAGTTCCTTATATAATAATCAGGCACGAGAAAATGAACCTGTCCCCGAGAAATCCGTAAATCCGGGTGGGGATAATTTCAAACACCGTTCTGGCGTGATGAGAAAAGTCTTCCTAATAGCCGGCAAAGAACTCCGAGCCTCGGTTCGCACCTTGCGCTTCGTGCTGGTGCTGGTGATCACCCTGTTGCTGTTCATCGGAGCGACGGTGCTGGGCACCAACCGTTATAATCTCACCAAGAATTCTTACGAACTGACGGTGCGCCAGCAAGCCGAGAGCTTCGCGGCCGTGAAATCCTACGAGCCGATGCTCGGCGTCTTTCTCGCGGCTTACCGCCCCCCCAACCCGGGTACGCTGATCGCCACCGGAATCAACCAGCTGATCGGCGACACCTTCTACATCTACAACGTAAACAATCCGCCCGCACTGAAATCGCCGCTGATCCACAACTCGTTCTCGCGCCTGCACGGCGATTACGACATGCTGACGATCGTGGCGATCGTCATTAGTTTCCTCGCGTTATTACTCAGCTACGACGCCTTCCCGGGCGAGAAGCGCGACGGCACGGCTCAGCTGCTTTTCTCGGAACCCGTAGGGCGGGCCTCCATCGCCATCGGAAAGGCGCTCGGCCTGAGCCTGACTTTGTTCATTCCGATCATTGTGTCCTGCACCGCCTCGGCGCTGATAGCGGTGATCGCGATTCCCGGCGCCGGCGACGCAATCCTGGGCGGCATGGCCGCACTGCTGATCCTCGCGCTGCTCTATGCGGCGGTTTTTATCTCGCTTGGCGTCGCAATCTCCGCGCTCACCCATCGCCCCTTTCGCTCACTGACCGCTCTGTTAATAATCTGGATCGCGCTCGTCTACGTCGTGCCCGAGGCGATAACAGCGGCATCCACCTCAGCCCACCCGACGCCCACCGACGACGATTTCAGCAACCGCTACAGGGAGGTGACAATAAAGTATCTCGAGGGCTTCAGGAGCTTCCCGCAGGATCTCATTGAGCGCCGGGCGGCATGGTTCGAGCTGACAAAATGGTATCAAGGGCAGTTACGCATCGTCTGGCGCGACATCGCCAACAACCTCATAAGGCAGGAGGATTTCGCCTGGGCCTGGGGCTGGTTCACTCCCGTCATACCTTTGAAGCTCGCGGCGACCGGCTTCTGCGGCACGAATCCGGGCACTGAAGTCGGCTCGATGGATTCCGTCTGGGACGCGGTGGTGCGCTACGACGAATATCTCATGCAAAAGATAGTCGCGGATTCGGAGGAAGCGCGTCGCACCGGCGGTGGGATGCCGCGCTACGAGAGCGGTATACCGTGGAGCGAAATCCCCAAGGTGGAATTCAGGACGGACAGTGCCGCGCAGAGGTGGGGCGCCCTGGCGACCGGTTGCATCGTACTGCTTGCCTGGCTTGTGCTGTTCACCATGATTTCGATTCTTCTGGCCAGGAGGTACGACCCGCGATGAGATCCGGTCGGCAATTTTCGGCACTGCTGGCGAAGGAGATCCGCCGCCTGCTGTTCAATCCGCTGGTTCTGTCAATCACCGCGGTGATGCTTGTCGTGGTAGTGCTGGCCACGATCCGTTCCACCGGCGCCTACAAATGGAATCTGGAGCAATACAGCGCCCTACTGGCTCCGCAGGAAGAATCCCAGGTGGCCAACCTCGGCGCCAATGCCGCGGCCGAGCCCCGCCCGCTGCACATCCTGGCACGAGGCGTCAGCGAGATCATGTCCCGCCCGGTCGGCGCCATGCGGCAACTGGAAGCGGGCTTCAATATCAAGTACAGCGTCGGCCTCGAGCGGCGCCAGCGAGAGCTGATTTACGCTCTCGTGCCCGATGTCGATCCGATGATGGTGTTGCGCCTTCTGCTTTCGATACTGGCTTTGCTCTTTGCCTACAACCAGGTATGTGAAGAGCGACAGGTCGGCACACTGCGCCAGATGCTCGCCAATCCCCTCGCAAGGCGCAAGATTCTGACAGCCAAGATCGTCGCCGGGCTCGTTACGTTGGCCTTCGTGGTCGCGCTCAGCTTCCTGGTGATGATGGTGACTCTGTGGGCGATGGACGTTTCCGTCCCGACCGGCGATTTCTGGCGGCTGGGCGTCATGATGTCGGCCACCTGGATCTTAGGCGCCGCGTTCCTTGCCGTCGGCTTCGTGATCTCGGCATCGGTCGCGACAAGCGGCGTTTCCATTCTCATCTGCCTGGCCGTCTGGAGCCTGCTGGTCATCGTCGCTCCGGGTCTCACAGCCCAGATAGCCGAAGCGCTCTCCCCAGCCATGCCCGCCCAACAGGCTTACATGGAAAAGCTGGCGATCGAGCGCAACATGAAGGGCGGCGAGGTGCAGCGGGGCTCCGCCGAGCGACTGCGTGAGCTCAACCGCCGCGCCTTTGAAGCTATAAGCTCCGTCGACCAGGATTTCCTCAACCAGGTCAGGAGTCAGGAATCATTGGCGCAGATGCTGGGGCTGATCTCGCCCGCCACGGCCTACGAGTCGATAGTCACCACTTACGCCGGTACCGGCATCGCCGAGGAGCACGAGTTATTGCGCCAGCTCAATGCCCACTTCCGCATGATCTCCGATTACGACGACATCGAGCCGGTACTGATGCGGCGAACCACGCCGGACAGGCTGCCCGAGTTCTCCTACATGCCGCTCTCGGCCGGGGCGTTGATCAACGCCTCGGTGATCCAGTGGGGAGCGCTGGCGATCATGACACTGCTGCTGTTCGGAATCGCCTACTATCTCTTCAACCGCTACGACGTCCGCTGAACGCACGGCGCATTCCGGGTACAAATCCCCCTCTGAGAAGCGGCTGGATTTTTCTCTGCGGCGGTAAGGCGGATCAGTGGGCCGCCTTGCGCCAGCGCGTGCCTTCTGGCGTGTCCTGCAGGATGATGCCGCGCTCGGCCAGCATGTCGCGGATGTGATCGGCCTGGGCGAAATCGCGGCGTGCGCGCGCCTCGATGCGCTGCTGGATCAGCTTCTCAATCTCCTCGTCCTCCAGCGCAGGCTGCTCGAAGTTGATCACGCCGAGAACCTGGTCGATTTCTTGTAGCAGTTCCAACGCCGCGGCGGCGTCTTTTGAATGCAGGTCGCCGTCGTCGGCCGCGCTGTTGAAATCACGCACCAGCATGAAAACCGCAGCCAGGGCTTCGGAGATGTTGAGATCGTCGTCCATCGCATCGATGAACTCTCCGCGGCAGCGCTGCACCGCCTCCTTGTGTGAGGTTTGCGAGCCCGGCGGGAAGCTCTCTTCCTGCAGGCGCAAGGCAAACTCATCGAACCTCGCCAGCGCTGATGCCGCCGCGCGCAGAGCGTCGAAGGAGAAATTGAGCAGGCGACGATAGTGGGTCGAGATCAGCAGGTAACGAATCGCGCGCGGGTCCTCACCTCGCTTGAACAGGTCGCGCAAGGTGAAGAAATTGCCCTCGCTGCGGCTCATCTTGCGCCCGTCGATGATCAGGTGCCGCGCGTGCAGCCAGTAGTGGACGAACGGCTTCCCCGTGGCGCCCTCGCTCTGGGCGATCTCGTTCTCGTGGTGCGGGAAGATCAGGTCGTCACCGCCGAGGTGGATGTCGAACGTCTTGCCGAGGTAGCGCATCGACATCGCCGAGCACTCGAGGTGCCAGCCGGGGCGGCCGCTGCCGAGCTCGGTGTCCCAGCAATGCTCGCCGGCCTTGCAGGCCTTCCAGAGAGCGAAGTCGCGCACGTCTTCCTTCTCGTAGCGGTCGGTGTCGAGCCTGGCGCCGGCCTTCAGGTCGACCTCCTGGAGCCTGGCAAGCCTGCCGTATTCCGGGAATGAGGAGATGCTGTAGTAGGTGGAGCCGTCCTGCTCGTAGGCATGCCCCCTGTCCTTGAGCGCCTTGACCAGCTCGACCATGTCCTCGATGTGCTCGGTGGCGCGGGGGTGCACGTCGGCCTTCTCGATATTGAGCGCGGCAAGATCCTCGAAGAAAATCTTGATGAAAGGCTCGGTCACCTCGCCGATGCTTATGCCCTTGTCCCGGGCAATCTCGATGATCCGGTCGTCGACGTCGGTGAGGTTCATGACGAAGGTGGTCTCGAATCCGCGGAAGCGGAGATAGCGCCGCAGCAGGTCGGCGAAGGCGAAGGCGCGGAAATTGCCGATGTGGGCGTAGCCGTAGACCGTCGGCCCGCAGGCATAGACCTTAGCTTTGCCTTCTTCCAGCGGTTCGAAAGGTTCTACTTGGCGCTCCAGGGTGTTGAAGAATCTCAGCGTCATCATTCGCCCTCAGGAAACCGTAGTTGCAGTATCAGCCGCGAATTGCCGTCCTCCAGGCTGACTCCCGTGATCGTCTCCCTTTCCTTGATAATACGTTCGGCCGTCCCCGCCGCCCGGCTGAGATCGCAACCTTCGCCGCAGGTCAGCTCGATGGAGCCCGTCTCACCGTCACGCTTGAGGACGCAGCGGACGGTGCTTTCGCCGTCGCTTTGCGCAAGCAGCGCAGGCGGCAGGTTGCCGCAGATGCCTTTGATAATTGCCCTGCTTTCCTCCTGTCCGATCCCAATGTCCTGCAGGAGTCCGGCGGCGGCCGACTCAATTGCCGATCTGAATCTGCCGAATGCAGTTGTAGCTATCTCAAAAACCAGCGGTGCCATCACCCAATCCTGACAAACCTTTACCCGGGACAACTATAATCCATTAACGTCCAACCTATCAATAAGAAGCGGCTGGCCGATTCGATCCCATATGCTATAATGCGCCACTTTTTGGGAGGGATAAGAGATGCAGTTAATCGTTGCATTGCTGGCCGCCGCCGCGCTCCAAGCGGGCGCGATCCAGATCGTGGACCACGATATGGCCGTGGAATTCGAGCCGTCCACCCACATGCTGAAAGTCACAGATACGATCACGATCGCCGGAGACGGCCGGTCGCTCGTCGCAATCCTCAACAAGGGCTTCTCGATTGAGAGGATCGCCGCCGGCGGCGTCGAGTTGCCGTTCAGGTGGGCATCGGAGCAGGAAACCGGGGAGATCGTCGCGCAACTCGGCTGGCCCGAAGATGCCCTCGAGGGTAACGCAGGGCTCCTGGTCGTCGACCTGCCCGTCGGGGTTCCCGCTCTGCCGAAACTGACGCTGTCATACGGCGGCGAGGTTTACGATAAGAAGATGGAGGCCGCGTTCGGCCGCGAAAGCATCTCGGCGCAGACGACCGGCCTCATCGGCGAAGAGGGCGTTTACGTCGCTCCCTCGACTTATTGGTATCTCTGGCAACCCGAAGAACTTGTCGTTTACAAAATGGAAGTCACCGGCCCCGAGGGCTGGGAGGTGATGAGCGAGGGCGACATCATCGGCCGGGAGGAGAAAGACGGCAAGGTCGTCACCCGCTTCGGCTTCGACCACCCCTTCGACGGCATCCACCTGATCGCCGGGCACTTCGTCATCGGACGCGAGCAACACGGCAACGTCGACATCCTCACCTACTTCTTCCCCGGCAGCGAAGAGCTCAGCCCACGCTATCTGGCCGCCTGCAAGCGCTACCTCGAGATGTACGAGGAGATGCTCGGCCCCTACCCCTTCGGCAAGTTCGCGGTCGTCGAGAACTTCTTCGCCAGCGGCTACGGCATGCCGTCGTTCACACTGCTCGGCAGCCAGGTGATCCGCCTGCCGTTTATCGTCGACATCAGCCTCGGCCACGAGATCGCACACAACTGGTGGGGCAACTCGGTCTACGTCGACTGGCGGCGCGGCAACTGGTGCGAAGGCCTGACCGTTTACGTCGCCGACTACCATTACCTGGAGATCGCCGAGACCGCCGATGCCGACGAGTACCGCCGCAACACGCTGCGCGACTACACCAACTACGTCAGCCACGGCAACGACTTCGCCCTGCGCGATTTCCACGCGCGCCACAGTGCGGCGACCCGCGCCGTAGGCTACGGCAAGTCGATGATGGTGTTTCACACCATCCGCCGCGCGATCGGCGACGAGGCTTTCTTCGGCGCGATCAAGGAGTTCGTCCGCCGTTATCAGTGGCAAAGCGCCACTTGGGAGAACCTTCTGGGAGTGTTCTCCGAGGTGGGCGGTGCGGATCTCGGCTGGGTTGCGGAGGAATACATCGACCGCACCGGCGCGCCGTTCATCGAGCTGGCCGGGGCCGAAAGCGAGACGGTCGATCCCGACGGCTCGCCGATCCGCGGCTGGCGGATCAAATTCGCGCTGAAGCAGTCGCAGCCGCTCTACGGCCTCGATGTGCCGGTGCACATCGACATCGGCGACGAGTATGAGGTGCAGACCGTCCGGCTCGAAGAGGAACAGCAGGAATTCGAGCTGACCGTCGGCTCCCATCCGTTCGGCATCAGCATCGACCCCGATTGCCAGCTCTTCCGCCGCCTGCACCGCGAGGAGATTCCGCCCGTGCTCAGCCAGATTTTCGGCGGGGCGGACAAGCTGATCGTTCTGTCTGAAACCGGCGACGAGGCGAAGCTCGAGGGCTACCGGCAGGTCGCCGCCGCGCTCAACCGCGGAGACAAGGCGACGGTGAAGACGGCCGCCGAGGTGAGTGACGATGAGTTGGCCAGGTCGACGCTGATCATCATCGGCGGGCCGTCGGAGAACGCTCTGGCGGAGCGCTGGGAAGAGATGCTGCCGAACGGCTCGCTGGTCAACACCGGCGGCTTCGTCCTCGCAGGCGAAGAGCACGCCTCGGGGTCGCTGGCGGGAGTCGCCTGCATGCGAAATCCGCTCAACCAGGAGCTGGGGGCCGTGGTGATGGCCGCCAACGATGCCGCAGCGATCAACTCGCTCGGCAGCCGCCTGCTGCACTACGGCAAGTACAGCTACCTCGGCTTCAAGGACGGCAGAAACATCGTCAAGGGAATCTGGAAAGTGGAAACCAGCCCGCTGATTCAGAAGTTCGAGAACTAAGCCAAAAGCAACGGGGGCGGTCGATCGACAGCCCCCATTATCATTTCCCGGCCAAACTCGGTGGTTACCGCCGCCAGCTTTCCTGTATGAACAGCGACTCGACGTACGCCTTGGCCACGGTGACCGCGGCCAACAGAGTAGTCCCCTTCGCCAGCGCTGCCGCGGCGGCTGAACTGAAGGCGCAGCCGGTGCCGTGGACCGAGCCGGGCAGCCGCGTGGCGCGGATCTCGTCCCCACCCTTCGCCGTCTCCAGCACGTCAATGGCGTCGCCCTCGAGGTGGCCGCCGGTGACGACGACGTTGGCGGCACCCATCTCCCGCAGCACCGATGCCGCCTCGTGCATCGACGCCAGATCCATGACTTTCAGCCCCGCAAGCGCGGCCGCTTCGGCCATGTTGGGCGTCAGCAGAAAAGCGCGCCGGACCAGCTCATCCCTGATCACCTCTTCCGCCGCCTTATCGACCAGCCGCGCACCGACCGCAGCCACAATCACCGGATCGATCACCACCTTGGGGGCTTGCAACTCGTCGAGCAGCTCGACCACGGTTCCAACCACCTCGGCGTTGGCGAGCATACCGATCTTCACCGCCGCGATCTCGAAGGCTTCCGCCATGCCCCGCACCGTCGCCCTCAGCATCGCCGGCGACGTCGGCTCGTAGTTGAGGAACGCGTGCTCGGTCTGCACCGTCAGCGCTGTCACTGCCCCCACGGCCCTCACCCCGGCACTCTCTATCGCCCTGAAATCGGCGAAGATGCCGGCCCCGCCGGAGGGGTCGATACCGGCGATCACCAGCACTACAGGAGTTTCAGAATCCATCTTAAGATCCCTCCCACACAAATAAAATATAGGAGATTCTAACCGATTTTCACCGCTTGGGGGGATGGGATTAACGCCGGAAGGTCTCCGGTGGTTTGTAGCCGGGCGGGAAAACAAATTCCAGCACGTCCCCCACTTTCAACCCATGATCCCCCGCCGTTCGCGCCGCCAATTCCACAACGTAGCGGCCGGGCTTGTCGCCGGGACCATAGCTCGGGCAGTCCCAGCCGTCGGGATCGGGGCACGGCGGCACGTCAGCGGCGATATGGATTATCCGCCGCTCCGAATCGAGGAAGAGGATATCCAGGTTAAATTTCATCGTCGGCGGCATCCAGAATGAGAGCCCGCTGTCGAAGGGGTAGACGAACAACATGCCGCGATCCGGGGCCAACGACTCATGCCGGCTGAGGCCGGTGGCGTGCTCCCGGTCGGTGTCGGCAATCTCGCAGGTGAATTCCGAGCCGTCGGGCAGCCGCACCATCGCCACCTCCTCCTCGGGGCACGCGGCGGACGTGATGAACAGCGAAATCAGTATTAACGCCAAATGCATGGCTTTGCCTATGGGAACACGAACTCGAGCGAGTCGCCCTGCTTCAAGCCTATTTCGTCGCAGAGACCGGCGACGACCTCGACGACGAACTGCACCTCGGCCACCGGCGGCCCGTAACCCGGGCAATCGCTCTGAAGATTACTTTCGCAGATCGGCACCTGCTTCTCGATCATCACCACCCGTTTCTCGCCGTCGAGAAAAATTATGTCGATCTGAAACTTCATCTTTGCGGGCATCCAAAAGCTGACTCCCTGGCGGGGGCTCGGATAGATGAAGATCATCCCCTGGCCGGGCGCCAGATCCGAGTAGGTCGTAAGCCCGGCTTCCATCTTCTTCGGCGCATCGGCGATCTCGCAGCGGACCACGCGTCCGTCGGGGAAGGTAACGGCAATCGTTTCTTCGATGCCGCAACTTGAAAAGGCGAAGGCAGTGAGAATCAACAGGCCAAGAAAAACCGTACCTTTCATCAATAGCTCCCCCTCCGAGGCCGGGCGCCGAGGCCCGGAGCATCGGTCTATTCCAGGTCGATTGACCTGCTGAGCAAGCTGACTCCCCCCCCGGGGCTGTCCTCGATCCAGACTACCAACACGTTGTCCTGATAGAGGCCGTAGGCCATGGCGGCGGCGCCGATCGGCTGGGCTGACGCGCGGACAACCTGCGGCTCGCCGAGCAGATCCCCCTCCTCGGTGACGGCCTGCAGCTTCAGGGTGAAAGCGCCGTTGAGGCGCTCCAGCCATAGTATGCGCGCGAAGCCGTCCTCCGCTCCGGGCAGCAGCCGGCTCTCGCCGCTGAAGTCATCACGGGCCGTGACGCGCGAGGGCCCGGTGGCCGTCCGCCCATCCTCATTGACCAGCAGCACCGCGAGCGCGCTGGTTTCGTACTCGAAGCCGGTTTGATCGTACGAGACCAACGTCTCCGACTTGTCCTCAGCCGGAGCGGCTGAGATCACCATGCCGCGCCTGATCTTTTTACGGGTAAGCGTCCTGCGCTGGCCGACCACACCGGTGGCGGGATTGATATCCTGGCCCATCACTGCCGCGCAGCGCTCATTACTGGATCCCACCAGGCAGCTCACGAGCCTGAAGACGTTACCGGCGTTGACCAGCGCTTCGCCCACCTCGAAGCGCCCGTTCGCCCTCTGGAAGTAGAAGCGCGGGTCGGTAAGGAAATGCGGCTCTCTCGGATCGAAAGAGGTGGCGACAGTCTTGATTACGCCGCCCTCCAGCTTTGTCCAGGCGGCCATCGCGCGCTCGCTGGTCGCATCGATTGCCAGCAACGGCGGCGAAATCAGCGTGGCATCATGGCGGGCTATTATGGCCGCGCGCTGATCGATGACACCGAAGTCGTCGAGTGTGGTGAGAAACAGGGTCCTGTCTTCACCGTTGATCTCCTGCCAGAGGATGAGGAATCGGCTCATTCCCTCGTGATAAGCGATAGCCGAACCGGGTGCCTGGCGCTTCTTCTTGCTGGCGCGCGAAATCCGCATGGTGCGTAATAGTCTGATATCTTGTTGGACCCGCAAGTGCGCGGCATTAAGCCGTGTCAGATCATATGCAAACAGGTCATCGGTGGAGAGCCATACGACCATGAACGAGTTTGATACAGGGCTGAAGGCCACGCTCGGGTTGATGTTGTAGCCCTCTGAGCTGATGCAGAAAACCCCCTGCTCCTCCTGGGCGTAGACCGGCGGCGAGAGCAGGAAGATCATGGCAACTATTGCGGTTCTAAACATGTTTCCATCCGTTTTTCATTGTACGCCAGGCAAACAACCTCGGCAACCTCGGCCGACGTTGCGGACAGCCTTGTTGATGGGATACGATTGTAGGACGAACCCGTGGCAGTTAAAATTGCCTATAATGATTTACTAAGAGGGAGTCTAAAACATGCCCCTGATCGGATGTGCTCCCAACGTCAGCGAAGGGCGTCGCCAGGACGTCATTCAGCTGATCTCCACAGAGATTGCCTCCGTGCGCGGAGTCAAACTGCTAGACGTCTCTGCCGACGCCGAGATCAACCGCTCCGTCTTCACATTCGTGGGGACCCAGACCCCCCTGAGGCGCGCGGTCTACCGTTTGATGCGCGCCGCATTCGAGAACATCGACATTTCCATACACAAGGGTAAGCACCCGCGCATCGGCATCGTTGACGTCATCCCGTTCATCCCCCTGCGCGCGACGACGATGGAACGCTGTATCGAGCTGTCGAAAACGGCGGGCAAGGATCTGGCCGAGAATTTCGGCGTGCCGGTCTACCTCTACGAACAGTCGGCCACGGCCCCCGGCCGCGTGTCGATCAACGACATCCGCTCGGGGGAGTACGAGGGGTTCTTCGAGAAGATCCAGAGACCGGAGTGGCAGCCCGATTTCGGGCCGGCGCGCGTCCACCCGACAGCGGGCGTGGTGGTCGTCGGCGCCCGCCCGCCGATCATCACTTTCAACATCACTCTGAAGCACGCCACTGTGAAGATCGCGAGGCAGGTCATCGAGAAGATCCGTGCCGTCGGCGCGAGGCCGCGCCAGGTGAAGGCCATCCTGCTCGACAAGGGTCGCAGGAATGAGATGAAGATCGCCGTGAACCTGTTCGATTATAAGAAGACTCCGATGCACGTAGTGCTCGAAGCCGCCGAAAAGGCAGCCCGACGCGACGGGGCGCAGGTGGTCGGTGTCAAGCTCATCGGCCTGATTACCGCCGACGCTTTGATCAAGAGCCTCAATCACTACATGAAGGTGGAGGAGTTCGACTCGGCGCAGGTGCTGGAATTCCACCTGCCGCAGCGGCGCAAGGGTGCTCTATAAAAGCGTACGGGCCGGCCCGATATAATCGAAAACGATACCAAAGTCTGATGCCGGAAGAGAGAGTAAAACTGGATTTTCCGAGCGGCGAACCGCAACGGCTCGACCGCTTCCTCGCCGCAGCGCTGGGGCAACTGAGCAGGTCGTTCGTGCAGAAGTTGATCGCGGAAGGCCTTGTCGAGGTCAACGGAAAGCGGGCAAAGGCGTCCAGGACACTGCACGGGGGAGAAAGAATCGAGGCGATCATCCCCGCGCCCGAGCCGATTGAAGCGGAGCCCGAGGATATATCTCTCTCCATCCTCTACGAGGACGAGCACCTGATAGCGATCGACAAACCGGCCGGGATGGTCGTCCACCCCGCCCCCGGCCACCACACCGGCACTCTCGTCAACGCCCTCCTGGCCCACTGCGGCGATCTCTCGGGCA
>Ga0307380_10009057_pt1 | contig 12667 bp, 8 predicted proteins | sample UN3MG_FD_202239 | JGI IMG/M metagenome (GOLD analysis project Ga0307380, IMG submission 202239) | Soil microbial communities from Risofladan, Vaasa, Finland - UN-3 | ecosystem: Environmental > Terrestrial > Soil > Coastal area > Acid sulfate soil | place: Finland: Risofladan, Vaasa | collected... | reverse complement strand
GAGCGACCGGCTTCTCGCCGGGCCGGCCGACCGGATGAAAAATTCCACGGTGAGGTGCCAAGCCTCTCCCTTCCCCCTCGCTCTCGCGGCTAGCCCTCACCGTGGTTGATAAAAACGGAGGCCGAGCTACCCACAACCGAACGTCGCCCGGTTTCCTTTCGATACAGGACAGGCTGGAACGAACCCCCCGGAAAGGGGAAACACGACGATGACTACGTCAAGCGCCGAACTGAGTCGGGCGGAACTCGAGGCCCGAATCCTCGTGGTGGACGACGAACCGGAAATGGCTTTTCTCGTGGCGGACTCGCTCCGCGAGGCGGACCCGTCGTGGCACGTCGAGAGCGAGACGGACCCCCGCCGCGCCCTGGAGCGCCTCGGCGATGAACCGTTCGACTGCCTGGTCACCGATCTGGTCATGCCCGAGATCGGCGGCCTGAAGTTGGCCGAAGAAGCCCGGTCGGCCGACGACGAGATCGCCCTCATCGCCATCAGCGGACGCGGAACCCTCGACAGCAGCGTCGAAGCCCTCCGCATCGGCTTCGCCGACTTCATCAAGAAGCCGTTCGACCCCGAAGAGGTCCAGCGCGCCGTTTGCCGCACCCTCCGACGCCGGCGCCAAGATCAGACCATGCGAATGCGCGCCGCCCAGTTCGCCCAGGAAAAGGCCAAGATGGAAGCCGCTCGGGCCCAACTGACCCAGAAACTCGAAATCGCCAGCCATGACCTCGTCCGGGCCAACAAACGCATGGCCCGCCAGATGGACAAACTGGCGATGACCACGGACGTCGCCCGGTCCCTGATGGGTGTCATCGAACTGGAAAACCTTCTCGGACTCTGCGCGGAACTAATCGGCGACCAGATTCCCTGCGAGACGAGCACGGTGGCCCTCTACGAGGCCGAAGAGGGGGCCGTTGGGCTGATGGTCCGCGCGCGGCCGGCGTCCGACGAACCGCCGGCCCTGTGCTGGCTCCGCACACCCATCCGCTCCGGCGTCATGTGCCGCGCCGCCCAAACCCGAAAGAGCGTCCACGTCGAGAAAATCGCCGACAGCGTCCTCATGGACCCGCAGGAAAAGGACCTCTGGCCGCGCGGCCGGATGCTGGTGGTTCCCGTTCCCTATCGCGGCTACGCCGTCGGGACGGCCGTCCTCCACCGGTCTCCAAACGGACCGGACTTCGAGGCGGCCGAAATCAAGCGCGTCTCGGCTCTGGCCGACGTGATGGCCCCGGCAATCCTTACCGCCAAGGTCTATCACCGCCAGCGGTGCGAGATTTACACCTCGCTCGAGTCGATTGCGGACGCGGCGGCGGACCGGTTCCCCTATCTGAAGGGACACGCCGGCCGCGTCCTCGCCTACGCCCAGTCGATCGGCGCTGGCCTCGGCCTCACGCAGGCCGAAACCGGCGCCCTTCAGATTGCCGCCAGGCTTCACGACATCGGGCGGCTCATCATCCCGTGCGAGGCCGTCAACCATCCGGGACCGCTGTCCGAAGAGGATTGGGAAATCGTGCGGCAACACCCCGCGGCGGGGGCCGAGTTCCTGGCCCCGCTGGAATTCCTCGGCGACGTCCGCGACGTCATCCGCGCCCATCATGAATCCTACGACGGCACAGGCTACCCCGACCGCAAGGCCGGCGAAGAGATCCCCCTCGTCGCACGTGTCATCGCCGTGGCCGACGCCTTCGACGCCATGACCAGCCCGCGCCCGCACCGCGACGCCATCTCCATCGAGGCGGCCCTGGAACAGATTCGCCAACTGGCAGGCCAACAGTTCGACCCGCACGTCGCTGAGGCCTTCCTCCGGATTCCCCTCGAACTCCTGCAGGAAATCCAGGAGTCCCGCCGGTAACACACCGCGAAGCCTCGCGGCGCTCGAACATACGTCGGCAAGGCCCCTGTGCAAGCAACACAGCACGTTTTCGAGGACGCTCCATCGCTTGACTTTTGGGCGCCGGATGGCTTATAACCTCCCGTCGAGCCGTGACTGGCCGCTGTGCGCTCCTCGCGTCGGGGGACGAAACGATCCGATGAAGACCCGCATCCTGAAAGCCGCCGAGCCGGGCGGCAGCGATGAAGCCGTCCGCCAGGCCGCCGAAGCCCTGGCCGCCGGCTCGCTCGTCGTGTTCCCCACCGAAACCGTGTACGGCGTCGGCGCCAGTGCTGCCGACCCCAAAGCCCTCGAAGCGCTCCGGCGCCTGAAGGAACGGCCCGCCGGCAAACCCTTCACGCTCCATCTGGCGGACCCCGAAGAGGCGCCCCGCTACGCCGGTCCTCTCTCGCCTCTGACCCGGCGCCTGATCCGCAGGGCCTGGCCCGGGCCGTTGGCTCTGGTCGTCCCCGACCGGCGCCAGAGCGCCGGCCCTTCCGGCAGTCCCATCCAGGAACGCGTTTACTGGCAGGGCACGGTCGGCCTCCGCTGCCCCCGCCACGCCCTCGGCCGCGCCATCCTGCGCGCCGCGGGCGTCCCGGTCGTGGCCTCAAGCGCCAACCGGGCCGGCGGTCCGCCGCCACGCCACGCCCAAGAGGCGGTCGCCCAACTTGACGGCAGGGTCGCCCTCATCGTGGACGCGGGACCGACGCAGTACGCGCGGCCATCGACTGTGGTCCGCATCCACGAGGACGATTCCTATCGTCTCTTGCGCGAAGGGGCGATTACCGCCCGGCGCGTCGAGCGGCTGGCCCGCACGCGAATCCTCATCATCTGCACGGGAAACCTCTGCCGCAGTCCCATGGCCGTCGGCCTCGTCGCCAAAGCCCTCGCCGAACGATTTGGCTGCGAGCCGCAGGAAGTGGCGGACCGCGGCATCGAACTCGCCGGCGCGGGAACCGGTGCAACCGATGGCATCCCGGCGAGCGCCAACGCCGTCCAGGCAATGGACGAGCGCGGCATCGACATCCGCGACCACCGGAGCCAACCAATGACCGTTGACACGCTCCTCGCCGCCGACTATATTTGGGTCATGACCCGCCACCATCTGGAAGCCGTGGGCCGCCTGGCGCCGGAGGTCCGGGAACGGGCCTGTCTGATCGACCCTGAGGGGCGCGACGTGGCCGACCCGTTGGGCGGCGACGTCGAGACGTATCGGGCCTGTGCCCGACGCATCGAAGAGGCCGTCGTCAGACGCGTGCAGGAGATTGTTTGATGAAGATTTCGCTCGGAAGCGACCATCGCGGGTTCTACACCAAGGAACGCATCAAAGGCCTTCTGGCCGACATGCAGCACGAAGTGATCGACTACGGCGCGGACTCCGACGCCTCGAGCGACTACCCGGACTATGCCATTCCCGCCTGCCTCAGTGTGGCGCGCGGTGAAACGGAACGAGGCATCCTGCTCTGCGGGACAGGGATCGGAACGACCATCGTAGCCAACAAGATCGCTGGGATACGGGCGGCGCTCTGCCACGACGAACTGACCGCCGACATGAGCCGCCGACACAACGACGCCAACGTCCTCTGTTTGCCGGCCGACCTCATCGGAGACGAACTCATCCGCCGCATGATCGAGGCCTGGCTCAACGCGCCGTTCGAGGGAGGTCGCCACGCCCGACGCGTCAAGAAGGTCATGGAAGCGGAGCGGTTTCTCTCCAAAGAGGCCGTCGAGGCGGAAACGCTCCCGCCCCCCAAAAAACCGCGCAAGACCAAACCATAATCCGTTCAGGTCGGAAGGGCCGACAGGCTCTCCGTCGTGCCCACCAGGACGAGAACGTCTCCCTCCCGAATCTTCGTGTGAGGCATCGGCAGGTCCAGAACCTGCTGTTCGACGATTTCCTCCCCGCCCTTGCCCTGGCTCTTAACGGGGCGATTAATCGCCACGAGGTTCACCTCATACTTCTTCCGCAGGTCAATTTCGCCGAGCGTCCGATCGTGCCAGGCAACCGGGGCGCGAATCTGAACCAGGCTGTGCCCCTCGGACAACTCCAGCTGGTCCACAATGTTCGGGTTCGCCAACTGATTGGCCAGCCGGACCGCCATCTCCTCCTCCGGAAAGATCACCCGGTCGGCGCCGATGCGGTCGAGGATTCGACGTTGCATATCGGTCGAGGCGCGGCTGATGACCTGCTTCACACCGCCGGCCTTCAACGTGGCCGTCGCCAGGGCGTTCGCCTCAAAATCTTCTCCGATCGCCACAATCGCCGTGTCCACCTTCTCGACACCCTGCCGCCTCAACGACTCAGGGTCCGTCGCGTCCAGACAAACCGCCAGGGCCACCTCGTCGCGGATCTGCTCCACGAGTTCCTCGCGCGTATCGACCGCAATGACCTCGTGCCCGGCCTCCGTCAGCGCCCGCGCCAGCCGCCGACCGAACCGGCCCAGCCCGATCACCATGAACAGTTCCATACACCGTCCTCCTTGCGCGCCGCCCGGAAGCCGAAACCCATTATGCCCTCACGCCCCGGCGCGCGGCAACCCTAATGTGGCGTTCGCCCATGCCCGGCCGCTACGAGATCGCCACGTTCTCCGTCGCGTAGGCGTAGCGCGCACGCTTCGACCGCCCCATCGCCATGAACAACGTCAGCGGCCCGACCCGGCCGACGAACATCGTCGCGATAATTAGAACCCGCCCGAAAGGACCCAGAAGCGGCGTCGCACCCGTCGAAAGCCCCACCGTCGCAAACGCCGACGTCGTCTCAAACAGAACGTCGAGAAACGCATACCGGGCCCCCTCGACAAACCCCCACGCCGAGAGCACCATGCTGACGCCCGCCACCCATACGACGCCGATCGCCATCACCGTCAGCGCCCGCTCGAACAGGTCCCGGGCGATGCGGCGGCGGAACGCCTCCGGCTGCGACCGACGCCGCAGCGCCGACCACACACCGCACACAATCACCGCCAGCGTCACCGTCTTAATCCCGCCGCCAGTCGAGCCCGGCGACGCGCCGATGAACATCAATACCACCGTCAGGAACTTCGTCGAGGGCGCCAGACGCGTCGTGTCGGTCGTGTTGAAGCCGGCCGTCCGGGCCGTCGTCGCCAGGAACCACGCGCCGCTCAGGCGACCGGTCCACGTCCCGCCCATCGGCGGCGGCCCGGCCTCACCTTCGGGCGCCGGTCTCCGAAGGTCCCGGCGCGCCGGGATGGCGAGCGGCGAGGCGTCGGCGGCGGCCGGCGCCGCTTCCGCACCCTCGGTCGCTTCCGCAGCCTCCGGCCCTTGCGCGCCGGGCGCCAGGGCCGTTGCGCGCCACGCATCCGACCGACCGGGAAACGTCTCGAAAACAAACCCCAGCCCCGTCCCGCCCGCCAGCAGCGCCACGGTCGTCACAATCACCAGTTTACTGTGCAGCGTCAGCCGCTTCTTCGCAAGCAGCCCCCCACCCCGCGACCACAACCGGTAACGCAGCAGCCTGGCCAGATTGTAGAGGACTGTAAACCCCAGGCCGCCCGAAATAATCAGCAGAGGGAACACCAGGTTCACCTGCCAGGCCGACCGATAGGTCCGAAGGCTGTCCGAATACAGGCAAAAACCCGCGTTGCAGAACGCGCTGATCGCATGAAAGACGCTGTGTTCGATCCGCTCCGTCGGCGAAACAGCGTCGGAGACCGCCGTGTGGTCCCACAGCCCCGACAGCAACCCGGCCCCGACGGCCTCGATGCAGAACGTCATAATCAGAATGAAAATGATGATCCGCCCGACTTCCGAAAGCAGGTCGTGGCTCAGCACCTCCCGCATCACCGCCGACTCGCGGACCCGCATCCCGCGCCAAAGCAGCAGGGCAAACACCGAACCGAACGTCATCAGACCCAGGCCGCCCAACTGAATCAGCGACAGAATCACATACCGCCCGAGCGGCGACCAGTGCGTCCCCGTATCCACGACGATCAGACCCGTCACGCACACGCCGCTCGTCGCCGTAAACAGCGCATCGGTGAAACTCGTGTCGGGCCGGCCCGGCGCCGTGGCCACCGGCAGGAGCAAAAGCCCTGTCCCCACCGCAATCAGCGTCAGGAAACTGCCGACAAACAAGAGCGCCGGCCGCACCCGGAGCGTCGCCAGGAACCGGTTCAACTCCACCAGCCGCAAAAGCAGGCTCAGGACAATCGTCACCTGGGCCGCCCGCCGGCACCAGACCCCCGCCTCCGGCGCCTTGGACGCATACAACACGCCCACCGCCAGCGTATACGCCCCCGCCAACGCAAAGTGAAACCACCGCGCACGCAGAACCTCGACCCGCCGACGCGCGAGCAAAAGCGCCAGCATCGGCTCCAACAAAAGCCCCGCCAGCGCCAGCATCTCCACGACGTGGAGCACGCGCCTCGTCTCCGCCGTGACGCGGAAACCGTACTCAATCGCCAGGCTCCCCACCGCCAGGACCACCACCGGCACCATCGCCGTGATGATAAAGGGGCGGGCCCGCGCCAAGGCGGTTCGAGGACCTATCAGGGGAATGACGCGCCCTTGCATGGGTCGAAAGACCTCTCCGGACCGGACACCAGGGTTTCAACCATATTTAAGACCACCCCCGCCCGGATGTCAAGCAATCGCTCCCGCCTGTCCACCCCCCGCCGCGCCGGCCGACATCCCGCCCGCAACGCCTGGACCCCCGCCCATGCGCCGCCGCGGGCGGCATGCCTCCACCTTCCGGGTGCGGGGTGTCCCATTCGGCAGGCTCAGAGCCTACCCTGAGCCTGTCGAAGGGGCAGGCCTCACCCTGCACGCGGTCTTCGGGGCACGGATGTAAGTGCCTGTGCTTACAGTGCTTACGACATCCCGCCTATGTGCTTCGCCAAAACGGGTGTTCTCGTGGCACTTTTTTCTTGACACAGGCGCCGCTGCCGGGTCTACTTATGCCTGTTGACTAGTTTTTGGACTTTGTAATCCGCGAGCCGCACACCTTTGGGGGACTTACCCATGACCGGTCGCGGGGGGATGTTGACGAGGTGCCGCGATTGGGCCGGTTTGCTCTGCCTTCTGCTTGCGGCGATGCTGCTGGTTCTTGCCGCCACGCTGCCGCACCGCTCGTATGGAGCCGGGCTCTTCGGGGTGGACGAGGCCGGAAAGGGGTCTGACGACCGGCCGGCCACGACCGCCGAGACGGAAGCGCGGCTCCGGAAACAGGCGAAGCAGCAGCAGCGGCGTGCCGCCCTCGGCCGCGCGATCGCGCACTCGGGCGACCTCATCGCCTCCGGCAAACATCGCGAAGCCTACCCTCTGCTCGTCAAACTCCGCAAGACGATCGGCGAGCCGCGCGACGTGCGAGTGGAAGCGCTCCTGGCGCGGGTGGCGCTGGCCGAGAAGCGGCCCGATAAGGCCCTCGAGTTCGTCGGCGCCTACGCCGAGAAGCGCGACGCATACGACGCCAACCTCGCCGACGGGTACCTCGCGGCAGCGGACGCCCACCTGGCCGCAGGGAACAGTTACAAGGCCCTGGAAATCTTCGACTGGGTGGCGGGCAGCGCCCAGGGCGTGCCGCTCATTCTGGCGGCGGAAGGGTGCGGCAAGGCGCTCGTGGCGCGGAAGGAGTACCAGACGGCGGTCGAGGCGATCGAGTTTGCCCTCGGCTATGCCCGGAGCCGCTACTACGACCGGGCCGACCTGATTCGGCGGCTGGAGGCGCTGCTTGGGGAAGCCCGCCGCCTGGCCGACATCAACCTGTACGGCGAGGATTTCGTCCTTTACCGAGACGCCGAGCGCCTGCGGCGGGAGCAGGGCCGGTTTGCCGAGGCCCGCGAGGTTTACCTGGGAATCATCGAGAAGTTCCCCGAAGGGCATTACGCGGAGGCCGCGCGGCTGTATGCGGCCAAGTGCCTGATCGGTCTGGGCAAGATCGAGGAAGCCGAGAAGGAACTGGCGGCGTTTCGCAAGTCGGACCCCTACGGCCTGTATCGCGGGGAGGCGGCGCTGGAACTGGGGCGGATTGCCCTGGAGCACCGTCTGAATCTCAACGTCGCCCAGGGGTGCTTCTTCCTCTTGGACGCCTGGATCCGCGAAGCCCGCTCCAAAAAGCCCCTGAACATCGAGAAACTTGCCCTTCGTGAGGCGGCGCGGCAGGTGACGGCCCCGCCCCAGGAGGAGAAATATGTCGATTGGTGGGGCAACGTCAAGAAGAACGAAATCAGGCCCGGCCAACTCGTCAATCGCAAGACCTGCCCGTGGTATCTAGACGACCTCAAGGAACAGATGGCGATGTATATGGGCTTTTTGTGCTTCGTCGGGGGCAAGAATGAAGAGGCCCTCGAGTGGTACAAGAAGATCCTGGAATGCGACCCCCAGACGCGGCGGCTGGATACGGCGGGCGAGTGGAACGACTACTCGCGCCTGAAATGGGGCGCCGAACACGGGTATCTCTACGCCTATCCGCAGGAACTGGCGACGTTCAAGAACCCACGTCATCGGCTGGCAGTCCTCTTGACGGATTTTTACTATGTGACGGAGCGATGGGACAAGGCGCGGAACCTGGCGCGAAACCTTCTCGACGGCAAATACGGCCCGGTGAGCCCTGCGGCGCGCGAGTACGTCCAATACGCCTATGCCGCAGGCGTCTTCCGCACCCAGGGCCGGGACAGGGCGGTGCCGGAGTACCTGAAGGTAGTCAAGGCCGGCGGGGGGCGGCTGAAGACGTACACCCAGCAACGGGCGGCGTATGCGGCGGCGAACCTCGCCCGCGGCTCGGCTGACGAGAAGACCCGCCAATTGTCCCGGGAACTGTTCATCCGGTTGGTCCGGTCGCCTCACCAGACGAACCAGACTTACAAGGCGCGGTTCGTCCTGGCGAAGGACCTGATCCTCTTGGAGGGCCGGCGCGAGGAAGGGCTGGCGCTGCTCAGGAGCATGCCCGCCGCGGCGGGCGATTGGAAAGCGCTGGCGGACTACTACGTGACGAAATACGTCGAACAATGGCAGCAGGAAGCGAAGGAGGCGACGCGATGAGAGCGAAACGTACTTGGCTGGTTCTGGCGCTTGCGATTCTGGCGGCCCTGGCTGTGGGCGGCCTGGTCGCCTCACGTGGTGAGGCGGACGAACAACAGTTGGAGGAAGTCAAGGACGGCGAGGTCACCCAGCAGGGGGAGATCGACCACCCCGGTGAGGAGGAGCCGGTTCCCCCGGAAAGCGTCACGAAGGTCGGGGACAACATCACGATCGTCTCGAATACGATGACGCCGCCGCCGGGCGGCTGGGCGTTCAAGGAGTTCCCCTCGCCGAACCCGTGGCACTTCGTGGACATCGAGACGGACCCGGAGGCCCCGCCGGGTTCCGCGGATACGGACACGGGAAGCGCGATCAAGATCTCGGTGGAGGGCGTCCCGGAGACGGCGGGCGCCTGGCCCCTGAAGGGCGAGGGGAACTTGACGCCCCCGCCCGGCGGGCAAGGAACCGCCGAGTTCCACTGGTCGGCGAAGGTAGCCAAGGCGAAGCTCACTTTGACGGTGGAGAACAACCTCACCGAATGCATGGAAGGCCGTTATTGCACCTATACGGCTACTATCACCGGCAGTTTCCCGCAATCTGGAGTTATTTGGTTCGTATTCCATTACACGAGAGCGGATGGTACGACATGGCAAGACGAGGATTGGTCCTACGATCTTGTGGAAGATAACACCGCGGTAGCCGATCAGGTTCTCGAGGATGACCCGGACCATAAGTTCACAACCCCCATTTGGGCGGAAGCAACGAACAGCGGCGTTACAGCTGTATCCAACACGTTAAACATTGACGTGTATGAATTGTGGATCGAGTACTTCAGGGATAACGCCACTGGTAAGGATTGGGAGATATGCGTGGGCGACGCCATTGCCCACAGCGCCATTGCCTCGTCGGATTGCACGAGTTGGGAATGGGACACGCCGGACGGCGTGCCCGATGCCTGGAACCCTGACGGCTCTTCCATCGACGAAAAGGATGGGACCGACATCCAGATCGGATATTCCGACCTGGCCAGCGCTTCCAACAGCTGGTTTGGGGAGGCCTACGGCACGGTCAAGGTCTTCTGTGAAGACGGCGAAGGGAATAACCACACCTTCTACTCCACGACAATGAACCAGAAAGCCAAGGTGTTCTTCCCTCCGGCGGTCGGCGTTGATGGACAGGCGCCGTCGGAGGATAACCCGCCATGTTGGTACGTGTTCTGGAGGCAAGTCGCCAGCAACAGCCAGAGACCCGTGCCGGGGCTGGAGGATTTTGAGTACAAACATATGGCTTCATACGGAGAATCGTATATCGAGAAGGACTCCTTCCTGTGGTTCGATACGGTGATCCTCAGGGTTGGCATACCAGCCGGGGGCACCCATTATCCCGGAGGGATGCTGATCAACGGGATAGAATTTGGGGGAGCTACAGGCATAGATTGCTGCAGAGAGGTCGTCGAGCACGAGAAACAGCACAACGTTTATTCCCTGGCCATTCAGGAAGGAGCGGCCGATACCGATCCCGCCGTTGCCGGTTTCAACTGGGTGGGAGACATGCTTCCGGACAGTGGGGAGGCCGCGCTGGGATGTGTCGTAGGCAACAAGGACACCTTCAACCTTGCCGGACTCAAGGCTCCGGCATATGGAGGATACGGTGACGGAGAATATGGGGTCATGGTCCATGCTCGCGGACAGACGGGGAATGCTGCCGCAGATTGGAGCAAGGGAGGAAAGCAATGGTAATCCGCTGCCCGCCAATAGTCGCGCTCTTTGCCGCGGTTGCGGTGTCGCTTATGAGCGGGGATGTCTGCCTGTCCGAACCGCAATCGAACACCGAGGCCGACGTGACACCGCCGACAGCAGATGACATAGAGAATGCCGTGAGATTGTTGTCGTCGGAGTCGATGGCGGAGCGAAACAAAGGAGTGCTGGCGCTCTTTGGCTACGTGAATCGCGAGGACTTGAAGGACTTGAAGGACAAGGCATCCCTGTTCAGACAGGCCAGCACATCGCCGGATGTAAGGTTCGCTTACAAATTGGCGAGCCTGTTGGCGCGGTTTCCAAGGGACCCGGAGACCGTGACGGAAGCCGAGAAAGCGCTGGGGAACTCCACGAAAACGGAGAAGGCCCCCCAAACACCGGGGCAAGGAAAGGCATCATCGGAATCCCCGTATGGGAAAGAGCAGTCGCAGATTGTGGCTGCGATTGCCTATTTGGAGCGCCACTCTCCTGCAAGCGTCGAGGGGTATCTCAAGGGTAAGGAGTACGACAGTATTCCCGCGTCCGTAAGGGCGTTCTTTGGCGCCAATCCAATGCTTATGCAGATACGGGAGGTATATATCGGAAAGATGTTGGATAGCTATCTTGCGTGGGCACCGCCACAGGGGCGGCCGGATCAGCCGAATCCTTTCCGTGAGGCCTTACTTGTGGAGCGTGGTGGTGTCGTGGCGTATGTGGCAAAGAACAGGGACCGCCTCTCGCAGCCCAAGATGAACATTGGCTTGATCTGGTTGCTGGGGGAGATAGGCGATTCCGCGTGTTTTGAAATACTGGCACAGGAATATCGGTTGCATCCGGGCTACCGTACGGCGGTGAGCCTGGCGGCCTGCACGGGGAGTCTGCAGATAAGCAAGCTTCTGGAATCTCTAACAGATGACCAGTTGCAGGTATTCCTGAAGCACATTCTCACTCCGGAAGCATACGGTCAGATTAAGGGCTTCAACAGAAATCAGATTCGTGACTACTGGATACAACATTTTGGCGAGATTCGACAGAGGTGTGTGCAGCGGAGCCAGCCGCAGTTCGGGTAATGGTATTGAAAAGGCACCATGACGATTAGTAGGAGAATCCGTGTTGGTCGCATCAAAAAACTAAGTATGATAATTATAGCGCGGTAATGACGTGGTGCTTGCGATCATTGTTGCGCCCAACATCTGCAGAGCTTGTTAGGAAAAAATAGCGAAACGCAGTTGGTTCCCGCCGTCGAATGTGGTTGTGCAAAGAAAACGGGGTATCAGCCATGAAACGGGGAATGCAGATTGGGATCGCATTAGTCGTCATGTGCTTCATTATCACAGTAACCATATTGTTGCTGAAGCCGGAACGGAAGGTCGCCGCACCGCCGTCGCCTGGTCCGGCTCCGGGCGTCAAAGACCGCGCGCCCTCAACATCTCCGGCAACGGCAAATCGGGTGACGGCCTCTGCCGATCATGCTGAGGAAAAGGGGTTGCCCTCGGCTCCGCCGCCAACGACAAGCACGGTGACTGCCTCTGCCAGCCATCCCGAGAAGAAGGAGCCGACATCCGCTCCGCCAGCAACGGCAAGCACGGCGACTGTCTCTGGCGGCCATGCCGAGGAGAAGGGGCCGACATTTGCCCGGCCGGAGGAAGTTGGCGAGGACTTTTCTCTATTGGGGTCGAGCGAAGTTGTCCGCCGACTAACCCAATCCGCAGAAAGGGTTGTGCAGCGTAAGGCTGCAAAGGTGCTAGGCGACAGAGGTCTGGCAGGCAACCTGGCTCTGCCACAGAGTGAACAACAATCTCTGGCTGGATATATTGAGAAGCAGATCGGATTGACCGCCGCAGAAGTAGGGGAAGACAGAGCGGAGGCCAACAACCAGATTCGACGATTGTGGCGACTGGCGGCGGACAAGCTGATTGGCCGTCTTGGAAGCGAGAACAGGACGGTTGTCGAGGCTGCCACAAAGAATCTTGCCCTGATGCGTGATGACGATGTCGTTGGAAAGATCATTGGTCGAATAAAAGCAGATGATGATGTCACCTTCAGGAAAAATGCAATCCTGGCCTTGGGCATGATGCGAGAA